>JACLAD010008394.1_pt1 | contig 47583 bp, 56 predicted proteins | sample 8027901 | NCBI WGS metagenome assembly JACLAD01 (sample SAMN15725071, study PRJNA655200) | protist metagenome | isolation source: fluorescence activated cell sorting (FACS) single amplified genomes of... | place: Spain: Blaines Bay Microbial Observatory, Mediterranean Sea | collected 2016-07-05 | reverse complement strand
GGACTCGAACCTGCTACCTACAGATTAGGAATCTGTCGCTCTATCCTGATGAGCTAAGGGGCCGCCGGGCGCGCGCGGCGCCTTGATCTTCGTAGCGGGCGAAGCGGCCGGCTGTCCACTGCCGGGCATGAGGCGAGATGACAAGGCGGCGTCCCCGGTGTAGCGGGCGCTCATGTCTCTTCGTGTCGCCATCGTCGGCCGTCCCAATGTCGGCAAATCCACTCTGTTCAACCGCCTTGCCGGGCAGAAGCTCGCTCTGGTGGACGACATGCCGGGCGTCACGCGCGACCGGCGCGAGCACGAGATCCGGTTCGGCGATTTCGAACTGACGCTGATCGACACGGCCGGGCTCGAGGACGCGGCGGAGGGCGCGCTCGAAGCCCGCATGCGCAAGGGAACGGAGCAGGCGATCGCGCTCGCGGACCTGACTTTGTTCCTGATCGACGCGCGCGCCGGCATCACCGCTTTCGACGAGGAGCTGGCCCAGATCCTCCGCAGCGGCGCGAAGCCCGTCATCCTGGTCGCGAACAAGACCGAGGGGCGGGGGCTCGAGGGCTTCTACGAGGCCTATCGCCTCGGCCTCGGCGAGCCCGTGGCGATCTCCGCCGAACACGGGGAGGGCATGGCCGACCTCTACGAGGCCATCCGGCCCCATGCCGAAGGCAAGGCCGAGGCCGAAGATGTCGAGGCCTATGAGTGGGACGATCCGCTCAAGCCCCTGCGGGTGGCGGTGGTCGGGCGGCCCAATGCCGGCAAATCCACCCTGATCAACCAGATCCTGAAGGAAGACCGCCTCCTTGTCGGACCCGAGGCCGGGATCACCCGCGACTCGATCGGCGTGGAATGGTCTTGGGAAGGGCCGGACAGGGACTGGCCGGTCAAGCTGTTCGACACTGCGGGCATGCGGAAACGATCGCGCGTGCAGAACCGCCTCGAGAAGATGTCGGTCGCCGACACGATCCGGGCCATCCGTTTCGCTGAAGTCGTCGTCGTGATGATGGACGCCACCAAGCCCTACGAGAAGCAGGACCTCCAGATCGCCGACCTCGCCGTGCGCGAGGGCAGGGCGGTGATCCTCGCGGTGAACAAGTGGGATCTGGTCGAGGATCGCAGCGAAGCCGGCCTCGCCCTGCGCGAGGCGGCGGGACGGCTTCTGCCGCAGCTTCCGGGCGTGCCGATCGTCACTTTGTCGGCGCTGACGGGCAAGGGCCTCAACAAGCTCATGCCCGCGATCACCAAGGTCTATGTCGACTGGAACGCGCAGGTGAAGACCTCTGCTCTGAACGAGTGGCTGGCCGCGGCGACCCAGGCCCATCCGCCGCCCGCCGTGCGGGGGCGCCGCATCAAGATCCGTTACGTCGCGCAGATCAAGACGCGGCCGCCGACCTTCGTCGCCCACTGTCAGAGGGCAGAGGAAGTGCCCGACAGCTATCAGCGCTATCTCGTCAACAGCCTCCGCGACGCCTTCGAGATCCAGGCGGTTCCGATCCGCCTCTACCTGCGCAAGCAGGACAATCCCTATGCGGACAGGAAACGCTAGCCGGCGGGCCTAGCGCACCTTGTCCACGACCGCATGCATCGCCGTGAGGCAGTCGCGCCCGAACTGGGCGCAACGGTCGGGCGACCAGCCATGGGTCGGGTCGGGTCTGATGGCGGCGTCCTTGAAGGGCATCTCCAACGTCATGCCGAGCGCGTCGAAACGTTGCGAGACCCAGTTGGTGGCGATCTTGGGGTTCGCCCTGCCGGGGCCGGGAATGGGGTAGCCCTCTTCGGTCTGGAAGGCATCGCTCGCGTCCAGGAGCGCATCCTTGAAGGCGTTCTGAAGGCCCGCGAGCCGGTCGCCCCAGCGCTCGATGCCCTCGGCGCCCGCGATGAAATTGTTCGCGATGGCCTCGTCTCCGTGGACGTCGAGGAAGAAGTCGACGCCCGTCTTCTCCATCATCTCGCGGACGAAGAACACTTCGGGGCTTCCCTGCAGCGAAGGCTCCGCCCAGGCGCGGTTGAGATCGGTTCCGGCCGCGTTGGTGCGAAGATGCCCTCGCCGCGCGCCGTCCGGGTTCATCAGGGGCACGACATAGAACACCGCCTTGGCGAGGATCGCGCGCGCCACCGGATCGCGGTGATCCGTCAGGCGCCGCAGGAAGCCTTCCATCCACCAGCTGCCCATGGTCTCGCCGGGATGCTGCCGCCCGATCACCCAGAAGGCCCGCTTGTCCTTGCCTGGCGTGCCGATCCGCAGGAGGTCCATCGGACTGCCGTCCAGCGACTGGCCGCAGGGCAGATATTCCACGAGCGGAGATCCGAGCGTGCGCGCGATCAGGTGGTCGTGGCGATGCAGGTCGTAGGGCGCGAAATAGGCATACCAGAGCACGCCCGTAGGCGGCGTATGCTCGATGATCAGCGTCCCGTCCTCATAGCGGGTCGGCACCCGCGTCCAGCGCTCTCCATCCGTGCTGACCACCGCGCGGTAGTCCTTCCACCCGCCGACATAGGACGAGGTCCCCGCATTCTCGATCGTCATCTTCAGGGGCAGATCCTTCGCGCCGCTGACGCGGAAGTAGAACCACTGGTAATTCGGCGCGGCCGTGTCCGGCAGCATGGCGAGGCGGATATCGTCTGGCCGATCGGCCGACAGGACTTCGATATTGCCGCTATCGGGCGGGGCGGTGATGAGGATCGGGTCTGTCATGTTCCGGGACTTAGGCCGGGCGGGCCATCTTGGCACGAGACGGAGCAGTCAAAACGCGGATGCGACGGGCACGATCATGCTGGACGGGGCGCCCGCTCTGTCGCATAAGCGCGGCATGTTCGGATTCATCAAACGCGCCGTTCTCTGGTGGCATTACGCGACGCTCGGAACGTCGCTGACGCTGCGGAACCGCAAGGCCCGCTTCGTCGGCGAGGACCAGCAGGGCAACAAATATTACGAAGAGGGTGCGGAAGGCTCCGGCCCTTCCGGACGGAAGCGGCGCTGGGTGATCTATCACGGCTTCGCCGAAGCCTCGCGGGTTCCGGCGGACTGGCACGGCTGGCTGCACCATATCTGGGAAGAGCCGCCGACGGTCGCGCCGCTGCCGATCAAGAAATTCGAGCGCCAGCACCTGCCCAACATGACCGGCACGCCGCTCGCCTATCGTCCGAAGGGCTCGCTCGCCCGGATCGGCAGCAGCGCCGAGGTGAACGAGGATTACGAAGCCTGGACGCCCGAAAGCGTCTAAGCTTCCTCTTCGGCGAACCGCAGAAGGGCAGCGCGACAATGGCTTCTCCCCGGATTTTCCTCGGCATTCTGTGCGCAGCGGCCATTCCGCTCGGCGTATCGGCGCAGGTGGAGGAAGAGCCCTTGATGGGGTGGACCTTCACGCCCGACATTCCCGAAGAGTCGGCCGAGGACGAGAGCGAACTCGACCGGCTATCGCGGTCATCCTCCGGCGTCACCTTCGGCCTCGAGGTTTATGCGGGCCGGTCCGACAACCCGCTGGAGCCTGTCTCCGTAACGTTGCGGGCGCTCGACAAGGTCACCGCGACCTATAGGGATCTCGTCGTGCCGATCGGCGAACCCGCGCCCTTCGGGCCGCTAACCCTCCTGCCGAGGACCTGCGACAAGCGTCCGCCGGAGGAGTTCCCCGAGACAACGGTGTTCCTTGAAGTCTACTCGTCGGAACTGGACGTTCAGGGACGCCGAGGCCGGGCTGCCGGCGAAGACCGGAGGCGCCGCTCGGCATCGTCGCGGCAGGGCGTGCAGGAGCCTGAGGGCACGCCTGTCTTCCGCGGCTGGATGTTCGCCTCCTCGCCCTCGCTCAACGCGCTCGAGCACCCGGTCTACGATGTCTGGGTGATCGACTGTAAGATGGTCGATCCCGCCATCTGATCCGGCAGGGCGTCGAAGCGTCCATCGACCTTGAGCGCGCGCGAAAGGCGCCGCGCATAATCGTCCGCCGCGACCTCCTCGACACCGAAACGCCGCAGGTGGTCCGTGGTGAACTGCGTGTCGTGGAGCACGTAACCCCCCGCGGCGAGCCGGGCCGTCAGGTGGACAAGCGCCACCTTGCTGGCATCGGTCACCACCGAGAACATGCTCTCCCCGAAAAAGGCGCCGCCGATCGCCACGCCGTAGAGGCCGCCGACGAGCTGACCGTCCCGCCAGGCCTCGACCGAATGGGCGTATCCCTGCTCGTGCAGATCGGCATAGGCCGAAAGGATCTGGCCGTTGATCCAGGTCTGCCAGCGCTCGGTCTGCGGCATGGCGCAGCCCTCCATCACGGCTCGAAAAGCCGTGTCGGTGCGGATCTCGAACTGGTCCCGCTTGACGGTGCGCCGCAGCGACTTGCCGACATGCAGGCCGTGGATCGGCAGGACGCCACGCAGATCGGGGCGAACCCAGAAAACTTCCTTGGCGTACCGGTCCTCGGCCATCGGAAAATAGCCGATGGCATAAGCCTGCAGCAGAAGGTCCGGCGTCAGCCGGGACGGTGGAAGGGGACGTGACACGCCCCGCAGTATGTCGGAGGCGAAGAGGTCCGTCACCTGCCGCGGCCAGCCTCCGCTCCGGAAGCCCTGACGCGCCCCGGCCCGTATACTGGTTGCGGAGGCTCTCGGCGGAGCACCTGCCCAGTGGGAACTTCCGTCAGCGGGCGCCGCTCATATCGATCCGAGAGGTCGCCTCACCTCAAAAGTTAATGAATAGTATAGTATAAAATCTAGTTCAATTCGGAAATATTGATGGGAAGCTCTTCGACCTGATCTTGAACTGCTTCGGCGGCGACCACACTCTCTCCCGTGGCAACATGCATCGCCAACATGAAGGTCGCGGCCAACGCAGCTGCGGCTGTTGCAAATGCCTTATCCATGAAATCTCCTGTCTCTCTATCCGTCTAAACAATACATATCACGATAACATAAATGCGAGGGGGAAATCAAACCGGCGTTAGAACGGGCGTATCAGAAGGCGTTGCCCGGCGCGCGGGCTATGGTAGCTAGGCGCTCCTGTTCCGTTCCTCCCGGAGAGATGTTTTGCCCATTCCAGTCCTGATGCCCGCCCTGTCGCCGACGATGGAGGAGGGGACGCTTGCCAAGTGGCTGGTCTCCGAGGGGGACGAGATTTCATCGGGCGACGTGATCGCCGAGATCGAGACCGACAAGGCGACGATGGAGGTCGAGGCGGTCGAGGAGGGCACGCTCGGCAAGATCCTCGTTCAGGAAGGCACTGAGGGCGTGAAGGTCAACGCCCCGATCGCGGTGATCCTCGAAGAGGGCGAAAGCGCCGACGATATCGACGAGGCGGAGCTGTCGGGCGGAGCCGCCGCCCCCGCGCAGACCGAGGAAGGCGAGGGCGACGAGAAGCCCGAGGCCGGCGGCACCGAAGCGGACGAGCCCGAGGCCGCGCCCAAGCCCGCCGCCGGGCCGGAAGTGCCCGAGGGCACGAACATGGTCGAAACGACCGTGCGCGACGCGCTGCGCGACGCCATGGCAGAGGAGATGCGCCGCGACGACAAGGTCTTCGTCATGGGCGAGGAGGTCGCCGAATATCAGGGCGCCTACAAGGTGACGCGCGAGCTCCTGCAGGAGTTCGGCGACAAGCGGGTCGTCGACACGCCGATCACGGAATACGGCTTTGCGGGCCTCGGCGTCGGCGCGGCCTTTGCCGGCCTTCGGCCCATCGTCGAGTTCATGACCTTCAACTTCGCCATGCAGGCGATCGACCACATCATCAACTCGGCGGCCAAGACGCGCTACATGTCGGGCGGCCAGATGGGCTGCCCCATCGTCTTCCGCGGTCCCAATGCCGCGGCCAGCCGCGTCGCCGCGCAGCACAGCCAGGACTACGCGCCCTGGTACGGCCATGTCCCGGGCCTCATCGTTATCGCGCCCTACAGCGCTTCCGATGCGAAGGGCCTCCTCAAGGCGGCGATTCGCAATCCGAATCCGGTCGTCTTCCTTGAGCACGAGCTTCTCTACGGCGAGAAGATGGACGTGCCCGAGCTCGACGATTTCACTCTGCCGATCGGCAAGGCCAAAATCGCGCGCGAGGGCAAGGACGTCACCATCGTCTCCTATGCCCGCGGCATGATGTTCGCGCTCGCCGCCGCCGAGCAGCTGGCGGGCGACGGGATCGAGGCTGAGGTCATCGACCTGCGCACGATCCGTCCGATGGACACCGACACCATCGTCGAGAGCGTGAAGAAGACGAACCGCCTGGTCACGGTCGAAGAGAGCTGGTCGCCCATGGGCGTCGGTGCCGAGGTCGGTGCCAAGGTCACCGAAGCGGCCTTCGACTATCTCGATGCGCCGCCCGCGCGGGTCACGCAGGAAGACGTTCCGCTGCCCTATGCGGCCAATCTCGAAGCGCTCAGCCTTCCCGACGCGGCCCGCGTCGTCGAGGCGGTGCGCAAGGTGATGTACCTCTAAGCCCGTAAGGGCCGGAGGGGGCGCCGATGTTCGACTTCCTGTTCAACCCCAAGGGGCGGATCAGCCGCAAGGGCATGTGGCTGGGCTTCTTCCTGCCCTATTTCCTGATCAGCGTCGGCCTTGGCGCATTGGGAGAGGCGGCTCCCGTCTTCGGCGTTCTGAGCACCGTGGTCGGCATCTTCTATCTCTGGCCGAGCACGATCGCCGTTCCGATGAAGCGGCTGCACGATCACGGCAGGAGCGGGTGGTGGCTCCTGGGCTATTACGGCGTGACGCTCCTCCTGACCGTCCTGATCGGCGTCGAATACGGGCAGATCCTGCGCGGTGCCGGCGTCGGCGCGGGCAGCGTGATGACGCCGGCCGAGCAGAGCGCGATCTTCCTCGACTATTTCCCGCAGGTCCTGCGCACCGGCCTCGGCCTGTTTGCGACGGTCGGCACGATCGCGCTCGTCCTGTTCTTCTTCGTCTATCTCTACGTCGTGCCGGGAGAGCGGGCCGACAATCGCTATGGCCGCGATCCGCAGGCGGACGGCCGCGGTCTCGCGGATTGATGGGGGGCGTCCGGTTCCTGTTCGATCCGCGCGGGCGCATCGGGCGGAGGCAGCTCTTCGTCGGGCTGTTCCTGCCCTTCCTCCTGCTCGCCGCGATCGTCGACGCCTTCGACAGCGCGGCCCTCTCGCTCGCATTCTGGCTGGCGAGCGCTTGGCCGGTCTTTGTCGCTACGCCGTGGAAGCGTATGCACGACATGGGAAGGACGGGGCGGTGGAACCTCGTCTTCTACCTCTTCTACGCCATCGGCTTCGCCTTCTTCCTCGGCGAATACGTCTCGGCCGAAGGCGGCTGGGGCGCGTTGTTCGACGGCGTGCCGGCAGAGACGACCAGCCAGGATCTGACGGCGTCGGGGATGGGCGGGTTCTCGACGGTGCTCATCTTCCTGCCTATCCAGATCGCCTGGTTGTATTTCATCCCTGGCAAGCGGGGCCCGAATGACTATGGTCCGGGTTCGTTGGCCCAATTCGAAGAGTAGTGACGCTGCATGCCCATTCCAGTCCTGATGCCCGCCCTGTCGCCGACGATGGAGGAGGGGACGCTTGCCAAGTGGCTGGTCTCCGAGGGGGACGAGATTTCATCGGGCGACGTGATCGCCGAGATCGAGACCGACAAGGCGACGATGGAGGTCGAGGCGGTCGAGGAGGGCACGCTCGGCAAGATCCTCGTTCAGGAAGGCACTGAGGGCGTGAAGGTCAACGCCCCGATCGCGGTGATCCTCGAAGAGGGCGAAAGCGCCGACGATATCGACGAAGCGGAGCTGTCGGGCGGGCAGAGCGCTCAGCCCGAACCCAAACCCTCCGACGAAGCCAAGCCGGGCAAGGGCGCCGAAGAGGAAATGGCCGCCGCCTCGGCGGGCACGCCGGACAGCGGCACGGCCTCGGGCCCGGTCACGACCGACGCCCGTTCCGAAGAAGCCGTGCGCTCCTCATACGGCTCGGGCGGCGGCAATGATGCGGCCTCCCACAGCTCGGTCGGCGGCGGGAAGGCCGCGAAGGACGGGGACCGGATCAAGGCGTCCCCGCTCGCGCGCCGCATCGCCAAGCAGGAAGGCCTCGAGCTTTCCGCGCTTAGCGGCACGGGGCCCAAGGGCCGGATCGTCAAACGCGACATCGAGAAGGCGCTGAAGGACGGCACCGGCAAGGCTGACGCGGCCCCCGCCGACGTGCCGCCCGCGCCCTCGCCCGCAGCCGGCGTCGACGAGCGCCTCTATCCGGCGGAAAGCTACCAGTCGCTGCGCAATGACGGCATGCGCAAGACCATCGCCAAGCGCCTGACGCAGAGCTTCCAGGAAGTCCCGCACTTCCCGCTCAACGTCGACTGCGAGCTGACCGCGCTCATGAGCGCCCGCGCGAAGCTCAACGCCGCCTCGCCGCCCAAGGGCGAGGAAGGCTTCTACAAGGTCTCGGTGAACGACTTCATCGTGAAGGCGGCGGCGCAGGCGCTGATGGCGGTTCCCGCCGCGAACGCGACCTATACCGAGCAGGCGATCCTGCAGCACAAGCATGCCGATATCGGCGTTGCGGTCGCCATCGACGGCGGGCTGATCACGCCCATCGTCTGGAAGGCCGAAACCAAGGGCCTCAAGCAGATCGCCGAAGAGGTGCGCGATCTTGCGGGCCGCGCGCGCAACAAGAAGCTCAAGCCCGAGGAATATCAAGGCGGCACCTTTTCGGTGTCGAACCTCGGCATGTTCGGCATCACCAGCTTCTCGTCCATCGTGAACCAGCCGCAGGGCGCGATCATGTCGGTCGGCGCCGGCGAGGAGCGGGCCGTGGTCCGCGACGGCCAGATCGTGCCGCGCATGATGATGACGGTCACGCTGACCTGCGATCACCGCGTGGTCGACGGCGCGGTCGGCGCGACCTTCCTGTCGGTCTTCAAGCAGTACATCGAAGAGCCGGCGGCGATGCTGCTCTAATAGGTCAGAGACGCCGCGTTGATCAGTCCGATCACGACGTGCACGGCGCCGAGAAAGGTCGGCGCGGCGATCTCGCCTTCATGGATCCGCGTGCTGATCTTGGGAAAGACGAGGCGGAAGAGGAAGAACGCGGCAAGCTGTACGAGGCCCGCCGCGATGCCCCAGAAGACGAATTCGAACACGGTGACGGCTTGAGCGATAAGATGCGCCATGGGCAGGGCGAAGCCGAGGAGCGCACCCGAAAAGCTGATCGCCGCGCCATGGGTGTTGGCGCGGATGAGCTTCAGCTCCTCATGCGGCGTCACGGCCGCGTAGAGCGCGGCGAACCCCGCCGTCAGCGCCAGGCCGACGACGAAATAGACGAGAAAGGGCAGGAAGCCTGCCGTAAGGGACTCCAGTCCCACTCCGAGATCGAACATTCCTTCACCACCCTCCTAGATCGTCACCTGATGGGGCCGCAGCCCCGTGCCGAGCATGCGCTCGAAGGTCGCCTCGCGCCCCTGTCCCATGACGAGGGCGAGAAGCAGAAGTTCTCCCTGCGGCGCTTCGCGGCCATAGACCATGCATTCCTGCACGATCTCGCGGCCCTCCGTCATGTCCGCGCGTTCATAGACCGTCTCGACGAAGCGAACGGGCGGCTGGGTCCGGTCGTCGCCTTCGTACCAGAGACGGTCGAAACGCTCACCATCATGTTCGATCTCCGGCCGGGACAACCGGTCGATCCAGTCCCCGACGCGCCCGTCCTGCGGCAGGTGCTCGCTGCCTGCGGGGACATAGAACGACCACTCCTCCGCATCGCCGCCATCTCTGCTGCCCGTGATCGCCTGGAGCATCCGATCCTCATCGTCATAGAAGCGGTGCAGCCAGGAGGTGCCGGTCTCGTCCGCCATCTCGACCAGGCCCTGGCCGGTAATGACAAGGTCGGGCGACACGCTCTCCCCGAGCGCCGCCTCCATGGCTTCCAGCATGGACGCATCGAGACGGAGCGCACGGCCGAGCGTCGCCTCGCCCACCTGCGGCAGCGTCTTCGGCCTGGGCGGCTCGCCCCCGAGGCTTTTGAAGAGCTTGGAGAAGACCATCAGGCGATCCTCTTCTTGGCCACGTAGAACACGGTGTCCTCCGGCCTTATCGATTCGTCCCCGCCCATGCAGAGGATCGGCGCCTCGCCCTTGCGGCTGATCGCGAGCAGGGTGGCCCGCTGCGCCCGCAAATGCTCCTGCGCCGCACCGACCGAGCAGGGGGCGCCGAGCGCTTCGCCCGAGGCGGAGTAGAGCGAGCCCGCCTCGTCGGTCGCCGAAACGAGCGCGCTGAGGACGGAGGACGCGCCGGGGTCGCGCGTGGCCCGGACCACCAGATCCTCCGCCGGGGAGAAGACGGTCTCGAGCTTCGGGCAGTGGTGGCGGGCGAGGGCGGCGGTCTCGGCATCGTCGAAATAGGCGACCGCGTGCGCTTCGGGGTTCAGGCTCGCCACGGCGAGGCAGGCGGCGAGGGTGACGTCGTCGTCCTCGGCATAGACGAGCACGCGCTCCGCGCCCTCGATACCGGCCCGCCGCAGGGCGGCAGCATCCGCGAGCCGCTGCGTGCGGACCATGCGGACGTCTTCGAGAGGCTTCGCCTCGGCCGCGGTGATAAGCACGATGTCGGCCTCGTCCGTGCCGCCGGCGCGGCCGTCATCGGCACGCAGCTCGGCGATCAGCCGCTCGGTCCGCCCTTCCTCGTGGCCGACCAGAATGGTGTGACCCTTAAGCTTGGTATAGTCGCCATATCCTTCCACGCGTCTCCTCCATGCCGCGCTGACCGCGCCCAGAACCTTGGCGAGCACCGTGGTGAACAGCGCGATGCCCCCGACCATCAGCCAGACGGCCGCGAACCAGCGCCCGGCCTCGCTGACCGGCGACAGGTCACCATAGCCCACCGTCGTCACGGTCGTCAGGTAGTAGTAGCCGAAGGCCTCGCCCGTCAGCGCCTCTTCGCCGAGCAGGACGAGCCCGATCCAGGTGACGACGATGTGCAGGGCAGCGGCGAGCGCGATGACCCACCACTTCGCTTCGATGGTCGCGATCACCAGGCGGCGCAGAATGATCGGCACGCCTCGTCCCCTCCGGCAGTTCCCGCATCCGTGCTAGCCTTGACACCCTGTCACATCAACAACAGGTGAAAGCCGTCATTCAAGGGAGGCGCGCAATGGCGGAAGCGTGGACGGTGCCGGCACTGCGGGAGCAGCTGCCGGGCGCGATGGAGGGCGAGATCACGCTCTCGGGGGAAGGGGAGACGCTGATCGCGACCTTCCCCGATGCGGGCGGCCTCAACGTCGTCATGACCGTGTCGGGCGAGCAGATCCTCGCCTCGACGCTGCTCTGGCCGCGCGACGAGCAGGACGAGCCCCACGCCTTCGAGGAGCATGCGTTGCGCATTCACAAGCTCCTGCCGCTCTCGACCTTCGGGATCACCACGCTCGGCGGGCGCGACTGGTATGAGCTCTTCGGCGCGCTGTCCGCGCGCTCGACGCTCGACGACGTGGTGCGCGAGCTTCGCTTCCTCGCCACCAATGCCGTAGACATGGCCGAGGCGCGCGGCGATGCCGGCGCGGGACAGGAGTAGTTCGATGGGTTTCCTCTCAAAGCTCTTCACCGGCGCCCGCGGCGCGATCAACGAGGCGGGCGAGGCGGCCGTCGACAAGAACGCGCTGCGCATCCTCGACCAGGAACTGCGCGATGCGGAGGCGGCCAACGGCAAGGCGAAGGACAGCCTCGCGACCATCATGGGCAAGAAGAAGGTCGCCGAGCAGAAGCTCGACGGTCTGCAGGCGGATTATGAACGCCGGATGGACCAGGTCCGCGCCGCGCTCGACAAGGGCGACGAGGCGCTGGCCCGCGACGTCGCCGCCGCCGTCAAGCAGATCGAGGAGCAGGGGCGCACGGAGCGCGAGGTGATCGACAATTACGAGGCCACCTGCAACGACCTGCGCTCTGCCATCCGCGAGAACGACCGCAAGATCGAGGCGCTCAAGCGCGAGGTCGAGACGGTGCGCGCCAATGATGCGCTCGTGAAGGCGCAGTCCGCGGTCGCAAGCTCCCACGCCGGCTCGAACTCATCGCTCGGCAGCGCGGCGGAAAGCCTTCAGCGCATCAAGGAGCGCCAGGCCGCGACCCGCGCCCGCCTCGAAGCGGCGAACGAGATCGCCGAGGACGGCGGCGACCTCGATAGCCGCCTGAAAGCCGCGGGCATCACGGATCAATCTTCGAATACGGACGACATCCTGGCGCTAGCCCGCGCAGGCGAGCCCAAGAAGCTCGGATCGAGCTGACCCCGGAACGAAGAAAGGCCCCGCCGAAGCGGGACCTTTCCCTCCTCCGGCCCCCCTCGGAGGTCTAGCGGCGGCGCAGCCTGCGCGCGCCCGCGCCGCCGATCAGGCCCGTCAGCATCAGTGCGGCTGCGCCGGGCACCGGGACGGGGTTGAGGTCGTTGAACAAAAGCTTGTCGCTGAGCTCTCCGTCCGGACCGACCGACTGGAACCGCAGAGCGGCATGCAGCTCGCCGGAGAAGAGCGCCGTGCTGAACGCTTCCATCAGCATGTCGGCATCGGCTGTCGTCGCCAGGAGGACGCTCATCGTGGCCGACTGCCCCTCCGGCAGCGCGCCCTTCGCGTTGCCGCCGACGAAATTCTTGTTGTCGGCGAAGGCGAGGTCGAACGTGCCGAAGGGCGGCAGGCTCGCATCGGCGATCAGCGTGTCGAGATAGCCCGTGGTCGTGAAGCTGCCCTTCACATAGCTGGCGCCGCCCGGAAGGTCGAAGGCGAAACCCGTCAGCTGCCCCTCCATGGCGCCAAGGCCGAAATCCGTCTCGTCGGTGGTGTTGTCGACCGTCACGGTCAGGCGGACACCGTCGCCCTCATCGTCGAAAGCCAGCGTCACGTCGGCGGAGGCGCCGGTCGACGTCTCGTTGGAACTCAGGCTGCTCTCGCCGAAATCGAGCGTCAGCACGCCCGCGGATGCGGCAGGCGCAGCAAGCAGGGTGGCGGCACTCAGGCCCGCCAACAGGTATTTCTTCATTCTCGCCCCTCGTTTCCCTTGGCAATGACGGCCCCCCCGGGACCGCCGCCGGGAGGGTTGCAAGTCTTAAGCCAGTCTTTACCTGCCGCCCCGGCTTTCCGGGCGCCCGCTGCTCTGGCAATCAGGTCTTCTGGCGAGCGGAGCGGCATGATGGAGCGGATCACTCTTCCCGAACGGTCCGATTGGCGGGAGCGCGCCGATGAGGTGGGTTTCATCCACCACACCTTTTCGGGCGCGCCCTATTGGGAGGATGCCGCAGCCTACGCCTTCTCCCTGCGCGAGATCGAAGAGGGGCTCGAGGACCCGGCCGAGCGTCTCCACGCCATGTGCCTCGAAGTGGTCGATCATGCCGTCTCGACCCCCTCCGTCATGGCTCGTCTCGCCATCCCCGAGCGCTTCCACGACTGGATCAGGCAGAGCTGGCTAGACCGGGCGCCGCATCTCTATGGCCGGTTCGACTTCCGCTATGACGGAGAGGGGCCGGCCAAGCTCTACGAATACAACGCCGACACCCCGACCTCGGTCTTCGAGGCGGCGGCTTTCCAATGGATGTGGCTCGAGGACAGGTTGGCCCGCGGCGACGTGCCGGAGGGCACCGACCAGTTCACGAGCCTGCATGAAGCGCTCGTCGCGCGATGGGATGCGGTGGCGGACCGGGAACGGCTCCTGCACTTCGTCTCCGTGGATGACGGGTTCGAGGACCGGGCGACGACCCTTTATCTCGAGGATACGGCGCGGCAGGCGGGTTTCGACACCCGCTATACCGACATCCGCGAGGTCGGCGTCGATCTGGCGGGCCGCTATGCGGATGAGGGTAGCCTGCTGATCGAGCAGGCCTTCAAGCTTTACCCTTGGGAGTTCATGCACCGCGAGCCTTTCGGCGCCGATCTGCCGGACAGCGACACGCGCTGGATCGAGCCGCCCTGGAAGGCGGTTCTGTCCAATAAGGGCCTCCTCGCCCTCCTGTGGGAGGGCTGGCCGGACCACGAGAACCTGCTGCCAGCCTATTTCGGGGCCGAGCACGCGGCCCTTGAGGCTCCTTACGTGCGAAAGCCGCTCTATGGCCGGGAGGGCGCGGATATCTCCGTCATCGGCGAACGAATTGCGGCGCCGTCCCAGGGCTACGGGAAGGAAGGATGGGTCTGCCAGGCCTATGCGCCGCTGCCCGATTTCGGCGGCCATCGTCCCGTCCTCGGCGTCTGGGTCGTGGGCGATACGCCCTGCGCCCTTGGCATCCGCGAAGGCGGAGCGATCACGGACGACGAGGCGATGTTCCTGCCCCATGTGATCACGGCGGCGTGACGGCCTGAAAGGCTGTTGAAACAATCCGTCGCAATAGGCCGTGTACGGTCACACTGGCGCGACCTGCCCTTCCGGAAACGGCGATCCGGGCCATTTCCGTGGCCGCGATGCAACAGCGGGACGTCAGCGGGGCGAAGGCCCTGGAACGCCGACCCCCCTTCGGCCCGTTAGAGCAGCGTTCGTTCGTACACGAGGACATTAATACATGAGTAAGATCAGATTCTTCGCCGCTGCTTCCGCCGTCGCGCTCATCGGCGCCGGTACGGCCTCCGCGCAGCAGCTCGAGCCCTATCAGGACGAAGCGTCCGGCTTCTATCTCGGCGGCGGCTACAGCTATGTCGACATCGAGACCGACAGCGACGACGCCAGCTTCGACGATGTCGGCGACGGCACGAGCGCGCTGACGGTTCGCGGCGGCTATCAGTTCACGCCGGTCTTCAGCTTCGAAGTCGACGGCACGTTCGGCGTCAGCGATGGCGGGTTCGACCTGAACTCCGACGAGATCGACCTGCGCGAGTTCGACCAGATCGACGACAATGCCGATGCCGACGACCTGGGCCAGGTCCTCTCGGGCGACGGTGAAGTCGGTCTCGACTATCTCGTCGGCGCCTATGTGCGCGCAGGCTTCCCGGTCAATGAGCGTTTCAACGTTTCCGGCCGCGTCGGCTATGCCCTGGCCGAAGTCGACAACACCTTCTCGGTCAGCCGCCAATTGCCCGATGGCAGCAACCAGACGCTGTCCACCACGCGCGGCGGCTCGGATGACGGTTTCGCCTTCGGCGGTTCCGCCCGCTTCAACCTCTCCGAGGTCAGCGCGATCCGGGCGGACTATACCCGCTACAACTTCGGCGAGGCGAATGCCGACATGTTCACGCTGACCTATCAGCATACATTCGGCGGTCCGGGCCTCGGCTACTAAGACGGCCTGACGGTTCCGCGAAGGCGGCCTGTCCCTTTCGGGACGGGCCGCTTTTGCGTATGTTGCGGCCCGTCCCGAATGGAAGAGCTTTGACCGGTCCGGTCACTTGCGACTATCGCCCGATATGGCCGACGACACGATGCATCGCACGAACGTAGAGGATGGCTGGGCCCGGCTCGGGACGGCAGCCTCGCTTCTCGTTGCCCTTTCGCTCCTCGCTCTCAAGATCTGGGCGTGGCGGGCGACCGATTCGACGGCCGTCCTCGGCGCGGCTGCGGATTCAGGACTCGACGTCGTGGGGTCTCTCGTTGCCTTCATGGCGGTGCGCTACGCCGCCCTGCCTGCCGATGCCGACCACACGTTCGGCCATCAGAAGGCCGAAGCCCTGTCGGCGCTCTTCCAGTCCATCGTGATCACCGCTTCCGCGATCTTCGTCGCCTGGGAAAGCATCGACCGCCTCCTGCACCCTCAGGTCATCGAACGCACCGAGATCGCGGTCTGGGTTCTGGCCGGGTCGGCCATGGCAACGGTCCTTCTCGTCGGGTTCCAGACGCTGGCCCTGCGCCGCTCGGGAAGTCTCGTCGTCGAGGGCGACAGGGCGCATTACCTCGGCGACGTGATTGCGAATCTGGGCGCGCTCTTCGCCGTCTTCCTGGCCTCGGCCTTCGGGATTCTCCGCGCCGATGCGCTCGCAGGGCTGCTCGCCGCCGCCTTCCTCCTGTGGTCGGTCCGCGAGATCGGCACGGCTGCGCTGCCGCAGATCATGGATCAGGAGCTGCCTGCCGAAGACATCGCCCGCATCCGGGGCATCGTGCAGTCCGACCCGGACGTCCTCGGCCACCATGCCCTGCGGACGCGGCGCGCGGGGCGCCGGCGCTATGTCCAGATGCATCTGGAGCTCGACCCCGACATGACGCTGCTCCAGTCGCACGCCATCGCGGACAGGGTCGAGCGGACGATCGAGGCGATCTTCCCCGATACCGACGTCATCACGCATCAGGACCCCTATGGGGTGATCCACGATGACGGGCCGCCTCAGGCGTCCGTGCCCCACAGCTCTTCAAGGCGCGCATCCCGGCCGCAGGACGTGCGGTAATAGCGATAGGCCAGCGGGTTCTTCTCGTAGTAATCCTGATGATAGGCCTCGGCGGCGGTGAAATCCGGCTCTGCGGCGAGGTCCGTCACGACCTCCTGGCCGAGCTGCCGTTCCGCCTCGGCCAGCGCGGCCTGCGCCGCCTCGCGCTCCGCTTCGCCCTCGTAATAGACCGCCGTGGTGTAGCCATAGCCGCGGTCGCAGAACTGGCCGCCCGCATCGGTGACGTCCACCGTGCGCAGGAAGGCCCGCACCAGCGTGTCGTAATCGGTGCGCTCGGGATCGTAATAGATCCGCGCGACCTCCCTGTGGCCGCCCGCCTCATAGGTCTTGTAGGTCGGATCGGGCGTCTCCCCGCCGGCATAGCCGGACACCACCTCGTAGACCGCGTCCTTCTTCTCGAAATCCGCCTCCACGCACCAGAAGCAGCCGCCCGCGACCAGCAGGCTCTCCGCGCCTTCGGGCACGCCGTCGACCTGCGCCGAGAGGTCTTGGGTCTCGTCCCCGCCGACGCAGGCGGCGAGGAGCGGGAGGAAAGCGAGGAGCGGGGCGGTGCGATGAATCCGGGTCATGCCGCCTAGATAGGAATCTTGCGCCGCAATGACACATCCTTGCCAGCCGGGGGCGACGCTGCGCCGCCGAAGCGCTAGGCTGGGGCGAAGCTGACAGAGAGGACGAAATGCGCGTCGAGGCGAACGAAGCTCGGGGCCTGGTCGAGGTCACTGTCGAGGGCGATTATACCGAGGAAGGCATCGCGCAGGTCTATGAGGTCTATGACCGCCTTTCGCGCAGCCATGACGCCTTCGGCGAGGTGGACGTGGTAACGGGGGAGGGGGGCGGTTTCCGCTTCCGCACCGTGCTCCAAGGGGCGCAGGGTTCGCGCGGGGCGGTGAAGCTCAAGCGTTTCGCCATCGTCACCGACACGTCCCGCCGCGTGCAGAGCGCGGCGCGCTTCCTGTCGCTCTTCGGCATCGAATGCCGCACCTACATGCCGCAGGAGATCGAGCAGGCGCGGGTCTGGGCGGCCGAAGCGTCGAGCCGCAAATCGCCGGATGCGGCCTAGCGCCGCTTTTTCGGCATTGGCTGGCGGCGCCCCGCGACGAGGACGGCGAGGAATCCCGTCACGCAGCCGACCAGGGCGGGGCTGATTTCGATATCGGCGGCCTCGCCAAGCGCCGCGGCGAGAAGGCCCACCACGACGCCGAGCGCCATGGCCAGGAATATGATCTTGGTCAGGGACATGGGCCGGACCTCCTGCTGCTTGATCTGGGGCGGGAGGCCCCGCCCGCCTAGCGGGTCCGCGCCTGTTCGATCCGCGCGATCACGTCCTCGAAGGGCTCGTCCACGTCGATCGTCTGCCGCCCCCAGCTGTCGGACACGGCGAGGCGCACCTTGGTCAGGCCGCCCTTGGCCTCCTCGACATTGAGGATCCACAGAAGGTTCACCGCCCGGCGGCGCCCCGATTTCTCTCTGAAGGTGACGAGCCTGCTGTCTGCCATATCCGCTTCCGCCGCGACGAGAAGGAGGCAGGTCAGCCTGTGCGCCGCCGCCGCGGCGCTCGCCGCCGTGGCCCCGCCCGTCGCGCCTGCCGCTCCCGCTCCGCTCATGCGTCCCCCTGTTGATGGGCGAAGCGTAGCGGTTGCGGGGGCTGCGGCAAGGCCGCGTCCCTTTTTCGCGCAATTTGGGAAAACTTTCCCGCCGAATCGGCGCACCACAACATAGTGTGGCCGTTAACGACCCGGCAACCATATCGGCCCGCCACCAACCCCGACATAGCCCAGCGGAGAGACCCCATGTTCGACGACGCGCCCCAGCTTCCCGGCCTGATGACCCCCTCCAAGGGTTACAAGCCCTTCCGCTATCCCTGGGCCTACGACTTCTGGAAGAAGCAGCAGCAGGTCCACTGGATGCCCGAGGAAGTGCCTCTGGGCGAGGACTGCAAGGACTGGGCGAACAACCTCTCGGACGGAGAGCGGAACCTCCTGACACAGATCTTCCGCTTCTTCACGCAGTCCGACGTGGAGGTGAACGACAACTACATGGAACGCTACAGCCGCGTCTTCAAACCCGTCGAGGTGAAGATGATGCTGTCGGCCTTCTCCAACATGGAGACGATCCACATCGCCGCCTACGCGCTCCTCCTCGAGACGATCGGCATGCCGGAGAGCGAGTTCTCCGCCTTCACCGACTACAAGGAGATGTCGGACAAGCACGATTACATGTCCAAGTTCGGCGTCGACAACGAGGCCGACATCGCGCGCACCATGGCCATGTTCGGCGGGTTCACGGAGGGTCTCCAGCTCTTCGCCTCCTTCGCCATGCTGATGAACTTCCCGCGCCTCAACAAGATGAAGGGCATGGGCCAGATCGTCACCTGGTCGATCCGCGACGAGAGCCTGCATTGCGAAGGCATGGTGCGCCTGTTCCACGAATTCGCGCGCGAGACGCAGTGCCTGACCCCGGCGGTCAAGGACGACATCGTCGATTGCTGCAAGACCGTGGTCGGCCTCGAGGACAAGTTCATCGACCTCGCCTTCGAGGCGGGCGAAGTGCCCGGCATGACGCCGGACGACATCAAGTCCTATATCCGCCACGTCGCGGACTGGCGCCTCGACCAGCTGGGGCTCCCGGCCGTCTACGGCGTCACCAAGCACCCGCTCCCCTGGCTGCGCGAAATCCTCAACGGCGTCGAGCACGCCAACTTCTTCGAAGCGCGGGCCACGGAATATTCCAAGGGCGCGACGAAGGGGGAGTGGCACGGGGCCGAGGGTGTGTGGAACCAGTTCGATAGCTGGAAGGCTGGTCGGGTCGGGTGAGGAGCTTCTTGTCGAGAAAAGCTGGCCCCACTCAATTGGCAGCTATCATCACGCTGTTGCTGATAAGCGCTGCCATATGGGTAGCCGTCTCGAAGGAGATATGGGCGCTCAGCGCGAACGAGTTAGGGGATTTCGTAGCGGGTTTTGCTGGATCGCTATCGCTAATATGGATCATCGCTACAATCTTTCTGCAGAAAGAGGAGCTTGCGCTACAGAGAGAAGAGGTTTCGAAACTTGCTGTTGAGTCTGCATATCAGACGAGAGCAATGCGCGCTTCCACGCGTGTCGACTTCGCAAGTCGGTGGCGAGATTGGGTTCAATATGTGTCGCAGTACCATCACGAAAAAATAGGTATATCTGCAAATGGGATATTGGTTGATTATTTCAATAATCCATTGCGGAGGAGTACGCTGCTCGCATGTCGATCTAGGTGCGATGTGGAGAGAGAGGTAGATAGTGAGCATAAACTAATAAGATGTAGCGTAATTAGTTACAGTCTGCTGCCATCGGTAGAAGGTTCATATCAGTATGCGGACATATTATTGAGGTCGCACTTTGAGAAATTCCATGAAAATGGTCAGCCAACCTTTTTAGACAAAGATGAGGTAGATGTCTGGAGTGACATCCGGATTGATCTGCAAGACTTATCAATTAGGAATCTATTTGATGAAACAGAGCTTTCTCGTCGGGAATTGTCCCGCATAAGCCGAGATGCGGTAGATTTGGATATGAAGCATATATTGGTTGATCAGTTCTTCCTATTTCCTGAAGACACGCTTTTTGAAGAAACGTCTCGATTTATAATGAGAGTGCTTCTCAACGATCTTGTGCGCTGCGAAGTCGAGCTTCGAGAGAGCGTAGCGGTATAACAAATCAAGAACTCAAGAAAAGATGCCTATCAGCGATCTAGCTGCCGATCATCCCTCTGAATACACCCCAACGCGATGAGGACAGCGGCGTCAGGGACGGGTTTCTCGGCATCGCTTATAGTGTCATGCGCGATCCGGACACGCCCCATTATTCCGCCGAGGCGATCCGCGAGCTGATAAAGTGGTTCGAGAAGAACCTCGCCATCCCGGACCGCTTCACCAGCACCACCTCCAAGGGCTGGTACAGGCGTACGGGACGGGCGCTGTCATGGTTCAAGCCGGAGGCGGCGGAGGCGATCACCCGCGCCCGCGCGCTGGCGGGCCTCCTCGAAGGGGAGGGCGTGCCGGTCACCGTGATCCGCACATCCCGCCCCGGCACCGTCACCTTCGAAGACGACCACCAGATCGTCGCCGAACCCTTCGCCGATACGGTCACGTAGGGCGGATTGCCGAAGGCCATCCGCCGCGGCGGCCGCAGGACGCCTCCTCAGCGATCATCGGCGGATGGCTGCGCAATCCGCCCTACGGGCTCCGGGTTCCCCCCGCCTTCAGAACACCTTCTCATGCACGCTGTCCGGCCCCGGCAGGCCTTCGCCATTCATGACGCGCGGGCCGAGGGGGGAGGCGAGCAGTTCCATGACGGCGCCGAAATCCTCCTTCGAATTGACCCGGGGGAAGGGCTCGTCCGGCACGGGCTGTCCGAGGAAGGCGCAGAGCGGCGCCCATCCCTCGGCCACCTCGAAGACCAGCAGGCGGTCTTGCGGCACCGCCTCGCGCACCTGCGCCTCATGCCGGGCGAAGGCCGCCAGCATGCCCTCGCGGTCATGAAGATCCGTGCCCAGAGGGGCCTCGATCGTGGCCCGCAGCATCCGGCCCCATTTCGTCCCGGCGCACATGTCGTGCAGGGCGGGATCGAAGATCGTCGCCTGGGTCGAGCGGAACCATGCCTCCGCGTCGCGGGTGGTCAGAACCACTTTCGCCTCCGGATAGGCCGCGGCGAGGTCCCGCCAGTAGCTCGCGGCCGGAAAATCCACCGTCGCCGCATAACCCGCGAAGATCGCGTCCCAATCCGGGCGCCCTTCCGCCGCATCGAGCCACAGGTCCATATGCCCCGGCCGGCCCAGAACCTCGCTCATATGATAGCAGGGCGCGCCGAGCAGCCGCTCGAGCGCGATCTTCAACGAAGCCGTCCCGGTCCGTCCGAATCCGGCGCCGATCACGCGCAATGCCATAACGAAACTCTCCCCGCCGCGGAGCTTATGTCGAAACCGCCTCGGCCGCCACGGGGACGGGCAGTGCCCCCTTTGCGGGATTTCGATGCGCCACCGAGAGGCTGCGCGCGGAGCGGGACGCGGGCGCGCGCGCATGGCAAGCTTGTCGGGCTGCAAGTCCGGACCCTGCCCATGCGCTCTTTTCTCTTGGTGACACTGTTCGCCCTCGCCGCCTGCGGCGGGCAGCGAAGCGTTCCGGTCGAGAACAGGCCGGAGGGTGTCCTGCCGGGGCCGAACTGTTCGGCTTCGGGATATCAGGACCTCATCGGGCGGCAGCTCGCGGCGGTGACGCTGCCGGACGACCTCTACACCCGCATCATCCGCCCCGATGATGTGGTGACGATGGAATATATCGCGGGCCGCATGACGATCGAAGTGGACGAAGGCGGCATCATCACCGCCATACGCTGCGGCTGACACGAAAAAGGGCGCGCCCGCCTCTCCCTCCAGAGGCTGTCGGCGCGCCCTGAGTGTCCGGCGGGGGCGATGCCCCGCCGATCGCGGCTCTTACGACCGCTTCGCCTTGCGGCGGGCGAGGCCGCCCGCGACCAGCGCCGGCACGAAGAGCGCCGCTGCGCCCGGCAGCGGAACCGGGTTCACGCCGATGGCATCGAGGTCGAAGCCGTCCGTGCTGGGCGAGTTCGGGAAGTTCATCAGCGTGGTGTCGACCAGCGCGATATAGGTGAAGCTGCCCGGGATCAGGAGCGAGGCGCCGCCCTGGGCATCGCCGTTGAAGATCTCGCCGGCCAGGGTGAAGTCGGACAGGTCCGAATAGTCGTGGCTGCCGAAATCGTAGTCGTTGCCGTAATAGACGGCCAGGCTCTCGGGATAGGTGCAGCTGCCGTCTTCGGCCTGCGTGCAGTTGAAGGTCACCTCATAGGCGGTGACGTCCGAGCCTTCGCCATAGGTCAGGCCGCCAAAGCCGAACACCGCGAAGCCCGGATTGGAGCCGTCCGCTTCGGTCAGGCCGAGCGACAGGAAATCGCCGTCGGGCGCGCCGAGCGCGTTGGTTTCGTCGTCGCGGTCGTTCTGCGCGCCGACCGTGCCGTTGTTTTCCCAGTCGATGGCCGTCGCATAGACGGTCGCGGCCTGGGCGCCGCCGGTGAGGAGAGCGGCGCTTGCGGCCGCGGCGAGAAGAGCTTTCATGGGTACCCCCTGCTGCAAATGTCCCCGCCAACCCCGTGCCGGCGGTAACGAAGCGGTAATCTGCATGAATGATGCCATAACCATTCTTCATGGGGCTGAACCCGCTCGGCGCGGACGTGTTGGCGAAGCTTCTTTCCGAAAGGAGCTTTCCCATGGCCAAGTCCAAGGACCCCCAGTTCACCATGCGCGATCCGCGCACCGCCTATCCGCAGCCGCCTTTTCCGAAACAGCCGCAGGACGCGCCGGGCTCGACCGCGAAGATGGACCCCGTGCCCGATCACGGAGAGGAGTCCTATGTCGGCTCCGGCCGCCTGAAGGGGCGCAAGGCGCTCATCACCGGCGGGGATAGCGGCATCGGCCGCGCCGTCGCCATCGCCTATGCCCGCGAAGGCGCAAAGGTCTGCATCAACTATCTCGACGCAGAGGAGGAGGACGCCCAGTCGCTCAAATCCCTGATCGAAGGGGAAGGCGGCGAGATCGCGCTGATGCCCGGCGACCTGATGGACCAGGCCTTCTGCGAAGGGCTCGTCTCCAAGGCGGCCGATGCGATGGACGGTCTCGACATCCTCGTCATCAATGCGGGCAAGCAGGTGCGCCAGGACGACGTGCAGGACATCTCGGCCGAGCAGTTCGACCAGACGATGAAGACCAATGTCTATGCCATGTTCTGGATGTCCAGAGCCGCGCTGCGGCTGATGCCGCCGGGCTCGGCGATCATCACCACCACCTCGATCCAGGGCTTCAGCCCGTCGCCCGCGCTTCTCGACTACGCCACCACGAAATTCGCGATCCGCGGCTTCACCGAGGCGCTGGCGCAGAACGCGATCGAGCAGGGCATCCGCGTCAACGGCATCGCGCCCGGCCCCTTCTGGACGCCGCTCCAGCCCTCGGGCGGGCAGAGCCAGGAGAAAGTGCATGAATTCGGCAGCGCCACGCCGATGAAGCGACCCGGGCAGCCGGCGGAGATCGCGCCCGCCTATGTCTACCTCGCCTCGGGCGAGTCGAGCTATGTCGCGGGCGAGATCCTGGGCCTGACCGGCGGCAAGCCGATCAGCTGATAGGAAGAGCGGCCGTCGTCAGCGGACGACGGTCAGCCGCTCCGCCGCACGAGTGACCCCGGTATAGAGCCACGCCATCTTGTGCTCGCGGAAGGCGAAGCTTTCGTCGAAAAGGACGACCTCGTCCCATTGCGAGCCTTGCGCCTTGTGCACCGTCAGGGCGTAGCCATAGTCGAACTCGTCGGAGCGGCGGCGTTTGGGCCAGGGCAGGGCGTCGGCTTCTCCGGTGAAGAACTCGGGCAAAACACTGACCCTCGTGCTGCGCCCGCCATCTTCGGGCAACAGGTCGAGGCGTAGCATGCCGCGCTTTTTCGAATGCCGGGACTTCACCGTCCACATGCCGCCGTTCAGAAGCCCCTTCTGCTTGTTGTTCCGCAGGCAGACGAGGCGTTCGCCGACCCAGGGACTCTCTCCGTCGAACCCCAGTCGCTCGCGCATCCGCTCATTGTAGCGGCGGCGATTGCGGTTCGTGCCGACCAGCACCTGGTCGGCGTCCATCACGGCCTGCGGGTCGAGATCGGATTTGCGGATCACCTTGGCGTCGCCGTGGTCGCCGTAATCCGGCACCTCGCCCTCGCGGATCTGCATGGACAGGCGGACGATGGGATTGTCCGCAGCCTGACGGTGCACCTCGGTCAGCATGACGTCCGGCTCGGCTTCGGTGAAGAAGCCGCCGCCCTTTACGGGAGGCAGCTGCGCCGGGTCGCCGAGCACCAGCACCGGCGCGCCGAAGGAGAGGAGGTCGCGCCCCAGATCCTCGTCCACCATCGAACACTCGTCGATTATGATGAGGGCGGCATCGCCGGCGGGGGCGTCGCGGCGGATGGTGAAGAGCGGCTGCTCGTCCTCCGCCTCGTCCTCATCCGCCTTGGCGGGCCGATAGATGAGCGAATGGATCGTCTGCGCGCCCTGGCAGCCCTTCTGGCGCATCACATGCGCGGCCTTGCCGGTGAAGGCGGCGAAGCGGACTTCGCCGTCCACGCCTTCGGCCAGATGCTGGGCCAGCGTCGTCTTGCCCGTTCCGGCAAAGCCGAACAGCCGGAAGACCTGGCTGTCGCGCTTGTTCAGCCAGCGCGAAGCCTGCTTCAGCGCATCGTCCTGTTGAGGAGACCATTTCATGAACATCGGTCTAGCAGGCGGAGCGGAAAGGGCCAGCCCCAAGCCCTCCTGCAACCGGAGGGATCTCTCCTCGCGATGCAGCGCCGAGCCAAGGCCGGAACGGCCTTCAGATGAGAATAAGAAATATAGGATAGAACAATATATCCGGCGCTCTCATAACCTATGTAAAGATTATGGGTAACAGCAATGTTACCGTAAAGAAACCAAAACTGCGTTTCTTGGTTACCGAGGACCATCCCGATCTGCTATTAGGTCGATCGACCGGCCCCCTCCATCCTGCGGGGCGGCCGGTGAACGGACGACATCGAAGGAGGGACCCGATGAAGACTTTCAAAAAGCTCGCTATTGCTGCCAGCGTCGCTTTGGCGCCGCTGGCACTCACTCCGGCCAATGCAGCCGTCGCCCTGTTCGCCAACGGCGATGCCGGCGGCGACGGCATCCTGAACGCGCCCGACCAGTTCCAGATCCTCAACGCCCGCATCGACCCGCTGGGCGAGCTGAACCCGGACACCAATGAGGTGTCGTTCCAGGTCGGCAGCCGGGTGGACAGCGTCTTTCTCGATTTCGGCGTCATCCAGGCCCAGCCCAACCCAGGCGATTCGCTCGCCCGAGGAATCCAGAACTTCATACTGACGGTCACGGGCGATCTCGGCACCGATGTGTCGTTCCAGATCACGGACGACACCGGCACGCTTCTGCTGGCGAACCTGCAATCCTTCGCTGTCAGCGGCAATGAGATGCTGACCTTCATGTTCACCGGCACGGCCTTCGGCGGCCCCGGCACACGTCCGTCCTACGATGTCGGCGTGTTCGGCAACGAAGCCATCCCGCTTCCGGGCGCAGCGGTCTTCTTCCTGACCGCGGCCGCGGCGGGCGGTGCTCTGCGTCTGCGCCGCAAGCGGGCATGACGATTTAGAGCCTACGACACGATAGTTGGAAGTTCTGAGAAGCCTCCGCCGCTATCGGCGGAGGCTTTTTGCGGCTCTGTTAGGTACGGGCGCGAAGGGCCGGTCCTCAGCTATCCTCGCTCCAGAAGGTCCGTCCCATCCCGTGGCGCTGAAGCTGATCTCGAACTCGCCTTCTTGCATAGGCGGACCAAGAGACCTCGCAGCTGTCTTCAACGAACAGAGTAAGTTCGCCTCTGTCGAGTGCCGCAGACCCATTCGCCACCCATGTATCCCACTCCAACGCAATCGCACGATATTCGGCTGCGCCTCGGGAACGGCCTCTGGTGATCCAGCTTGTGTAGTAGCCCTTGAGCGGTTCGTGGTCTTCAGCGTCCTGAACCGGAAGGCTGATCCCCTCCGCGCGCAGCATCACCCGGAAGAACTTCATGCGAGCTCCACCCACACAGGCACATGGTCGGACGGCTTGCACGAGCCGTCGCCCTGTTCGGGATCGCGCACATCGGCATCGACACCGCCGCCCTCCAGCCTGTCTGCCGCCTGTGGCGAGAGGAGGAGGTGGTCGATCCGCAACCCGTTGTTCTTGCCCCACGCGCCGCGCTGGTAGTCCCAGAACGTGTAGTAGTCGTGCCCGATCAGATGCGGCAGCGCATCGGTCAGGCCGTGATTGAGGATGCGCCGATAGGCCTGCCGGCTTTCGAGGCGGAAGAGCGCGTCGTCCAGCCAGCGGTCGGGCGCATAGACGCCGCTCGGCTCAGGGATGACATTGTAGTCGCCCGCGAGAACGACGCTCTCCTCGTCCTCGAGCAGGTTCGCCGCATGCCGCTCGAACACCTCCATCCAAGCGAGCTTGTAGTCGTATTTCGGCCCCGGCGCGGGGTTGCCATTGGGCAGGTAAAGCCCGCCGACGCGCACGGCCTCCTGATCCTCGGGCACGATCAGCGCCTCGATATAGCGGCTGTTCTCGTCCTCGAAACCCGGCAGGCCGCGGATCACGTCCTCGGCCGGATGCTTGGAGAGGAGCGCCACACCGTTATAGCTCTTCTGTCCGTAGACATAGCAGTTATAGCCGAGGTCCTCGAAGGCGCCCTCGGGGAACTTCTCGTCCACGCATTTGATTTCCTGCAGCACGCAGACATCCGGCTCGGCCGCGCGGAACCAGTCGAGCACGCGGGGCAGGCGCGCGCCCACCGAATTCACGTTCCAGCTTGCGATCTTCATCAGTTCAGAAACCCGTCCTGCATGTAGACCGCTCCGTTCTCGAACTGATCGCGCAGCACCTGCAGGTCGTCGAGCTCGAAGATCATGGCGTCCCCCGCCGCGATGGCGACCGTCAGCCAGAGGAGGGCGAGGGTGAAGACGCCGACCGCGAAGGCCGCGAAGCGGAACAGGACGACATTGATCGTCGTGTGGATCACGGCATGGGCGATGCGCGACAGGACGAAGGTCCAGGCGAGGAGGCCGCTCCACCATCCGGTCGCCCCGAACAGGATCGCGAGGACGCAGGCGAGATAGAACAGCACCGGCAGCTCGAACTGGCTGCCATAGCTGTTCGCCGTCTTGCGGCTGTCCTCGGAATAGAGCGAGCTGTCGAGCGATGCCCGCTGCATCAGCGCCGGATCGGCCTTGAGGTCCCGCCTGCGCTTGATCGGCAGGAAGGCCAGGATGGTCAGGGTCAGGCCGACCTGGATCATGACCGGCAGAAAGATCGAATACATGGGCGCCCTCCTCGAAGGCTACGCCCTAGACGCGTTCTGCCGGATGCCCAAGAGGGCGCCGTTCAGCCGGTCGTGGCGAAATAGTCGAGCGCGGCCCGCGCCACGTCCTCGCCCCGCTCCTGCACGAAATGGTGCGCGCCCTCGACCTCGTAAGGCGCGGAGCAGCCTTTGATCTCATGGCGCAGGCGCTCCATCGCCTTTGGCGGGATGACCTGATCGTTCGGACCGATCGCCATGAAGGCGGGCTTGTTCCAGCGGTTCCAGTATTCGGCGGCCCGCTGGCCCAGCATGTAGCCGTCCATTTCCGGCTTGAGCGGCACGAGCAGCGGGAAGATATGCGGTGCCACCTTGTAGGAAGCGTCGGGGAAGGGCGCGTCATAGGCCGCGATCTCGGCATCCGACAAAGCGCCGCCCGACCCCTGATTGACGATCTGGCCGACCGGCATGTCCGTCGCCGAGGCGGCCAGCGCCCGCCACTTGCCGAAGCCGGTCTTGGGCTCTCCGCCCGAGAACACGTCCTCGGCCAGGCGCGTCGTCTCCGGCTCGAGGGGCAGGGCCGTGTCCATGACCAGAAGGCGCGCATAGCGCGTCGCGTGCTCGATCGGCAGGGTCAGGCCGAGAACCCCGCCCCAGTCCTGACAGACCAGCGTGATGTTCCGAAGATCGAGCCGCTCGATCAGGTTGAGGAGCGACTGGCGGTGGAAGCTGTAGGTATGGGTCTCCTTCGAGACCGGCTTGTCGGACCGGCCGAAGCCGAACATGTCCGGTGCCACCACGCGCTTGCCCGCTTCGAGCAGGACCGGGATCATCTTGCGGTAGAGGAAGCTCCAGGTCGGCTCGCCATGAAGGCACAGGAATACCTCGGCGTCCTCCGGGCCCTCGTCGATATAGGCCATGCGCAGGCCCGGATAGCCTGGCAGGTCGTCGACGTAATGCGGCTCGTAGGGAAAGTCCGGCAGGTCGGCGAACCGCTCGTCCGGCGTGCGCAGCGCTTCGATCTTCATGAGCCTACTCCCTTTATCCGTTTCCGGAACCGCTAGCACGGCGAGGAGCGGGCGGCGTAGGCCGGCCTGCACACGAGGTCGGGAGGCCGGCGGCGCTGCCGCCGGCCCGCCGCCTTAGCGGTCTTCGTCGTCGCCGCCGCCCGTGACGACGCCGCTCAGATCCTCGTCGTCGTCATCGTCGTTGAGCAACGTGTCGTCATCGTCGTCATCGTCGAGATTCACGCCGAGATCGGCGAGTTCGTCGTCCTCGTCCTCCTCGTCGCTGTCCTCATCGGCATCATCGTCGAGGCCGGCGCGCCGTTTGGATTTCGCGACGGTCTCGCCCTCATCGGCTTCGTCGAGCGAGGTTTCCCGCTCGTCGTTCGCATCGTCGGTTTCGTCTTCGTCTTCGTCCTCGGTCTCCGCCTTCTTGGCCTTCGCCTTGACCGTCTCGTCTTCCTTGCGGGTCCGGCGCGGCTTGAGGAGCGCTTCGGGCGTGAACTCCTCGTCGCATTTGGGGCAGTGGGCGGGGTCCTTGCCGAGGTCGTAGAAGCGCGCGCCGCAATTGGGGCAGTCGCGTTTGGTTCCAAGCTCTTCGTTCGCCACGGAATCGTCCTAACGTACAGGGTGAATAGGGAAGGGGCGGCCTTGCGCCCCAAGGGAGCCAGTGAGCGGTGTTGCCAGAGGGTGATAGGGCTGTCAAAACTCGCATTCTCCCCGGGAGCGACGCATCATGACGATCATTGCGGCCCCCTCGGGGCCTCTGCGCGGGCGCATCCGCGTGCCAGGCGACAAGTCGATCTCTCACCGCGCACTGATCCTCGGCGCCCTGGCACAGGGCGAGACGGTCATCCGCGGCCTGCTCGAGGCCGACGACGTCCTGCGGACGGCCGCGGCGCTGAGAACCCTCGGCGTCGAGATCGAGAGGGAAAACGGCTCCTGGCGCGTCCTCGGCGGCGCGTGGAGCGGGCTCGGACGCCAGCTCTATATGGGCAATTCGGGCACCGGCGCGCGGCTCCTGATGGGCGCGGCTGCGGGGCAGGGCATTGCCTGCGCGTTTTCCGGTGACGCCTCCTTGCGCGGTCGGCCCATGGCGCGGGTCACGGACCCGCTCGGCGAGATGGGGGCGCGGTTCGACACGCGCGAGGGCCGCCTGCCCGTCGCGCTGGCGGGCGGCGCTCTCAATGCCATCCGCTACCGCCTGCCCAAGCCCTCCGCGCAGGTGAAGTCGGCCATCCTGCTCGCCGCGCTCGGCGCCGAGGGCAAGACAGTGATCGAAGAACCCGTGCCGACGCGCGACCACACCGAGCGCATGCTCGCGGCCTTCGGTGCGTCTCTCGACATCGAGGAGACGCCGGATGGCGGCCGCATCCTCGCGCTCGAAGGCGGCCAACGCCTGACCGCCGCCGAACTCACCGTGCCGGCCGACCCGTCCTCCGCCGCCTTCCCGCTCGTTGCGGCCTGCACCCTCGCAGGCTCGGAGGTCGACATCGAAGGTGTGCTGATGAATCCGCGCCGCACCGGCCTCCTGGGCGTCCTGCGGCGTATGGGGGCCAGGATCGAGGAGCGCGCCGCGAGAACCGAGGGCGGCGAGCGGGTCTGCGACCTCCGCATCGGCGGCGGCCCTCTTCACGCAGTGCAGGTCCGCGCCGAAGAGGCCCCGGACATGATCGACGAATTCCCGATACTCGCCGTCGCGGCGGCCTGTGCCGAAGGGACCACGCGGATGGAGGGGCTGGAAGAGTTGCGGGTGAAGGAATCGGACCGCCTCGCCGCCACCGCCGCGCTGCTCGAAGCCAATGGCGTCGCCTGCCGCAGCGGCGAAGACTGGCTCGAAGTGGATGGCCGCTCCGGCGCGGTCCCGGGGGGAGGGCAGGTCGAGGCGCGGCACGACCACCGGATCGCGATGGCCGCGCTTGTTCTGGGCCTTGCCGCGCAGCAGCCCGTGGAGGTGGACGAAGCGGGCAGCATCGGCACCTCCTTCCCGGCTTTCGTACCGCTCATGCGAACGCTGGGCGCGATGGTTTCGCAGGGTACTGCGTAAAAAGATTGTGAACGGTTCAATGTGCGTGCACCATGCTGCTGGGGGAAGGAGAGGCGTGACGCGCGATAGGCCCCTCGCGGTGCAAGCACCGGGCAGGCTGTGCCCCTCGCGCGTCACACCCCATCCGAAGGGCGGATCAACTGTCCGGCCGCATTTGCCTCCACCTATCTGCACGTTAAAGCCTGAGTGAATGGCCACAGCGACCGACAGCACCTTTCTTGTGCAGGCTGCCATCTATCTCGGGGCGACTGCGGTCGCGATCCCAGTGTTCAAGCGGCTCAAGCTCGGGACGATCCTCGGCTTCCTCGCCGCCGGCGTCGCACTCGGACCTTCAGGGCTCGCGCTGCTGCAGGCAGAGGACGGCATGTTCCACGTTGCCGAGCTCGGCGTCGTCCTCTTCTTGTTTGTGGTTGGGCTCGAACTCAGCTTTGCAAGGCTGTGGTCGCTGCGCCGGACGATCTTCGGGCTCGGCCTCCTGCAGATGCTGCTGACAGGAAGCGCGCTGAGCGGCTTCCTGCTCGTGGCCGGCATCCTCACACTTGGACCGGCGGTGCTCGCAGGCTTCGCGCTGGCTTGCTCATCGACCGCCTTCGCGCTGTCCCTGCTCGAGGAACGCGGAGAGCTCAACACGCCCTACGGCACCAAAGCGTTCTCCGTCCTGCTTTTCCAAGATCTCGCGGTGATCCCGCTCCTGGCTGCCGTGCCCTTCGTCGCGCTGGCGCGGCAGGGGGCCGCAGAAGGGATGGAGATGGACTGGGAAACGATTCTCATCGCCGCAGGCGCGATCTCGCTTCTCATTCTCATGGGCCGTTTCCTGCTGAACCCCTTCTTCCGTTTGGTCGCAGTCTCCGGTTCGCGCGAAGCCTTCACCGCCGCGGCGCTCTTCGTCGTGGCAGGCGTAGCTCTTATGGCTTCCGAAGCGGGCCTGTCCATGGCGCTTGGCGGCTTCCTGGCCGGCGTCCTGCTCGCGGAGTCGAAGTTCCGTCACCAGATCGAGTCCGACATCGAGCCTTTCCGCGAACTTCTGCTCGGCCTCTTCTTCATCAGCGTCGGAATGCAGCTCGATCTAGCGGTCGTCCAGTCGTTCTGGTGGGTCGTGCTGGGGGCCACGGCCGGCCTGATCCTCTTCAAGATGACGGTCCTCTTCGTGCTCGCGCGCCTGTTCGGCGCCAAGGACAGGGAGCCGTGGCGCATCGCCGCCGTGCTCTGCCAAGGCGGCGAGTTCGGCTTCGTCGTCTTCAGCCTCGGCTCGGGGCGCGGCGTCTTCGACCCGCAGCTGGCGACCCTTCTTTCCGCGATCGTCACCCTGTCCATGATGGTGACGCCCCTGATCGTGTCGGCGATGGCCCGCGGGCGGCGCAGCAGCACAGAAAGGCCGCATCCGCCCGGCGACGAGCGGCGGGAAGTCCTCCTCGTCGGCTTCGGCCGCGTGGGACAGATCATCGCGCAGGTCCTGATCGGCTCGGGGGTGAAGGTGACGGCCATCGATTCCGACCCGGACCGCATCGCCACGGCCCGCAGCTTCGGCCACGAGGTCTATTACGGCGACGGCACGGACCTTCACCTCCTCATGCATGCCGGCGCGCTATCGGCCGACGCGATCGTCTTCGCGATCAAGGATACGCCCGGCATGAAGCGGACGATCAGGGCGGTGCGCGAGCGCTGCCCCAAGGTCCGCATCGTCGCGCGGGCCTATGACCGGATGGCCGCGCTGGAGCTGATGGATTCGGATGCGGACATCATCATCCGCGACACGCTCGAATCCGCGCTCCTCACGGCGGGGGAGACCTTGCGCTTCCTCGGCAGATCCGACGGCACGGTGACGGACGTCCTGGCAGAGTTCCGAGAGCGCGATCAGGACCGCCTCCTCGCGCAGAAGGCCGAGGGCATCTACGCGCAGAAGGACCGCATCGGCTCGCCCTTCGCCGCCGCGCGCCGCGACCGTAAGCCCGAAGACGTCGCCGATTAGCCGCTTGCCTGCTAGATGGAGCCCATGACCGCATTCGCCCTGACCTATGCCGGACTGCTCGCGATCATCTGGTTGCGCTACGGCCTCGTCGCCGGCCTCTTCCACGGCCTGCTGTGGATGCGGCCCGAAGACCGCGTGCGCGGCGTGCGGCTCGCCAAGATGCGGCCGACCCGCAAGGCGATCTGGCGGGAGGCGAGAACCTCCTTCTTCGTCAGCTTCATCTACGCGCTGCCCGCCGCCGTCCTGATCGAGGCGTGGAAGCGGGGCGGGACGGCGATCTACGACGGAACGCCGCAGGGCCTTCTCGCCTGGCTCTACTTGCCGCTCAGCATCTTCGCCTATCTCGTCCTGCACGACGCCTATTTCTACTGGACGCACAGGGCCATGCACCACCCGCGGCTCTACGCGGCGACGCACAGGACCCATCACGTCTCCAAACAGCCCACGCCCTGGGCGAGCTTCGCCTTCAGCCCGTGGGAGGCGCTGATCTCGGCCTGGTTCGTGCCCGCGCTGGCCTTCGTGCTGCCGATCCATATCGGCGCCTTCCTGGTCCTCCTGACGGTGATGACGGTGCAGGCGGTGTGCAATCATTCGGGCTGGGAGATCTATCCGAGAGGATTCCTCGATGGCCCCGTGGGGCGGCACCTCATCACGGCGCGGCATCACAATCTCCATCACACTCGCTTCGCGCGGAATTACGGGCTCTATTTCCGCTGGTGGGACCGTTTGTGCCGCACGGACGACATGAGCGGCGATCCGATGGCGGCCCCGGTCGCGGCGAGGGCTAGGGCGGCCTGATATCCTCCCGCTTGCCCTTTGCCGGGCGGCCCGCTAACAGCCCGCTTTCCCGCGCGGGAGGGCGCCACCCGCACCGCGCACCCATCCTCGAAAAGGAAGGACAACATGGCAAAGAAGATCGCCGGCTACCTGAAGCTTCAGGTGCCTGCGGGGGCCGCGAACCCGTCCCCGCCCATCGGTCCCGCTCTCGGTCAGCGCGGCCTGAACATCATGGAGTTCTGCAAGGCGTTCAACGCGCAGACCCAGGAGATGGAGAAGGGGATGCCGATCCCCACGATCATCACGATCTTCTCCGACAAGTCGTTCAGCTTCAAGACCAAGACGCCGCCGGCCAGCTATCTGATCAAGAAGGCCGCAGGCCTCTCCAAAGGCTCGACCCTGCCGGGCAAGGAAAGCGCCGGCTCGATCTCGCAGGCGCAGCTTCGCGACATCGCCGAGCAGAAGATGGCTGACCTGAACGCGAACGACCTCGATCAGGCAACCAAGATCATCGCCGGCTCCGCCCGCGCGATGGGCCTGAAGGTGGAGGGCTGAGACGATGGCGAAATCCGGAAAACGCATTCGCGCCGCGAAAGAGGGCCTCGACCGCGAGGCGCTGTTCTCGATCGGTGAGGCAGTGAAGACCGTCAAGGACAAGGCCTCGGCCAAGTTCGACGAGACCGTCGAGATCGCGATGAATCTCGGCGTCGACCCGCGCCACGCCGACCAGATGGTCCGCGGCGTCGTCAGCCTGCCCAACGGCACGGGCCGCACGGTCCGCGTCGCGGTCTTCGCCAAGGACGACAAGGCCGAGGAGGCGCGCGCCGCCGGGGCCGACATCGTCGGCGCCGAAGATCTGATGGAGCAGGTCCAGAACGGCCAGATGGACTTCGACCGGGTCATCGCGACGCCGGACATGATGCCCATTGTCGGCCGCCTCGGCAAACAGCTCGGCCCGCGCGGCCTGATGCCGAACCCCAAGGTCGGCACGGTCACGCCGAACGTGAAGAAGGCCGTCGAGGACGCCAAGGGCGGCGCGGTCCAGTTCCGCGTCGAGAAGAACGGCATCATCCACGCGGGCGTCGGCAAGGCGAGCTTCGATGCGGACAAGATCGAAGAGAATGTCCGCACCTTCATCGACGCAGTGAACAAGGCCAAGCCGTCGGGCGCCAAGGGCACCTATATCCGCAAGATCGCGCTCACCAGCACGATGGGCCCGGGCATCAAGATCGACCCGCAGGACGCCTTCGGCAACGCGTAAGCGGCGCGGTCAATTCTCCGAATGAAGAAGGCGGCTCCCGAAGGGGCCGCCTTTTTCATGTCCGGTACCCGGCAGCGCTGCCCTAGGACCCGCCCGCTGCGGGCGGAGCATCGGGCTGGGCCTCGGGCCGGGTATCGCGGAAGGCCGGAAGCGCCAGGCACTCCGCTTCGATATCTTGAAGGCGCTGCGGGATCGCGGCCCCGAAACGGCGCGCATTCGAAAGCTGCGGAACGAGCACGATATCGGCCAGGCTCGGCCGGTCGCCGAAACAGAACCGGCTTTGAGTGCTCGTCAGGAGCTGCGCGCTGGCGGCCAGACCGCTCTCGATCACCTCGCGCGCCCAATGCGCCCGCGCCTCCTCGCCGCCGATCTTCTGAACGTTCTTCAGGACTTGGAGGTTCTGCACCGGATGGATGTCGCAGGCGATGGACTGGGCGAAGGCATTGATCCGTGCCCGGTCGAGCGGGGCGTCCGGCATCAGCGGAGGCTCCGGATAGACTTCGTCCAGATACTGAACGATCGCCAGGGACTGGGTCAGGACCTGCCCATCGTCCAGCACGAGGGCGGGCAAGAAGCCCTGCGGGTTCACCGCGAGGAAGTCCGCGGCATGCTGCTCGCCGGTCTTGAGGTTCTGGAATGCCGCCTCGTGGGCGACTCCCTTGAAGGCGAGGGCAATCCGTACCCGCCAGCTGGCGGTCGAACGAAAATAGGTGTGCAGGATCATTCCGCGGCTCCTCCGATCGTCACGTCGAGCGGCGCCAGATCGTCGATCTCGACACGCAGGCGATCACCTTCGACCACCGGCCCCACGCCGGATGGCGTTCCCGTATAGATCAGGTCGCCCGGCTCGATCCGGTACAGCCCCGATAGAAACGAGATGACGTCCGCCACGGGCCAGATCAAGTGCGACAGGTCCGAGTGCTGCCGCACCTCGCCGTTGACCAGCATGCGTATGGCGCCTCTGCTCATGTCGTCCGGGCCGCTGGCCAGCCTGATGACGCCCAGCGGAGAGCCCGCTTCGACATTCTTGGCGGTGTCCCATGGCCGTCCCGCGCCGCGCGCCTCGCGCTGCAGGTCCCGCCGCGTCATATCGAGCCCGGCGGCATAGCCATGCACATGGCCAAGGCTCTCCTCGGGCGAGAGGTTCCGGCCGCTCCTGCCGATCGCGACGACCAGTTCGGCTTCAAAGTGAAAATCGGATGTGCCCTGCGGATAGGGGATCACCGATCCGCTCGGAACAACCGTCTCGGCCCACTTCGTAAAGAAGAAGGGCGGTTCCCGATCGGGGTCGCCGCCCATTTCGCGGGCATGGTCGGCGTAATTCCGACCCACGCAGAAGACGCGCCGGACCGGAAATCCGTCTGCGCTTCCTTCCACCTCCGCGATGACAGGTTCGGGGAGAGCGATGCTCGTGCTCATTCTCGTTCCTCCTCATGCGGCCCGATTATGCGACTGCACAGCAACCGGGAGACGGAACGGCAAGCCGCTGCGACAGCCGACCATCGCCGCAGCCTGGGGGCGCAGCGGTAAGCCGCGATCAATTCAGTAGTTGAAGGAGGAGTGGCGCACCGGGGAGGATTCGAACCCCCGACCCCCAGATTCGTAGTCTGGTGCTCTATCCAGCTGAGCTACCGGTGCGTGGAGGCGGCTTATGACGCCTTCGTTCCGGCCGCGCAAGACCCGGCCGGAACGATTTTTGGCCAGTTTTCCACCTAGTTCGTCACGGACCGCGATCCGCCGCCGCTTCTGCGGCGCGAACGGGGCTTGCCGGGGCGGGCGCCCTCGGGTTTCGCGGGCTTTCCCGCGCCCGGGGAGGACTTGCTGCGGCTGCGCTGACCTTGCGGCCGGGCACGGTTCTGCCCCTTGCGGCGCTGCGGCTTTTCCTTGGGCTGGGGCGGGCCGAGCTCCTCGAGCGTGACCGAGCCTTCGGCCACGGGAACGTTCTGCCTCGTCAGCTTCTCGACTGCGCGCAGAAGCGGCACCTCGTCGGCCGAGCAGAAGGCGATCGCCTCGCCAGAGCGCCCGGCACGGGCCGTCCGGCCGATGCGGTGGACATAGGCTTCGGCCACTTCGGGCAGGTCGTGCTGGATCACGTGGCTGACGCCCGTGACGTCGATGCCGCGCGCGGCGATGTCGGTTGCGACGAGGACGGGCAGCTCACCGCCGGAAAAGGCCTTCAGCGTGCGCTGCCGCGCGTTCTGGGCCTTGTTGCCGTGGATCGCGCCGCTCTCGATGCCGCGCGCCCCGAGCGCTTTGACGATCTTGTCGGCGCCATGCTTGGTCCGGCTGAAGACGATCGCCTTGGTGACCTCCGGATCGGTCAGGAGCTTCGCGAGCGCATCGACCTTGCCGGCTTTCGGCACGAACAGGACCGACTGCTCGACCCGGTCGGCGGTCTTCGCGACCGGCGTCACCTCGACCCGCGCGGGATCGGTCAGGAGCTCATTTGCGAAGCGGACGATCTCCTTCGGCATCGTCGCCGAAAAGAGGAATGTCTGCACGCGCTCGGGCATGGCGCGGCGGATGCGCTGGATCGGCTTGATGAAGCCCATGTCGAGCATCTGGTCCGCCTCGTCGAGGACGAGCATCCCCGTGTCCGAAAGATCCACGAGGCCCTGATCCATCATGTCGTTGAGGCGGCCGGGGGTCGCGACCAGAACGTCGACGCCGCCCGCCATCGAGCGGCGCTGACGGTTCACCGGCACGCCGCCGATGATCAGCGCGGTACGCACGCGCATCTTGCCGCCATAGGCCTGCACCCGCTCGAGGATCTGCACGGCGAGCTCCCGCGTCGGCGCCAGGATCAGCGCGCGCGGCTGCTTCGCCGTCCAGCGGACGGGCTGTTCGTGCAGGCGGTGCAGGATCGGCAGGACGAAGGCGGCCGTCTTGCCCGTGCCGGTCTGCGCGATGCCGAGGACGTCGGAGCCCTTCATGGCGGGCGGAATCGCCTGCGCCTGAATCGGGGTGGGCTGGGTGTGGCCTTCGGCGTCGAGCGCGCGCGAAAGAGGCGCGGCGAGCGCGAGGTCGGAAAATTGAGTCATGAAAACTTTCGATGTCCGGCGCGTCGAATGAGCGCCGGTGGAGAGGCCGCCACGCGTGCAGGGGCAGCCTCGAAGGGGTGAGCAGGCGTCGACAATCCGACAGCACGCTGCTGCTGACCGCGATCTGGGCTGCTCGGCCTCTGAAAGCAAGCCCCGATCTCCCTCGGCGCCGCCAAGCTCACCACCGGGGGCTCGCCTCCACCGCTGCGGCTGTGCGACGGGCGCGGCCCGGTCTCAGGTGAAGATCTCCAGCAGGTTCCCGAAGATACCGCCGCCGCCGGAGGCCTGTGGCGGACGCTCGCTTTGCAGCCAGACCTCTCCCGAGCCGCTCAGGCGCACGTTCTCGGCTTCGCCGGCGCGCAGATATTGGTTCGTCGTCAGGACGCGGCCATGGGCGGTGAAAGGGCCGGTGACGGCTGCGACTGCATTCGTGTCGACGACGACCGCCGCCTCGGCCAGGGGCCGGACCAGCGTCCGGCCCGGCACTTTGAGATGCACCGTGCCGGTGCCCGTCACCCGCGTCAGCGTCCAGAATTCCCGCTTCGCCATGCGCTGCACGGTGAAGGAAAGATCGCCACGATGGCCGAGATAGAGCGCGGGCTGGATCGCGACCGGGCGGTCCGGCGCGACGCTGAGGGCCCGCACCTCGCCGTGATAGTCGCGGCTTGCCACGAGCCGCAGCGGGCCCGCCTCCGCTTCGAACCGGTTCGCCCAAAGGTTCTGACCCGAGAAGAGGCCGAGGATCGGCAGGCGCCTGGACGCGATGCGCTGCGTCTTCAGCACGAAGGGGCCCTCAGCCAGGAGCAGCGAAGAGCGGCGCAGATAGGCCGCTTCGCCCGGCTCCAGTTCGATCTCGAGAACCTCCGGCCTCTCAGGCCTTTCCGCCGCGGGCGGCGGGGGCGTCACATGCGGCGCCGTGGGCGCGGGCCGGGCGGCCGGACGCCGTCCGCCGAACGTCCGCGCGAGCATTTCGTGCTTGTCCATGTCCCCAGCCTAGCACAGCGAAGCGACGGTCACCGACCGAGCGCTGCGTCTCGTCCCCGGAATCGCCCGTACCGGTGGATTTCCTCCCGATGGCCGAGCGCGAACGAGACGTTCGGCGCGCCGGGCAGGCGCTCGGTATAAAGCCGCACGGAGCGGTTCTGATCCTGCAGATCCTCCGAATGCATGAAGGGCAGATAGACGAAGGCCCGACGCTCCGGCGGTTGCGCCAGGTCGAAGCCCCGCCCGATGGCATGGTCGGCGATGTGCCGCGCCTTCTCGTCGTTCTCGAAGGCCCGGGCGCTGCCCCGGTGCAGGTTGCGCGAGAACTGGTCGAGCAGGATCAGAAGGGCGAGCGAGCCGCCGGGACTGCGCATCCACTCATCGTGGCGGCCTTGGGCTGCGGCCTCCCTCAGCCCGCCGAAGCGCTCGGCGATCGCCCGGTCGAGGTCCTCGTCCTTCGCGAAGTGCTTCTTCGCCGGCACTTCGTCGAACCAGAAACGCAGAACACTCTCCGCATCAGGCTCTGTCGCGGGCAGGCCCTCATCGCCCGTCTCCGCGGCGTCCGGATAGAAGGCGACATGCCCCGCAATGGCGCTTACGGCGGGGAAGGGATCGTAATAGGTCCAGGCGCGGTCCGCCTCGTCCAGCACGGCGTCATGGGCCGCACGTCCCTTGAACGGGCACCATGTCTCATGGGCGGTCGGGACGAGCACAGAGGGGTCGACGTTGTCTCGCGGAAAGTATGTCACGGGCGGAAGATCCGCCTCGCGCTGCCGTATGGCCGCCATGCTGGCCGCCAGCAGGCGGCCCGAGGGCGCAGTCGCGCTTGCGAGCCCCTCCACCCGTTCGGTCGAGATCGGATGCTCCGGCCCGGGTTCCTTGTGCGGCCCCGTCTTCACGAGTTCCGCAAGGCCTCGATCAGCTCGTCCTTCGACATATCGCTGCGGCCCTCTATGCCGACATCCTTGGCGCGCTCGTAGAGTTCCTCCTTGGTGCGGTCCTCGTATTGCTGCGCATGACCGCCCTTTTCGGACGGGTGCTGCTCGGGGTTCGCCTTGGCGTTGGCGACCCGCGCCGCCTTCTGCTTCGAGGCGCCCTGATCGCGCAGCGCCTCATAGGTCTCGTCGTCCTTGATCTGCGGACCGTGGTTCTTGGTCATCGGATCCTCCTTTGTGGACGCCCGCACGAACAGGCCGCAGAGCGCGCGCGTTCCCCGGTTAACCAGTTGGGGAAAAGCAAAGCTTGCTCCGGACGCCTCGGACCAGTCGAATCTGCCGGAACCTTGCAACTTTCGGAAAAGGCGGACCATGGCGGACGGCGCACAGAGCTTCGAGGATCTCGCGAACCAGGCGGGAGGGGTGGCAGCCGGAGAGCTGCGCCAGTTCATCGAGCGGATCGAACGGCTCGAAGAGGACAAGAAGGCGATCATGGAGGACATCAAGGAAGTCTATGCCGAAGCGAAAGGCACCGGCTTCGACACCAAGGTGATGCGCCAGATCGTGCGGCTCAGAAAGATGAACCACGCCGACCGGCAGGAGCAGGAAGCGCTGCTCGAGCTCTATCTGAGCGCGCTCGGCGAAGGCTGAGCCGCTTCCTCGGACGGCACACGAAAAGGCCCCGGCGGTGTTCCGCCGGGGCCTTTTTCTTGCGGGAGTGCAGAGGGGTCAGTTGGCGTTGCGCAGCGGCAGGCAGTCATCGCCGTTCCGCGCCAGGCGCTCGCAGGTCGTCTGCGCCTCATAGGCGTTGAGATTGGTGAAGCGCGCGCGCCAGACTTCACGACGGCCGCGGCGCGAGACGTTCACCTCGCGCTCCGCTACCGGGACATTGGCGAGAATGCCGTCCTGCAGCGTCTCGATGCGGCCGACGGCCTGCATCTTCCGGTAATAGGCGCCGACCTGCACCGCCCAGTCGCGCACGTCGCCCGACTCGGCGTCGCCCTCGCCATAGACCGCCTCGTCCACGGCGCGGTTGTCATTGGCGACCGAAGAGATGGCGACCTTCAGGCTTTCGAGGTTGAGGTCCGCCGCGACCGAAGGCGCCACCACCGGCTGCGGCATGGGCTCGGTCGGCACGGTGTTCGCGGCGATCATGACGGGCTGGGCGACGGTGCCGGGCTTGAGGCGCGGCTGCGGCGCGGCGAGCAGGATCGGATTGATCAGGTCGGGCTTGCGCCGGATCTCCACGAAGGCGGTATTGAGGATGTCCTTCATGTGCCGGTCGCGCGTGGCCGAGCTGCGGCCGCCGAGAACGATGCCGATGAGGCGGTGGCCGTTGCGCTCCGCCGTCGTCGAAAGGTTGTAGCCGGAAGCCCGCGTATAGCCGGTCTTCATGCCGTCCGCGTCTTCCATGCTGAGCATGACGCGGTTGTGCGAGCGGTAGGTGCGGCCGTTCCAGTCGAAGGAGACCTGCTGGAAATAGTGAAAGTGCTGGGGGAAGTCCTGGATCAGGCGGCGCGACAGGATCGCCATGTCCCGCGCCGTCGTCTTCTGGGCCGAGTTCGGCAGGCCGGAGGCGTTGCGGAAGGTGGTGTTGCGCATGCCCAGTTCGCGCGCCTTGCGGGTCATGAGCACCGCGAATTCGCTTTCGGTTCCGCCGAGCCCTTCGGCCACGACCGTTGCGACGTCATTGGCGGACTTGATGACCAGCGCCTCGATCGCCGTCTCCACTTCGATCTTCGACCCGCGGGCGAGGCCGAGCTTGGAAGCAGGCTGGAGCGATGCGCGCTTGGACACCTTGAAGTCGTCATCCAGAGCGATTTCGCCGCGTTCGATCGCTTCGAACAACAGGTAAACGGTCATCATCTTGGTCAGAGAGGCGGGATAGCGCTGCTCGCCCGAATAGCGGTCGAACAGGACGTCGCCTGTGTCGGCGTGAATGACCAGCGCCGCGTATTTCGGATTCGCAGAAGCGGCTGTCGGAGCAAGAACTGCCAACGCCGCCATCGCGGAGAGAAGAAGATTTCGAAAAATGCCCTGACCGATCATGAAACACCCTGCTGCCCGAATTACGCCCCAATTCCCGTCCTACGGTAACAGGAGCGTGTGCACACCTGTAAATCCTTTCATCCGCGCTACCGGTCGAGGGTCAAGAAAGGGTTAAGACCCCTTAACGGACGCGCTGAACCTGTCGGAGCAGGCCTCGTGCCACTCGCCGGGACAGCGATCATGCTGCACTGCACAAACAACCTTGACGAGCCGCTCCGCTTTTGCCATTTGTGCACCGCAGCATCAGGCCCTCCTGCTGCGATTATCTCGATCGCGGCCGATACCCTGACGATGCTGAGCAACGGGAGAGTCCGAATGAGCACCACGCGTAAGACCGCCAACAAAGCCGCGGATGCGGCGAAAGACGCCACCGAAGAGGCGACTGCCTCCGTCAATGACGGCGTCGAACGCATGACGCTGGGCATGTCGAAAATGGGATCGATGGGACAGGAGAACGTCGAGGCGTTCATGGCCTCCGCATCCACCTTCGCCAAAGGCATGGAGCGCATCGCGCAGGAGAACGTCGAGTTCTTCAAGTCGCAGGTCGAGAGCAGTAGCGACCGCATGCAGAGCCTGTCCAAGGCGCGCACCCCGCAGGAATTCTTCGAAGCGCAGTCCGAGCTTCTCCGCAGCTCGATGGAGCGTCAGATCGATCAGACCAACAAGGTCTCCGACATGATGATCTCGACCGCGCGCGACGCAGCGCAGCCTCTCTCCAAGCGCTACAGCGCGATGATCGAGGCGATGCAGCAGCGCTGAGCGCACAGCATCTTTTGCGAGACGATCGCCCCGCCGGCATCCCCGGCGGGGCGATTTCGTTTCAGGGGGCGGCGCCGGGCGGATCGGCTGACAGGCGGGCAGGCGGCAGGGCCTGCAGCGCGGCGACGAGGTGTTCGCGCAACCACCGGTGGCGTGGATCGACCGTCCAATTGGGGTGCCAACCCATCAGCATGACGAAGCCCGGCACGTTGAGAGGCGGGGCGAAGATGATCAGGCCGTCCGGCATGGCCGCGATTGCGGAGGCGGGCGCCGTCAGGACGCCCATACCCTGACGGGCGAGCGCCACGCCGGCGAGAAAACTTTCGGTACGGAAGGTGACGCGGCGCTCCAGATCCCGCTCGGCCAGCATCTGGTCGATGCCGCCCAGTGCCGCGCCTGCGGGATTTGTGACGATGTGGTCGGCCGCGAGATAGTCGTCGAGGTTCCTCGGCCCCCGGGCCAGCGGGTGGTCGGGACCGACCGCGCACAGATAGTCCTCGTTCGCCACATGGCGCTGCACGAATTGTTCGACGTCTAGGCCCGGGGGCAGGTCGAGAAGCTTCGTCTCCGGCAGGAGGACGAGGTCGACCGCACCGGAGACGAGATCCTGCGCGACGGGAAAGTCGAGGGTGACGATGTCGAGCCTGAGGGCCGGCGCGAGCGGTCGGATCGCCGCTTCCCAGGCTCGCCCTGCGAGAACCGCCCAGCTATCCGGCGCGGCGATGCGCAGCTTGCCTTCCGCCGTCGCGGGCTCGAAGCTGGCGGCGGTCTGGAAGACCTCCCGCATGTCCTGGACGATCCTGGCGACAGCGGGCTGTATCCGTTCCGCCTTTGGCGTGGTCCGCATGATCCGGCCCGACTTGACCAGCAGCGGATCGTGGAGTGTCTCGCGCAATCGCTTGAGGCCATGGCTGACGGCAGGCTGGGAAACGCCCAGCCGGTCCGCCGCACGCGACACGCTCTGTTCGGTGAGAAGCCAGTGCAGGGTGAGGACGAGGTTCAGGTCCAGATGCTCGAGCCGCAGTTCAGACATTCTTCCCCTGCATGTCCGTGGCGCCAGGTATCGACCGGGATTATCTCGGCGAAGACGGCGGAACAAGTCTCCGCACCATGCGGGCGCACCAAAAAGCCCGCCGGCAGGACCGGCGGGCTTTCCTGTCTTGGCTCACGGGCGGCCGGTAGCCGCCCGGAACGAGTGACGAATTACATGTCTTCGTCGGTCATGCCTTCTTCGCCGACCTTCACGGCCTCGCTGGTGCGCTCGGCGGTCCAGCCCATCGTGCTGCCGTCGCCGCCTTGCGCCGCGACCACGCCATTGTCGATCACACCGTCTCCGAACGTCCCGGTGAAGGTCATCAGCTCACCTTCGCCGTTCATCATGACGGGCGCGTCGAACTGGAAGTTCCGACCGGTCACGGCGACTTCGATCGGTTCGCCGCCGAACGTGCCGACGGCCGTGTCGCCTTCGCCCTGAATATAGAGCGTCTTGGTCGTCTCGGTGCCGTCCGCCATCATGATGGTGGCGTCATAGGTGCCCGAGAGAAGCGCAGCTTCGGAACCGGTAACGAGATTCTCGTCGGCGCCGACATAGGCGTCGGTCTGATTGGCGGTGTACTGCGTGGCGGACACGCCGTCGCTCACGGGCTCTTCGGCGCTCGACTGGCCGCTCGCATCGGACTGTGCCGTCTGCATCGGCTCATCGGCGCCCATGGACTGGCTGTCGCCAGCGGCCATCTCGGTCTCGTCGTCTTCATAAGGCGTCGTCAGCTCGGCATCGGCCGTCTGGACGTCGATGTCCTCGATGTCGACATCGTCGTCATCATATTGGACGCCGCCCGTGCCATAGCCCGCTTCGGGCGTCGATTCGGCGAGGTCGTAATCGTCCTCCATCGCCATTTCGTCGGCCGAGGCATAGCCCTCTTCATCATCACCGGAGAGTTCGTCTTCCGAATACGCAGAGGGGTCCTCGAGGTCGCCGACGCTGGAGAGCGACAGGCCGTCGCTCTCATCCGGATCGGCCTGCTCGACAGCCTGCGTGTCCTGCGGCTCGAGCTCGGCAGTCTCGGTCTCGACTTCCTGCGCTCCGCAGGCCGTAATGGCGAAAGTACTGGCGGCGGCAAGTAGAAGCTTGGTTTTCATATCTGATCCTCCTGTCTCGATAACAACGCAGATGCGAAACCGTTCGGCCCCGCGGGTGAAAAGCTGTATGGTTGGTAAACAAGGCGCGAAGGCGACAGGTCTAGGGACTCACGGATGTTTGATTTCGACTCCAAAGGGCGGCCATCGCCGTCCCGCAGCGCGGTCTATGCCGATGCCGGAGATGGATTTCCCGATGCCGATGCGGCAGCGCTCCATCTCGATCAGTCGCCGGAAGAGGTCATCCGCGCCTGGGATCGGGTGGCAAGGCAGCACCCGCGCGTCGAAGTCATCCTGTGCGAGCCGGAGGAGGGGCGCCATGCCTGCGTTCAGCGGTCGCGCATCTTCCGCTTCCCCGACGACGTTTCGGCCCGCGCCTTGCCGACGGACGGGGGAACGCGGCTCCTCCTGTGCTCTGCGGCCAGAAAGGGGCGCTACGATTTCGGCGTGAACGCGCGGCGTTTGCGAGACTGGAGCGAGGCGCTGGCCCGCGCGCTTTCCCAGGGTTGAAGCTGGCAGGGGCGGTCCCACATCCTAGCGGATGCTTCCAACCGACCCTGCCGCCACGGCTTGCGGGATTCACCTATCTCACATGATACTCGCGCGCGGAGGCCCGGCCTCCCGCGTCGACCCGTCGCCTGTCCTGTCCGAACCGATTGTCCGAAAGTCGCCGAAGATTATGAGCACCGAACGCGAGTCCGACCCCCGCCACGGCACAGGCACCATCACCGAGACCAAGCCGAAGGTCGCGCGGCCTTCGCTCTACAAGGTCCTGTTGCTGAACGACGACTACACGCCGCAGGAATTCGTCGTCTGGCTGCTGGAGGCGGTGTTCCAGAAGGGGCGCGAGGAAGCGACCCGCATCATGCTGCACGTTCACCAGACCGGGATCGGGGTGTGCGGCGTCTATACCTACGAGGTCGCCGAGACCAAGGTTGCCCAGGTGATGGAGCTGGCTCGCCGCAACGAGCATCCGCTCCAGTGCACGATGGAAAAGGAGTAATTCGATGGCCACTTTCTCTAAGGCGCTGGAGCGCTCCATCCATCGGGCCATCGGCCTCGCCACCGAGCACCGTCACGAACTCGCGACGCTCGAACACCTCCTCTACGCCCTGACCGAGGACGGCGACGCGCGCGCGGTCCTGTCCGCCTGCTCGGTCGATGTCGGCGAGCTGCGCGAGACGCTCGAGGAATATATCGAGGACGACCTCGCCCGCCTCGTGGTCGAGGACGTTGACGAGGCGAAGCCCACCGCCGGCTTCCACCGCGTGGTCCAGCGCGCGCTCATCCACGTCGAGACCTCCGGCCGGTCCGAGGTCACCGGCGCCAATATCATCGTCGCGCTCTTCGCAGAACGCGAGAGCCATGCCGCCTATTTCCTGCAGGCGCAGGGCATGACCCGCTACGACGCGGTCAACTATATCAGCCACGGCCTCTCCAAGACCGGCACCGCCGCGCCCAAGCCCCCGCGCGGCGCGACCGAGGAGGAAGAGCACGAGGCCAAGGCCGGTCCGGAGGCGCTCGAAGCCTACACCGTCAACCTCAACGAGAAGGCCCGCACCGGCAAGATCGACCCGCTGATCGGCCGCGAGCCCGAGGTCGAGCGCGCGGTCCAGGTCCTGTGCCGCCGCCGCAAGAACAACCCGCTCTTCGTCGGCGACCCCGGCGTCGGCAAGACCGCCATCGCCGAGGGCCTCGCCAAGAAGATCGTCGAGGACGAGGTGCCCGAGGTCCTGGCCGGCGCCACGATCTACTCGCTCGACATGGGCGCGCTCCTCGCCGGTACCCGCTACCGGGGCGACTTCGAGGAACGGCTGAAGGCCGTCCTCAAGGAGTGCGAGCAGCACGAGCACGCGATCCTCTTCATCGACGAGATCCACACCATCATCGGCGCGGGCGCGACCTCCGGCGGCGCGATGGATGCCTCGAACCTCCTCAAGCCCGCCCTCCAGCAGGGCACGCTGAAATGCATGGGCTCGACCACCTTCAAGGAGTACAAGCAGCACTTCGAGAAGGACCGCGCCCTGTCGCGCAGGTTCCAGAAGATCGACGTGACCGAGCCCACCGTGCACGACACGATCCAGATCCTGCAGGGCCTGAAGCCCGCCTTCGAGGATCACCACGGGATCAAGTACACGGACGATGCGATCAAGGTCGCGGCCGAGCTGTCGGCGAAATACATGACCGACCGCAAGCTGCCCGACAAGGCGATCGACGTCATCGACGAGGCCGGCGCCCGCCAGAAGATCTACAAGCCCGAGGACCGGGTCGAGACCATCGACACCCATCAGGTCGAGGAGATCATCGCCCAGATGGCCCGCATCCCGCCCAAGACCGTGTCCAAGTCCGACACTGAGCGGCTCAAGGGCATGGGCGGCGACCTCAAGCGCGTCGTCTACGGACAGGACCCGGCCATCGATCAGCTGACCGCCGCGATCAAGCTCGCGCGCGCAGGGCTGCGCGAGCCCGACAAGCCCATCGGCTCCTACCTCTTCGCCGGCCCCACGGGCGTGGGCAAGACGGAGGTCGCCAAGCAGCTCGCCAAGATGATGGGGGTCGAGCTTCTGCGCTTCGACATGTCGGAGTATATGGAGCGGCATACCGTCAGCCGCCTGATCGGCGCGCCTCCGGGCTATGTCGGCTTCGACCAGGGCGGCGGCCTCCTGACCGATTCCGTCGACCAGAACCCGCATGCAGTCGTCCTCCTCGACGAGATCGAGAAGGCGCACCCCGAGATCTTCAACATCCTGCTGCAGATCATGGACAATGGCGCCCTGACCGACAGCCACGGCAAGAAGATCGACTTCCGCAACGTGATCGTCATCATGACGACCAATGCGGGCGCGGCGGACGCGACCAAGAACGTCATCGGCTTCGGCCGGGGCAAGGCCTCGGACGAGCAGGATCAGGCCATCACGCGCCTCTTCACGCCGGAGTTCCGCAACCGCCTCGACGCGATCATCCATTTCGCGGGACTGTCCAAGCCGATCATCGACCGCATCGTGGCCAAGTTCGTCCTCCAGCTCGAAGCGCAGCTGCAGGACCGCGACGTCACCTTCGAACTGACGGAGGCGGCGACCCGCTGGCTCTCCGAACGCGGCTTCGACGAGGAAATGGGCGCCCGCCCGCTCGCCCGCACGATCCAGGAGCACATCAAGAAGCCGATCGCCGACGAGATCCTCTTCGGCAAGCTCAAGGATGGCGGCATCGTCCGGGTCGAGGTGAAGGACGACAAGCTGGCCTTCGAGTACATCCCCGAGGGCCCGAAGCGCGAGCCGGGCGAGGGGGATGAGGAAGGTGTTGAAGAGGAACGGGTGCGGTAGGTGGAATGGCTGCTACCGCTCATCGGCGGGCTGGGACTTGGCTCTCTCCTTAAGAGCGTCATTGATCATTACAATACACGCCGAGCTAAGCGATTTGACCGTTCGTACGAGGAGCGGAAGGAAGCGTACCTAGGTCTTCTGCAGTCTATACACGACGCGGCCGTATCGCCCTCTGAAGC
>JACLAD010009573.1_pt1 | contig 47591 bp, 43 predicted proteins | sample 8027901 | NCBI WGS metagenome assembly JACLAD01 (sample SAMN15725071, study PRJNA655200) | protist metagenome | isolation source: fluorescence activated cell sorting (FACS) single amplified genomes of... | place: Spain: Blaines Bay Microbial Observatory, Mediterranean Sea | collected 2016-07-05 | reverse complement strand
GAGGATTCTTATATTAACTACAATCTTTATAGCACTATTAGCTGATCTGTACAGGTATCAAACGTAGCAGTTTTGTTGATAATAAATCTCAATTAATGATCGTTATTGTGGCGGGAGTGACGGGACTCGAACCCGCGACCTCCTGCGTGACAGGCAGGCGCTCTAACCAAGCTGAGCTACACCCCCACAGGTTTAGAATTTAATGGTGGGCGGTAAAGGACTCGAACCTATGACCCTCTCGGTGTAAACGAGATGCTCTACCAACTGAGCTAACCGCCCTATTAAATAAAGGTGACATATACAATAAAAAAAAAGCAAAGTAAAAAAGTATTTAAATACTTATATGATTTCGATAAATAGCTATAATATAAGTTATTTATGATTATTATTTGCAACTCTTGTGAAAAAAAATTTGTTGTTCCTGACAAGGCTATAACATCAGAAGGAAGAATAGTCCAATGTGGCTCTTGCGGAAATAAATGGAGGCAATTTCCAAAAAATGAAGAAAAAATACCCTTGGTTAAAATAAAAAAGAATAGAAAAATTACAAAAATATCAGAAACGAAAATACTAAAACCAAAGAAAAAAATATCTAAAAAGAAAAGAAAAATCAATTTGTATTCTCCGGAATACCTTGCAAAAAAACATGACATTAATTTAAACGAAACAAATGATAAACCTGTTACAAAAAATAAGGTCTCATTTGGATTTTACAGTTCGCTATTTATTTTTTTAGTTTTTGCTATTGCTTTTTCAAGAATTTTATATTTTTTTCAAGATTTTATTATTACAAAATTACCTTTCACTGAATTTTATTTACGATATTTTTTTGAAAGTATAAAAAACCTGTTTGAAATTTGGCAAGATCTTATTTCAAATTATTAGTTTCTAGGTTTTTTATATTTACAAATTTATTAGATAAATTTGAATTATTCTCTTTTATAGACTCATAAAAATTCCACGCAAGAACTAAAAGTATATTATCTTTATTTTTTATCTCGGATTTGCTTTTAATTGGAATTTTCACTCCAGGTATAAATTTTTTGTGTTTTAATTTATTATCTTCAACAACAAAGTCTATTTCGTCTTTAATTCCAAAAAAATTAAGAGCAGTTGTTGCTTTAGCAGGTGCACCAAATCCTATAATCTTTTTATTTTGGCTTTTAAGTTTTTTAATATTTAATAAAACATTTTTTCTCATTTCATAAACTTTTTCACCGAATTTTTTATATGTTTCATATTTTTTTATTCCAAAACTATCTTCCTCTTGAAGCATTTTTTTTACACTAGCGTCTATTTTTACTTTTTTATCTTTTTTTATATAAACTCTAATCGATCCACCGTGAGTATCTACCCTCTCAGATTTATATATTTTTGCATCAAATTGATTAAAAAAATTAATTAGTGAAGTGAGTGACCAATAATTATAATGTTCATGATATATATTATCGAAAGTTAAATCTTTTAAAGTATTCATTAAATACTGAACCTCTATAATTATTGTTCCTTTTTTGCTTAATAAACTTAACATGCATTCAGCCATCTCTTTTAATTTATCAGAATGTGCAAAAACATTAGAAGCTAAAATTAAGTCAGCATTCTTTTTAATTTTTTTAAGGTTTTTCTTTTCTAAGAAACCATTAAATGTTTTGATTTTATTTTTATTTGCAAGTTTTGCTAAGTTTTTTGCTGGTTCGATTCCTAAAACTTTTTTAAATCCTAAATCCAAAAATGGCTTCAAAGCAACTCCATCATTACTTCCTATATCAATAATATAAGATTTTTTTTTATTTAATTTTAATTCTTTGGAGTGCTTTTTAGCAGCTTCTACAAAATGTTCTCTGAATATTTTTGATGTTGAAGAGGTATAAAGATAAGTTGAAAACATTTTTTTTGGATTAACTGACACTGAGAGCTGACAATTATGACATTTATCACAATAATTTACCTCTAATGGATAAAGTTCACACTTTTCCTCTTTTTTATTTAATAAATTATTTGCTAAAGGTTGATAACCTAAAGACACAACTCTTTTTAAATTGAAATTTCCGCATGACCTGCAGTCAAATTTATAATTTTCTAACAATAAATTTTTTTCTTTTTCGTCAACAAAAACATGTTTAATTGTATGTGTAATTCCATAATTTTCATGATCCCTCTCACCTCTTACGAGATTTAAAAATGTTGTATCTTTTGTAAAAACCATGGTGTGTGCAACATTTGGTTTAATTACCGAAAGTTGGCCAGCATTGACTACCTGGGTTATTTTTGGTGAATTTGGATTTATTATATCTTGAAATATTTCTATAATTTGTCCTTTTGTAAAAAGACATTTTTGCTCTTGTTGTGGGTGATAATGATTTGCTCTGATAGTTCCTTTTTTTGAGTCTATCAATCCGATTAAGTTTATAGGCTCAGTAAGCTCATGGTTGCTTATTGTTCCTCTCTCATCTTTAAATAAATTCTCTCCATCTTTTACATATTCTAAATCATTTTTTATAGTTTGTTTTGACCATTTCTCAATCATTTCTTTAATATTTTGATCTAAATTATAAAGAAATTCAAAACCAGTGTTTAACAATTTTTTGTTTGATAAGGAAAAGCCTAAATTTGGAACTTCATCATTTGTTTCTTTTAAAGTTATTTGTGGGTTGTGTTTTTTACAAACTTGAGCCACTTCTTTAACTGATAAAGTATCTTTAGTTAAATTAAATATTTCAGATGTAATTTCATTTTTTTCCTCCATAAATTTAAAACATCTTGCAACATCAATTAATGGAACAAGGCTTTTTATTTGTCTGCCCCCTGCAAATAATTTTAAAGTTCCGTTTTGAGATGCTATTTTTGAGAATAAATTTGGCATTATATCTATTCTCATAGAGTCTGTTGAATAACCGTAAACTGAACCAAGTCTTAAAATAATATAATTTTTTCCAGATTTTTTTAGTTGATCTTCATTCAGTGCTTTAGAACTAGAATATGATAGCACTGGCTTTGTAACATCATCTTCTTTTATGTCGGTTCTTACTTCATTAATTCCTTCGTAAACAACGTGGGTAGAAGGAAAAATAATTTTACATTTTTTGTTAATTGCATCTAAAACATTTTGAGTTCCTTTCACCCCAACCTCTTTTATCTTTTCATCTTGTTCTTTTGAAGCTTCTGTTTTAGTTCTGGGTACTTTGGTGACTCCAGCTAAGTGATGTACTACATCTGCGTCACTACAATATTTTTTAACAAGGTCTTTATTGAGAATGTCTCCTTGAATAAATTCCATATTCCAATTTCTTAACTGATTAACTCTTTCAGATATAAACCTATTATCAATAACTTTAATATCGTGGTGCCAACTAACACCAGAATATAATTTACATAATTCTGTTCCTATATAGCCTAGCCCACCAGTAATGATTATTTTTTTCTTCATGTATATCTGATTAATATTTACTTATATTATTTTTTATTATAACTCAATTAAGATGAATATATACGATTGCTTCATGTATTTTGATGAGGATTTACTTCTAGATATACGTTTAAATTCACTAGATAAATTTGTTAAAAAATTTATAATTACAGAAGCAACATACACTCATAATGGTTCACCAAAAAAATTAAAATTCGATATAAAAAAATTTAAAAAATTTAAAGACAAAATAACTTATATCGTTGTTGATAAACAGCCAGAGAATATATTGGAGCTAAGTGATGCTGACACAAAAGAAAAGCGTGGAGAAAAATTAATTCTAAACGGTATGGCCCGAGATTATTTTCAAAGAGAAAATCTTTCAAATGGGATTAAATCGGCGAATAGCAATGACTTAATTTTTATTAGTGATCTTGATGAAATACCTAATTTAAATGTATTAGATTTTACAAAAATAAAAGATAATATAGTCATTTTTGAACAAAAAATGTTTTACTATAAATTAAATCTTTTTTATGAGGATTATAATTGGTTTGGAACAAAAGCAACAAAGAAAAAAAATTTTTTATCTCCACAATGGATACGAAATATTAAAGGAAAAAAATACTCTCGATGGAGATTAGATATTTTATTTTCTAAAAAAAAATATTCAAATTTATATTTTGTGAAAAATGGTGGGTGGCATTTTACTTGCCTTAGAACTGCTGAAGAATTAGAAAAAAAATTATTAAATTTTGCCCACCACTATGAATATGAAGAAAGCGGTCTTAATATTAAAAATTTGAGAGAAATGATCTCGGAAAAGAGAGTTATGTATGATCATAATGTTGATCAAAAAGGATATAAGTGGTCTGGAAAATCAATTTTAAAAAAAATAGATGATGAAAAATTGCCAACTTACATCTCTTCGAACCTAAGCAAATTTCAAGAATGGATTGATTGAAAATCAATTTATAACTTAATATTTAATGTGTGCTTAACTCTTTTTTTTAGTTTATCTTTTTTAGAGATTTGATCAACCTCTACCCACTCAACACTTTTTAGCGGTTTTGTAAGAGCCACCTTCAAAACCTCTTCGACATTTTTTACTGGAATTATTTCTACTGTGTCCAAGACTGTTTTTGGAACCTCGATTAAATCTTTTTTGTTTTCAATAGGAATTAAAACTTTCTTGATTCCAGCTCTATGAGCTGCGAGTAATTTTTCTTTTAAACCTCCAATTGGAAGTACTAGACCTCTGAGTGTAATTTCTCCAGTCATCGCAACATCTTTATTTACTGGAGTTTCAGTGATAGCAGAAATGATTGAAGTAACCATACCAATACCCGCAGATGGACCGTCTTTTGGTGTTGCGCCCTCAGGCACATGTATATGAAAATCTTTTTTATCAAAAACTGGCGGGATTATTCCAAAATCTAAACTTTTAGATCTAATATATGATTTAGCGGCTTTAACAGACTCTTGCATCACATCACCAAGTTTTCCTGTAATTTGCATTTTACCTTTTCCTGGCATTATAGCAGTCTCTATTTTAAGTATTTCTCCTCCAACTTCTGTCCATGCTAAACCAGTAACTACACCAACTCTATTCTCTTCTTCAATTTCTCCATAGTTAAATTTTTGCACTCCTAATAAATCTTTTAAATCTTGTTCATTAATAGGATTGTTAACTTTTTCCTTGTTATCTATTTTTTTTACTAGTTTTCTTGCAATTTTAGATATTTCTCTTTCTAAATTCCTGACTCCAGACTCTCTAGTGTAATGTCTTATAATTTTCCTATTTATATTTTCATCAATATTCCATTCTTCTTTTTTTAAACCATTATTTTTACTTTGGTTTGGAATAAGATATTTTTGAGAGATATTTACTTTTTCATCTTCTGTATAACCTGAAAGTCTAATCACTTCCATCCTGTCTAACAATGGAGGCAAGATGTTCAAAGTGTTAGCCGTAGTCACAAACATTACATCAGATAAATCATAATCAACCTCTAGATAATGATCGTTAAATTCTTTATTTTGCTCTGGGTCTAAAGCTTCTAATAAAGCAGAGGATGGATCGCCTCTATAATCGTTGCCAACCTTATCTATCTCATCTAATAAAAAAAGAGGATTTTTAGTTCCTGCTTTTTTCATCATTTGGATTATTTTTCCTGGCAATGAACCAATATAAGTTCTTCTGTGCCCTCTAATTTCAGCTTCATCTCTAATTCCACCTAATGAAATTCTAATGAATTTTCTATTGGTTGCTTTAGCTATTGATTTTCCTAATGAAGTCTTTCCTACACCAGGAGGGCCAACTAAGCATAAAATGGGACCTTTCATTTTTTGAATTCTTTTTTGAACAGCTAAAAATTCGATAATACGTTCTTTAACTTTCTCTAAACCATAATGATCCGCATCGAGAATTCTTTGAGCATTATTTAGGTCAGTATTTATTTTTGACTTATTTGACCATGGAAGCTCCGTCATCCAATCTAGATAGTTTCTCACAACTGTTGCTTCTGCTGACATAGGACTCATGGATTTCAATTTTTTTAATTCAGATAAACATTTTTCTCTTGCAAGTTTTGGCATCTTTGCATCGGATATAGATTTTGAAAGAGAGGTTAACTCATCTTTACCTTCATCTATTTCACCTAATTCTTTTTGAATAGCTTTTAGTTGTTCGTTTAAATAGTACTCTCGTTGAGTTTTTTCCATTTGATTTTTAACTCTCCCACGTATTTTTTTCTCAACTGAAAGAACACTCGTTTCTTTCTCAATTAGCTGGTAAATTTTTTCTAGTCTCTTTTTTAAATCAACTATTTCAAGAAGTTCTTGTTTTTCAAAAATTTGAATATTTAAATTTGAGGAGATATTATTTGCTATTTGTGTTGGATTTTTCAAATTTTTAAGATTAATTGATGAGTCATTAAATTCTTTTTTATTTAAAACTTGTAATTTTTCAAACTTCTTAATTAATCCAATAGCTAACTGATCTAAATCTTTGCCATCTATTTTGTCTTCAGCAATTTCTACTTCGCAAGTTAAAAAATTATTACTTTCTTCGTTGTGTTTAGTAATTTTAATTCTTTTTTCTCCCTCTACTAAAACTTTTACAGTGCCGTCTGGTAATTTTAAAAGCTGCAAAACTTTGCTTAAACATCCGTATTGATAAAGGTCTTTACTAGACGGGTCATCAACTTCCGAATTTTTTTGAGTAACAAGAACTATAGACTTATCTGATTTCATTACTTCTTGTAATGCTTTGATTGATTTTTCCCTTCCAACAAATAAAGGGACTACCATGGACGGGAATATCACTATATCTCTCAATGGTAAGAGTGGTTTCACGTAAGAAGCTTTCATAGGTGATTATATGGCTATTAATACATAAATTTCAAGAAACAAATCTATGTTATGCAACAGATGTTGATGATTTCTTACCGTATGTTATGATTGGTTCTGTCGCACCTTTAACAGCGGAAGCGTCAACAGTTACTTTAATTACATCTTCCATATCTGGTAATTCAAACATTGTTTTCAAAAGAATGTTTTCTAAAATTGATCTTAAGCCCCTTGCTCCAGTTTTTTTTGATATAGCCTTTTTTGCTATCTCAGAAATGGCTTCATCTTTAAACTCCAATTCTACCTCTTCAAATTCAAATAACCTTTGATATTGTTTTATTAAAGAATTTTTTGGCTCCTTTAAAATTTTTATTAAAGATTTTTCATCAAGATCATTTAGTGTAGCGATAATTGGCATTCTACCAATAAATTCGGGTATCAATCCATATTTAATTAAATCTTCGGGCTCTAACATTTTCATAATTTCTGAAAGTGGTTGCTCTTTATAATTTTTAACTTTTGCTCCAAATCCTATAGAGCTACCTTTTCCCCTGCTATCTATTAATTTATCTAAACCAGCAAAAGCACCTCCACATATAAATAAAATATTTGTTGTATCTACTTGTAGAAATTCTTGCTGAGGATGTTTTCTCCCACCTTGTGGAGGAACGCTTGCGACTGTCCCTTCCATAATTTTCAACAATGCCTGCTGAACACCTTCTCCAGATACATCTCTAGTAATTGAAGGATTTTCAGATTTTCTACTAATCTTGTCTACCTCATCGATATAAACTATTCCTCTTTGAGCTTTTTCAACGTTATAGTCTGCAGCTTGTAATAATTTTAAAATTATATTTTCAACATCTTCTCCTACATAACCAGCTTCAGTTAAAGTAGTTGCGTCTGCCATTGTAAAAGGGACATCTAAAATTCTCGCTAAAGTTTGTGCTAATAAAGTTTTTCCACATCCTGTAGGACCGACAAGTAATATATTAGATTTTGATAATTCTATATCTTTATTATTTTTTGTTTCATGATTTAATCTTTTATAATGATTATGCACTGCTACAGATAAAATTTCTTTAGCAAATCTTTGTCCTATCACATAATCATCAAGTACATTGCAAATTTCTTTAGGAGAGGGAACTCCATCTTGATGTTTTACAAATGAGCTTTTGTTCTCTTCTTTAATAATATCCATGCATAATTCAACACACTCATCGCAAATAAAAACAGTTGGGCCTGCAATTAATTTTCTCACTTCGTGTTGGCTTTTGCCGCAAAAGGAACAATAAAGAATATTTTTGTTATTTTTTTCAGTCATAACGAATCAATAATTTGAATATAAATCTCTGCTAAATGCATAGCAAGTTGAAGTTGTATAAATATCTAGATATTGTGTTTTATTTTCTTTTTTCCACAACAGAGTCAATTAGTCCAAATTTTTTAGCATCCTCTGCAGTCATAAAGTTATCTCTCTCTAAAGCTTTCGATATTTCATCGACTGATTTCCCAGTATGTTTAGAATAAATTTTATTTAATCTTTCTTTGAGAGACAAAATTTCTTTAGCATGTATCTGTATATCTGTTGCCTGTCCTTGAAAACCGGCAGAAGGCTGGTGCACCATAATTCTAGAATTTGGAAGAGAATATCTTTTTCCTTTCTCTCCTGCTGCTAAAAGAAAAGACCCCATAGATGAAGCTTGGCCTATACAAAGTGTTGACACAGGAGAATTAATATACTGCATAGTATCATAAATACCGAGCCCCGCGGTGACTAACCCACCAGGACTATTTATATAAAAATTAATTTCTTTATTTGGATTTTCTGACTCCAAAAATAATAACTGAGCTGTTACCAAGGAAGCTACTGAGTCATTTACTGGACCCACTAGAAAAACAATTCTTTCTTTTAATAATCTTGAATAAATATCATAAGCTCTTTCACCTTTGCTGGTTTGTTCAACAACCATAGGGATAAGACTATTCATTTTTTCTTCAAGCTCACGACTCATAACAGATTTATACAACTATTGATTACTTTTTACTAATTTTTTTTGATTTTTGATTATCTTTTAAAGATGATTTTGGTTTATTTTCAGCTGCTTCTTTTGCATCTGGTTTATTAAATTCAAATATTATTTTTTCTGCTTCTTTAGAGTTTATTTCTTTAGAGGTAAGTTTAATTTTAGATTTTATAAGATCAATAATTTTTTCTTCGTAAAGAGAACCTTTTAAACTTTGTGAAGCACTTGGATTTTTTTGGTAATAATCTAAAACCATTTTTTCTTGTCCTGGCATTCCTTTTACTTGTTTTTGAATTTCTGCTCTTACTTCTTCATCGGTTACTTTAAGATTATTTTTTTCTCCATATTCATTTAATAATAATCCTAACTTAATTCTAGATTTGGCTAATTTTTCGTTATTTGTTTTATGTTTTTCTTTATCCTCTATTTTTAAATTTTGTGTCATAATAGAAATTTCTTGATCAATAAGGTTTTGAGGTAAATCTATTTGATGATTTTTTTCAATTTGATCTAAAATTTCTTTTTTAGTAATAGAATTTAATGCTTGTGAATATTGACTCGAGATTTGTTTTTCAATTAATGAATTTAAGTCTTTTATATCTTTTGCGCCCATCATTTTTGCAAAATTATCATCAATCTTACTTTCTTTAGATTTTTTAACATTAATTATTTTACATATAAATTTTGCTTTTTTATTTGCTAGCTCTTTTTTTGGATGGTTTGCTGGTAATGTTGCGTTAACTGTTTTTTCATCTCCTTTTTTAATACCAATCAATTGCTCGTCAAAACCTTTTAGGAAAAGGTCCTTACCTAATTCAATTTGGACACCTTTGCCTTCACTCCCATCAAATTTATTTCCATCTACTGTTGCAGAATAATCAAAAACAACTTGATCTCCGATTACTGCCTTTTCGTTTTCTTTTTTATCTTCAAATTGTTTATTTTGAGATGCAATTTCTTTCAATTTTTCTTCAATAATTTTGTTTTCAATTTTTATTTTATATTCAGTTGCTTTAAATTTTTCAAAACTCTTTAGTTCAACTTTTGGTAAACAATCAATTTGAAGCTCATAATTTAAATCTTTACCTTCGCCAAATTGTTTAAGATCAATTTTAGGTTGGCCAGCAACTTTTAATTTTTTTTCATCGATTGCTTTTGTTGATGTCTCTCTTAAAATTTTATCAACTACCTCTCCATAAATTGATTTTCCAAATTGTTTTTTAATTACTGCTGGAGGAACTTTTCCTGGTCTAAATCCTTTAAGAGCAACCTCTTTTTGTAACTCATTAAGTCTATCACTCATCTTTGTCTGAATACTTTTTTTATCAACTATTACAGATAAAATTGTTCTAAGACCTTTTTTTGATTTAACTTCTACTTTCATAATTTTATGGTGGGCAAGAAGAGACTCGAACTCTTAAGCCTTGCGGCACTGGTTTCTAAGACCAGCGCGTATACCAATTCCGCCACTTGCCCAATTAATAATCGACACTTTATATATTAATTTAATTTTTTGTTAAACGATAAAGTCTAGAATAAATAAGCAAATAAATTACAATTAAAAAGAAAAACCAATATCTGCTTATTAGAGGATCTTTTGCAAAGAAAAGAGCTGGTACTATTAGAGCAGAATAAACAATGTTGATTACAACAGAGTTTATGTAATTCCCATTATTTCTCCCAAATTTAATAGAAATTTTTTTAAACGTAAGCATATGTAGGTGTTTATTATCTGGATGAACTGGTGATTTTTTTTGGAAAACTTTTCTTATGAAAGAGAAAAATACCTCAAAAAAAATATAAAATAGCAAAATACAGAAAAAAAATGATGAATAATTTGGATTTAAATTATTCGTCATAATTGTGTTTAAAGCTGTAAGTGAACCGAAAAGATAAGACCCGCTGTCTCCTAAGAAAATTTTAGCATTTGGAAAATTAAATAATAAAAAAGATAACAAAATAACTATCTGGCCAATAATAAAAAAAGATAACTCAATATTTGCATTTTGAACATTAATATAAGTTAAAATCATATTTATAATTATTAAATTAATAGCAAGTAAACCGTTAAATCCATCTATTAAATTAGCTCCATTAACAACAAACAAAAAACATAATAATAAAAATAAACTTGAAAAAATGTCATTTTTCAAAAATGATGACAACACTGGCACATCAATATTTAATATTTTGATTGGAATAAAATGGATTAAAATTAGTAAAAATAAAATCATTAACACTAATCTTTTTGATGGACTTATTTCGATTTTTATATCATCTAAAAAACCAACCAAAAACATTAAATTTGAAATAAAAAAATAATCTAATAAAAATTTTGAATAAATAAGATAATAGATAATTAAAAATATATTAATTGATATTATCCCGGCTATACCCCCGCTTCTTGAAATTGCTGAATGATGAAAAGCTTGTGGTTTAGAAAAATCTTCATCTAAAAGTATACCGCTCTTAAATTTATAAGAATATTTACTTACAATCAAAAATATAAAAAAAGTTATTAAAGTAAAAATTGATAAGAAACTTAATTCAATTGACTCATTGCCCATTACTTACACTTTTGTTGTTTTTTTTAAAAATATAAATACCTAATAATATTATTACTAGTGAAACAATTACTCTCCAAGTAATAACTTCATTCATTAAAAAATATCCAAAGATTATTCCAAAAATTGGTATTAAATACGCTACTTGTGTCTGAAAAACTAAACCGTTAACCGTTAATATTCTAAATCTAATCAACCAAGCTAATCCCGTTGCTATCACACCTAAGTATAGTAATGAAACCGTGGATTCTAATGTAGGATTAGAGTTCCAAGGAGCTTCGAAAAATAAAGAAAAGGGTAATAAAAAAATTACTGACCATAAAGTTGTTGAAGTTGTAACGTTTTCATTAACTCTGTTTTTTAGTTTAAGAGTTAATAAACCTCCAATGCAGTAAAAAGTTGAACCTAATATTGTAATAAGTGCGTAAATATAATTTTCACTATTAATTACAACTTTATCAAAAAATAATAAGATAATTCCACTAAACCCTATTGATACTCCAAGAAATTTAAGAAAAGATAATTTTTCATCTTTAATAAAAATATGAGCAAGTATTGAACCGCTTAAAGGAGTAGTGCTCATTAAAATTGCAGCTAAGTAACTATTTATCTTCGCTGTTCCTATTGCTATTAGTACAAATGGTATTGCAATATTACAAAGTCCAATTAAAGCATACCAAAACCAATTATTACTAAATGCCTCAATTTTTATTTTTTTAAACTTACATAGTAAAAATAATGGAATGCTTGCAAAGATTACGCGTACTAATGCTAAAGTGAAAGGTTCATAGGAGTAAGTTGCTATTTTAATATTAAAAAAAGCAGAGCCCCATATTATTGACAATAATAACAATAAAAATAAATCTTTTGTATTAGCTTCTCTCATTGCAATTAAAGATTGTATTTATGTATTAAATGCATAGCTGATATTTGTATTTTATAATACTAATGAAGTAAGCTTTATATATACGTCTCATGTAATTAACAATAAATATAATAAAAGTAGGAGATTATTAATGAGTTCAAAAGATGTGTTAAAGCTAATTAAAGACAAACAAGTAGAATTTGTTGACTTAAGATTTACTGATCCAAAAGGTAAACTTCAACATCTTACAATGGACTCAACTGTAGTTGACGAAGACATGCTTGAAAATGGCGTGTTTTTCGATGGTTCGTCTATCGCTGGATGGAAAGCGATAAACGAGTCTGATATGATTTTAAAACCAGACTTAGCAAGACCTATTATTGATCCTTTTAACTCTCACACGACGGTAAATATATTTTGCGATATTTTAGATGCAGTTAAAAAAGATCCTTATGGAAGAGATCCAAGAGGAACTGCAAAAAAAGCAGAGGGGTATCTAAAAAAATCTGGAATCGGTGACAAGTCATACTTCGGACCTGAACCAGAATTTTTTGTTTTTGATGATGTAAGATTTAAAAATGACATGAACGAAACGAGTTTTAGCATTGATAGCTCAGAGGGTCCTTACAATACTGGTAAAAAATTTGAAAATGGTAACATGGGACACAGACCAGGAATTAAAGGAGGTTACTTTCCTGTGCCTCCAGTTGATAGCGCTCAAGACATGCGAGGTGAATATTTAAAAGCTCTTAAAGACATGGGCGTAAAAGTTGAGAAACACCATCATGAGGTAGCACCAAGTCAGCATGAATTAGGAATGTATTTTGGTACTTTAACAAACATGGCAGACAACGTTCAACTCTATAAATATGCTGTTCAAATGGTAACTCATTCTTTTGGAAAAACAGCTACGTTTATGCCTAAGCCAGTAAAGGGAGATAATGGTTCAGGGATGCACTGCCACCAATCTATCTGGAAAGGTAACACACCATTATTTATGGGTAAAGAATATGCTGGTTTATCTAAAGAAGCTTTATACTATATAGGTGGAATTTTAAAACATGCAAAAGCAATTAACGCCTTTTCAAATGCAACGACAAACAGTTACAAGCGTTTAATACCTGGTTTTGAAGCACCAGTAATATTAGCTTATTCTGCAAGAAACAGATCAGCGTCATGTAGAATACCAATAATTATGAATCCAAAGGCCGCAAGAATGGAAATTAGATTTCCAGATGCCGCTGGTAATCCTTACTTAACTTTTGCATCAATGCTGATGGCTGGAATTGATGGAATTAAAAATAAAATAGATCCAGGCAAAGCTTTTGATCAAGATTTATACTCTTTATCTGAAGATGAAGTGAAAAAACTCCCTACAGTTTGTGGTTCTTTAAGAGAGGCAATGCAAAGTCTTGATAAAGATAGAAAATTCTTAACTGAAGGTGGAGTATTTACTGATGATCAAATCGATGCTTACATTGAATTAAAGTTCCAAGAAATCTATAAATTTGAGCATACACCACATCCAATTGAATTTGAGATGTATTATAGCGGCTAAACTTTAAAAGACTCGCCGCAACCGCAACGCTCGGTTTCATTCGGATTCTTAAAAATGAATTGGGAGGAAAATTTTTCTTTCTTATAATCCATTTCTGTTCCTAAAAGATACATAATTGCTTTTGGATCAATTAGGACCTTAACACCCTTTTCCTCTATAACTTCTTCATTAGGTTTAATGTCTTTTGCATATTCCATCACATAAGACATTCCCGCACAACCTCCTGATTTAACTCCAACTCTTACACCAATAGTTTTGTCTTCTGCCTTAGACATAATTTCTTTAATTCTTTCAGCTGCATTTGTGCTTAATTTTATTACTTGTTCGCTCATAAATTTAGTTCTAATTTCGCCGCCTCTGACATCATATCTTTAGTCCAAGGAGGACTCCACACTAATTTTAAATCAACGTCAGAAACTTCTTCAATTTTTAATACATTATCTTTTACCATTTTAGGCAAACTTTCAGCAACAGGACAGTTTGGTGAGGTCAAAGTCATATCAATATTTACTTTTTTTTCATCACTGATTTCTATTTTGTAAATAAGCCCAAGTTCATAAATATTGACCGGTATTTCAGGGTCATAAATCTTTTTAATTTCAGCGACTACTTTGTTTTTTAATTCACTCATTTTTTCTCTACTGCTGACAAACAAGTATGCCAAGCCATTGTTGCGCATTTAACCCTCATTGGAAACTCTTGTACTCCAGATAAGGATAAGATTGTTGTTATTTGATCTTCCGAAAGACTATTAATTGTAATTTTTGATTTATTCTTAATCATGTTTAAAAAATTTTCATTTATTTTCTTCAAAAAAGATAAATCTTTTCCTTTTACTGTTTCAGTCAAAATAGATGCAGATGCTAATGAGATTGCGCATCCTTCTCCCTCAAAACTTAAATCTTCAATTTTTTTATCTTTATTTAATTTTAAATAAATATGAACTTTATCACCACATAAAGGATTGTGAGCTTTTGCATCATTAGTGTATCCATCACACTTACCTTTATTTCTTGGATTTTTACCATGATCCAAAATTATTTCTTGATATAGCTCTTTTAAATCCATTTAATTTTGAAATACTTTCTGACAATTTTTAATTGAGTCTGATAATTTGTCTATGTCTTCTTTATCATTATAAACTCCAATAGAAGCTCTTGCTGTTGCAGGTATTCCAAGTTTATCATGTAATATTTGACAACAATGATGTCCTGCTCTAATTGCTACACCATCATCATCTAAAATAGTTGCAATGTCGTGAGGGTGAATACCTTTTAAAGTAAAGCATAAAACTGACCCTCTTTCTTTTGGATCTCCAATAATATTTATAGAATTATTTTTTCTTAATTTTTCTAATCCGTATTGCAAAATTTCGTTTTCATGAGACGTTATTTTTTTTATACCTATGTTTTCAATAAAATTTAATGCTTCTGCAAATGCAACTACTTCTGCTGTTTGCATTGTTCCAGCTTCAAACTTTGTATAAGCGTCAGCAAAAGTAATATTATCTTTTTTTACCTCATTTATCATTCCTCCTCCACCTTGATATGGGGGTAAGTCATCAACCCATTTTTTTTTCATATACAATACACCTAGACCATTTGGGCCATACATTTTATGGCAAGATATTGCGTAAAAATCACATCCTATTTTCTGCATATCAATTTCAGTATGAGGTGCACCTTGAGTTCCATCAATAAGAACTGGAATATTTTTTTCTTTTGCAAGATCTACAATTTTTGTAATTGGTAAAATTGCTCCAGTAACATTTGATATGTGGGTGATTGCAATAATTTTTGTTTTATTTGTTATAAGTTTTTTAATTTCCTCTATTTCAACATCACCATTTTCATTAACTTGAGCAAATTTTATAACTGCGCCTTTATCAGTTCTTAAATAATTCCAAGGCACATAATTAGAGTGATGTTCTAACTCTGTAATTATTACTTCATCTCCTTTTTTTATATATTTTTTTCCATAGGATGATGCTACTAGGTTTATTGCTTCTGTTGCACCTTTAGTAAATATTATTTCTTCTCTATGTTTAGCGTTTAAATATTTTTGAATTTTATCTCTTGTTGCCTCAAATCTATTAGTTGCTTTTACGGCAAGAGTATGGACACTTCTTCCAACATTAGAATATTCTGTCTCATAAAAGCTAGATATTTTATCTATTACAACTTTTGGTTTTTGCGAAGAATTTGCACTATCCAAATAAATTAAAGGCTTACCATTAATTTTTTGTTCAAAGATTGGAAATTCTTTTTTTATATTTTTAATATCCATTGATTTGTCTTCCTATATTTTCTATTAGAAATTTCTTTAAATTATCCTCAGGTAATTTCTCTAAAATCTCAGATAAAAAACCATTAACTAGCATTTGATAAGCTTTCTTTTCGGGGATCCCTCTCGATTTTAAGTAATGAATTGAATTAAAATCTATGCTTCCTGATGTAGAACCGTGGGAACACTTTACATCATCAGCATAAATTTCTAATTCTGGTTTAGCATCAAATTCTGCATTGTCATTCAATAATAAAGCTTTGCTTAATTGATATGCATCAGTTTTTTGAGCTTCTTGCTTAACAAAAATTTTTCCTTGATAAACCCCTGTACTTTGATCGTTTAATACATTCTTAATTTTTTGATAGCTTTGACAGTTTTTAAAATTATGATTTATACAACTTTTAATTTCTTGATGTTCTTCGCTATTAAGACTAAGTGCTGAAAAAATTGAACTTTTAGCGTATTCTTCATTCAAGTTAATTTCTATATCAATCTTGTTAAATTTAAGCCCAGTAGAAAGAATATAATTATCTAAATTGGAATTTTTCTCTAAATCACTTTTTAAATAGCTATGAAAATAACAATTACTTCTATCTTTATTTATGAAAACATTCTTTAAGTTAGAATCTTTTTTAAGTTTTAAGTAATCAAAAGAATTTACAAAGAAATTATTTTTAGAATTAGTGTCCGTATAGTTGATAATTGTTAATTCTGAATTTTCGTTTAGAATTAATGAATTTTTATAATTTATAATTTGTTCTTTAATACTTTCAGAAAAATGATTGTAAACAACTAAAGGTTTTTTGAATTTATAATTTTTAGATATTTCAAGATGATAGCCGCCTGTAGCCAAAGCATTGTTAAGGAGATTTAAGGAATTTTGATTACTAACCGATATTTGTTTTTTATAGTCATAATCTATAATCGAAACCTTGTTTTTGTCCTCAAACTTAAACTCATTTGAAACAAGTTTTCCATCTAAAACAAATAAATAATTATGGTCAAACTCTTTAATTAATTCAAATTTTTTTTCTTTTAATGAGATATAATCATTGGTGATGTTAGAAAAATTTTTACTAAGTATTGTATTGAGATCAGTAAATTTCCACGCCTCATCTCTTTTGTTTGGAAAACCATTTTTACTGAATAGATTTAATTCTTTATTTCTTAATTCTTTTTCCTGTGAAGAAAGACCTTTAATATTGTCAACTTTAAAATCGTAGAAATTTTTCATTTAAATAAAATTTGCGTAACCGGTTTTCTCTAACTCAACTCCAAGCTCTGCGCTTCCAGTCTTAACAATTTTTCCTTTAGATAAAACATGTATGAAATCTGGTTTTATATAATCTAATAGCCTCTGATAATGAGTTATGATTAAAAAAGCATTTTCTTTATTTTTATATGAGTTTACTCCATCAGCAACAATTCTTAAAGCGTCGATATCTAAGCCTGAGTCAGTCTCATCTAAAATCGAAAGTTTTGGCTGAAGTATTTTCATTTGCAAAATTTCATTTTTTTTCTTTTCTCCTCCTGAAAATCCAACATTTAGTTGACGTGATAAAAATTTCTCATCAATTCCAAGTTCAGATGATTTTTGTTTTACGAGTTTTAAGAAACTTAATGTGTCTAATTCTTTTTCACCTCTAGCTTTTCTTACTGAATTAAGGGAAGTCCTTAAAAAAACATTCGTATTTACTCCTGGTATTTCTAATGGGTATTGAAATGCTAAAAATATTCCTTTTTGAGCTCTTTCTTCAGTTGATAATTCGCTAAGATTTTCATTATTAAATTTTATTTCTCCTCTCGTCTCGTAACCATTCTTGCCAGATAATACATTTGCTAATGTGCTTTTACCGGAGCCATTTGGTCCCATTATTGCGTGAACTTCTCCGGGCTCAATATTAAGATTTAATCCGTTTAAAATATTCTTATTTTCGACTTTTGCTTCTAAGTTTTTTATATTTAACATTATCCAACACTTCCTTCCAAACTTATTGCCACGAGTTTCTGTGCTTCGACCGCAAATTCCATAGGTAGCTGTTGTAAAACTTCCTTACAAAAACCATTTACAATTAAACTCACTGCTTCTTCTTGATCTAGTCCTCTTTGATTACAATAATATAGTTGTTCTTCATTTATTTTTGTTGTTGTTGCTTCGTGCTCTATCGTTGAAGTAGAATTGTTATTTTTAATATAAGGAATAGTATGTGCTCCGCATTTATTACCCATTAACAAAGAGTCACATTGAGTATAATTTCTAGAATTACTAGCTTTATTTTTAATTTCTACAAGACCTCTATACATATTATCTGCTTTACCAGCAGAAATACCTTTTGAAATTATTTTACTTTTTGTATTTTTTCCTAAGTGTATCATCTTCGTTCCAGTATCTGCTTTTTGATGATTGTTGGTTATTGCAATTGAGTAAAATTCTCCAACGGAGTTATCACCTTGTAAAATACAACTAGGATATTTCCAAGTTATAGCTGATCCTGTTTCAACTTGAGTCCAAGAAATTTTTGAATTTTTTCCTCTGCAAGCTCCTCTCTTTGTTACAAAATTATAAATTCCGCCTACACCATTTTCATCTCCAGGATACCAATTTTGTACTGTTGAATATTTTATTTCTGCATCATCTAAGGCCACTAATTCAACATTTGCTGCATGAAGTTGGTTTTCATCTCTCATAGGAGCTGTGCAGCCTTCTAAATAACTAACGTAACTTCCTTTATCTGCAATGATTAATGTTCTCTCAAACTGGCCAGTCTCCGATGCATTAATTCTAAAATAAGTTGAAAGTTCCATTGGACACCTTGTGTTTGGTGGAATGTAAACAAATGAACCGTCAGTAAATACAGCTGAATTCAAAGTAGCAAAGTAATGATCACTCAATGGAATTACAGAGCCAAGATACTTCTTAACTAAATCTGGATGTTTTTGAATAGCTTCGGATATTGAACAAAAAATTATTCCTTTTTTTGTTAACTCATCCTTAAAAGTTGTTGCGACTGAAACCGAGTCGAAAACAGCATCTACGGCTATTCCATTTAATCTTTTTTGCTCATCTAAAGGAATTCCAAGTTTTTTATAAGTCTCCAAAATTTTTGGATCTATTTCATTTAAACTTTTAGGTTTTTCTGATGCGCTCTTAGGTGCAGAATAATAGTACAAATCTTGGTAATTAATTTTTGGATATTTTGGTTTTTGCCAATCAGGTTCTTTTAATACTTTTAATCTATTAAAAGCTTTTAGTCTCCATTCTAACATCCAGTTAGGTTCTTTTTTAATATTAGAAATAAATTTAATTGTCTCCTCATTTAAACCCTTCGGAGCTCTAATATTTTCTACATCTGTAGTAAAACCGTACTTATATTCTTGAGAATTTTTTAGATCTTCTGTCTTCATTTATTTAATATTTGATTTTTTTTAACTAAATCTTGTAATTTTACTTTTTCAAAAAAACTATTTATATGCTGATCAAGCTGATCCCAAAGATTATGAGTAATACACTTCGTAGATTTATTGTTGCAGCCTTTTTTTGACTCTTTTTTGCAATTCAAAGTTTTTATTTCTTCATCTACTGCAGAAATTATATTTGAGATTTTTATTTCTTCAGGTAAAGTGTTTAGTACATACCCTCCCTTTGCTCCTCTAACACTTTTAACTAAATTAACTTGTTTTAGTTTAATAAATATTTGCTCTAAATAAGATAAGGAAATATTTTGCCTTATAGAAATATCTGTCAAACTTATTGGTCCTTTATCTTTATACAAAGCGAGATCTGCCATCGCCATAACAGCATACCTGCCTTTAGTTGTTAATTTCATAATTCATGCTTGTAATACAGTATTTATTCTGTAAATCCTACTAAATTAGTATGAATTAAAAAAAATCATTTGCCGCAGAAAAACATGTTATAAACAATTACTTTTTTTTAAAAATAATAATCATTATCAAGTATGAAACCTAAAAGTTTAGAAATTTTTATACCAGGACCTGCTGGAAGGCTTGAAGCAAAATATTATAAAAATCCAAAATTTGGTTCCCCGATCGCAATTGTATTACATCCACATCCACAGTATGGCGGGACAATGAATAATAGAATAGTGCAATTAATGTATAATATTTTTTTAAAAAATGGATTTTCAGTAATTAAAGTAAACTTCAGAGGCGTGGGAAAAAGTGATGGAATTTTTGATAATGGTCAAGGTGAATTATCTGATGCTGCAGCTGCTTTAGATTGGATTGAAAGACAAAATTTAGACTATAGTCAGTGTTGGGTTTCTGGATTTTCTTTTGGCTCATTAATATGTATGCAACTAATAATGAGAAGACCTGAGGTTAATAATTTTATTGCTGTTTCTCCACAACCTAATGTTTATGATTTTTCTTTTCTTGCGCCTTGCCCAACATCTGGTCAAGTAATTTACAGCGATAATGATGAGTTAGTAACTAAAGAAAGTATTGATGAGTTAGACAAAAGAATCAAAAGTCAAAAAGGCGTTGAAGTCATTTTCTCAAAGATTAAGAATTCCAACCACTTTTTTAAAGATAAAGAAAAAGAATTAGAAACAGAAATAGAAAGGTATTTAAAAGAAAAAACCGCTTTAATTTAATATTTAATATATTTACCACCTAAGGAAGGAAGTTTGCATCCAGTAGTATTTGGAAAAGATATAGGAAGATTCATTGTTGATCTTACCGCTAAGTAAGCAAAAGCTTGTGATTCTACAAAATCACCGTTTAATTTGTAATCATCAATTAATTTTAAATTAATATTATAGTGTAAATTTTTTTTAATCTTTTTTAATAAAACTTTATTTTTTCTACCTCCGCCACAAATAAGAACATCTTTAATTTTATCATTAGAGTTTGTTATTGTTGAAGACAACTCTTGCCCAATAATACTTGCCGTAAAGTCTGTAAGTGTAGCTGCTCCATCCTCAAGAGATAAACCTCTTGCAAATGAAATATCAAAATCATTAGTGTCAAAAGAAAGTTTTTTTTTATTTTCTCTATTTGCATACAGCTCTTGCGCTTGCTCAAAAATGATTTCATTTTTTGTTCCAATTAAAGCTAAATTACCATTTTCGTCATATTTTTTACTAGAATTTTTTCTGACCCAAGCATCAATTAAACAATTACCTGGTCCAAGATCTTTGCTAAAAAGTTCATTAAGATTATTTTTTTCTTTAACAATCGTTATATTTGAAATTCCTCCGATATTAAGAAAACAAACTGGTAGGTCTATATTTTTTTGTACAGCTATCAAATGATGAAAAATAGGGGTGAGTGGTGCGCCTTGTCCTCCATTCAAAATATCATTACTTCTGAAGTCATATACAATTTTATTTTTTGTTAGTTGACCTAGAAGTTCTCCGTTGCCTAATTGTCTTGAAATTCTCTCTTTAAAATTATGATAAATAGTTTGACCGTGAAATCCAACAATAGTCTCATCGTCAATTTTAAATTCTTTAATTATTTCGGCATGGAAAATTGTTATTTTTCTCTCTAAGTCATTTAATTCACTATCAAACTCTTCTAGGTGAGAGATTTTGTGAATCTTTTCTTTTAGTGAGTAAATATCTCTGTAAATATTAGAATCATACTCAAAATATTTATCTTTCAGAACCTTATAGTCATCAAGTCCATTAGTTTTAATTAAAGATGCATCAACTCCATCCCCTGAAGTGCCACTCATTAATCCTAAGGATATCCAATTTTTCTTCATATTTTTATTTATTTATAACAATATTTGTATAATAGTTACTAAAGTAAAATATCACTATGAAAAATAATTTTTTACAAGAAATGCAAAAACGAGGTTATCTCAGTCAATGCACAAATTTGGATGGATTGAGTAAATTTTGCAACAATAATCCTATATCTGGATATATTGGTTTTGATTGTACCGCTAGCAGCCTTCATGTTGGAAGTTTATTGCAAATAATGATTTTAAAATTAATGCAGAAACATGGCCATAGACCAATAGTTTTATTAGGAGGTGGAACCACTTTAATCGGTGATCCATCAGGAAAAGATACGACAAGAAAAATGCTAGACAATGTGGAGATAAAAAAAAATATTGATAGTATAGTAAAAGTATTCAACAAGATTTTAGATACAACTAATAAAAACACTTCACCTATATTTGTAAATAATGCTGAGTGGTTAACTAAATTAAAATATATTGATTTTCTAAGAGATGTAGGAAGTCATTTTACAATTAATAAGATGTTAACTTTCGATAGTGTAAAATTAAGATTAGATAGAGAACAATCGCTAAGTTATATGGAATTTAATTATATGATTTTACAAGCGTATGATTTTTATGAATTGTTTAAAAACAATAAATGTATCTTACAAATTGGCGGATCTGATCAATGGGGAAATATAGTGAATGGAGTGGAACTTATAAGAAGAAAATTAAAAAAAGAGGCTTTTGGTGTCACTTCTCCTTTAATTACGTTAGCATCAGGTGCAAAAATGGGAAAAACGGAAAAAGGTGCTATCTGGTTAAATGAAGAAGAATTATCTCCCTATGATTATTGGCAATTTTGGAGAAATACTGATGATCGTGATGTAAAAAGATTTATTAAATTTTTTACAGAAATTGAAGTTGATGAAGCTGAAAGTATATTTGAAAAAGAAAAAAATATAAATAACTTAAAAATTTTGTTAGCTAATGAAGCAACAAAAATCCTTCATGGTGTACAATCGGCAAAAAAAGCTGCGCAAACAGCTAAAGATACTTTTGAGGGAGGTGTTTTAGCATCAGGTTTGCCTGAAATAAGTATTAAAAAAGAGGAAATTAATAAAGGTGTAAATATTTTAGATCTAATCACAGACAATAATATCTTGTCATCAAAGAGTGAGGCCAGAAGAGTAATGCTTAACAAAGGTTTAAAGTTAAATGATAAAGTAATCGATGATGAAAAAAAAACACTACAAGTAAAAGATTTTAAAAAAAATACTTTGAAACTTTCTTACGGAAAAAAGAAGCACTACTTAATTAAAATTAATTAGAAGATTTTTTTCTATCAACAATTTTTTGTATAAATCTAGGCGTTAAAGTCTTTATTGGATTTATAGTTGTTTTTATATCTCCTTTTGGTCCTTTCATTTTAAAACTAATTCCAAACAATCCTTCTCCTACTTCTTTAGGAATTATAATATTTCCAATTACAGGAATTTTCGAAATTATTTTATTTAAAGTTTTAGCAGGAACTAAAGTTCCTTTTAAACTAGTTAATCCTGTATTGTCTTGATAGCCCTCCATCAAGACTGACATACTTGGACCTAAAGCAAGAATTTCATTTATTTTTAAAAGGTTTTTATCTTTTTCCATATCTATTTCTAAAATATCAAAAGACAGACCTTCTCCCTCTGCTAAATCAACAAGTCCACCTAAATCTGCAAGTGATAATAATTTAATTACACCAGGGGCATTAATAACTTTAAAATTTTCAATTTTGAGTTTTGAATTTGATTTCGGACCATCAATTAAGGATGTATAAAGTAACTTCCCTCCGCTGAGGCCTTTAAAAAAACTATACTCTGTTAATAATGGTCGTGTAAGATCAGAATATATCTCTAAAAATCTCTTTTCAGAGTCATTATCTTTTTTTAAAGAAATGTCTAAAAAATTATTTCCACCAAAATCACCTTTGGATGAAATTTTAGTAAATTTACCTTTTTTTATTTCTCCAATTAATCTGAAATTTTCAAGCTTTTCCGAAAGTGGGGCCTTAATATTAATAAAATCAACTTCAATATTAGTGTTTACTTTTTTAAAATTATTGCCTTTACCTTGTTGATTTAAAAGTTTAGGTAAATTAGTAGCATCAAAACTGCTGCCTTTTATCATAATTTTTTTATCCCATTGAATAGAAAAATTATTATTTTTTGTACTAAAATCTGCTGTTTTTAAAGACTCAAAATTATTATCTTTAAATCTTAAATTACTTATATTTATTAAATTATTTTTTTCTTTAAAATTAAATTTTTTAATATTAGAAATATTCTTATTCTTCTCGAACTCTAATGATACTTTTGCAATTTCATTTTTAGGTTTTTTATAATTAATTAAATCAAGATTAAAACTGTTTTTATAGTCAAAATTTGCATTTATTTTTCTCATATCACTTTTAAAAACAGTTTCTAAATCTAATTGTAAAAAATCTAAATTATCAAAAGAATATTTTCCATTAACACCGAGATTAAAATTTTTTTTACTTATATCTAAATCAACTTGAGCATCTGAAAGAAAAATTTCTTTAATTTCTTCAGTATTAAAATTATTTTTAAAAGTATGAAATAATTCAATTTTACTTTTTTTTAATTTACCAGAAAGTTTATAATTATAATTAGTTACTTTGTAAGTCTTATCAAGATTAACTAAAATATTGTTGCTAAAATTCCCATTTAACTCTTTAAAATTTCCACCTAAGTTAAACCTTTCTAATACTTCATTAAATTTTTTTATTTTTTTACTATCTAAATTTATATTTGAAATAAAATTTGAATTTAATTTAGCGCCATTCTCTAAATTTAATTTTATATCACCATTATTAATCTCAATATCATCTATTTTGCCATATATATTTTTTATCAAAATATCTTCTCTATCAACGAAAAAGCTTAAATTTGTATTTGACAATATTAAATCTTTAAAAAGGTTAGCTTTTAAATCTGTAACTTTTCCTTTAATAATATAATTTTCCAGTTCGCCATTATTTCTCAGAAATAATTCTATCTCCGAATTTAAGTTTGCTTTTTTTATTTTATTATTAATAAAATTTTTAAAATTTGAAGGTTTAATGAAATTAGAGAGTTCATTTAATTGAGAATAATTTAATTCACCTAAAAAAATATTAATCTTTTTTATTTCTAAATCTGCTTTTAATAAAGGGATAAAATCAATGTAAACTTTAATACTTTCAGCAGGTATTGCTTTGTTATCGTAATTAATTTTTGGATTTTGAGTTTCAATAAATAAACTAAATTCTCTAAAATCTAATTTAAAATTTATAGATTGTAATTGTAGCTTAATATTTTTTGACTTAGCAATTTTATTTGTAATTAATTTGTTAAATCGACTCGTTTCAACCCCTCGTGTGGATAGAATTGAGATAAAAAAAATTAAAAATAAAAATAAAAATAAAAATAAATAATTTATAATTTTTCTTATCATCTGTTTTTTAAACCTTCTTCTAAAAATTGATCAATATTACCATCTAATACGCTTGAAGGGTTTGTGTTCTCTAATTTGCTTCTTAAATCTTTTACTAATTGATAAGGTTGTAAAACATATGATCTAATTTGGTAACCCCATCCTATATCTGTTTTTGAACTAAGCTGCTTTTTACTTTCCTTTTCTTTCTTCTGTATTTCATGTTCGTACAATCTTGCTTTAAGCATTTTATAACAAGTTTCTTTATTTTTATGTTGCGACCTCTCATTTTGACACTGAACAACAATTTTAGTAGGCAAGTGAGTTATTCTTACTGCACTGTCAGTTGTATTAACATGTTGACCGCCTGCACCACTTGATCGATAAGTATCTATTCTAAGATCTTTTTCGTCTATTTTTATATTAATGTCATCTTCTACAGCAGGATAAACATATATACTCGCAAAACTTGTATGTCTTCTCGCTCCACTATCAAATGGAGAAATACGAACTAGCCTATGAACACCGGACTCTAATTTCATCAGACCGTATAAATAACTACCTTCAACTTTTATAGTTGATGATTTTATACCAGCTTCTTCACCTTTGTGTTCGCTGATAATTTCATATTTAAATTTTTTCTTATCGAACCACCTCATGTACATTCTTCGTAACATATATGCCCAGTCTTGACTTTCAGTTCCACCGGCTCCAGCATGTATTTCTAGATAAATATCGTAATCGTCGTTTTCACCAGACAAAAAACAATTAATTTCGTTTTTTTTAATATCTTCCAAAATTTTTAAAATTTTTACACCACAATCATTCATTGTATCTTCTTCTTTCTCTTGGGAAGCAAGTTCAAATAAGTCTTTTATATTATCTAAGTCTGTTAGTGATTTTTGGTAAGAGTTTAAAATATTCTCAAAAAACTTTTTTTGTTTAACTGTTTTTTTTACTAAATTTTTATCTTTCCAGAAATTTTTTTTTGAAGAAATTTCCTCTAGATCTTTTAATTTTATTGCTATGTTTTCTTTTTCAAAGATACCCCCTAATACTTTTAAGAGATTTTTCGGCTTGGTTTAAAGATGATTCAAAATTTTCCATTAGTAAAATTGTCTAAAGATAACTAACTTATCATTATCTTTTTTTAATATTAAGTTTTTATTATCTATATTGTTAATATCTTTTATTTTTAAAGCTTCTATTATTGATTTTTCATCATCTGATGTTGATTTGGCTCCTGTATCGTAATTAATAGATGTTAAAAAAATATTTTCAGGGATTTCAAAATCTTTAAAGTCTTCTTTATACAAGGCATTTTCTATGAAATTTTTAAATATTGGTAAAGCCGCTTTTGAACCTGTTTCATTTTTACCTAAAGTTTTTGGATTATCATAACCAATATAAACCCCTATAACCAAATTAGATGAATATCCTATAAACCATGCATCATAATTATCATTAGTTGTTCCTGTCTTGCCCGCTAAAGGAACTTTTAAAGATTTTAATTTTTTTGCAGTACCTCTTTCTACAGTCCCTTGTAATATAGAGGTCATTTGATAAGCGGTTTCTTCGCTGATTATTTTTTTATTTGTGCTTTGAATTTTTGGAAGTTCCGTTTCATTACCAACAAATTTATCACATCCTACACACTCTCTACCTTCCTTTTTAAAAATGGTTTTTCCTCTTCTGTCTTGTATTCTAGAAATTAATTTAGGTTTAACTTTCTTTCCTCCATTCACAAAAGGAGCATATGCTGATGTAAGATCAATTAATGTTGTTTCAGCTGCCCCAAGTGATACTGATAATAATTCCGGTATTTCATCGTAAATATTTAATCCTTTCGATAGTCTTAATATTTCTTGCAATCCTAAAATTTTTGCAATTCTTACGGTCATTAAATTCCTAGAGTATTCAATACCTTTTCTAAGTGTAGATGGGCCATAAAATTTTTTTCCATAGTTTTCTGGCTTCCAGTTTTTTAAACCTACTCCTTGGCTTTCTACAAAAGGAGCATCTAAAATAATTGAATTTGGTGCAAAACCATTTTCTAGAGCTGCCGCATAAACAATTGGTTTAAAAGCTGAGCCAGGTTGTCTCTTGGCCTGAGTAACTCTATTAAATTCACTAGTTTTAAAATTAAAACCTCCGACTAAAGCTAAAACATCTCCATTAAAAGGGTCTAATACTACTATTCCACCATTTACTTTAGGATATTGTTTTATTTCCCATTTATTTTTATCTCTTTTGATAAAAATAATATCTCCAATATTATGAACATCTTGAATAGATTTTTTAAATCGAAGGGTCCATTTCAAGTCTTCTAATAACAATACTCCTTCTAAATCCTTTTTATCTGTATTAATTACTCTAAAATTAATTTTACTTTCGCTAACAGACATTATTTCGGCAATATTCCATTCAAGTGTTGGATCTAATTTGTATTGCAAAATTTTATTTTCCCAATTTTTATTTTTAATTTTATTTGTGATAGCACCTCTCCAGCCTCTTCTCTTATCGTAATCTTCAATCCCTTTTCTCAAAGATTTTAATGCTTGTATTTGATAGTTAATGTTAAGAGGAGTGCTAATACTTAAACCCTCAGAGTACAGTTTTTCAAAACCATAAGTATCTTTAACTGTTCTTCTTACTTCTTCGGTATAAGAATTTGCTTCATTCACTATTTCAATTTTTCTTTTTTTAAGGTGTAGGTTTGAGTCTTTGAGTTTTAAAAATTCTTTTCTAGAAATAAAATTATTATCTGCTAAATTTTGTATAACTAAATTTCTTCGAAATTTTGCAATTTCTGGAAATTTATAAGGGTTATATTTACTCGGAGCTTTGGGAAGTGCAGCTAAAAGAGCAGCTTCTGAATAGCTTAAATCTTTTATTGATTTATTAAAATATTCCAAACTAGCAGCTGCTATTCCGTAAGTTCCTTGACCTAAATAAATTTGATTCAAGTATAATTCTAGGATCCTTTCTTTTGTATATGCTCGTTCAATTCGAAATGCTAAAATTGCTTCTTTTATTTTTCTTTTAATCGAAATTTCATTTGTAAGAAGAAAATTTTTTGCAACCTGTTGAGTAATTGTTGACGCGCCTTCTAACCTTTTATTTTGAGTAATATTTTTTATGTTGTTGATAAATGCTCTTATTATTCCTTTTGCATCTATACCAGGGTGATTAAAAAAATTTTTATCTTCGGCTGATAGAAAAGAATTAATAACTTTATCAGGTATGGAGTTAAAAGGTATAAACAATCTTTTTTCAATAGCGTATTCGGCTATAAGTTTTTTATTTTCTGAATAAACTCTACTTGAAATAGGTGGTTGGTAATTTGAAAGCTTTTTATAATCAGGCAGCCCTAATGAAAAATACCACAAAGTTGAAAAGGCAAAAAAAACAATTATCGATAGAAAAACTATTAAAAACTTTAGAGAAAAATTTAAAAAATTTAACATTTAAATTAGTTTATAATAATAATTTTGACTTTCTTTAGGCAATTTAAACATATTTGAATTTAAGTGTATAATTAATTAAAAAAATGTATAAAATAAACATCTATGACAAAATTTAAAATTTTAAATTCTGTAAAAATAAAAGGAATTCTAATAAAATGGAAAAAAATTTGTATATTGATGCATCGCATCCAAATGAAACTCGGATTGTTCTTAAATCAGATAAATCAATTGAAGAATATGAGTTCGAAGATAAGAATAACTTAAATTTTAAAAATAACATTTATTTGGCAACAATCAGTAGGGTTGAACCTTCTTTGCAAGCGGCATTTGTAAATTATGGTAGAGAACGACATGGTTTTTTAGCGTTTAATGATATTCAATCTGACTATTATCAGTTGCCTTTGGAGGATAAAGAAAAAATAAGGGTAGCCGAAGAGAAAATAAGAGAAGAATTAAAAGATAAAACTATAGATATAAATCAAGAAAATTTACAATCAGAAAAAAAAATTGAGAATGACCAAATAAATTATGATGAACCCCTAGGTGAAAATTTTGAAAAAAAACAAAATTTTCAACAAAAAGTAAAATCGTCATATGGAATTAAAAAATATAAAATTCAAGAAGTAATTAAACCTGGTCAAGTAATTTTAATTCAAGTTATAAAAGAAGAGAGAGGTCAAAAAGGAGCTGCTTTGACTACATTTATTTCTTTAGCAGGTAAGTATTTAGTTTTGATGCCTAACACTCCAAAAGGAGGAGGTATTTCTAGGAAAATATTTAATTCATCTGATCGACAAAAAATAAGATCTATACTTAATGAGATAAGTATTCCAAAAAGTATGGGTGTGATCGTTAGAACAGCGGGGGCTAATAAAACAAAAAATGAGATAGAAAAAGATTTTAAAAATACATTAATTACTTGGGAAAATATAAAAGAGAAAGCTTTAGACTCTAATGCTCCATCACTTGTTTATGAAGAAGGAGACATTATAAAAAGAACATTAAGAGATACCTACGATAATGATACTAAAAACATATATATAGAAGGCAATGAAGCGTACCAAAAAGCAAAGAAATTTATGAGAGAGTTGATGCCAAAGAATTTAAAAAATATTAAAAAATATAGAGGTAAAATACCTTTATTTCATGACGCAAATATTGAGAAAGAGTTAATTAAAATTTATGAACCTACTGTAAAATTAAAATCTGGAGGGTATTTAGTTATAAACCCGACAGAAGCACTTGTGTCGATTGATATAAATTCTGGTCAATCAACAAAACAAATAAATATTGAGAAAACTGCATTAAATACTAATTTAGAAGCCGCAGAAGAAATTGCACAACAAATTAAATTAAGAGATTTGTCTGGTTTAATTGTTGTTGATTTTATTGATATGATGAACTTCTATAATAGACGAATAGTTGAAAAGAAAATGAGAGAGAGTATTCGTAAAGATAGAGCAAGAATACAAATTGGAAGAATAAGTAATTTTGGTCTTTTAGAGATGACTAGACAAAGATTACGTGAGGGATCGATAAGATGGGAAACTCAATTATCTTTAACCTCATTCTCGCAAAAAATATTAAAAAAAATTCAACAATTAGCATTTATGGATAAGATAAAGACTGTTAATGCTTATATTCCAGAAAAAGCAAAGTTATTTATTGAAAATAATTTATTTGAGGAATTAAATTTTTTTAAAAAAAAATATTCACTAGATGTAAAAATTATCTCTGATCAAAGCTTTATTATTCCAGAATATAAAATTGATTTACTTAATAAATCAAAAAAAGTTTTAAGTTCACATGAGAACATCAATTCAATTAAAATTATTAAAAAAGAAAAAAAATCATTAAAAGGAAAAGGTAGTACAAAAAAAAAAAATTTAAAAGCTAAAGATAAATTAAAAAAAACAAAATTAAAAAAAAAAATTAGAAATTTATGGGTCAGGAGAAAAAAAAAATTAAATTAGACCCTTGCTAGGTGAACTTGGAATAGCTAAAAAATTTTTATTCATTCTTCCAGCACGAAAAGCGTTTCTTCCAGAAACCACAGCGTCTTTGAAAGCCTTAGCCATTAGAATAGGTTTTTTTGCATTTGCTATAGCGCTATTAATTAAAACACCATCGCAGCCTAGTTCCATTGCAATTGTCGCATCTGAAGCAGTGCCTATTCCAGCATCAACTATCACAGGCACTTTAGATTGTTTTATTATTAATGCGATATTAATCTTACTCTGAATTCCTAAACCTGAACCAATTGGTGAAGCTAATGGCATTATTGCTGAAGCACCATTATCTTCCAATTTTTTTGCTAACAATGGATCATCTGTGCAATAAACCATTACTTTAAATCCTTCTTTAACTAGAATTTTGGTAGATTTTAAAGTTTCGATCATATTTGGGTATAGTGTTTTTCTATCTCCTAAGACTTCAAGTTTAACTAACTTCCAGCCTCCCATTTCTCTAGCTAATCTTAATGTTCTAAGTGCTTCTTCGGAGTTAAAACAGCCAGCAGTATTTGGTAAATAAATAATTTTTTTTGGGTCAAGATAATCGGTTAATAAAGGTTTTTTCTTATCTAAAATATTTACCCTCCTAACTGCAACAGTAACCATATCGGCACCTGAGGCTTTAACTGCTTTTGCTGTTTCAGAGAAGTTTTTATATTTCCCAGTTCCAACTATAAGCCTTGATTTAAGACTTTTTCCTCCAACTTTTAAAATATCCTTTTTCAAACTATCCACCACCTATGAAATGAACAATTTCTAGCTTATCATTTTTCTTTAAATATTTTTTTTTAAAACTTGTTTGGGGAATTATTGTTCCATTATATTCTATTGCTACCCTCTTATTTGTAAGTTTGTGTTTTTTTAATAAGTCAAAAATTGAACAATTATTTTTTATGATTACTTTTTTTCCATTTAATTGTATTTTTGCCATAATTAAGATATTTAATGTTTAGATAATTTATGAATAAAATTATAATTCTTAATGGTCCAAACCTCAACCTTTTAGGTGAACGAGAAAAAGATCAATACGGAAGTACAACTCTTCAAGATATTGAAAAACTTTGCAAGGAATATGCAATAATAAACAAAATAAAACTCTCCTTTTTCCAATCAAATATTGAAGGAGAAATTGTAGACAAGATCCAGGACTCTAGAAATGATAAAGATGGGTTAATTATTAATGCTGGAGGCTACACTCATACTTCTGTAGCTATCCATGATGCATTGAAAATATTAAAAATACCAATTATAGAATTGCATATAAGTAATGTTTATAATAGAGAAGAATTTAGACATAAGTCTTTAATTAGTAAAGTTGCAAGAGGAGTGATTTGCGGATTTGGTGCTTATGGGTATATAATGTCATTGCAAGCTATGAATAAATTTTTAGAAAAATGAAAATAGATAAAAAATTAATAAAAGAATTAGTCGATAATTTAAAAGAATTCGAATTGACTGAACTCGAATATCAAGAAGGTGAAAGAAAAATAAAAGTTTCAAAAGCATCAAAGGGAATAGATCAAATAAAAACGAGCTCGGTAGTTTCACCAAACAAATCTGTTTTAAAACCTTCAAATGAAAATGACGGGACTAGAATTAAGTCTCCAATAATTGGAACTGCTTATTTAGCTCCTGAACCAGGAGCTAAAAAATTTATAGAAGTTGGAGAAAAAATCAAAAAAGGTCAAACTGTTATGATAGTTGAGGCAATGAAGACAATGAATCACGTTCCATCAACTTCTAACGGAATAGTAGAAAAAATTTTGATTGAAGATGGTCAACCTGTTGAGTTTGGACAAACTTTAGTACTGTTAAAATAGAAAGTAATGTTTAAAAAAGTTTTAATAGCTAACAGAGGCGAAATAGCTGTTAGAATTATTAGAGCGTGTAAAGAGTGGGGTATTAAAACGGTTGCAGTTCACTCTGATGTTGACTCAGATTCAATGCATGTCAGGCTTGCAGATGAGAGTGTGTGCATTGGTTCCCACCAACCACAAAATAGTTATTTAAATATTTCTTCTATAATGTCAGCTGTAGATTTAACTGGCGCTGAAGCCATTCACCCTGGTTATGGTTTTTTATCTGAAAATGCAAAATTTTCTGAAGTTGTAAACAAGCATGGTATTAAGTTTATAGGACCTAACGCAGATATAATTTCAAAAATGGGAGACAAAATTGAAGCTAAAAAAATTGCAAAAAAATTTGGTTTGCCTGTCATTGAAGGCTCTGAAGGTGGAGTAAAATCTTTTGCTGAGGCAAAATCAATTTGCAAAGATATTGGATATCCTATTTTGATCAAGGCAGCAGGTGGTGGTGGTGGAAAAGGTATGAAAATTGCAGAAGAAGAAAGCCAATTAGAAAGTATGTTTCTTACAGCAAAATCTGAAGCGAAAAAATTTTTTAACAATGATGAATTATATATTGAAAAATATTTTAAAAACCCAAGACATATTGAGGTTCAAGTAATGTCTGGAAAGAATAAAACAGTGCATTTAGCTGAAAGAGATTGCTCAGTTCAAAGGCGTCATCAGAAATTGATAGAAGAAACTCCTAGTCCAGTTTTAACAGATGAAATAAGAAAAGATCTTTTTGAAAAAACTGTAAAAATGGTTGAACAAATTAATTATGAAGGAGCAGGCACAGTCGAATTTATTTACGAAAATGGAAAATTTTATTTTCTTGAAATGAATACAAGAGTCCAGGTTGAACATCCTGTAACAGAAATGCAAACTGGAATAGATATAGTTAAAGAACAATTATGGATAGCTTTCACAGGTGATACTGCGTTAGATCAAAGCGATATAAATCCTAGAGGTCATACCATTGAATGCAGAATTAATGCTGAAAATCCTGCCTTAGACTTTCAACCAAGTCCAGGAACGATTAGTGTTTGTCATCAACCTTCTGGTTTTAGAACAAGAGTAGATGGATCAATATTTCAAGGATGTAAAATCACACCTTATTATGATAGCCTAATTGCTAAAGTTATATGCAAAGGTAGAAATAGAACTGAAGCTATTCAAAGGACATTGAGATCGCTAGACGAATTTGTATTAGAGGGCATAACAACAACAATTGACCTTCATAAAAAAATTCTTAATCATAAAAGGTTTATTAATTCTGATTTTGATACAAACTGGCTAGGAAAAGAAAAATTTTACTAAGAGCTTTTACAATTTTTTAATTGTAAGTCATAAATTGCGTGATCAAAAGGTGATAAACTAGGATCTGAAGCAAAAGTCCAGCCGTTAAATATAAAAACTTGCTCATTATCATTCTTAGTCAAGTCTTTAACTTGCATATAAGCAACGCTATCTATTTTATTGTCAATTTTAACTTCACCGCATTTTAATATTCTTATCTCTAATGGACCATAAGTTTTACTCTCATTTAAATTTACAACTAACTCTAACGATTTAGCAGTAATTTTATCAAGTCCAACTAATATGGCCTGAGAGGATTTTAGCTTTTGATTAATTTTTTTTTCTTTCAATGTCTTGTTAGAATTATTATTATCATTTTTTTTATCTAATTCATCAAAACTTGGTTTAATATCATCAATATTTATTAATGGAGATGAGCTTATTTTTTGTTCAGCTAAAGATGTTTTTAATGAAATTATACTAAAAAAAAAAAATAAAAAAATTTTATTTCCAGGTTTCATAATTTTTTTTAATTTTATCCTTTCTAATCTTGGCAGGTTTATGACTGTTCGTAGTACCAGTTTGATTTTCTAAATGTTTTTTCTGCCAATTAAATTTTGAAATTTTTTCTTCAGGTGTCTTGTCAATGGTGTGGTGTATCCATAAGTACCAGTCAGAGGTAATTTTAGTTGCTTCAATGTTAGATGAATAAATGACCCAACGCTCATCATTTTTACTTTTATAATATTTATTTCCATATTCATCTGAGCCAACTAACTTTCCTTGAAACAATGTTTTCAAAAAAGTACCGAAAGTTCGCCTATTCCACCAAGTAAAAATCATTTTAAAAAACATAATTATTTTAAATCCACACAATTGATAATTGAATTATTAAATAATAGACACCTTATACAATTAATATATATCTATTTAAAGAGATTCCTAAATTTATTATGAAAAAATATATTGTTGAAACATATTATACCTGTACTTTTAAAACAGTACATACGTTAAATAATTTAGACGATAATGAACTTTCTAAAATTGATCAAAGAAATGACGGTGATGTAGAGGTAATTGACGTAAAATTAAATAATCGAAAAACAAAAAAAATTGGTAGTAAAAAAGAGGAAAAACCTAGAAAAGATATAATTGAAAGTGTTTCCGTTAATAATTCTTCTAAACAAATGAAGGAGATTAATAGCAAACTTAATGATAACCAAGCAAACAAAAATTTAAAAAATAACTCAAGATTCAAAATGCCAGACAGAAGGAAGGGTTATATACAAAAAGCTCAAATAGGTGATCATAAAGTCTACCTGCATACTGGAGAGTATGATGATGGTAAAATAGGAGAGATATTCATTGATACAAATAAAGAGGGTGAATTAGTAAAAGCAATGATGAATAATTTTGCAATAGCTATTTCCTTGGGATTGCAATATGGGGTGCCGTTAGATGAGTATGTTGATGCATTTATAGATACTAAGTTTGAACCTTCCGGTAATGTCATAGGAAATGACAGAATACTCAGTGCATCTTCAATTCTAGATTATGTTTTTAGGGAACTCGCAATTTCTTACCTTGGTAAAGAGGAATTAGCCCACACACCTTCAATTGCAAGTACTAAAAATATAAATATCGAAAATGGGGACGATAAATTTCTTAAAATTGTAAAAAATATTACTTCTAAAGGTTTTGTTAGAAGTAATTATGAGGAGAAATTAGTTGATCTTTCTGATGTAAGAATAAATCTTAAAACAAAAAACTAATTCTTTTTTTTTATATCTTTTTTTATACATAACTCTTTTAATTGTTTTTCGCTTATTTCGGATGGTGCTTGCATCATCAAATCTTGAGCGTTCTGGTTCATTGGAAATAAAGTTACTTCTCTAATATTTTCCTTTTCAGCAAGCAACATAACAATTCTATCTATACCCGGTGCTATACCTCCATGTGGTGGAGCTCCGTAACTAAAAGCATTTATCATCCCACTAAATTTATCATTAACGTCTTGCTTGCTGTAGCCTGCTATAGAAAATAATTTATACATTAACTCTGGTATATGATTTCTAATCGCACCAGACGATAACTCAATTCCGTTACAAACAATATCATATTGATACGCTTTAATATCTAAAGGTTTCTCAAAATTTAATTCTGTTATATTTCCTTGAGGCATTGAAAAAGGGTTATGACTAAATACAATTTTTTTTAAATTCTCATCATATTCGTACATTGGGTAGTCAATGATCCAACAAAAAGAAAATTGATCTTTTTTAATAATATTCAAATCATTAGCAATTTTATCTCTTGCAGCAGAAAGTATCTTTTCTACTTCATTTTCTCTACCACAGGCTAGAAAAACACTATCACCTATTTTTGCATTACAAATTTTCATTAATTCTTTAAGAGAATCCTCGCTAAAAAATTTTCCGACTGGTCCCTTCCCTTTTATTTCTTTTTCTTGCTCTAATGTAAAATAAGCCAGGCCAGAAGCTCCTTGTTCTTTGGCCCATTTATCAATATTATCAAAAAAACTTCTAGGTTTATCTTTTGTGTTTTTTGTAATGATTGCTCTTACCTTTGAACCAGATTTTACTAATTTTTTGAAAATTTCAAATCTTACATCCTCCCTTGTAAATAAACTGGTAAGTTCAGAAATTAATAAAGGGTTTCTTAAATCAGGTTTATCGGTCCCATATTTCATCATTGCGTCTTTGTAAGTTATTCTTGGAAATTTCTTACTAACAATTTTATTTGGGGAAAATTCTTTGAATAATTTGATCATTAATTTTTCAACTACATTAAAAACATCTTCTTGTTCTACAAAAGACATTTCTAAATCTAACTGATAAAATTCACCTGGACTTCTATCAGCTCTTGCATCTTCATCCCTAAAGCAAGGTGCTATTTGAAAATATTTATCGAAGCCTGAAACCATTATTAACTGTTTAAATTGTTGAGGAGCTTGTGGTAGTGCATAAAATTTTCCTGGATTTAATCTACTTGGAACTAAAAAATCTCTTGCTCCCTCAGGGCTTGATGAAGTTAGAATTGGTGTTTGATACTCCAGAAAGCCCAACCTAAGCATTTCTTCTCTTATGAACGATATTACTTTTGATCTTAAAATTATATTTTTATGCATTTCTTCTCTTCTTAAATCGAGAAATCTATATTTGAGCCTAATATCTTCAGGATAATCCTGTTCTCCAAATACTGGCATTGGTAATTCTTTTGCAACAGATAAAACTTCAACTGAATGAATTGAAATTTCAATTTTACCAGTCTTTAATTGTGAGTTTTTAGTTTCGTCTGCTCGTTCTACAACTTTACCAATTATTTTTAATACAGTTTCTGGTTTTGATTTTTCTAGGACTGGAAAAAATTTATTTTTATTTTCTATTACACATTGTGTTATTCCATAATGATCTCTTAGATCTATAAATAGTAAATTTCCATGATCCCTTTTTCTATGTAACCATCCAGAAAGATGAACAATTTTATTTATTTCTTCTATACCTAGTTCTGAACAATTATGAGTTCTATATTTATTCATCGATAAAGTACTTTTTTTATTAGATTAATATTGATTGATTTTCCAGTAGATAAAGATAGATCATCAACTTCCTTAATAAATTTGAACATTTTTTGGTAAGATCTTTCAACGTTATTTAAAATAAATTCTATTAATTTTGGACTGATGTTAACTTGTTTATCAGAAAAAAATTTTGTAATTATTACTTTTAAAACATCATCAGTCGGTAATTCAATTCCTATATATACAATGCTATTTATTCTAGATTTTAAATCTTTTGAACTAAAATCTAAATTTTTTATTGAGTTTAGAGAATTTATTAATACATAATTTTCTAGTTGTTTTGATTGGTTAAAAATTGAGTATAAAAGTTTCTCATCTATATTGTTGTCAAAATCTTCTATTATCAAACAATCTAAACTATTTAAATCTTTTATTATATTGTTGTTAATCTTATTAGCAGAAATTAGTCTAGATTTTTTTATTTTGTTTTCTAGAATTTTAGAAAGATGTGTTTTTCCAGAACCTTTCGCTCCATATATATTTAACCATTTGCCTGGCCATTCTGGCCACTCGTCAATAAGTTTAAAAGCAGAAAAGTTGTTACTAGATACATAATAATCTTGTTCATAGTATTTTTTGGAAAAAGGAAATCTAAATGTTAATTGATCCATGTTGTTATAAATTTTTAATAAACCACTCATCGTTAATTAATTGTAAAATTATATTATCTTTTTTTAATTGATTTATCATTCTTTCTAGTTTTCCTAAATATTTTATTTTTATATTCACAAAATCCTTATTAAGCTCTAGAACAAAAATTTCCTCTATTAAATCTATCTTTTTTATTTTTGAATTAAAAAAAACAAGATTATCTTTTTTATTTAAATCTAATTTCACGTTTATAAAAGATGGAGATCTTATATCTATTAAATTTTCAGATTTTACTAAATTTGTTATTTCTTCCTTTAGTAAAGAAATCACTCTATTTTTGGAGTTGTTTTCTTTTATTTTTTTTTTTAAATCTAAATTTTTAGATATAAATTTTCCTTGAATTTTTGCTTTTAAATAGATTTTTTCTTTTTTTAATTCATCTTCTTCAATTAACACTAATGCTGCATTTTTATTAGCGTATTCTTTAAATATTGAATCTATACTTAAGTCTAACAAATTATTTCTAAATTTATTAATGCTTTGAATAATTTCAATATTTTCTAAAGGTAAAATGAATTCGAGTAGATCATCATCATTAAATTCGTTCCAATATTCATAAAAGTAATTATTTGAAAAAATATAAGTTTCATTTTGTTTTAAAAATATAGGTAATACATAAAAATCTTTATCTACTATATCCGAGTATAGTATTTCTCTTTTATAAAATAGATTGTGAATTTTATCTTTATCAAATGTAATGTTAAAAATTACATTATTGTTATCAGTTTTTTTTGAAATATTGTAATAAGTAACTAATTCTCTAATATTTGAATAATTAAGTTCAGAAATCTTTTGGATATCCCTTTTTAATAAAATTCTTTTTGATAGTTGATCAAAAGCTTCTTTTATTGCTTTATTAGCTAATTGATTGTTAGATAGGTTGTCTTGTTTATCTAGTAAAATATTATTAACAGTAAATAAATTATTTTCAGATAAAAGATTTCCAGTTTTAAAAAAAATAATTAAAATGATTAAGATTTGTATTAATAATTTCATAAAATCTAACTACCAATTTATAAATGAAAAAAAACGAAAATAGTTATAAAAAAAGTGGCGTCAATATCTCTTTAGCAAATAAGTTTGTTGAGCATATTGCTACAGTATCAAGGAAAAACGTCGAAAAATTGAAATCTAGATCTTTAAATGACGAAATTGGAGGGTTTGGTTCTTTATTTGATATCAGCAACTATAAAATTAAAGATCCAGTAATTGTTTCATGCACAGATGGAGTTGGTACAAAAATTGACTTAGCAAATAAATTTAAAAAACTTGATACTATTGGAATTGATCTTGTGGCTATGTGCATCAATGATCTTATAGTCCAAGGAGCGAAGCCATTGTTTTTTTTAGATTATATAGCTGTAGGAAAATTAGATTTAAAAAAAACTAAAAAAATTTTAAAAGGTGTTTTCAAAGGATGTGAACTATCTAATTGCAAATTAATTGGTGGCGAGACAGCTGAAATGCCTGGTATTTATTCAAAAGATAAATTTGATTTAGCAGGATTTAGTGTAGGCATTGTATCTAAAAAAAAAATATTAAACAAAAATAAAGTTAAATCAGGCGATTTAGTCCTAGCTATTCCATCAAATGGAATACACTCTAACGGTTTTTCTTTAGTGAGATCAATATTAAAGAACTATAAAATTCCAAGTGCCTTGAAAAATCAATTGTTAAAACCTACAAAAATCTACTCAGAGGAAATTTTAAGATTAACGAAAAAAAATTTAATTCATTCAGCTGCGCATATAACAGGTGGTGGTTTAGTTGAAAATCTTTTAAGATCAATCCCATCAAGTTTAACTTTAAACATAGATTTAAAAAAAATTAAAATCTTAAAAATTTTCAAGTGGATCAAAAGTAAAAACATTTCCGATTCAGAGATGATGCGCACATTTAATTGTGGTGTTGGATTCTGTTTAATAGTAAATAAAAAAAATATTTCTCAAATAAAAAAAATATTTCCAAAAAAGTACCAACCGTATGAGATAGGTTATATTTCCAAGGAAAAGGAAAAAGTAAAAATTAAAAATTCATTAAAATGGTGAAAAAAAAAACATGTGTTTTTATTTCAGGTCAAGGTTCAAATTTAAAAAACTTAATTTATCGATCTAGGGATAATAGTTTTCCAATAAAAATAAGTTTAGTTGTTAGTAATAATAGAAAAGCTAAAGGAATTAATTATGCTAAAAAATATAAAATTCCCTTCATATTAATTAATACAAAAAATAGAAATTACGAATTTAAAATTCTTAAAGAATTAAAAAAATTTCAGATTGAGTTTATTTGTTTAGCAGGATACATGAAAATAATTTCCAATAAGATAGTTAGTAAATTTGAAAAAAAAATTATCAATATCCACCCATCTTTGCTTCCAAAATTTAAAGGTCTTAATACTTTTGAAAGAGCTTTAAAAAATAAAGAAAAAAAAACCGGTTGCACTGTTCATTATGTAAACAAAAAATTAGATGATGGTAGTATAATTTTAAAAAAAATGTTTTATTTAAAATTAAAAGATGATGAAGTTACTTTAAAACAAAAAACTCAAAAATTGGAATATAGAGCTTATCCAGAGGCAATAGTAAAAATTTTTAGAAATATTTAATTTTTAAAAAAGAACTGAATTTCTTTTTTCGCGTTTTCGATAGAATCCGAACCATGTACAGAATTTTTATCAATTGAAATTCCGTAAATTCTTCTTATGGTATTCTCATCAGCTTTTTTTGGATCAGTTGCGCCCATTAATTTTCGATTTTCGACAATAGCATTTTCACCCTCTAAAATCATAACTACAATTGGACCTGATGAAAGATAAGAGCATAAATCATTATAAAATGGTTTAGATTGATGAACTTTATAGAATTCCGCTGCTTCGTCTTTAGTAATTTGTATTTTTTTTGATTCTTTTATTATTAGTTTATTTTTAATAAAAAAATTTTTTATTTCATCTACCAAATTCCTTTCAACTGCATCTGGTTTTATAATGGATAAAGTTTGTTCAATATTACTCATAATTATCTTCTATTAATTGATTTAATAATCTTACTCCAAAACCTGTTGCTCCCCCAGAATTCAAGGAACCACCATATTTTGAAAAAGCCATTCCAGCTATGTCAAGGTGAGCCCAAGGAGTTTTATTTAAAATAAATCTTTGCAAAAATTGAGCAGCAGTTGTTGAACCTGCGCCACCAATATAATTAATATTTTGCATGTCTGCGTTTTTTGAATTTATCAACTTATCATAATTTTTATGCAATGGCATTCTCCATAATTTTTCATTCACTATCTTACCTGCGTTGATTATTTGTTTTGACAATTTGTCATCATTAGAAAATAAGCCGGCGTATTCTGATCCTAAAGAAACAATTATTGCGCCTGTTAATGTTGCTAGATCAATAATAAACTTTGGTTTAAATTTTTTTTCAGTATAAGTAAGTGCGTCAGCTAAAACTAATCTACCCTCAGCATCAGTGTTTAGTACTTCAATTGTTTTTCCGCTATAAGATTTAACAATATCTCCAGGTCTTTGTGCAACCCCACTTACCATATTTTCAACTAGACCGACCACGCCTACTGCATTTATTCTCGCTTTTCTTAATGCTAATGTTTTCATTAAACCAACTACAGAAGCAGATCCCGCCATGTCATAAGTCATATCTTCCATAAATTTTGCAGGCTTTAATGAATATCCACCAGTATCAAATGTAACTCCTTTACCAACAAAAGCTAATGGTTTTGAATTTTTTTTCAAACCATTCCATTCCATCGTTACTAGATAAGATCCACGAACACTACCCATGCCCACCCCGAGCAAAGAGTGCATGCCAAGTTTTTTTAACTTCTTTTCATTAAAAACTGTAACTTTTAAACCAACTTTCTTTAAAGAGTGTAATCTTTTTGCATATTCATCTGGATGCAAAATATTTCCAGGTTCGGAAACTAAATCTCTTGTGTAAAATGTACCTTCTTCTAAAGCTTTAAATTTTAATTTACTTTTTGATGAGGGTTGATTTTTAATTCCAACAATATTTAATGTTATTGATCTTGTGCTATTTTTAGATTTATATTTTTTAAATGCATAAGATTTCAATTTAAGTCCATGAAGAAAATGGCTTAGAAAATCTTTATTTTTATTATCAACACTATCCGATAATATAATATATTCGTTTTTCATTCCTTGATTAATCTGCAGGTAAAGTTCTGAGCCTAAATTTTCTATTTCAAAAAATTTTAATTTTTCTTTTATGGATATTAAAATTATTTTTTTTTTTGAATGAATATCAAAAACTTGAAGATTTTTTTTTAAATCTCTTGATTTCAATAGGTCAGCAATATAACTCGACTCAAATTTTGAAAGTTCATTTTTAAAACCATTTAAACCAAATTTTTCATCAGTAAACAGAACTAGATTTTTAGAGGATTTTCTTAATGATTTATTAAAGTATTTTATTTTTATCAGCATAAGTTTTTAAAGATTTATAGCAAAATTTTCGCACTTTATAAGATTAAATGTATGATAATTCAATGTAAATTTACCATAATTAAACCATTGATTGAAATTATCTTTTGGATGCATTATCAATATACAAATTTAAAAATGCTTCGCAATAAAATCTATAGCAACTATTTAATTGAGATATTTAAAACTTTTTTTACAATTATATTTGGCCTTTCTTTAATTGCTTTGACAGTACGTTCTGTAAATTTTTTAGATTTAATAGTAGACAATGGATACTCTCTAGTGACATATTTTTCTTATTCTTTTTTGAATATTTTTGGAATTGCTCCTAAATTTTTTCCTTTAGCATTTTTATTAGCAGTAATCATTTTTATTATACGTCATAATAATAATAATGAATTTGTTATACTCTGGACATCAGGTGTTAAAAAGATAGTTATAGTAAATTTGCTATTACTTTCATCTTTTATTGTAGTAATCTTATACTTATCATTTTCGACACTTCTAACACCATTTACTCTAAATAAAGCAAGACTAATGCTAAGCCAAAGTCAATTTAATTCTTTTTTACCAACAATAAGATCGCAACAATTTTCTGATTCTTTTAAAGGTATCACTTTTTTTGTAGAAAAAAAAATTAATAATGAAATCCAAAATATTTTTTTACATGATACTGGAAATAACCTTAAAAATTTTTCATCTAATGTAAAAGATTCTAGTAACGTTACAATACTTGCAGAAAAAGGTATCGTAGAAAATAAAGGGTTATTTTTGATTAATGGAGAAATAATAACTGATAAAAAAGTAGGCCAGAAAAGTGACATCATAAAATTTGAACAATTAAACATTAATCTTGGAGAATTAAATCCAACAATAATTAAATCGCCTAAGCTCCAAGAAACATCAACGCTAAAATTGTTAAGTTGTATTTTAGATAAAAATATAAAATTTAAATTTTGTAATAAAGATACAATAAAAGAAATTATTCCAACGTTAATAAGAAGATTGGTTTTACCAGCTTATATTCCAATACTAGCCTTATTATGTTCGATATTGTTATTTAGTAAAAAAAAATATTTTAACAATACTATTGCAGTATTTTTATATTGCTTTGTAATTCTTGTATTTTCAGAATTGCTACTTAAATATACAGGTAGTAGTACTGAAGTTAGATATTTATATTTTTTAATACCAATAATAACTTTTTTATCAATTTACCCTTTTCTATTATATAAATTTTCCAAATAAAAAATGAATAAAATTTTATTTAGCTATATTTTAAATAATTTTTTTAAAAAATTTTTAATAGTAACTTTTACTTTCTATTGTTTTGGAATAATACTAAATTTGTTTGAAGAGGTTGAGTTCTTTAAGAACACTGATGCTAGCATTTTAATTCCATTATTATTAACATGTATATTTGTTCCTAGCTTAATAATTAAACTTCTGCCTTTCATAATTTTTATTTCTAGTGTTTGGTTTATGGTTAAAATTAGAAATAATAAAGAATTATTAACATTAAAAGTATTTGGTTATTCAAACATTAAGATTTTTTTAATATTGGCTTTTTCCTCTTTTTTAATGGGATGGATAATTTTATTTTTCATAAATCCTTTAACTTCGACTTTTGTGCAATATTACGAGAAAACAAAATCTAATTATGCTAGGGACATAGATCATTTAGTTACATTTAATAAAAATGGTCTATGGATTAAAGAAAATTATAACAATGGCGAAAGAATTATAACAGCTACACAGCCAGATAAATATAAAATCAATAATGTAGTAATTTTTGAATTAAACAATAATTTTAACTTTGATAGAAAAATTTTCTCTAGGTCTGCTTTCATAAAGAATAAAGAATGGATATTAAATGATGTTAAAATAATTTTTTTTGAGGAGGGTATAGTTAAAGAATTAAATAAAGATAAATATATTATTAACTCTATTTATGATTATGATAAAATAATAAACTTATTTAATAATACTGATACTTTTTCTTTTGTAGATATAATATTTAATTTTAAAATGATGTTGCAAAAAGGTTATAATAAAGAATTTCTAAAACAAGCATCTCATTCAATGATGACATTGCCTTTTTATTTATTCATAATGACTGCTTTAGCTACAATTCTTACGCTTCATACTATGAAAAATGCGGCAAATTATAAATTTATGATAATAGGCTTATTAATAACTGTTATAATTTATTACTTAAAAGATTTGTCACTAGCTTTAGGAAAGACAGATAGAATTCCTTTAATTCTCTCAATATGGACCCCTATTATGGCTTTAAGCTTTTTAACATTAATTGGAATAGTGCAAATTAATGAAAAATAAATTTTTAATAATCTTTTTAAGTCTTTCATTTTTTTTACCTAATAAATCATTTTCAGAGAATATCTCGATTACTGCAAAAAATATTTCTATAGATAAAAATGATAATTCTTCAATTTTTGAAAATGAAGTATTTGTTGAAACTCAAAATAAAACTGTTCTGAGTGATTATGCTAAATATGATAGAGAAAATGGTTACCTGATTTTTAAAAAAAACATTAAAATTATAGATGAAAATAAAAATGAATTATTATCGAATTATGTAGAATATAACGAAAAAGAAGAAATTTTTATTACAAAAGGAAAAACAGAAATTAAAACCGAAGAGGAATACGTATTAAATGGTGAAGATTTTTTAATTGATTACCGAAATAAAATTATAAAATCAGAAAAAAACTCAGTTTTGAAAGATCAGGATAAAAATAAGATATTCTTTGATAACTTTGAATACTCAATGGAAAATAATTTGTTTAAGTCAGTAGGTTTAATTGAAATTGAAGATGTCAGTAAAAATAAATATCAATTTTCGCAGATTTATATTGATACCAAAAAAAAAGAAATTCTCGGAACAGACTCCAAAACTTTTTTAAATGACTCAAATTTTAAAATAAATCCTAAAAATAATCCAAGAATTTTTTCTAATACAGTTAATATAAAAAAGGAACAAAGCACTTTTGATAAAAGTATTTTTACATTATGTAAGTTTAGAAAAGATGATAAATGCCCACCTTGGTCGATACAATCAAAAAAAATGCTACATGATAATATAAAAAAAACTATTTATTATGACAATGCGATTATAAAAGTTTATGATTTTCCAATATTTTATTTTCCTAAATTATCTCACCCCGATCCATCTGTAAAAAGACGTTCAGGTTTTCTTGTTCCTTCTATTTTTGACACAAAAAACTTAGGTGGTGGAATTTCTATCCCATATTTTTTTGATTTAGGAGTCGATAAAAATTTTACAATAAACAATAGATTGTATGTTGACGAAAATCCACTTTTTTTAGGTGAATACCACCAGGCATTTCAAAACTCAAGTTTATTAACAGATTTTGGTTATACTGAAGGTTATAAAAAAACCAACGCCAAAAAACGATCAGGAGAGAAATCACATTTTTTTGCAAGATTTGTTAAAAAATTTAGAAATGAAAATAATTATGAAAATAATCTAGAAATTAATTTACAAGAAATTTCCAACGATAAATATCTTAAACTTTATAAAATTAATTCAAATCTTGTAGATTATAATTCTGAAACTTTAGAAAGTTCCATAAAATTTACTCAAGAAAGAGATAATTTGTTTATAGGACTCAACGCCAGTGTGTATGAAACACTCAAAGATAATTATGAAGACAAATATGAATATATTTTACCAGAATTAACATTAGATAAAAATTTATTTTCCAATAAAAATCTTGGAAATTTAGAGTTTCAGTCTAATTACAAAGTTCATAATTTTGATACAAACAAATTAACAAATTTTTTAGTTAATGATTTAAATTATGAGTCTAACAATAAAATAATAAATAATTTTTTTAATACTAAAATTTTAGCAAATTTAAAAAACATAAATTATGAAACTAAAAATATAGATATCTATAAAGAAGATCTAACTAATGAATTTTTTGGTTCATTAGGCTTGCTATCTGAAATTAATTTTCAAAAAATTAAAAATAAAACAACAGAATTTTTAAAACCAAAAATATTGTTAAGATATGCTCCAGGTAGTATGAGAAAAGAAGAAAGCGGTGATAGATTAACTGCTTCAAATGCATTTGATATTAATAGAGTTTATAATATTAATAATTATGAAACAGGTTTAAGTGCGTCGCTAGGTTTTGACTACAAAATAAAAAAAGAAAATATTACAAAATTTGATTTTTCATTAGCACAAGTTATAAACAAAAAAGAGAACAAAAAAATGTCTGATAAAAGCAGTTTAAATGAAAAACTATCAGATTTAGTTGGTAAAACTAGTTATAATTTATCTGATAATTTTAAAATAAATTATAATTTTGCAATCGATCAAAATTATAACAATTTTAACTATAATGAATTAGGAATTAATTATATAAGTGGACCGCTAGGCGTAAACTTCAACTATTTAAGTGAAAATAAACATATCGGTGATCAAGATTATTTAAAAGCTGATATAAATTTTAAAGATAAAGATAGTGGTCTATTAAATTTTTCAACAAAGAGAAATTTAATAACAAATTCATCAGAATTTTATAACTTAAGTTATGAATACATAAATGATTGCTTAAGAGCTGGAGTAGTTTATAGAAGAGAATTTTATAATGACTCAGAAATTGATCCTGAGGACTCACTTTTATTTAAACTAACCCTTGTTCCATTTGGAAGTATAGATAGTCCCAAAATTGATTGATGAAAAAGTATATACTGATAATTTTAATTATTATCTTCGATCTACCTTTATTAAAAGAAGCTAAATCACAGTCAGAAAATTTTATAATTGCTAAAATTGATAAAAAAATAATTACTAGTTTTGATATTAAAAATAAAATTTTAGGGACTTTAATAATATCTCAAAAAGAAATAAATCAAGAAAATATAAATAATTTAAAAGAAGAAACCTTAAAAACTTTGGTTAATCTTAGATTAAAAGAAATTGAATTAGAAAAGTTTAATCTTGAAGTTGACTCTCAAAAAGTGAATTCTTATT
>JACLAD010010831.1_pt1 | contig 48006 bp, 37 predicted proteins | sample 8027901 | NCBI WGS metagenome assembly JACLAD01 (sample SAMN15725071, study PRJNA655200) | protist metagenome | isolation source: fluorescence activated cell sorting (FACS) single amplified genomes of... | place: Spain: Blaines Bay Microbial Observatory, Mediterranean Sea | collected 2016-07-05 | reverse complement strand
AATCTTTTCAGCTACTACTATTACTATTCTCTCTCTTTTGAAATCTTTTTAAAGTACTACTATTCTCTATCTCTTTGTTTCTTTTTTTCAATATGTTTTTTCATCAAGTTGCAAAATTGTCGGTTGGTGCTATCTATTTCGGGAATGCTGAAACTTTTCGCGAGCAGTTCGCCGAAGCACTCGACAGAGCATCGCATCGACATATGGGTGATTTTGATCATGGAAAGGGCGTTGACCAATTGGTACATCGTGCAGTTGATGATCTCACTAAGGCCGTCACAAGTGCATCATTGGAAGAACGATGCGATGAAAAAGTGTGGTATGACAGGACGCAGCAGAAGATTGATGATTTTAAGCTAGCTTGTTCTCTTCGAGTCGACAAAAAATCCCCTTCGTTATGGCGTGGTAAGCAGCATTTGCGTAGTCAATTTGGTAACCTATATTCTAATGAGATGAAACGGTGGCTTGGCGATCGAAAAGTGCAATTGTCGAGGGGAAACGGCAACCCAAGAAAAGGCAAAATACGAAAAGTGCAGCTAGTGAAGGAAGACGGTACAAGCGTCTCGGCCATCGTTGACGAAGTCCACCTTGGAAAACACAGTGGGAAAGACAGTTTCTTTATTGCTTGGCGGGATCCATGGGTGAGAGTCAAGTTATTGAAACCCCGCGTTGTGCTGCGGGACGACTGGGAACCTGATGAGCAATACATCGAAATCCATTTCGTTAACGGTCCTTTGCAAGGTGAAGAGATCAAATTGCCGTACAGTGAGAATGAAACCGTTGAGCACCTCCTTCAGCATACACTAGCAGATGCCCTCGATCAAAAAGAGGTGAGAAAGGATTGCTCTCAGGCCACGTTTGGTGGGAAATCTTTGGATCTCCACCAAACACTGATTGAAGCGGGAGTGGAGGCTGGTGGTATATTACACGTCCGTTTAGCTGATGGTTATGGTGTGAATACCTTCAATGAGAACAAGCAATTCTTGAAGGATGAGCACGGCAAGCTCATCACGCAGGATGTGTATCTCTATACCTATGACAGCAGACCTTTTGCATTGGATGAACACGACCGCCCACTACGCAGTAAGCTTGGTGCGAATTGGATGCGTTGGGAGTAAGTTGTTGGTCTTTGTATTTGGATGAAAAAGTTTCCACGTATAGATTTCGTTGTAATGATTTTTTATTTTTAAAATTCTCACGTTGTCTTCATGGAGTCGATTGTAGATCTAGATGCTAATTGTAGTTCTAGATATGAATGTGTGTGGCCTCTTTCTCTTTTTCTCCGACCAAAAACCATTTTTAATTTATCTTTCATGTTTTTATTCTCTCCAATATTCTCATCAAAAGAACTAGACGATTTCATCGAAATCTTTTTTGTCACTACTATTACTATTCTCTCTCTTTTAAAATCTTTTCAAAGTACTACTATTCTCTATCTCTTTGTTTCTTTTTTCATTATGTTTTTTCATCAAGCTGCAAAATTGTCGGTTGGTGTCATCTATTTCGGGAATGCTGAATTCTCTAGTGAGGCGTTCAAGAACGCAGTCAAGGCAGTCACGTTAAGAACAGCTGAATACAGAAGACTGAACGAGTTGTTCCATAGTTACGGTGAAACGCTAGATTACTCTGAAAGTAGGAAATTGGATCGGGCATTTAACTACGCGCAAGATGTGCACCGGGATGCAGTGAGGATCATCGACCCACTGGTACGCTCTGCAGTCAATGATCTGACTGATACCGTCACAAGTGCAACACCGGAACAACGAAGTGTTAATCATCAATGGTGGCATTTGATGCAAAAAAGCATTGATAATTTCAGCCTGGCGTGTTCTGCTCCAGCCCACATTTTTGGTTTATTGTACAGGGGGCGTGATTACAATTACTGTCCGTACGGCAATAAATATTCGGATGAAATCAAAAAGTGGCTTGGCGATCGAAAAGTTCAGCTCCTGAAGTCAGACGGCACAAGCGTGCGGGCCATCGTGGACGAAGTGCATCTTGGAAAATACAGTAGGGAACGCAATTATTTTCTTTCTTGGCGAGAGCCTTGGTTGAGAGTCGCGTTATTGAAACCCCGCGTTGAGTTGCGGGATGATTGGGGACCTGGTGAGCAATACATCGAAATCCATTTTGTTAACGGTCGTTTGCAAGTTGAACAGATCAAATTACCGTACAGTGAGAATCAAACCGTTGAGCTCCTCCTCCAGGAAACACTAGCAGATGCCCTCGATCAAAAAAAGGTGAGAAGGGATTGCTCTCAAGCCACGTTTGGTGGAAATACTTTGGATCCCCACCAAACCCTCATTGAAGCGGGAGTTGAGGCTGGTGGTACATTGCACGTCCGTTTGAGTGATGATTATGGTAGGAATTTGTTCAATGAGAATAAGCACTTGTTAAAGGATGAGCACGGCAAGCCCATCACGCAGGATGTGTATCTCTACAACTATGACAGCACTCCTTTTGCATTGGATGAACACGGCCGCCCAGTACGCAGCAAGCTCGGTGCGAATTGGATGCGTTGGGAGTAAACGCAGCGTGTTTTGAAGTTGTTGGTCTTTGGTCTCTGCAGAAGCATTAAAAACATATTACGTATTGGAATCTAAAACGTTTCCATATCTGTTATATTTGTCGTTGTCCTGATTGAGACGATAGTAAATTTAGATCTTAATTGTAGTTGTTTATATGTATGTGTTTGTGTTTGCGTGGCCTCTCCTCTTCTCCGAAATTGTGATTTTGTGTCTCTTGCGTTACGTTTGCGTTATGTCACCCCCCCGCACCGTTTCAAATTCAAGAATACAAAACAAATCTCAAACTTATTACTAAAATCAATTGTTCTTTCTACTTCTCAAGTTTGTACTACTTCACCATCATGATGAAATTCACACTCTTCGCGTGCTCTGCAAGCGCACTCAAAATCCATGCCCCGGAACAAATCACTGTAACCATGATTGATGGGGAGATATTGGATATTAATATTGATCAAATCGAAACGGTTGGCGCTTTGAAAAATGCGATTTGCGATCAAAAGCGCGATCTATGCGGTTTCATTGCAGAAGAAGGAGTTTTGGTGCGCCATCACAAGTTCTTATTAAACAATCAAGATTCCTTTCTCGAAAATGACGAGCTCACATTGACCGAGTGTAACATTGACAACGGTACCAATCTTGACCTTGTCGTTTGCGAAAGCCCGGAATTGACTGAAGAACGCGAGCGTGTCCAACAGCACGTTGACGCGATGAAGAAATGTCTCGAAGCTAAAATTGACGAAGCCAGCGCGGTCGTCGCCCGGCAACAAGAACACGAGAAAAATGGTATTCATTCTCTTTATATTTTTTTAAAAAATAAAAAGTTTTTTTATAAAAATTTAAGTGTAATTATACGAAATATATACTTAAATTTTTCAATCCTTTACCAGGTACCTGGCATGAACTTCCGCGCACAGGCCGCGGGCGCCAGAACGGCGATGGTTCAACTGGCATCCCATACCATAAACGTGGCGATTATCGTGAATATGCGGAACAATCCCTGGCTCACTTGAATTCACTTCTCAAGCAAATGGAATTCCTAGAGGGTTTTCATTTTGACTCCGCGGACGAGGCTACGATGTTGCGATTGTACGAGCAGATTGGCGACATCCGTTAAACACTTTTTTTGACCAATGACAAAATTCTGTGTCATATGATTCTTTAAAAGACTGCGACCACTTCTGAGCATAATCCCGCTCGTCATGCATGTGACGTCCATGTGCAAGAATATGTATACATTTGTTTATTTTGACGGTCATTTGTTTGCGGAAGAGATGTAGTTGGCGGTGCGTTTGCACGTAGAAAGTAGTGTTGTAGATCATTTATATTTCAAATTTTTTGTTGATTATATTTATTTGTATTCTATTTATATTTTTTTGGTTTGTTTCAGCTAAACGATCACTTTCAAACGAAAAATATCTACCATCAACTAATACTACTTCATTTTTTATAAAACGAACACATTTAAAATAATGTTTCGTACCATTACACTATCTTTTTTTATTGGGGCACATGGCATGAAGGTACAATCCACTCTACCGTTGGATGTGAATCAAAAAGACGAGGTAGGGAAGACATTGTTGTTTTCCGCTGTTGAGCAGGGAGATTATCATCGCGCAAGTCAACTTGTTGCGAGCGGTGCAGATGTGAATATCGCCGGCCCGTACAATGAGACGCCGTTATTTCAAAGGATTATTTCAGATCGCTAAATCATACATTTTGAAATGTTCATTTGAATTTTTGTATTGTGAGGCTGATGGTTGCTGTTGCCTCAAAAAATATTCCAATTACGGAATTATTATTGGAAAGCAATTGTGTTATCCCACCGCAAGCACGATTCATGGCAAAGCAAACCAATGATCGTCAATTGGTCAATCTTATTGACGGTTTTGTGTTAAGGCAGCTTGCCAGCGAAGGTGCAGATCTCTCACTCATTCTCAGCGACCATGCAGATGATGTTACCGGCGTTATCGATTCAACTCTTGCAAGCGATGGTAAAACCGCATTGATGCTAGCGGTTGAACACGGCCATGAAGATACAGTCAAGCAATTGATCCAGGCCGGAGCAAACCTCGACATTCAAGGATGGAAGGTTAGAGAAACAGCCTTGATGACGGCTATCACCGAGCATGCATTGAATAAAGGGGCAAAATATGAACGCATCGCCAAGTTGTTAATCGATGCCGGCGCGGACCAAGAAATTGATTGCGGAACAATCACTGTTTCTCGCCGCGCTCCCTATGAATCTGAGGTCGAGGAGGTCCCCGCTACCGCGCAGGCGCTCGCCCGATACTTCCACACCGAAGAATATTTCTGGACACCTCCACCCCCACCTGCACCTGTCAAGATTTGTGGCGTGTGCACGTTCGAAAACCCTATGTACAGGCACAATTGTGAAATGTGTGGTACTGGAATTTAGGTTGTCTGATTTTTGGAAAAAGTCCATGACTGAAACAAAAATCGTTTCCTGTGATATTTCATTTCCGCATCGGTTCGTGAATTGATATTATGAGTTTAATCATTATTATGATATTTGGAGTGTTGTTGTGTTTGATTTAAAGAAATTGATTAAGAAATCATAAAATCGTCCAATCTCTCCCCCGATTCTAGTAGTATTATTTTGCGTCACAACCACAATCTATCCAACCATGCCAAGTCACCTGAGCTGGTCAAACCAGTCTAGCTTCATCAAAGACAAGTGGCTGCAATTGTACGTCCTCTTTTTTTATTAGATCAAATTGAAATTGAATTGAAACATTCATTTTGTTTGATAGGAATTATGCGGGGCCACAAAATATGAGTAGGATGCCGAAGCCGAAGAAGGGGGTGCTGCGTATAGCAGAGCAACCATTGCTTCGTGATGCGGTGGCATCATACAACGCAACCGCCGAGCAATGCGGGCACCCGCTCAACGCGCCGTTTAGCCGTATCCACCCAACCCCATGGCTAATTGAGCATCCATACCAATCCTGCACACGCCGCAACGTCAAGGGTCTGCTCCGTCGGGAAAAACTACGCCAGTTAGAATCTACCCGCCGACGTACCAGTGTGAGCGGCCTAGCAAGGAAAACGGTACCATCGGATATGAGTGCAAGCATGCCGACCAACCTTCTGTCCGCGGCTGCAGATGAGATCACCCAGTCCAACCTCAGCAACACCATCGGCAACCCCCACGACCAAACCCGCAGATCATCCAGCAGCTACGAGTCCTCCTTCAACCCAAACCCACATAGTTCTGAATTTGTTGAGAATTGGCCATTACCCTACCCAACCTGGGATGATTGCCAACACGAGGATTGGGATGAAAAATCTGATACATTCAGCGATGATGGAATTATGGAAGACGTTTTTGGCGAAATTTCAACAGAAGGTGTGTTGCGCGTATTGGAAAACGTTGAGCCATACCCCAAAGCCATTCATTTACAAGAGCACGCCAACTTCCCCCCTGCATTCCTCTCTGAGATCGTCACCACATATGGTAAAAATTTATTCAGTCTCAACTTGCGTAGTTGCAATGTGACTGATTTAGTATTACGAAGCATGCGGAATAATTGCATGGTATTACGCCGGTTGGATCTAAGTCATTGTGAGTTGATTGGTAAATTTCAAATGGAATGCCTGTTAAGTTCTACCGCGGTGAATGACCTTGTTTACTTGCATCTAGCAAATTTACCAGATGGCGTGGTCTCCGATTCCGCATTATTATCATTACGACCGAAAAACCTGCTCGACCTCAACCTTTCGCACAACAGCGCAATCACAGACCAATCCCTCCTCTCCCTCTCAAAGGAGCAACGATCCCTCCGCGTGCTCAATCTCTCCCATCTACCCAACATCTCAACAGACGGTTTAGTCCCCCTCCTTCAAGCAAACGAAGACATGCGGGAATTAATCATCCCATTCAACAATCAAGTAAATGAGGAAGGGCAAGCACTAATTACCGACGATAAATTATCCCTTGGTTTCAAACGATTACGCCGGTTAGAACTTTTCGACGCATGCGGCGTACCCATTGCAGACAAAACACTCTCAACCATCGCGGAAAATGCACGAAACCTGCAAGTGCTGAAGCTCGCTGGTTGTACCGACGTTCAAAACAATTCCATCACCAAGGTCCTATTCCACGCTAAGAACATGAAGGAACTGATTCTCAACAACTGCACAAGTTTGTCATCCGCCGACGGCTCTCTTCCAACAGCTATAATCAAAGCCATTTCCCTCGAATCCCTACATATCTCTTTCATCCCAGAATTTCAGGAAGACCATATTACACAAATCAAGGACGCCCGCCCCGATCTAACAATCCACCGCTTCGCAGAAAAGTACCACGATGGTAAATTTGAATTTGTGTACCCTAACCCCAAACCCGGTAAAGCAAAGAAGGGAAAAAAGAAGGGAGGGAAGAAGAAAAAGTAATATTATTTCTCGTAATTGGAGAAGTAGATGTTAAACATTTGTTTTGTAGTCATTAATTATTGTTATATCGTTTGTCGTTCCATTGGTTCATCAGTATTTTATTTTTCAATTTTTTATTCAATCTATTTAATGTAATTAAGTCAGGTGGTTTGTGTTGTAATCACTAATTATAATCATGAAGAGGGTTAGGAGAGGAGTGCAGATGACTGCGCCGAAAAAAAAGAAGGCATGGCAGGAAGATGACAGTGAAGAGGAGGCGAAAAAAGCTGAAAAGAAGAAGAATGATGAGGAATGGAAGAAAATTGAGCTAGAAATTCATGAGGAGAAAAGGGCTAAGGGGTTGGTGCGCGATCCTGAAAGAAAGCTTGAGGAGTATGATGACGTTGGCGTTGGCAGTGCGTCATCGTCAGAGAGTGAAAAGGACTCGCCTAGACGTAGCCGCTCACGAACGAAATCCCGCTCGCGAAGCAGGTCCCGGCGGTCACGCTCCCGCACGCCCCGCGGTAGGTCAAGATCAAGGTCAAGATCGAGCAGTGGCAGCAGTAGATCGGGATCAAGGTAAGCGAAATCATACAAAAGCAATCATTATTTCCATTTTTTTACCTTAAATCCAATTTTTCATTTAGTGATGGTGGTAGTCCGCGGGCGAAGTCGCCGAAGGCGGGGGAAGGGAAGGCTACCAGAGGGAAGCGCGGTAAGAAGAAAAATAAAAAACGGAAGGATGAGAGCCCAAAGAAGGATCCAAAGAATCAAAAGCTTGAAGGCGACAACAAATTCAAAGAGGACAACCGCTGGGGTATGTTGAAACTAGAAGGTGTTGAAAAAGCCCAAAAGATAGATAAATCAAGAATCGTGCAGTACCAAGATCTTGATAATAAGAAAGTTGATAAAGGTAAGAAATCCTTCCGAGCCGGACGCTTCGCCGATCTACCCGACGACATGTTTTAAACAACTTTTTGTGATATACCAACATGTTTTCAAGTCTTGTATTGTCTGTTTAAGAAGAGAGTAGATAGAAAGATTAGACTAGCACGTAATTAAAACACAAATCATGTTATTATTATTCTCTTTTTGTAAAATTCAATAACTTGTTCAAAAATAATAAATAATATTTACCAAATTTCTATTATGAAAAACAAGTCTGGAAATTCTGTTACGTTGATTAGGCGCGAGTGAAAATTGTCATTTTTTATCTCAGCGACTAGCACGTATTTGCACGTCAAGAGTTACTATAAATTTATATTGATTTCAAATATTATTGGTTAACAACGAGCGTTTTCTCTTCAACTGGTGCAAATTGCATTTGTTGCCGTGAAGGGAAAATGAGATTGGAAATTCAAGTGTGTGTCTACTCTAAAAGATTGACTTCAACGGAAGTCGGTGTGTTTCAAAAATGTGTTTTGTCTTTCAATTTTTTTTACGTCTCTGTCTTCTTCTTCTTATGATGATGCTATTTCAATATGTTCATGTGTTCATTTGTTCTGTTGAAATGTTCTACTTGTAATGGATTTGCTTTTGGTGGGTGACGTGGCGCAAGTGCACAGCGGATAGCACTTTGGGCCGTGTTCACCAAAATGGTAGGCGACGAACAGCAGACGAATCGGACAGCAGCGCTCAGAGTGCAGAGTGCGAAACCGCCCTGATGCAGTTGTGGCCTGCGACGGCGACGGGAAATTCGGCAGCTCTTTCGATGGGAGAAGCTCTCCGAATTCGTCTACGCAGCCCGTGGCGCTTGGTACCAGCAATGGTCGATTGCCAGTGCAGCTCCACCCCTCCGGCGCGGTGTTTTTGCCGGTTTGTTTCCATTTCGTTTTTGATGCGCGGGTAAGTCAGTCAGGAAATGAAAGCTGCGCTCAGCGCCCCGTAGCCTCTGCGCAAGGGCCCGGTGAGTGCCGCAGGTTGTAGACGTACTTAGAAACCAGTCGGACGCGTTCACTTCATTGATGCCACGTCGCTTTCCCCTTTGGAGCGTGCGCGCATCGAGTTCCAGCGTTGTTCCACGTAGCAAACCCCCCAACGTATCGTGTTAGATTAATTTCCTTGTTGATTTCACGTGGCGTGCCTTGCGTTACACGAAAATAATTATCCAATGATAGAAATAGATTATTTATTTGGTTTAGCTATTTTAGATTAGTTTTTCACGTGATAATATCCACGTTTAGCTTTAGAAAAATATGTTCCGACATCTGTTCCCTTCCGCCGATGAATATTTCGGATTTTTAGTGCTGCTTTAGAGGTAGATAGTAGAGAAGTTTTAGACTAGCTTACTTTTAGAGATCACGTTCATCACAAATATTTAAATAATTATTTATGTCCCATCAAAAAGATGAAGCTTATCTGTTCAATTTTTAATTAATTACTAAAAGAATTCTGGTGTGCCGTGTGTTTTATTTAAAGATGCCTATCAAATATTAATACCTAAATTGTTGATTAAATAATTATCTGGTATCAAATCCCATCTATCCATATCTTACTCCAAGAATTTTTCACTCAAATATCCCGTCAAATTACCAACCACTCCAAAAATAAATATACTTTTCAATGAATTTAGAGTAAACAAGTTTTTTGTTGTTTGCTTGATTTTTGAAAATCGACGGTGGATCATTTGGGTGGAATTTTTCTTTGGTTTATGTTTTTTATATATGTGTTCCATCAAGCCATTCCTATATATTGAACATGCGAGATTTGCATGAGATATTCTGTGATTTTTTTTATTTTTTGAAATTACATGAATTTTGTGACGATATTTTTCATTTCATATGTTGAAATTTGTGAAAAGAAAAATATCGCCACAAAATATACGCCATGTAATCATATTTTTTGAAATAATATTGCCTAAAACGTTTGATACCTCACCTGTTTCAAAATCAACATGGTCATTCTGTCTTCTTCTGTTTTTTGTTCTAATTACATAATATCAACATCAACAAATTAATCAATGGTGGAAAGTATTAACGGTTGGCTCAGAAAAAATATATTTGCGTGAAACTCCGCAAATCAAATTTATGTTTTTTGATCTATCAACGGTATACGTACCTATTTATTTAAGCCTTTTTTAAGATGATATTACTAATTCAAATCGTTGAAACAGTTCTAAAATTATTTGTGAACTAAAATATACCAAGCCCCACTTTTTATGTTACGTGTATATTTGTTCTTTGTTCGGTTCGTACCCCCCATATCAACTTGTTCCCCCCTCTGTTCCCAATGGATTTGCTGTTTTATAGACATCTGAAAAGATCTTGTTTTGAAAAGTTAACATTTAATTGCAGCTATCTTACCTTAAAACGTTTGTGGTTGCTCTAACATATATATACATATAACATAATTATTTCTTGTAACATAACAAATTAAAAAAGAAACGAAAGACATGTCTGCCACTGGGTCGACATACGGGCATCCATACGGACAGCCACCAGTCCACCAAAATTCTTTCCATGTACGTTTGCAAAAATGTTTTGAAAATTCAAAATGATACCAAATGGTGTCAAAATAACAGATATTTTCACAAAAAAAATCATTTTTTTATTATTTTAGGGATTACCAAGTCACCAAGCACCGATTACCGCGCCGTCGGGCGCGCCATTGGGACAGCACCCGCATCATCAGATCACGAATTACCAAGTGCACCAACCACAGCATAGTTACCAAGTACCACCAGGTGGTTTTTCTAACCATGGACCACCGATGGGAGCACAAGTTGGACAGAAGAGGAATAGAAGTTGGGAGGAGTTGCAAAACAGACCAACACGGGTGTTGTTTGTAAGAAATGTAGCGGAGGTTACACCGGATCGTCAGTTGGCGCAGTTGTGTGCGAGGTTTGGACCGGTCACCCAAATTTTACAAATGGTTGAGAAAAGGTCAGCGTTCATCGAGTTTGAGGTGTTTGAACATGCCAATGACTGTATCAATGCGTTTAAATTCCAACCACCGACGCTTGACGGCCGTCAACTTCAATTTGCATTCTCCGGCCGGGATAAAATCAAGATGCCGGACATCCCGTTTCCAAAATCCAACCCTCCATCACGTGTTTTACACTTGCAAGTAAGCAACATCAAATACCAAGTGACGGTGGATGTATGCAAACGATTGATGGGAAATGCGCTTGAGAAGGTGAGCATCCGAGAGCCGTTAAGCGGTGAGGGGATTGTGAATATTTTATGTCAGATTAGTGATTTACCCGCGAGTGAAGAATTGAGGAAAACGTTGGATGGAAAGTATATCTACACTGGGTGCAACCGCATCGCAGCGACATACTCACATTTGCAGCTGCTTGAAGTCCCGCAGAACAATAGCTTCGCACACGACTTCACCAAGCCGGTCACAAGCACATCTCCCGCACCGGAAGCAGGACTACTTGGCGGGGATCCAACGCATGATATCATCTCCCATACCGCAATCCCCGGTACACGCGCACCGACGCCAACGCACGGTGATGCAACCCCCGGCACGCTCCCGGGGTTGTCCGCACCTACCAAGCAAATTACCGAGTGGAAGGATGGAGTGGCGGTGACGAGGACGGTGGTTGATCTTGACGGCCTTGCATCTGCATCGCCGATGAATCAAAGTATCAGCTTTTCTCGTAATCCATCTCCAATGCTTGGCTCAACCACACCAACCGCGCAATCAACCGAGCTCAACTTCACCTCCGGCACGTACACCAAGACCGCTCCCGTTGTAGCAAGCAGCATTGCAACGCCACCAGCGCATATGAACGCGGAATTATTAATCACCGGATTAAATGAAAATACAACCGTTCAAGAGCTGGCTAATTTAACCGCGGTGTATGGTAACGTGCTTCAAGTGAAGATTATCGCGCATAATCCATCTATGGGTACGGTGCGGTTGGCCACGCAGGAGCAAGCTCGCGCGGCGATCAAGCACTTGGATAATGTGAACTTGAAGGGCTCAAGAGTACGCGTCGAGCTGTCTGATGGTGGGATTGATAATTCTCCAGGAAGTCAAACCGATCCAAGATACAACCTCATCGTCGCGAACAACCGTGAGTACACCCGCCATCCACTGGACAAGCCGCTTCGCTCCTTCCCGCCAAGCACCGCATTATTTGTCATGAACCTCCCTGTCGACATCACCAAACAGGAGATTATTGCAAAGGTTTATGAGCGATCCGGCAGGCAGCCAGTTGAGTGTGCGTTTACCAGTGATATGAAGGCCATTAACATGCATTTTGCTACTGTTGACGATGCACTTGACGTTCTGGTACATTTCCATTTGCTTTTTTCATAAAGTTCAAAACGTTTTCTTTCTAAGTTTTATTTATGTTTTGTTTTTTGCAGGTGACCTGTGGAGTTTGTGATTTGAAAGATCGACCAATGCGAATCGGTTTCGGTGTACCAAAACGGCGCTCACCACAACCAGCTCCAAGCCCGGTTCCCTCCGTCAATTCGTACACGCCTCCAACGATTGATTTTTCATCAAGACGTTTTGAGAAAACGAATAGTAACAGTGAAATGATGACACCTAGCACAGCTTGCAGTAGCTCTAAGAATTTACATGATTTTGAAAACGTAACCCCGAAGGCACCCAAGGTGATCAGCCGGACGGGATCTAAATACGGGGAGAATTCGAACGCTGAGAATTCAGTGTCTATCCCTTTGGATTGAACTAACTTTCCAAAAATATGAATTATTATTTGAATTTTATTAACTTATAGCACGTAACCCACGTTCTACACAGCAGCATCTCTCTGGTTCAAGTATACCCTTCTTCAATAAATGTTTTTTGAAAAATGTTTTTTTGAACCAATCATTGAGATCGAGGGAAGAAGCGACAACAACGGAATGTTAAAACACAACTTTTTACAAACCGATGTGATGAAGTGTTACACTTCTCATGGTATTGGAATTACCGTCAAGTATTGATGTTTGAACAGTAAAGATATAATATCGTGAAGGTGTAATGATTACTTGCATCGGTACCGATTGCTAATGTAATTCTATTGTATCAAATTAATGCTGTGTAAAGCAAAAATGTATAAAGAAATTATGATAAAACACACACACCATCAAAAGAAAAACAGATTTTTTGTAATTTAATGTATCAATGCAACGAGGTGTGGTTGAGTGTTCACGTGTTGAACGCTTGATGTTTGAATCCTTGTTATTTTTTGCCATGAAACATATTGGTTGGCTGTTGTGTTGTAGAGGTAGAAGGTAGGAGGTAGATATAGGGTTAGTTAGTTGCACGACAAAATGTTGTGGAATGATTAATATTGATATTATGATTGAAAAACGATATATAATTACCTCTCTCCGTATGTTTTCTGTCAGGCTTCAAGAATTACACTTGTTGTTATTCTATCTAACTCTATCAAATTAACTACGACTAATATTCTTTTACCATCTACTTTTGAAATTTTTAAATCAATATGAGCACATCTACATTATTTCTATTCGGTTCTCTTCTCAGCTCTGTTGAGGGGACAGATACATTGGGCAGAGATGTTTTTGCATCAGCAGCGACGACGCATGTCACTCTGGGCGGCAATCGCAAAAAACCTTGGCTTCAAAATGGCGCTAAAACCGCGCCAATGAGACCCACAACTCGTGTTGGGTTGCTTCCCCGTGAACCAAAAAAACAGCCAGCAGCATCTCAATCCGGGGGCTGGCTTTCTGGTTGGTGGGGGAAGAAGAACCCAAGCGGACGAAGTCAGCAGGAAGCTTTTGTGGAAGATCCTGTTGCTGACAGAAGGGTGCAATTCGCGTCAGGCGCCACAACGGGTCGTGCGGGAGCCAAGCGCCGAGGTGGGCGACAGCAGCATCAATCGTTCGCTGTCGACGGAGCTGGTGATGAGGACATGAGGTCTCGAACAAGAAATGCCAGGGGTGCATGGGCAACAGGTGCTGATAATGCTGATATCTTTTCTGATGCGGAGAGCTCTAACAGTGATGAAGACGTCTCTGGCGCTTATGTCGGCCCTAAGGTGCAAGCTGCCCGAGATCGCGATGCTTCGGCTTTTCATACGGTCGGTTCCTCTGGCAAAAAGGGAGGCTTCGTATTTACCCCTTCTGGCCAAAATTTTCATACAGTGGAGGAAGGGGACGAATACGACGAGGCTCAACAAACAGTCGTGGGTCGTTATATTTCGAGTGAACAAGAGAGTCAGGAGCGCACCATCCCACATGCGTTGCCAGGCGCGGTCATCAGCGTGCGTCGGTTGACATCGGCCGAATCTCAGGAATTGCCGAAGGGGCAATCATACAATTTTGGTGGATACATGGAAGTCGGTTTGACCAAAACGGTACTCATTTCAGGTATTTCAACCACATATAACTACCCTGCAACATTTACGGATTTCAACAATCTCCGACGTACATTAATGGAGATAATTGGAGAAGACAGTGTCAATCAAGGTTTTCCCGGTGGTTGGCGTAAGCATTTTACTCCTTGGAACAAGAGCTTGAGGGAACGCCGTGCAGACGAGTTACACATCTGGTTGGATCGAGTGTTGAGGCATCAAGATTCCGAAATTCGTAAAAGTTTGAAAACAGCTTTTGAGGCCTGGTTCATGAAGCTGCAGAGAAAGTATGACCCTAATCTTCGTGCAGGCTTCGAATACGAGGCTGATGGTTCGCAGGACGAAATTTAAACCAGATATACGTGGTCATATTCGTTGGAAAAAATCCAACATGTCTTGAATATTTTTTAATTTTTTATTGTCAATCTTTCACTAATTTAAGTGTTGGATGAAATCATCTTTTGGGATATATTTCAAGAATCATATTTTGAAAGTCATCTCGTTGTCGATTTTGTAGTTTAGTTTGATGTTAGATTTAGAAAAGATATAGTCTGTGATTGTTCCATGGCGAAAACCGACCGTGACTGACGATTTATCCTTGTTATGCGTGTTTTGTTTGATGTGCTATCGTTTCAGAAGCATCATTCAATTTTTCACCGCTTACTCTTTTTTGTTGTAACACTCAATATGAGTACATCTGTTTTATTTTTATTTTTTTCGGGCGTGTCTGCAACAGAGCCGCCTGGTGTTTCAAGTTTGTATAATCCAACAAGCAGTGTTCCAGGATCGATTCCGTACGGTCAGCCGTCTGGGCCCCCGCTTCGTCTACCGTCATGGAGGTCTCCTCGCAGCAATCCGGTACCTGCTCCATGGAAACAATTGTTAGGGGAACAAGCCTATACATCTCTTTCATCCAGCGGTTTCCAGTATGGTCTGCATCAGTCAGATAAGCCTCCAATGCCGCCTTCGCTTCCCCCATCCGTACCACCAGCAGACAATGGTCGATTGGCCTCCAGAGTGCAATCTTCTACTGAGGTTGACATTTCAACTCTGCTAAATCAAGGGCCACGGCAGGATGTGTTTCAAGATGCCACCCTTACGGTGACATTACCATCTAAAAAGATTGCGGGCCTACCTGGCGGGACTCGAAAACATTTCTTCGGTATGGTGAGTAATCATGGCGGTCATATGTTGGTTTCCCTCGAGTTCGATGTTGTTGGCCAGCAATCTAAACGATTTAATTATCCTGCTTCCTACAACGATTTTGATCATCTTCGAAATTTATTCGTTAATGCTATATACGATGGACATAAAGATGTTCTTCGTACCGGTATCTCAGCTTATGCGCACATCGATGACAAGTTCCCAAAGCGTGATGTCTACAATAATCTTGTTCCCTGGTCAACAAAAATGAAAAAACAACGTGCGCAGCAGCTCAGCGACTGGCTTAATCACATGCTGAGCAATACCAATCCTTCACACCTCGAGCAATTGAAGCGTGCGTTTGAAGAATGGTTCATTGAGTTGGGTCGGCACTATCTCCAAGACCATACATTTCAATCTTATATTCAGTCACGTGATACACGTAGCAGTTTTTTGATCGGCTTGATGAATCGGTAATTTTTTCAGAATGGCATTGCATTTTTTGGTGAATATTCAAAGATATGATCGTGGCTGCCTGGTGTGACTGTTCTCATTTGTTGTAGCATGTTGTTGTGTCGCGTTCTGCTAGTTTTGTGTAGAGGTAGTTTGTAGTGAGAATGTCGAGTTTCTTACATCCGTGACGAAAAGCAGTCAGGATACGTTTTACCTTCCATACATAAATTTAAATTTCTATCAATCATCACCATTTCAAAGGTTTCATCATTTGATTTAATAGAACTAATTAATCCCTTCTTTTGTTTAAATTGTCAATCTTGTCGCTCAACATGAGTAAATCTACTTTATTTTTGTTTTTTACTACCAGTACTGCTGCCCTGGCGACAGATGTGTTTCGCACAGGCGCAGCAGTCGCTTCTAAATTTTTGCGAGAGCAAACGGACGTACCACCTGTTCGAACAAAACGTAATGAAGACGTGTGGCAGAGATTTTTGAAGGCGCCAGACTCAGATGATGCAGTTGACTCGGCCGGGCATGTAGAAGATGGTCATGGCACGAATGTATCCGATGATCCTCCACAACCTCTCACGCAAAGATTAGCTGGTACTTCAAAACTTAGACCTGATACTGCCATGCCACAAGCTGCCGCCATTGAACCTTCGCCCATGGAGAGTGTGAGTGTGTCATCTGATGGAGTGCCGCCGCTTTCAGAATTGGTGTACCCTGAGGTCGACGCATTCCCAGATGGACAACTCAGCCTTCGTCGCATTCGCACGTCTGAACTCGGCAGCCTTCCCAAATCAAAAGGTGGATATATGATTGTCTCATTGACTATTGACGGGACGAGACATGAAAGCGCTGCGAGGTTCAACGATTTCAAAATCCTTCGAAATGAATTTCGCAAGATAGAAGAACTTGCCAACGTTGATGAAGGTTTTCCTGGAGGCAAATATCTTCATTTCAATAAAAGTTTCCAAGAATATCGAACCGCGCAGTTACAAACCTGGCTGGAGAGAATATTGAAGCATGGTAGTCCTCAAATTCTCGAAAAGTTGCGATCTACTTTTAAAACCTGGTTCTTGAATTTGCAAGAAAAAATAAATAATCAATGATCACACATAATACTGTCGCACTAATTTCAATTTAAATCCTCATTTTTGGAAAAACCTTTTTGGTACGCACCTCTATATTTTGTTTTGTTTGCAGAAGGTGAGATGATGATGATATTGTCTGTTTGGGCTGCGGTGTAGTTTAGATGTTGGGTAGAGATGTAGTAGCTTAGTAAGTTAGACTAGTTCATGACGAAGAAACGATCATGACGAAATGAATTCTCCTTCTATGATAAATAATAATGTTCCCATTCCATCGAAATTTCCATGTCCAGCGTTCTACTTGAGAATACCTTTGTTATTCCAATTACTTCCTACCACTACGACTATTGTTTATTATACAATCTACTTTCAAGTTTTTTTTGTTCATTCTTGTTCGACATGAGTAAATCTACACTATTTCTGTTCGCTACAGCAGCGGATGCTACAGATACTTTGGGTGGTTCAGCCCTGCGTCGACCTCTCCTTTCTGGCGGTCGTCGGCAGTATCAATCTCATCATTCCGTGGGGTATGTTGGGGGTCCTCGCACGAAAGGCGCTGATCGAAAGGGTTTTTTTCCTGTTGATCTCGATCTTGATGGTCAATTTCCCAGTTCGTCTTCTAGCGATGACGGAAGATACGGCTCTGCCCCTGCCTCCCCCATTGGAAGTGAACGTCCAGATTCCGAGGACCTTTCATCATTGGCTAGCGATGAATCTGAACACAGAGATGGAAGACAGATTCGAGAAGAATTTCGGAGAAATGGAGGTCCAGCTGCTGTCATCACTGGTCGTTTACGAACCAATTCTCCGGTTTTCGATGACGGCAATGTTGGTTTACATTTGTCTGCTGACAGTGAAGGCAGTCAGGATGATCATGATTCCCGCAACCGTGCGTCGATTGGGGATGAACATGGGCATGATGAGGTGGAATTGTTTTTCGATAGCAAAGGTGTCTCCCATTCCTATCCCCCGCCTTCATTTGGGAATAGAGCTGATCGTCGCCCTGGTTCCGCTCTATCATTGTCAATTCCTAACTCATCTGATATGAGCGATGAACAAACCGGTTCCGAAAGACGAGGTAAGGGTCACACAACCAGGAAGACATTTCCTCCTGCAGCTGGCCGGCGTGGAGATATCGAAAGTTTTACTGTTTTGGAAAAGCACCCTGCGTTTCCCGGCGCAACTCTGAGCGTTGGTTCATTACCACCATATTTGTCAGACATGGTACCAACTAGTGATTCGACCAGCTATTTCGACATCGGCTACATGGTGGTTTCATTTCAAATTGGTGACAGGGTTTTCTTTGGTCCGGCCAGATATAATGATTTTAAAGAGCTTCGATCAATGCTTTCAACAGCAGTTATGGAATCTTACAGCGTGGTTCCATCTGGCGACGAGCTTTTTCCCGATCTTCCTGACGCGGACATCACAATCAATCCTTTGGGAATTGAAGGTTTCACTCCACCAAGAGCTGAAAATTTTAATCATGGTGGCTTCATGCAGATTTCGTTGACAGCTGATGATGACTCTTTTACATATCCTGCACGTTACAACGATTTCGACAATCTGCGAACAAGCTTCATCGCAAATGGTATTGACGCTCGTCTGGTTAATCAAGGATTTCCCAGAGGATTTCGCAACGCCTTCACACCTTGGAAAGATTCGTGGAAGACGACCCGTCAGGGCAAGCTGAACCAATGGCTAAACCGTATGTTAAGTATTACCGATCAAGATTTGCAGGTGAAGATCAAATTCGATTTTCAAAATTGGTTCGCTGGTTTAGGTGAGACTTATTTACATGACCAAAGATTTGCGCAATCTGTGTTTGGCCAGAATTTGCATACCGCCTCTGCGGTTCGCACATCTTTGCAATCCTGGATGCGAAGTGTATTGGAGCATGAAAATGGATATGTTCTTTACGTTTTGCGAAACACATTTGAAGATTGGTTTAAAGGTTTGCAACAAAAATATATAAAATCTTTGAATGCACGCGACCAATATGTGCGTTTTACTCCACCAGTTCAAGCCTTTCCAACCACAATCATCAGCGTTCAAAATTTACGGAATGCTGAATATGAAACTACCAGCGAAGTCAGTTTGGCATTTCTTCCGGAGAAAGGTCTTGCTGACACAACTTTTAAAGCTTCGGCAAAATACAGCGATTTTCAAGAACTTCGTGCTTCCTTTTCGACCGTACCAAATTTGGACATCGACAATTTGAGCAAGAATTTTCCCCAGAAAGACGATTCCATTTCCTTTCATGTCTGGTTGAACCACGTGCTGACACATACAGACCCTGCAGTTGTGAAAGAGTTGAAAACCAAATTTGAGGATTGGTTTGCTACTCTACAGGTAAAATACAATGCGGGTTTACGCCTGAAAACGTCAAGATTTTGGCGTCAGGAGCAGACCGAATTTTAAAACGAATTATGCACGTTGCATTCGTTTAAATATGTAATCCTTTTTTAAAATCACCAATTAAGGTGATCAATATCTTTTTGGAAAAGTACACCGTCGGACAATTACACGTTCGGTATGTTGATATCATTGTTCAAAGCAAGGATTTTGTTGAGTTGGTTAGATATGATGTAGATGTAGTTCGAGTATTAGTACCCATGACGAAAAGCGATCATGATTGATTCCATTAAATGATTTGATTATTCTCCATTTTTATGATTGCTTGGTACGCGGTTGTCCGTCAGCATCGTCTCAATCTTTTAAACTATTCATTACTTCAGAAATTCATGATGATTAATTTGATACTCTTTCTCTTTTTTTGCTGTACAACAGCTTCACAGGTCCAATGGGGCAACTTTTTAAGGCTTCCAGATGAGATTGATGCCATCAATGCCAATGGTGGCATGACTGGTGAAGGACATCAAAATCATGGTGGATCAATTCAATCCAAGCATTCTCTTCCACAAGAAGCACCCAAGCAAAACGTTTACGCAGATGGAACGCTCAGTGTGGAGCTTTTGACAGAACCGAATAAACTACCAAAGGATGGTCGAAATCATGGTGGTTACATGTTGGTTTCATTGAAAATCCAATCTGAATCGTTTCAATATCCTGCACGTTACAGCGACTTCCGCTCTCTTCAATACAAGTTCGCCATTGCTATTCGAAATCATCTTCAACCCTTCCATAATCCGCATTTCACCAACAGGCCAGCTGATAATTTTCCTATTCCCGGATTGCGAAACTTTTGTACTGCGTGGTCTCCCGCTATGAAAAGACAGCGTGCGCTCCAGCTTGATCACTGGCTGAATAAGATGTTATTCTCCAATAATTATCTGTGGCGCGAGAGTATGAAGGCTGCTTTTGAAGAATGGTTTGTCAGTTTGGAAGATTTTTATCAGGAAGAGGGCGCCGAGTTTTTTCAAAATAAGTTCAGTGAGTCGCAATTTTACATTCCAGCTGTTGACGATGAATTGCAGAGTGCAAATCAATTAATTTTGGGCTGTGATTTCGTATGAAAAGTTGTCTTGATCACGATATTATTTCTTTTGCTTGTTGTTAAGTCTAGTTTTAGAATAATTGTAGTGAATTGTCTAATTTAGATTTTGATCTCGTGGGTCAAAACGACCATGATTGATTCCAAAAAAAGATATTTTATTAATTTACGTGTTTGTATCTGTTCGATTATTTGGTGTATCATTGTATTAGAAGCATCATTGAAAAAACTTCTATCGAACTATTGTTTTAAACTCTTTTATATTTTTGTATCTGTTCAACATGACGAATTCTGTCTTGTTCTTGTGTGTTTCGACCGCTGCTGGTTCAGCGATGCACGGGCGTTCGCGCCCTCTTTTTGGCGGGCAATATCCAACAACTTCAGCCCTCTTCAAGGGGTCACCGGGTCTGTTTTCATTTGGCCCGCCTCCCGCTGCCGACAAACCTCTCTTGCTCACTGATGAAAGTGCGCATGAGCGTTTTACCGTTCATCATGATGACGCTGCAGCCGAAGAGGGCATTCGCCAAGAATCTCCTGAAGTCGGTGATTTTTCTTCCGGTCTGACGCCCCGCAGTCGTCGTGGTTTGCCTAGACCAGGCAATTTCAATTTTGGAGGCTACATGACGCTCCAGGTCGGAGGTGAGCAGTATGTCACTCGTTACAGTGATTTTGTTGACCTGCGTGATCGGTTGATTAAAACTAATGGTGATGTTGCGCCTTTCAATCAAAATTTCCCTCCAGCGACCGCACGCACTCCATGGTCGTCGAAATTGCTCGCGGAACGGCAAGCCAACCTCGCTGCCTGGTTGAATCACATCTACGCTGCGGAGACAGAGGATGTTGATCAGGTGCATGGTCTCATTGCAAAGTGGTTGAAAGCATTGCAAGCGAAGTACCCCATGTAAAAATTGCATTTGCACGTATTAAACACCGCTTGAGGTGTTGGGTATTATTTTTTGGTTTGCTTTTTGGGAAAAAACATGATCGGATAAAAAATAATCTGATGAATCATGATTTTGCACGTGTAGATTTTTATCTTTTGTAGTTTTCGTGTGTGAACTAGCAAGGCAAGATAGTTTTTAGAATAGATTGCGAATAATTCCACAATACGTGAGGTACAAGTTTGCAAAAGGTGCGTGTTCACATCGATCATTTTCTCGTGTTTCATCATTTCTGTATCAATGTCAAAGGACATTTTTCATTTTCACATAATTATTTCATCAAGTTTTTCTGCGATAATAGAAGATCTTGATATTTTTCCTGTTTAATTTATATTTATTTGGTAAAAAACATGCAGAAGCAAATTTCACTTTCTGTTTTCGTCCTCGCGATTATCCGCGCAAAGAGCGACGGTGTGCGCAATGACGTCGTGAAATCGTTTTGTGACGAGAAAATCGATGAGAACGGGCAGTGGAGGACTGCGTTTTTTGATGATTTTGATTATCCAGACGGTCTTCTGATACATTCTACCAACCGAAATTGGACTATTCATCATGAAGAACAGGCCATAAGTTTTTATACGAATACAACCGGCTCGAATAGTAACGTTGCTATCAGGGACAAGAAGCTCGTGCTAACCACCAAAAAGGTGTGCACGAACCGATCACTAACAACTCTTGACCAATGCCCCGATGATTGGGAAATCACAAGCGGGGCAGTGGATTCCCAGCAAAGTCAGCACTATTTCACCGGCCACACCCGCGTTTGTATCAACGCTAAATTACCTCAGGGGAATGGCATGTGGCCTGCACACTGGCTCGCCGCCGAGGGGGGAACCCGTGCTGAATATGGGGAAATCGACATTATGGAAATGATCAATGGAGATGGCCAAGTCCACGGTGCATATCACTGGCAGCCCAAAAACAATCCTTCTCCCCCAAATAATTTTACCGATTACCAGATGAGCAGCTGGCAGAACGTAACTGATTACCATGATGAATATCATGAATTCGCCGTTTGTGAATGGATTTTTGTATGTTTTCCAATATTTTTCAAGTTATAAAGCTTTTTTTATATGGTCTTAAGGTGGAATTTAACAGCACGACCATCAGGTGGTATATCGACAGCAAACTATACAGCACAGTCAACAGGGGCCAAGCATGGAACCCGCCTCACGAGAGAAGCGAAACCGGTGCATCGGGCAGAGATCAGTGGCCTCAACCCACAGGCGGGTCTGCTTATGCCAAAGCAGAATTCCACGAAGTGCCATACTATTTGATCATGAACACGGCCGTCGGCGGACCGGACCAATGGGCGAAGGCTCCAGACCCAGATTTCATTTCCGCTGAGCATACAATTGACTACGTCCGCGTATCTCAAAAGCAGTGAAAAATAGTATTTTTGACATTGAATTGCTAACTGACCAATGATTTTGGTAAAAGTTGAGCAGCATGCTGATTAGAAGAAAATATTTTTGGTAAACATTTTTGGAACTCGGCCCTCTTTGAATCTGTGCATGTTGTTGAGTAGTTGGATGGTTAGTCTAGTCTGTGTCTCACAACATGTGAGTTTTAGTTTTGATTTTATATTTATTTATATATTTTGAACGATCTTATTTTTTCGTGGTGTGATAAATCATTCGGTTGTGATGCTCAATATGTGGGTTTTTATGTTAAAGGACATATTTTACAAACCCATTAGTGAACAATCTTTTTTATTTTTGATTTTTTTAATTGTTAAAGTAGAATCATTGTTCTAGTGTATGTTTCGTTTCACAATATGTGAATTTTAGGTCGTTATAAATATGTTAATTAGATCATTTTCGAACATTTCGATTTACATTTGCTGTGAGCTGACCGAGATCGTCGCTTACGAGGAGACTATTTTTCAGTTCTGATTCGTATTTTTTGTTCGTTCGGTGATAATGTTAAAAAGGCATTTTTTACTGACCCTATATTTGATCAAAACAATCACTTATATTTACTAATTTATTTACTATTTACTAAACGTCTTTTTCATTGTGCTACATCATGAGAGGATTTTTCGGTTTGATTGCAGTTTCCAACATCTGTTCTACGAACGCTGCGAGCGTAGTTCACTATGCGTATCAACCCTACGAAGACAACACGTTTACCTTCGAAGAAGAGCAACGTGTGGCGCGCAAAAACGGTTTGTCATGGAATGAAGACGATCGGAAAGAAACAATGCCTGAGCTTGCTATGACGGATGAACAACAATTACAAAAGTTTTTGCCGACCCGCCAGCGACAAGCGGGGACTTTTGCAGGAACGATTCAAGCCGCCACGGGAATCGTAAACAGCGGAGGGTACATGTGGGTCCAGCTCGCGTTCACTGGTAAGGGAAAAGGTGCGAAGTTCACTTATCCGGCAACATTTACCGACTTTTTGGATTTACAAAAGAAATTTAAAGAAGCACTTGTTGCACTTAAAAGTGAAGCAAGTTTGCCCCTTGACGAAGGTTATAGGAGTGATGAACTGAATGCAAAGTATGAAGCCGTTTCGGCTATTGACGTCAATCAGGCTTTTCCGATGTCGGGCATGGGCAAGCATTTTGTACCGGTTTTGGCGTCGGCGGAAGGCAGAGCGAGAAAATTAAGGAACTGGCTCCAATCAATGTTGATGACTTCAAACCTCATGAGGGGTAAAATTGGAGAATATATGGATCATATGAGCAAGGATTGGGAGACGCTGAGAAGGCTCAAAACCGTATTCGAGGATTGGTTCATGGGATTGGAGCGATACTACCAACAGGGACAGCCGGGAATGGATCAAATTGGACAGCGAATGATGAGCAACGGTCAGTTGTTCAGTCATTCGCCATACAGCGGCAAACCGCCACAACAGTTCGACTTTTGGTTGAACAAATGATTGACTGATTCTATTTCAAATTGAGAAAGAACTTTTTTGGTCAATGGCCATTACGACGTCATTGAAACATATTTTGGGTACCATTTCAAAGTATTGAAGTCATTGTTGAAAGTAGATTTTTCTAGTGTAGGTTTCGTTTCACAATATGTGAATTTTAGGTATTTCATTATATTAGATCATTTTCGAACATTTCGATTTATATTTGCTGTGAGCTGACCGAGATGGTCGCTTACAATCATTTTTTATTGTGATCCGTATTATTTGTTCGTTCGGTGTTGATGTTAAAAAGGCATTTTTCACTGACCCTATAGTTCAACAAAACATTTTAAGCTTATATTTACTATTTGCTACCGCTTTTTCAATTTTACTACAACATGAGAGGGTTCTTCGGTTTAATTGCAGTGCCAAACATCCTGTCTACTGACGCTGCAACTATCCTACCCACCAAACAAGTTGAATGTCACTACGCCTATGAAAACCAAGCTTTGCTATCTGTTGAAATGATGGATTCTGAATTTTCTTCGCTACTACCGGTGCGTCAGCGAGACGTGAAGACGGTCGCGGGTAGGATACAAGCAGCCACTGGATTTGTAAACAGCGGAGGCTACATGAAGGTCCAGCTCGCGTTCGAAGGTGCGAAGTTCACCCACCCAGCAACATTTACCGACTTTTTGGAGTTGCAGGATAGATTTACAATAGCATTGGATTACCTTAAACAAGAATTGCAGACTGATATTTCAAATGCGCAACGAGCTGAAAAAGCTGCTGAAAAAGCTGACCGAGTTGCTGAGTTGAATGAAAAGCTTGACATTGTTTCGGCAATTAACGTCAATGAAGGGTTTCCAATGACCGACGCGCGCATGCATTTGGTGCCCTTTCTATTGTCCCCGAAAGGGCGAGCCCGGAAATTAGACAATTGGCTCAAATCCATGCTGATGAGTTCGAAATGGAAAAGAGATACAAGAGAGATTCATAATTATAGGGAAATCGATTATTTGAGTAAGGATCATCGCACGCTTTCACTGCTGAAACGCGCATTCGAGTTGTGGTTTATTGGATTGGAGTCGAAATACCGCCAACCAGGAGCCCCGGGGAATGACAAGATTGAAGGCCTAATGATGAGTGATGGTGTGTTTTTCGCTGATTCGGGACGTAGTGGCATACCACCGCTACAGTTTTGATCAAATGAATAAAATCTTTGAGAAACAGTTTTTTGGATCAGTGCCCATCGCGACGTCATTGAAACATATTTTTGGTACAACTGCACGTTGATTATTGAAGTTCGCAGTAGATTGTTCTAGTATTTTCGCAAGGTGTGGAATGCAGTTTTATTAGATTATCGTAGGCATTTCATGAATCTTTGCAACGTTTTGGTTCACCGACTCTCACCACGCCATTGGAAATCATTTTTTTGGATGTCATCATCAAAGTCTTGAGTTGGTAGAAGTAGATTTATTTAGTTTGCGTTTCACAACACCTGAAATTTAGGTATAGTACACAATTTTCAATTATTCGGATCACATTTACGCGTCGTATTCATTCATTTGTTCGGTGATATTGATGTCAAAATGCATTTATCACTGACACTTCATTTCGTCAAATCAATCACTCATAGAAATCGTTGTTCCAGGTAGATTTATTTAGTTTGCGTTTCACAACACGTGGAATTTAGGTATAGTTTCAATCATTTCGATTCATATTTACACGTCGTATTCATTTGTTCGGTGATATTGATGTTAAAATACATTTATCACTGACAATTTATTTCGTCAAAACAATCAATTATAGAAGTCGTTGTTCGAGGTAGACTTATTTAGTTAGCGCTTCACAAGAGGTGAACGTTAGGTATAATACACATTTTTCAATCATTTCGATTCATATTTACACGTCGTTTTCATTCATTTGTTGGGTGACATTGATGTCAAAAGGCATTTATCCCTGACCTTTTATTTCGTCAAAACAATCACTTATATTTGCTACTTATTTACTTTATTTACTTACAACTTTTTTTTATTTTATTACATCATGAGAGGATTATTCGGTTTAATTGCAGTTTCCAACATCTGTTCTGCGAATGCTGACCGTGTATCTCACTATGCGTATCAGCCCTATATTGACAAGAGTGAAAACCCAGAAGAATATCAACGTATGGCAGACAAATACCGCTTGTCATGGGATAAAGAATATTTGACATACACAATGCCTGACGTTGGCCTCATGGAGGATGGGTTGCAAAAGTTTTTACCGATACGCCAACGAAAAAAGGGGACTCTTGCAGGGCATGTTCAAGCGCTCACTGGATTGGTACATACGGGAGGTTACATGGAAGTCCAGCTCGCGTTCGCTGGTGAGGGTCAAGATTCGAAGTTCACTTATCCGGCAACTTATACTGACTTTTTGGAGTTGCGGCAGAAATTTGAAGACGAGCTCATTACGATTAAAAAAGAATTGCATGACAAGGTTCCGGAGTCGCAAGAGCAAAATCACCGTGACAAAATTGGAGAGTTACAAGTTGTTTCGGCCATTGACGTCAATGAGCGTTTTCCCAATATTCGCGCGGGCAGACATAGCAGAGCGAAAAAATTAAGGGGCTGGCTCCAATCAATGCTGGGGAGTTCCAACCGGAGAAAGGACAAGAAACATGGATGGGTTACAATGGAACATTTGGATAAGGATTGGAACACGCTGAAAAGGCTGAAAATCGTATTCGAGGATTGGTTCATTGGATTGGAGCGATACTACCAACCAGGACAGAAAGGAATGGAAGAAATTAGAAATCGAATGATGAGCAAAGGTCAGTTTTTTAGTGCTTCGCCATACCATGGCAAGACGCCACAAAAGTTCGACTTTTTTTGACGTTGCAATGATTGATTGCTCGTCTCTAACGAAATGGGCAGAAATTTCTTTTTTGTCAATGACCAGTACAACGTCATTGAAACATATTTTTGGTACCATTTGAAAGTATTAAAGTCATTGTTTGAGGTAGATTGTTGTAGTGTATCTTTCGCAATATGTGAAATGTAGTATTATTATAGTATCGTAGGCATTTGATGAATCTTTGCAAACGATCTTTTTGATGCATATATATTCTATGGGGGTTGAATAATGTCAAAGGACATTTTTCGCTTATTACCCCACTTCCGCTTTTTTTATCTGAAATATATTGCAGATTGGATTTTATTTTTTGTTTACTACACCATGAGAGGTCTTTTCATTTTTGGTGTTCTTTCAAACATCGCGTCCGGCATTACCCGCAACAAAGATGAAAATGATGTTGGTACAATCGCACTGGACAGGGATGAAGTTGGTGGCGTAATGGCCCGGGAAAGGAAGGATGTTATTACACATGAAGCTTATGAATTCCTCCCTTCTGTCACAGCATATCCGATGGAGTTAGAACTGGATTTACCAGGAAGAGATGATGTATCAAATAATCGGTACATGGAGGTGGAGCTCGCGTTCAAACAGAAGGAAAGCGTTGATGGAAATTCTAACATTATTTTTCGATTTCCCGCACAATCTGTTGATTTTATGGAATTAAAGAAGAGATTCGATTCTATCTCGCCTGATGTCAGCAACAATTTCCCGGAGGCTAAAGATTTTCACCATCCCAGCAAATTCGATGCTTGGCTTCGATCCGCGTTGTCGAGTGTAAATGTTGATTGGCTCGGTAAGCCCCTGAAACCGAAGGATTGGGATACGCTCAATCAATTGAAAATTGCTTTTGAACAGTGGCTCCAATCATTGGAAGAGAAATATTTCGAAAATTTGCCGACTAAAATTAATGTCAGAAACAGAATGCGCCCAGCAAACAGCGGTCTGTTCAGCGAATCTGGCTATTTTGCTGAGCCGGTGCCTGAGTTCTGATGTGGCAATCAATAATTTTTGAAGTTATGTTTTTGGTTAAATGATAAGTAATTAATTACTATCATTGAAATATCCTTTTGGTGGTTCGGGATCACACCATCATGTTAGAGCTGATGTTTGTGTTGCAATAGGCTAGTGATCAATGTATATTAGAATTCTTGGCGAAAACGTCGTCGTGCGATTTTTAAGATTTGAATCAGATTTTTGTATTTGTGTATAATTTATTTTCGTGCGTGTGTGTATTTTCAAATTATTTATCAGGAATCGATTTTTCAATCAAAAGATTGTTTTTTTAACTAATACATTTTATTTTTTCGAAGTAATTCTCTTTTTTGTTTACTCATGATGGTCCGTTTTGTGTCAGCATCGTTCTTGAGCATCTTGCCTACCTCGATGGCAATGATTTTGAACGAACGTCCTGGTCCAGATGGTCCTGTTACGGAACTGCGACTTCCAGAAGGTGATGAGCGGCCACAATTTGATTTGCCGGCTGAGGACCCTGATCTTTTCAAATACACCGAAATTAAATTGGAATTGATGCCTACCAGCCGTGCCCTCGAGCGAGAAAAGCAATCGGGTGGTCTGCGCAATGATCCCGCAGTTGGAGGGATGCAGGCCCTGGAAGAACATGATCATTTAAAATCCAACAAGGGTGGCATTATTCGTATGACCGTCAAGGTTAAGAATGAAGGGTACAAGGCATACGCCACCAGATGGAACGATTTCGCACGCGTATTTCTACCCAAACTCAAATCTGCTCTCGGTGATACAAAAGTTCACCCCGACAATGGCGACATTTTGGCTGCTACCTATTTTGAAAAATCATTCCCATATACAGACACCTTGGGGTGTGCGGTTAGTCCTGAACAAAGACAGTTGCGTACTGATTCGCTTCAATCTTGGCTCCAGCACGTCTTGTATCCCCGCGATTGGAAAACGAAGATAGTCGCGCTTCCAACCATTTTTCCATACCGCTTTAAATTAAAAGATGAGCAAAGTGATGTCATCAACGCGAAAATCAGAACCACATTTGAGGAATTTTGTGAATCACTACCGCAAGTTTCACTTCCGCCGAGCGATGCCTAGTCATTGATCTGTCAAAAACATTTGAACTATATATTCAAGGTATCGTGTGATGTTTGATATCTTGCGCTTGGGGGTATTTATTTATTTATGTTGAAATAGGCTAAATTCGCCTAGGGATCAAGAGCAAAACAACGGTAGACATCGGGTAGCTTCTGTCCAAAATTTGGGCAGTATATTTGAGAATATATTCACCATTGTCAGATGCTGATTTGTTTTTTTGTTGTTTCGTTAGTTTCGGTATTTTTTGTGTTGAAGTAGGCTAGTAATAATCATATATTAGTCATCCTGGCGAAAGATTCGTCGCGCGATTTTTCAGATTCAAATCGGATCTGTGTATTTATGTGTATATTTTATTTTTGCGTGTGTTACTATATATTTTCAAATTATTTATCAGTGATCATCGTTTCGACTACAAGATTGTTCTTTCAAAAGCTGTTTTTATTTTATTTTTCATCGACTTTTATTTTTTTTACTATGGCGGTCCGTTTTATGTTAGCATCGCTCTATGCCATCTGTCCTGCTTCTACTGCAGTCAGAACAGACTTTGAAGGTGATCCTAATGTGTATCATGTTGAGCTCCAATTGATGTCAAGCAGCCGCGATCTCGAGAAAGAAATGCAAAAGGGTTGGAATACCGTTCACCCTGCATCTGCATTTGAGACATCTGCCCTTCAACAAAAGATGCACCTCCTGGAAAAACAAAAACGATTACAAGGCAACAAGGGTGGTATCATTGCCATGGAGGTCAACCATCCAACACTAGGAAACAGAGAATATTTCACCAGATGGAACCATTTTGAAAAAGAATTTCTACCGAAAGCCATTGCGATTCTGAAGCAAGCCAACCCCGAAATTGCTACGCGTTTTAAAAAGTCTTTCCCAACTAAAGGTATGCCGTGGCGAGTTTTTGACGAGGAAGGTATGGCGGCGAGGACTGGTTTGCTTCAAGCCTGGATGAATGGTATGTTGAACCTTCGGCTTGGTGAAGTCGATTTTAATTCTGATGGTAAGTTAGACCAGGCGAAGTTAGACATCCAAGCTGAATTTTCACAGTTCTGCTTTACTTTACCTCGATTCAAAGGTCCATCTCAACTCGCGTAGAATTCGAGGTAGACATCGGGTATCACTTGTCAAAAATTTATGCAGTACATCATGTGTTCATTGTTGATGAGGTGCCGATTTGGTATTTTGTTTTGTTAGTTGAATTAGATTAGTCTACATTGTTCAGTTTGGCGAAACAATCGCCATTCTGAAATATTTTGCGATTTGTAAGATTCAAATCATTTTCTATGTGTGTCCCATATTTTATTTCCAAATTCAAATAGGATTTCTACCTGTGTTTAATTTTATTTTCGTGTTTGTATTTATGTCTATCATTTATCAGGAATCGAATTTTCAATCAAAGATTGTTTTTTAAATTTACATTTTATTTTTTCGAAGTACTACTCTTTTTTTATTTGATCATGATGATCAGTGTTATGTCAGGATCGTTCTTGAGCATCTTGCCTACCTCGGTGGCTATGATGGATGTTTTTGGAAGACGTGTTGATGGTCCAAAGGGTCTTTCTGTCAGACCGGGAGTACCAGCCGCTGAGCAAACATTGCCACCCACTGATAATGCGCTTGGTTTTGACCCTCAACTTTACGAACCTATTCAAATTCAACTTGATGTGATGTCGACCAGCCGCGAGCTCGCTCGAGCAGCGAGGAGGAATCCGAGATACAATGATCCAAATTTGTCTTACCAGGATTATCTTGATTTACAGGAGATGAAAAATTTGGAAGCATCTGAAGGACAACAAGGAAATAAGGGTGGCATTATTCGTATGGTTGTCAAGCGAAACAACCAAGAAGTCGCATATGCCACAAGATGGAACGATTTCGCACATAAATTCCTGCCCGATCTCTTATCTGCTCTCGGCAATGGCGACGTTGACCTTGCTATACAACTTCACAATCTATTCCCTGCTGTTGACCGCTTCTGGTGTACGGTCAATTCGAAGAGTATACAGGCTCGCACTGTTGCGCTTCAATCTTGGCTGAATCAAATCTTGAATCTCAAAGTTGGAAACAATTTCGATTTGAATACGAATGAATCGATCGATATACTTCATTCTAACACGAAAATGAACATCAAAAGGACATTTGACCAATTTTGTGAATCTTTACCGCAAGTTTCAGCTGCGCCAACAAAAGCATAGAATGTTGAAATCAAATCGGATCATTCATTGTTGATGAAATCTCAATTTGATTGTTTGTTTTGTTAGTTGAATTAGATTAGTCTACATTGTTGAGGCGGGCGAAACAATCGCCGTTCTGAAATATTTTGCGATTTGTAAGATTCAAATCATTTTTCATGTGCATCCAATATTTTACTGCCAAACTCAAATAGGATTTCGACATAAAAGATCGGATTGTTTTCCCTCTTTTGATTTTTACTTTTCGACGAACTTTTTTATTCAGTCATGACGGCCATTTCAATATTGGCACTATTTTCAAACATCCTACCCGTTTGTCTTGCAACGGAGGTTCCAAATCCGCGTTCAAGGAGTGAATCCGTTTGGAACCAATTACGGGAAGATTCAGAACAGGACAATGAGAAAGCTGGTCGTCCTAGCGGAGTTTATAGAGTACCGTCACCGACAACAATACCATTCCCATCCGAGAACGAAGGGCACGACCGCCCAGGCCCATCGTCCGACGTTAGCCCGCGCACACTTGCAACTGGTCCTGGAATTGAACCAGACCCGACTAAACATTTGAGCCATGTTATGAAGGCATTACGCAGCGTCAAACTCCCTCCACCAGATCTTCAACCTCCTAGCACACCATCATATGCGCATGCCGTTGAAAGAATTGGAGGAGTTCTTCCGCACCCTCAGGGATTTGTACCCCTATCCAAAGAAGTACTCTCTGCAAGTGATCGTGGCGGCAATGGCGCCGGGCCATCTGATTTAAGTACACCTCGGCTTGATCAAAGTGCGGGTCGCATTGGTGTGTCTCTTGGCCTCTTGCCAACCAGCAAGGAGATTGGAGAAGAAGTACGTTTGTGCAAGCACCACGGACAATCTCGGGGTCTGCAGGATGCGTTGGCGCAGCAGCGTGCGATGAAGTCTTTGGAACGAAGTCAGCCGGATAATCAGGGAGGTTTTTTCCACATGATCATCACGCGTCCAAATGAAGAGAGAGCAGAGTACGTGACCAGGTGGAAACAGTTCAAAGACATTTTTTTACCGAGCCTCGTGAACAAATTAAAGACAACCGACCTTGCAAGCAACGCCATTGACGAAGTACAGACCTCCTTCCCTGCTACGGACCATATTAGTTGCTATTTCAGTTCACAAAGCAGAATTGAGCGTACGAAGTCACTTCAACAATGGTTGGAGCCGCTGCTCAATCTCAAGAGTGGCGGCCGTCTGATGTTGGATACTGGCGAAAGAGTCGAGGTTAGCCCGAGGGTACAGAGTGCCATAAGTCAAGCATTTGATGATTTTTGTACCAAGCTTCAAAAGGTCAGAGTTCCTCCGACTGGAATATGGTTTTAGGGTTTGTATATTTTGCACCAAGTGTATGGGCAGTGTTTTTGGATATTCGTGTTAGAATTTCGAACGGTATTTGGTTTTCATCGGTTTGGCGGATCTGTTGGTTATGATTAGTTTTATAGTTTTTAGAAATTATTGCGTGGGAACGAAAATATTTTGTTCTTGCTAGCGATTGGTCAAAAGTTTCATCAAGCGCGATCCGTGTTTTCTTTCTTCCAAGTTTTCATCGATTATTTTCAAAATCATGGGATTCTATTTTATTTTAGTGTTGTATTTGAACATCTTTCCTTTCTGTCTTGCAACGGATTCACCATTCAAATTAAATCTGAATGATCCGTATGTACGAGCTGGTTGGCAGAGATTGCGGCAAGATGCGAGGGAGCAGCCCGTGTCCAAATTTTTTCAGAAAAAACAGCCTCAGACGACGCTTCAAATGCGGTCTGCAGATCAAAACACATTCAAAATTTTGGCGTACCGGTACAGAAGGTCGCTTGTCCAATCTGTAACCTTCCTGTGCAATATGTTGTTATTTATGTACGGCTGCGGACGTAATTATGTTTTATCGGCGGCAATAATGTCGGTTACCATAAGCTTGGCGTTTGTCGCCCAAACGGCCAAAAGTACCACAACCACGCAACCAGCTGTTTCAACGGTTCACCAGACAACCAAACCAACAATTCCTGCAACTCTGCCCGTACCAGCCAAGCCAATTATCCAAAACCCCGGCAGAATTGAAGACATTCAAATTGTTCTTCTTGAAAGTCGTGCGCAATTATTTAAAAGCACTCGCGGTTTTCCAAGACGAGATTTGATTGATGATGAACTGGTGCGCTTAGAATCTAGTCACCCTGATGTTCAAGGTGGGTTTTTCCTCATGAAAGTGAAGAGGGAAGGGGGTATTTTCAGTGAATTTTACTTTGCGAGGTGGAACGATTTTCAAAAGCAATTACTTCCTCAACTTTTGGAGACATTTCGTGCTCACAATTGGTCAATTGCTGCAAGTTTTGCAAGGGAGCAGTTCCCATCGACCACATCCCTCCTCTGCCTTCGGCTGGCCGGCAGAGAATGCCGCGCGGCCGCTCTCGAGCAGTGGCTTACCAAAATGACCAACACCGCTCTCCAGCAGTGGCTAACCAAAATGATGAATATCGCGGATGATGATGCTCTTCAAACTGCGATCAATCAGCAATTGGACATGTTTTGCGCTTATTTACAAGAGGTATATTTGGTTCGATTTCTTCAATAAGTATTCATCTGTTTGATCATCATGCTCGCTTTTGTGTTGGAAACGTTTTCTAGAGTCGATATGTAAATTTAGTAGTAGGATGAAAGAATCATCTATATGCGTGCGATTTTTCGCAATAAATTCATATAATTGTGTCCGTATGGATCAACACAGGTCCTGTTTTTTGTTATTATTACGATCATCTTTAATTATCGATTATGAACGCTTTTTTATTTTTTTATTTGCACGCCATCAACGGCGTCTGCGCGATGTACGCAGGCTCGCCCATGGAGACGGATTCGGAGGGGTTTTACGATTTTTGGATTGGGATGAGGCCGACTTCTTTCGAGATTGATATCTACATTAGATATTGGTATGGAATTATACATGGTAAACATTTACCTCGCCATGAGGAATTACGTGACCAAATGAAGAAATTGCAGCGCGAGGTCAAAAGTCAAAATGGATATTTTCAATTGAATGTCAATCATCCAAACAATACATTGGTGGAGTATACTACGAGATGGAATGATATTAAAAAAGACCTATTGCCAAAGCTGATTCAGCAAGTTGGTGACGGCACGCCCGACGCCCGCATCATTAAAAGCACATTTCCACGGACAAATCCCATCCGAAGTTTTATGTTCGACAGCAGCCGGGAAGATCGTGTGAACAATCTTAAACAATGGTTAAAGTTGATTCTGAATGGGATAAGTGAGGAGGGGGAGGAGTGGCCGACCCCAGAGGTCAAAACCGTCATTCGTCGTGAATTTTTTGCATTTTGTCAAAAAATCAGGGATCGCTATTCGCGTTTCCAACTTGAGGATTTCAACTACCCTAGGCTCCAATTCTTCGAACCCGATGAGCTTGAATCGATGAGGACTCATGGGGGTCCATCTACGGTATACAATGGTAATTTTGAAGAATATCTTTGATCATTGTAGATGATGATGCTATTCACACTGCGATTCATCAACAATTGGACATGTTTTGCGTTTATGTACATGAGGTATATTTGGTTTGATGTTCATCTTGTTTGATCGTCATGTTTGCATTTGTGTTAGAAACGTTTTCTTGAGTCAACGGTTAGATTTAGCAGTAGGATGAAAGAATCATCTAAATACGTACGATTTTGAGTTCATCCGTAATTTTATTCATGTAATTGTGTCCGTATGGATCAATACAGGTCCTGTTTTTAATTATTACGATCATCTTGTCGGTGAAAGCTGCTTCATTGCGCTTCATACAAGATCTTGTTATTACGATCATTTTTTAGTATCGATTATGAACGCTTTTTTATTTTTGAATTTGTATGCCATCAACGGCATCTGTGCGATGGAGACGGGAAGGGTTGAGCCCGATCTGCTGGACGATTATCGAGTTTGGATTGAGTTGAGGCCGACGAGTACCGAGATTAACGATTATCTTCATTTCCATTATTATGCTTTACAGGGTAACCATTTACCTCGCCACGAGGAATTACGTGACAAAATGAAGAAATTGGAGCGCGAGATTCCAAGTCAAAATGGATTTTTTCAGATGGGTGTCAGACATCCGACCGGACATCCGACCGGAAAATGGGGGCAGTACACTGCGAGGTGGAGTGAGTTTCAAGATGATTTATTACCAAAGCTGATTCAGGCGGTTGGTGCCGATACGCGAGACGCCCGTATCATTAAACGTTCGTTTCCATGGACAAATTCCGTCGGAAGCTACATGTTTAAAAGCAGTCGAGAACACCGTGGTGCCAAGCTTCAGAAATGGTTGGAATCGATTTTGAATGGGAAAAGTCTGACCTCACAGGGTAAAGGGGTTATTCGCAGGGAATTCAATACATTTTGTGAAAAAATGGAGGATCGCTATTCACCTTACCAACTTGAGGAAAAATTAGGCTATCCTTTCGTCCAAGTTGAGGATTGGGGCTTGTTTTTGAAAGGAGTTGGTTATTTGTCCGCTGGTATATGGAACTGGTTGTGCTACGGCTCGTGTACCGTTGTACAACCGTAGAGTGATGTGAACAAAATGATTACTTTGGAGTGCAGCCATCGATCAAATATGTATCCACGCGGCGAATCGGTCTGCGATTTGTTTATTATATTTACAAGAGGTAAATTTCAATTTGTTTCATCGTCATGTTTGCATCTGTGTTGGAAACGTTTTATAGAGTCAAAACTTAAATCTAGCAGTAGTCAGTAGGATGAAAGAATCATCTGCATACATTCGATTTGAGTTATCCGTAATAAATGTTCACATGGATCAACACAGGTCCTGCTTTTTGTTATTATTACGATCATCTTTTAATATCGATTATGAACGCTGTTTTATTTTTTATTTTACACGCCATTATTGGCATTTTTGCGACGACGTGTGTGGGAAGGATTACGTTGGGATCGAGTGACGATTATGTTGTGGAGATTAATTTGCGGCCGACAACTACCGAACTTAACCACTATCTTGATGAGTGGTACAATGTGTTACACCGTGGAGCATTACCTGACCATGAGATATTACGCGACAAGATGAAGCAATTGGAATATTTGAACAAAGGTCAAAATGGATTTTTCCAAATGTTTGTTACACGTCCGGGACAAGCAAAAAGAGAGGAGTATACCACAAGGTGGAGCGATATCAAAAACTCATTACTTCCAAGCCTGATTGAGGAGGTGGGTCACGATACGCTCGACGCTCACACTATTAAAAGCACATTTCCATCAACAAATCCCGTGCGAAGTTTCATGTTGCGCAGCAGCAGGGAAGCTCGCATGGAAAATCTTGACAAGTGGTTGAATTCGATTCTGAATGGAAAACAAGTGCATGGTGCGAATATGCCAATCTCATTGAGCAATGAGGTTAAAGCCGGCATTCGCAGAAGATTTGATACATTTTGTACCAACATCAGGTTTCGTTACTCGGGCTTCCACCTTGAGGGTTTGGGCTGGCCTAAGGTTCAATTTGATCCAAATGTGTAGTAATAAGGCATCATTTGGAATACAATATTGATCAAATACACATCCAAGTGTGCATGTGGTTGTCGTTTTTTTGTTAGGTAGAAAAGAATGAATTTTAGTAGGTTTAATCAGTAGGCAAAAATATTTTGCCCAACAAATGAACGACATTTATGTTTAATGAAACATCCGATATCCATTGCAATTCATGTTTACTCAAAACGAGTATTTATTGACAATTCAAAATCACATTTATTTTCACCGAAGTACTATTATTATTTCAACCTAAACAAAATGATGACATTTCTAATTTTTCTTTTTTTACATACCGTAAATGCCACGGACAATCCTCGATCGCGTGTTTTGGATATGAAGGGTCTGAGGGAAGACCTTGCTAAATTGGATCAAAGATCTGTACAACAGAAAGCACATCGGATGTACCCGCAATTTGTATTGGAGAAAGGATCACAGCAAGACGAGAACGAAGAAAAAGCAGAGGGAGGTGGTTGCCCATGTGATTGCAAGTCCGAGTGCCAGCGCTCTCACTTACAAGACCGCGATGTCACCAACATGATCAACGAGCAGGGCATCCAAGTCCACTATATCAAACCCAACGAACCATTCACCCCTGCAGCACCTGTCGGGTTGAAGGAAACCATGCAAACCCTTGGATTTAAACTTCCCATGGGTGGGTATTTGCTTATTTCGCTTGGTAATAATGCAGATTATGCATGGAAGCATTATTTAACCTATCCAACAAGTTTTACTGGATTTCTAAGTCTTGCTTGGGATATTGAAGCATCACTTCAGGACGGAGATCTTTCGAGATATGGTCACCTCACGGGTGACCTCCGCAAGGAGCTCGGCACTGGGTTCCCAAATAATATGCTTCATAATTTAATTGTTCCATTTAAAACATGCAGAAAGGAAGCACGCGCCAAGCAGCTTGAAAAATGGCTCAACAAGATCTTATCCCACAAAGATCCTCTAATCCGTCATGACATCCGGCAAATATTCAAAAACTGGTACAATGCCCTCGCCAGCAATCCAGGGGATCAAATGTACGCCGACCCTTCAATCTTTCTTGGAGGCGGTTGGACTTCTGTCACCCCTATCCAACTTGATTAATCAATGTATGTATTCATTCATCGTTCAGAAATTGAATGATTGATGTCATTTTCAGACGCAAAACAGTTGTGACAAAATTTGTTGATGGATTGCATGTTGTTCTAGTCATGTAGGTGTGCAAAAACGAAATTATCGTTTATTACCAGCAAATAGATTTTGATTTATACATTTTAATGACAAATTAATGATGAAGTGCGTGTATGAATTTAGATGATTAGCGAGACAATTTGGTTTTTGTAGTCTTGACGAACGAAAAAATCGTTTGTTTGAAGTTAGCATTGAATGATTTGGTTTTCTTTATGTTTAAAACTAAATGATTGTATGTATGCGTGAAGACAAGATATCAACAAGACATCTTATTACATCAACCAAACTTGAAACATAATTATATTTTTTATCATCACGATGGTAAAGTTCTTTTATTCTTTTTTTATCTTTCCGGTTGCGGAATGCGCGTTGGCATCGCACCGGGAAGGTGTTGAAGACATGGAAGTTGTGGATTTGACAAGTGGGGGAGAGTTAGCGGAGGGGCCACAGGCAATGGAGCAGGAAATGATTGCAGTTTCATCTGCACAGAGTGAGGATTCCAGCGTTTTGCGGCAAGCTGATGGTGCGGGCGGTACGGATCAACATCTTCAAGAATCAGCTCGAACTTCTTCTGGTGTTTCTACTGCAATTGAGCAAGGTAACGTGTTGAATTCCTTGCAAATAGCGCTTTTAGCTGGCCCTTCTGCCACGGTGGCCGATATCCTAAAGCAGTTTCCAGATGTTGGCGGTTGGGCGAAGTTGTTCGTTCATCTGGCCATCATTGAAGATATGCATACGGACGGTGATCAAACGGTTGCGGGCATCCGCGGTCAACTCACTGGCGCGTCGCTGTTCTTTCTGGATGCACAGTTGGACAGAATGGGCTTCACAAATACACAGTCCAAATGGAAAATTGTCGAACCCGATATCATCAAGGATATTGAAAAACTTTGGGGGGATGAGGAGCTTTTCATGCGCCTGCGCCAAGTTGCCGGCAGGTTTGACAAATACAACGCTGAATGTTTGAAGGAATACGCAGCTTTTCCCAAGACTACAACCCTCATCAATGCGATTATCAAACTAAAAAAGGAGATGGGTTTACAACCACACGCAGCTCGCGGTACGGGGCTGCAGTTTGCTGTCCCTGACGGCGCGTCGTATACCAGCGTCCCGGAAGCCAGAATCGAGCATTGGGTTCAGCGATTCATGGCCAGCACTTGGCATGACCCGTTAAGTCCATATAAACGAGTGGAGTACGATGCTATGTACGATGATTTCAGGAAAAGTTTTGATTGCGAATACGAAACTGATGGGCAGACCATACAAATAGCATTTCGCCAGTTGATGCAGATCACCCATAGATTGACCTTGGATGCCCTTCGGGTTCCTATCATTTCAGTTGGAATTGAGGGCGACAACTACTGGAAGAAGCATCCGAAGGGTACTCGAGTGGGAGAGGCTTTTCAGCGTCTGAGAGCAGGTATCAAAAGCCAAAGATTGAGTGCTGCGGCACGTAGGGTTGTCAAAAGCGGCGGTCGCACTGTAGGGTCGTACATATCCTCAAGTTATCAGATACAATTCGCTAGGAAGTTGTTACAGGAGCACAGGATTCATGACCGAAACGCTAAAATCGAAATAGACCTTCCGATTCTCAAAGAGATATATACGCACGTTCATACAAATCCTGCACCGTATCAAGTCATGTTCAGATGGTTCGCGGGTCAGCGGAGTCTGTCGGCATTATGCATCATTGTGGGCAAGGCTACATTCGAATACGCTTGGCAGAAATCTCAAATGTATTGAATTCATTCGAAATGTTTGATAATTAATTATCATTTAAATATGTTTAATTTAATGCTTGTTTTTGATTGTTTTGCAGGAATTACAAGGATCAAGATCATGATTTGAAAGCAAATGCAGGGCTGAGGTGGCTGAAAGAATCACACCATTCTCTATGGGAGTCATTGTCCTCCATGGACTACGATTGTAGGGATCGTACAGGCGAACAGTGGAACCCGATTCGTTTTGGCAATATGATTGGGTGGTGTTTCAACGATTACCACGACGAGAATCAATCTCTCCTAGAAGACCTGACAGAATTTGCGCAGCGGTATCGGAACTGGTACAACGACATGAGGGATGAAGAACTGCAGATATTGTCGGAAGTTCTCCCGCTGGGTGGTGAAGGTAACATGCGGAAGCAAGCTCTTGGGAATGTGATCCGCGGAGCGCTTGCTCCCACATCTGCTATTGTAGGCTCACCGCCGAGCGCGTCATCTGTGAAAAGTAGGGCACCTGCTACTCGAGGACCTCGACCACAATCATGCGATCCGCCGTCTGGCCTTGCGATCTCCGATCGAGATTGGTCGGTTCAGGTTCAAAGCGTCATGAAAAGTTTGGAAGGTGTGTTGTTCAGGGCGAACCAGGAAGCTCGTACTTCTGTGGATTTTGGTTTCAAGTTCCGTGATTTGAAGGAAAACCATCTTCACGTATCACGGTCTTTGGAAAACTACCCATCACTCTTGTTGCTATTGCAAGAAGTCACCACATCATTTGGTGAAGGTCATAGCTTTGATACATCTGACCCACTGTGGAACATCGTGATTAATCGGTATGACGACACTATCCGCGATTCCCTCGCGCCGCATATAGATTCAGTCAAATATGGCGATAAGATTTATGGAATCACGGCAGTGCTAGAAGAATCTAGCCCGCGGTTGGAATTGGTTCACGCTGGCGGTTCGTACACGATTGATGAGCAGGTTGGGAGAGCATTCTGTTTCACCGGTGATTCGCGGTACTTGTGGAAGCATACGCTAAATCGTTACGAGGGTGAAAAGGGTTCGCGGGTCTCGATCACATGGCGCAGGGTGGAACCGCATGTTGCGTCATGGATTAAATTGGGAGATTCTGATATACGATTTCAATGGGTATCTACCTTCTTGAGCCAAATTCATGAGAATGATTTTCAGTACATTTTGAAAAAGACGTTCGATCGTTGCAAGAATCTTGCATTCGGCCCGCTGCTGGATCCCCGCCGTCCTCAAGATCAAGAGTTATTGACACGTTTGCAGGCAATATCTTTTGAATCGGTGATCGATCCGTTCGCATTGGAAGCAGATATGATGAATCCTTATTCATTCTCTCATTTGATTCAAACATGGGCAAATTCATGTCCAGAATCGGCTCTTGAATTACGAAGCAGTCGTGATTTATTCGAAGTGTCTGATTTCGATAATCAAACGGGATTTGATGAAAAATTGAGAACAACATTCCGTACTGGTACAGATCGCGACCCCTGGGAGCATCAAATTCTTTCTGTCCAAAACATGGTTAGCGCATACCAAAAATGGATGTTAAGCGAAGAGAGTAAGGGTGGCGTAGTAGTGCAAATCACTCCAGGGGGCGGAAAATCCAACACCATTGCAACATTGCTAACAGTCCTGACCGAAGCACGCGTTGCTGATTTAGTTCTCGTCACTAACAATCGAATCCAATGCGATAACCAACTCTCAACAACATCAATTAGTTTTCTTGGTCAACAGCACACCATCGATCACTCTTCCATTCGTCACGCTCAATCAGAGTTTGAATTGAAAGATTCAATCCAGCAGGCTGTTGGACGAAGGGACAACGGCGAACAGCCAATCATATGTTTTGCCATGTGTCAAAAGATTCAAAAGCTGAAAGAGATTACCCCGCTGGATGACACTTTACGCGTGGTGGTAATCGCTGATGAGGCGCATAAGTACTATTCAAAGGAATCAGAAACGTTAGCGGCGCTTGAACATTACTTTTCCCGTAGCAGTCGTTTCTATTTTGGATTTTCTGGCACCCCACAAAAACAACATGAGTTTGGCGATATCTTGAAAGGGCTTACAAGACAGGCTGCGATTGACCAGGAGATTGTTGAAGATGTACTTGTAAATATAGATGATTTCAATCAATCAACACTTGAAGATAAGGTGAGTGCATTTGTTGGTGAATTTCAAAAGTGGTGCAGCCATCCAACACTTCAGGCTATGGTTCAGGTGGGTTCCATCGAAGCCGTAAAAGAATGGGCGACAGCCCTGCGTGGTCACGATTACATCAGGCAGCACAAGGTCACTGTGGCGGCGGCTTTCAGTGCGAAGCAAGGAGAGGTTACCGATTCCATATTTAATTTCAACCAGGGTTTTAGTGTAGCTCACCCTGAAACAGCGCGTATTCTTGTTGTATGCGGAAAATTTGAAGAAGGCTACGACAACCCCCACCTCGTTCTTTCCGCGCGAGACCGCTCCGGCAGGGCCAAAGCGCAAGTCGTGCAGAGCTTATGCCGGCTCTGCCGCAAGTGTGAGGAAAAGAAGGATGGCGTGCGAGTGATTAATTTTGTTAAGAATGATCGCGGGGAGGATGAAAATCGTATGACAAAAGTTGAAATCATAGAAGCATTTGGCGTTTTTGAAGAGGGTGACGCCACAGATGATGAAGATGGCGACGACGCGAGCCCGGGGTGCAGTCCTGTTGGCAGTCATCGAAGCCGATCGATCCTCGGATCCAGGCTTCAGGGCACATCGGGTATGTTTGCGGACCATGGACGTTCTTCAAGCGGGTTCAAAGCTAGTGGTCGGGGTCGTCGACCCACGTGTACATCGTCATCCTCAAGCCATTTTGATGATAGCAGACAGCATGCGATACCCTTAGGTCGCGGTCGAAAGGGTATGTCTGCAGATTTTGGACGTTCTTCAAGCGGGGTCAAAGCTAGTGGTCGGAGTCGTCGATCCTCGTGTTCATCGTCATCTTCAAAGCAAGAAGCGACGCCTTTGGGTCATGGTCGTGGAGTCTGTCGATTCATGGGAAAATTTTCGTTTCGAGGATCGTCTTCATCCTCGTCGACATCAGTTGCGAGCAGTCTTACTTCGCCAAGTGAAGGAAAATCACCGCGCGGGGGTTCGGGACGTCATTTTGATTTTTCATGTGCAGTTGGAGGGCAGACAAAGGATAACAATGATAGTCGCGGGCCGCAGGACCGTATCGCTGGAAGACGAAGCGTACCACACACGACCAAAGCGAAACGTTTGCACCCACATTCAGGCTTGCTACGAGTTGCAGCAGACATCGACAGCATGCACATCAAGTCTCCAAAAGGATCTCAAAAGCCGCCCATCACCGGTAAAAGAGATTCTTCACAAAGTCCAACTAATACGGATGGCGCGGACGCAGACCAATCCCCGAAACGCATCCGCGATCCTCAGTCAGCAGCATATTTCAAAAATGATGGACCCCAGTTCGAACCACCATACCCAGTTCCTTCTGAATTTGTTAATGCCGATCATTCAGTGCGTTGGGATGATCAAACGCTCTATTTCCAGTATAGTCACAACGGAGTGGAAAATGACGAATGGGTAGGTAGATTTATTCTGGGCGATGTTACCGACGCCAGCGGGCAACCCCTTCCGTTCAATGATCGATTTGGCAAAGTGTTTCAAAAGATTTTCGAAGACGAGCGTTATTGGTACCTGATCCAGTATTGGGATCGTGCGGAGAAACTCGAACCGGAGGAAATGAAAAAGGACCATCAATCTTGGCTTAACCACCAACAAACTCACGCCCCATGATTAGTATTATTGATCACAACATTTCAATGACCGTTATATATGCACGCAGATTGTTGTCAGTATTTCATCAACATCATTTCAAAGTTCATATCAAAGATGAAAGTGAGACAAACACATAAGACGGTCTCATCCGATTATGAGCACTGTTAATTCAGAAAAAAAGACGATTCATCAATATGGTGACAGAGCATAATTGGTTTGTTTGATGTCGTTTTTTATTGTTTAATGTGTGTACGCTTTCATTATGTTGTCATCAGACAGATATTGTCCATGTCATCCCGCAATGAAGATCAAGCTGCGGCTGTGCTGTTGGTACGATAATCTCTCTTTTGCTTTGTGATGTTTAGAGTATGTATTTATATGTGCATAAGTTTGTGCTTCGTGGACCGTTAAGTTGTGTTGATTATATTCATGGGCTGATATCATTGTTGGAAACATACACATACACAGTGAAGATGTTAGAGAAGGTACAGGGCTGCGATAGTTTCGTCAAGTACGACATTTCAATACTTCGCCAAAGGACACAAGTTATATTGATTCTCTATGAAGCGATCTTGTCTTCATTTGTAACGAAGGAATACCGTCAGCTTGGGTATGTGGGTTTCGCGCACCCGCAATCCAGCCGAGCATTCGAACAAAAAATCCTCGGGCGTCCCAGAAGACAGGTGGCGACGGCGGCGAATGTTGCGAAGGCACCAAACAAGTTGGCAGACCAAGAGAAACGACCACTCTGGGAGGCTGTGTGTGATGCTTTTTCGTGTAATTGTCCATGGTGGAGGAGAAAAAAATAATTTTTCTACCGGTCTTTTTCTTGCCGCAGGTGCAAGATGTGGAAGCAGCATTGCGCCATCCAGCACAGAAACCTTTGCATTCATCGCCTTCCCTGAGAGAACGCCCGGGATCACGTCGCCCGTCTACGCCAATTGCATAAAACCAAACCTATCGCAAAATCCTCTACGATGCCTCGATACTTTCAACTGAAAAATCAAATTATTGAGCTGCCGTACAGGCATATTTTTCATTACAAATGCATAGAAAAGTCGACAGGTTTTAAATAATGCCGCTGCCCTCTGTGTCCTGCAGACTTTTTGTAAATTAATGACGATATGCGCCTGCCTTGTACGATCGTGAAACCCGTTGGGAACATAATAAAGTCACGAACTGTGTACCGGGTCGGAGAGTGGGCATCAGGCCTGTAAGCAGTCTTTTGTTTTTCCCTGAAATGGTAATCAAGCAAGTACCGCTAACAGACGTCAAACTGAACCAGTCTCTCAACACTACGCAGAAAGAACCCGCCCGCAGGGTACATATAATTTGCATCCGCAAACATTAATTTCCAAATTTGGGGTTTCGAACATGATTTTTTATTCATCGATTGCAAACACGATCAAAACAATTTTTTTTATTGTCAGCGTCTGTCTGAAGATCTTACCTCTTATCGCACCTCTTTATATTGCAGGGTCCAAGATCGGGATATAAGAAAAAACTTCATTTTTAATGATATGATGTTATGTATATGGTTGCAATATTTTCATCCAAATTTTATGTTGTGTAGATTGCTAACCGTTTGCGATCAGCAAATATGGGTCTTTCTGAAGACCTAGAATTGGAAAGATTTCAAGTGTATGCGAAGGTCCAAGATCGGAAAATGAGAAAAAACTTCATTTTTGTAATATTATGATGTTGAAGCATCGGGACTGTCGCAGAGAAGGCCAAGCAGCAGCTTCGTGCCCAGCACGTTCTCAACGTCGCTCATGCCACCGCACAGAAATTGCCGAAGTGCAATCAAGACATCTTGGTATTCTTTTGTACGATTTTGATGGTTCGGTGCGCCTATGTCACATCAACATTGAATTTTAATTTGATGTCAGAAAAAAAATATTATGATGTTATGTATGTGCGAAAGATCGGGGTAGATGCCGTAGTGATGGACAGGTTGGAGGGGGACCTTTCTATTTATCGGTCTACCAAAATACCAGGGGATTAAGATTAGTAAAGAGGGGATTTAGAAATTTATTATGGCTATATTTTTCCTTTGTTTTTGAAGCCGCATCTTTTGATGCGATACTTTAATTGGCTAATTTGCATTTTGGTATTTTGATTTTTTCATCGAAATCGTTGGTTTGTTCAGTTTTTGGATTTTCGAATAAAATATTTCTTTATTTTGTTATGTTTATTGTAGGTAGTTATGCCTCCGATCATACCACCGAGAAATCACCAAGCTCAGTGAGAATATCTGCAACACTGTCTTGCGACAGTTGCGCAAGTTACATAGTTTGTCATTGATTCACCTGGATATAAAGCCGGACAATATTTTTTACACCAGTGAGCGGCCATCTTCTTCTCCAATAAGAAATTTCGCATACTCGCCGCGCTCTTCGAAAAAAGTGTTGCAGGGGTTTTTATTGGGTCTCAGAAATGGATGTTTACTACTCGTCAGTGAGTATCGATATTAATAGCCCAAGATCCACCAGTGGATTATACCGACACCATTGAGGAAAAAGGAGAGATAGAAGTCGTTTTGAATGTGTACAACCTTGGTTTCCAGCAAAGAAAAACTATCCTCCCACAAAATATGCCATTTCGTGCTGAATCAGATATTTTTTTGAAGCTGGCATGTCCCATTGCAAGTTTCGTGAATTCACTTCCACTCCCGCACTGGTTGATTATACAGAGACCGTTGAGGAACAAGGAGAAGTAGATGTTGTTTTGAATGTGTACAACCTTGGTTTCCAGCATTCCTGTTTTTGTTTTGCAGTCCTGAAGAGATGTCTTCGAAAACAACCTCTTCATCACAAACGCCATGCAAAAGACGATCCTCCCACAAAACATCCTTTTCCGTTCTCAATCCGACATCTTTTTACAACTCTCTTGCCCGATTGCAATGTTCGTTAATTCCCTTCGACTTCCTTCTATTATTTTACGTGGATCCCCTTCACCGTGCTGTTTCATATGTACACGGAAGTACTGGAACGACACTGTACTATTTAATCTGAAAGGTAAGGCGAAGGTATTTGTGAGAAATCATCAACTTTTACAACCCGCGATGCTACGTGTTTTTAAACAGAGAAGATATTTTTTTTTGTACCAACTGCCGACGAGAGGGATTGATCGATGTCATGGCGCGCATAAATCTGAAAAATGTTTTTTCTCGCGGTTTGACCCTCATATGGAAACCAATCAAGTTGACCCATGAAGGAATCACAGAAATGTCTCTTCTTACCAAGCTTGTGTTGTATTGGGATGGCTTCTGACATCGACGAATGACGAAGACATCAAAGAATACAAAAGACAACTTGCTACCATGTATTCTCTCGTCTCCATTACGTTGCACCTCTTAATATTTTTCGTGAGAGAGTTTAATTTCAACTCGGCGTACATTTTCTGAATGTTTCCAAAAAATTAGAACATTTGTGCATTGAGATGGTCAGTGTCGCAAATTTGTCTGTTGGCGCAAACATGCGTCCTGGTGTTCACATTAGATTTTGGAAAAGCGTTCCCGTGACAAGGCCCAATGGGCTGGGTATGTGATGAAAGAATACCGTCAACTTGGCTATGTCGATTTCGCGCACCCCGAATCTACCCGAGCCTTCGAAGAGAAAATCCTTGGACGACGCGCTAATGTGAGAGTGCCAGCAAATGATGATGCGGATACGTTGGAAAAAAACGACCTTTAATTTCATGAACTAGTCTAGAATTTTCGTTTCATTATTTTCAGCCGATACCCTTATATTACGCGGAGTTCTTACCTCGATGGAAACGTATTTGCCGTGCCGATGTCTCATATGATTTTTTTTAACCAATTCAAATTACAAACCAACAAAAACTCACAAATCTTACTTTTGCTTCTGCCTGGGTGCTGGTCGTTATCCATCGCGCTACTCCCATCACCGAGAAATAAATACCTCGCAACGACCCCGCTGATAATTGTCAACACAACATTTGCAATCACCTGCATCGTCCAGAAGTAGCTAAACAACATATAAAAGTACGTCACCCCACCGACAACCTGCTGGTCATTATACTTCTGACTAAATAGCATCTCACTGGCAGCACCTGCAGCATAACTCATCATCACTGCAAATGCTACAATGGGGACAATGGCAATCGCCGTGCTGACATACGTACCCCAGTAGCTACTAGCGCACTCCATCGCTGTCTCCACCAATGCAACGGTAAACGCAATCCGCCTTTGCACCAAGCAGATCCAAAAGATGTACAAACCAATCATCAACACCCCGAGCACACCAAGCACAACCCTTCCAACTGTGCTCTGCATGTAGTAAATGCCAAGGGCGAAGCTTGCAATCATCAATACTAAATTGACAATGATCATAAACCAGATCACACACTTGGTACAACTTCTCACCCAGATACTCCAGAGTATCGCCAGCCCCAATGCCAATCCTCCACTGAGCC
>JACLAD010005628.1_pt1 | contig 48232 bp, 50 predicted proteins | sample 8027901 | NCBI WGS metagenome assembly JACLAD01 (sample SAMN15725071, study PRJNA655200) | protist metagenome | isolation source: fluorescence activated cell sorting (FACS) single amplified genomes of... | place: Spain: Blaines Bay Microbial Observatory, Mediterranean Sea | collected 2016-07-05 | reverse complement strand
ACCTACAAAAGCTCCGAAGGAAAGCAGTCTCGCTGGATCCTGGTTTTTCACGATGATGGAAACGAAAAACCTCCCCAAAATGATACCAAACCAGAATAGTGAAATAGCAAGATTCGCCATCTCCTTGGAGGCTCCTAACGCGTCCTCCATGTAGTAGGGCAACCAAACTGTGACGGATAGCTGATGGAAGGAGTAGAACAAGAGAGTAGCACCAAGAAGCCAAATCTTGGGAACTTGGATTATTTCTAAGAAATTTAAGGGAGCTCTGTTCATTGGCGACTGTGTCTGATGCATCTTCCCAATGGGCAAAATGAACCAGCATCCCAGCAATGCAGATACAACGAAAAGAATTCCAATGATTGAATAGATTTGTTGCCAATGAAAATCTAGTTTGATCAGCATCCCAGAATAGAATGGACCGGTAAACGCACCAATACTGAAAAACATATGAAGGCGATTTAAATAAATTCCACTCTCTTCCTGGTGTATTTGGCCCACAAAAGCATTCAAAAAAATATCTGTAATGCGAATGAAAAAACCCGTAATGAAAAAAGCGGATTGTAAGACTATAAAAGAGGGTGAGTAACCCACAATTAAAAGGCCTAGCCCCAAGGCTCCAAACGCAATTGGAATGATTAATGACTTTTTCACCTTTTCAGCAAAACGACTGCCTAGAAATAAAGCTAAAATCCCCCCGAAACATTGAATTGTCATCAGAAATCCAATTTCACTGAGCGACACTTCAAAGTATTGCAAGAGCTCAGGAACCAGAGTCCCAATCATCACGATTGAAACACCGTAAAGGCTCATCAGCCAGTAGCAGTAAAACGTAGCTTTGTTCTTTGAGTCTTCAGCCACTTATTTGACTATAAAAATTAAAAATAACGTCTTATTTGTGCTAATGAAAGTTAATTTGACCGTTCATTATTAGGAAGCTTAACTTAGATGATTCAGGCGCAGGTTTTTGAATGAATCAAGAAAGGGACAGGAATTTTGGAGGAGAGACCGATTGCAATGAACATTTTTTATTTCATTGAAAAATTTTCGTTAGAATCACACCTAGTCTCTTAAGATAGCCATACTCTCTGGCTTCCATGTAGCCCAAATCAAGTTTTCGCCAATGGACTTTCCTAGATCTGGGTCTACAAAGGCGCGCAATTTTTCATCCGGAGTCCCCTCGACATGAAAATCAATAACCATTCGACTACCTAGGAAGGTTCTATTGACTAGTTTCCCTCTGACTTGATTCACTCGATTAGGACACCTTTGATGAAATTCCAATCTCTCTAATCTGATGGAGGCTGTGATTTGCGAATCATTTGTTGGTCTATTTCCAGTTGAGTAACCCTGCAATGTATGTCCAAACCACTCCATTTTAACCACATCATTTTCCTGACCGAGCAATCTTCCACTTAGAAAATTGGTCTCACCTATAAAATCTGCTACGAATCTGCTAGCTGGTTTGAAATATAATTCTTCTGGTGAACCATCCTGTTCGACTTTCCCCATGTTCATCACGATAATTCTATCGGACATGGTGAGGGCTTCATCCTGATCATGGGTAACAAAGCAAAAAGTCTTGTTGGTCTGACGCTGTATGGATTTCAATTCACGTTGAACCTGGCCTCTGATGATGATGTCAGTCACTCCATCACGAGGTGGCACCCAGTCTTTACCTGGATAGAGAAGACATTCCAAATCTTCCTTCAAACGATTTCCTAAGCCAGCAAGTCCAAGGTTATCAAATCTTTTGTCTGTCCATTGATCAAATAATTTTAGAATTTAATTATTCGTTTCAGTTTAAAGTATTTGGAAAATAACAGAGTTGATAACTCAGGTCATCTATTCAAGTTTATTAGAGTCCAGTCTTTTTTGACCATTATCAATCATCACTAGAATTTTAGATTAATTTCAAGTCTATCAAGAAAATCTGATCATTAGCTATCGCGTCTAGAAACAACGTTAATTTGGCACCAGGAAATCAAAGTCACATCCTTGAGGAGCTGGTAGGATCGTATCGTGATAGAGCTTTCGATATCCACGTGAGGGTGGTGTCGATGAGGGGGGCAGAGCACAACGCCTGCGCTCTAATTCCTCAGGAGTGACCAGAAGGTCAATCGTTTTGGCCGCAGCCGAGAGACGGATACGATCTCCATTTTGGACAAGCGCCAGTGGACCACCAAGGTCTGCTTCCGGAGTGACATGCAACACAATTGTGCCAAATGCAGTTCCCGACATACGTGCATCCGAGATACGAACCATGTCTTTGACCCCCACTTTTGCTAACTTCTTGGGAATCGGCAAATAACCCGCCTCAGGCATCCCTGAGGGGCTGCGAGGTCCAGCATTTTGTAAAACCAGAATATCGTCCGCATTCACATCCAGATCGGGAGAATCGATTCGGGCTGCGAGGTCTTCCAGAGAAGAAAAAACAACCGCTCTACCCTCATGTTCCAATAAAGAAGAAGTGGCCGCAGCACGTTTCAGAATTGCGCCTTCGGGTGCCAAGGTCCCATGCAGAGCAATCAAGTCCCCTTGGGCATCTACTGGATTCTGAGTATTCCGAATCACGCTTAGATCCGTCGTTTCAGCCAGTTCCTGTTTGAGTCGCTGCTCCAAGTTTTGCCCGGTCACATCAAGCGTTTGGAGGTTCAATTGCGAAGCTAGCGCACGTAAAACTCCGTCCAATCCTCCAGCTGCATGAAAATCTTCCATGTAGCCAGTCCCCACAGGTTTGAGATCCACCAATACCGGGGTTTCATCTGAGAGTTCATTGAATCGCTTCAGGTCAACCTCCACTCCTGCTCTTCCAGCAATTGCGGTGAGGTGAATCATGGCATTGGTCGAACCTGAAACACCCAGCAAGACTCGCAGCGCATTTTCCACCGATTTCTCAGTGATCAGTTGCTCCAGCTTGGGACCCCCTTGGATGGCCATTTTAGCAGCCAAGGCCCCAGTTTGTTCAGAAGCTCTCAATCTGTCTGCGTGAACAGCGGGAATCGATGCCGTATTTGGGAGCATCACACCCAGTGTTTCTGCGATCACTGCCATACTGGAGGCTGTACCCATCACCGCACAAGTCCCTGAAGTAACCGCAAGATTTCCCTCAATCTGATCGATTTCCTGCTGAGAGATGGTCCCTGCACGATATTGAGCCCAAAAGCGTCGGCAATCCGTACAGGCACCCAGACGCTCTCCCTTGTAGCGACCTGTCATCATTGGCCCGGCTACCAACATCATGGCGGGTTTTCCAGCTGAGATTGCTCCCATCAACAAGGCGGGTATTGTTTTGTCACAACCTCCCATCAAGACAACGGCATCCATTGGCTGAGCCCGGATCATCTCCTCCACGGCCATCGCCATCAGATTGCGGTAGACCATCGAGGTTGGACTCAAGAAAACCTCCCCCAGCGAGATCATCGGAAATGGCATCGGCAAAGCGCCTGAGGCCAGCACCCCTCTTTTTACCGCTTCAAGCATCTCAGGGAAATGCCGGTGGCAGTTGTTGAAACCACTTTCAGTGTAACAGATGCCAACAATCGGCTTATCCAGGGATTCATTGGTGTAGCCCATGGATTTCGCAAATGAGCGTCGCAGATATTTAGCAAACTCTGGATCCCCATAATTGGTTAACCCGTTAGCGAGTCCCTTTGAAATTTCAGACATTTGAGTATCCTTTTACCAGACGTGTCGATTATTCGAAAAACCGATAGTATAAGAAGCGATCCATGGATGCAATTGCCTCCATGTTCCTGAAATGACATCTGGAATCATGGTCAAAGTATGAAAGTTAAAAAAGTGAATGTAGGGCTCGTTGGCCTGGGTATGGTCTGTGAGAGTCATCTTAAGGCTTATTCAGCCCATCCAGATGCAGAGGTTATAGCTGTCTGTGATCTTGACGCAGCTCGTTTAAAAGAGATCGCGAATAAGTATGGTATTCCCAAAACCTACACCGCTTATGAGCAGATGCTACAGGATCCAGAGATTAATACCGTAGACATCACCACTCCCACGATTTTGCATTCTCCAATGGCTCTGGCGGCAGCCATGGCAGGAAAAAATATTCTCTGTGAAAAGCCATTCTGTTTGACGTTGACTGAAGGGCAGGAAGTTTGTGAGGCCGCTCACACCCAGGGTGTCACGCTGATGGTTGGTGAATCCTACATCTTCATGACCTCGCTCAAACAGGCCCGAACTTTAATTGATGCTGGTGAAATCGGTAAGCCTCAGCAGATACGTCAACAATTTGGATCGTGGGTCGAACGTCCGGGAGTACTGGAGACCGGCCGTCCAGTGACTGATGATCATCGTGGATGGCGGATGGACTCTAAAAAGGCCGGGGGTGCGGGCTTCCCTTGGATGTTTGATCATTGTGTTCATTTCTTTGCCACCGCTGAATACCTAATGGGGTCAAGAATCAAGGAAGTCTATGCACTGAAATCAGATATCAGCTGGATGAAGACGGCTTACCAAGTCGATGAAGGCGAAACGCACGTTTACCGCCCAGAGGACTCAGGGGACATCCCAATCATCACCTGGACCTACGACGATCTTGCCTGTCAAGGGGTCTGGATGCGAGCTGAAACACTCAATGGGAAGTTTGACCCGATGTATGGCTTCAGTTTGAGCATCATTGGTGACCAGGGAATGATTGAAGTGCTGGGTGAAGGAGGCCGAGGACTGCAATGGATGGGGGAGAGCACACATCTGGTTCTTCACCGCAAGGATAAAGAAACTCGAACTTTTCGGTTTGATGAGGGTGGTGACGATATCTGGCAGTCTGAGGTTTCGTATTATAGCAAAGCGCATCAGAATCAGATCAATGAGTTCATTGATGCGCTCATCCATGGCCGTAAACCGAGCTACACCGGAGAAGACGGAAAACGAGATGTGCAAACCACAATGGCGGCAATTTGCTCCGCAAAGGAAGGACGCCCTGTTCGTGTGAAAGACGTGACAGACCTCCGCTTTGCGAAAATTCCAGAAGCTAATGCTTGATTTCCCTACTTCTCGGTTTATTTCCGGATGAAGCGGAAGAACGAGGTCTGACTGAAACGCTCCCCCGGCCGCAAAGTAATGGATGGAAAATTTGGCTGATTTGGAGCATCTGGCCAGAACTGAGGTTCCATCGCAATGCCTGCATGCCCACCATAAGGCTTCCCCGAATGACCAAGAACTGGGGATGTATCCAGCCGGGCGGCGTCATAAACCTGCAATCCTGGGGCGTCTGTTTCCACAATCATTGCGAGCTCGTCTGTTTCCAATCTGGCTACCTCTCGCAATCCACTCCCATTCAAACAGAAGTTGGTATCCAGGCTGATTTCCGCAGGTAAAGCGCTTGGCTGCCTAAGATCATAGGGAGTATCAGCGACCGGCTGAATCTCTCCTTTTGGAATCAGGGCTTCATTTGTTGGCAGGAAGTGATCTGCCTGGATCGTCAGCTTGTGACCTGATAAGCCCTTGTCATTCAGACACCAATACCCATGAAAAGCGGGATTACAGAAAGTTGGTTTTTCACTCTCCGCTACAAGCTCAATTTTGAGGGCACCGTCATTCTGGATCGAATAGCTCACCTTGATTTCAAGCGGTCCAGGTAACCCACTCTCTCCATCCGAGGTTTCTACAGAAAAGGTGACCAGATCCGATTGCAACTCCTCAACCTGCCAATTTTTTTGGGAGATTCCCTCCAGTCCCCCATGTAAGGCATTCCCGTTTTCATTGACTGCCAGCTGCAAACTTTGACCATCAAGGAGAGCCTTACCCTGAGCAATTCGATTCGCAATGGGTCCCACAATAGCCCCAAAGTATCGCATTTTCCCGAAATAACTCTCTGGATCAGGACTACCCAAGGCCAAAGAATAGGGGAACCCATCCAGTCGGAAATCCGTCAAAGTAGCTCCATAACTAATCAATTGAGCTCTCGCAGGACCATTGGCAATGGTAATTTTTTGGACTGTTGTCCAATCAGCGGCTTTCACAGGTGTCATAAAGGGGTTTTTCCTCAATAGTGTTTGGATCTAGAGCATTATGAAACTTGGAGGCAAAGATAGTCGCGTTGGCTTCAGATGAAAAGTCTGAGTTCACCGGAAACAAAATCTCAGAATTTTTTCTCATCTTGCCATGCCAAAATCGGGGCAACTCTGGCTGGAATCTCTTTTCAGGAGTAGGGACTTCTTGTAGTTGGAAAGTCACTTCAAATCATCTAACACTCAAAGAAGCATTTAAAATGGACGCAAAGAAAATACGTCAGCAATGGGAATCTCGAGGTTTCAGCTTCGGGATCTTTAGAGATCCACCGGGAAGAGTCTGGCAGGACTTTTCGCACTCAACCGAAGAACTAGTGATTTTGGCAGAGGGGCAGATAGAAATTGAGGTCGAAGGGCAAATGCACAGACCAGTAATCGGAGAAGAAATTTTTATCCCGGCACAGGCTATCCATACTGTCCGTAATGTCGGAAAGGTGCCGAATGTTTGGTACTACGGATATCGAGTAGCCAAGTGGGTTCTGGTTTTGCTCAGCATCCACTCGTAAAGTTCTGGATTGGCATAAGCAGCAGTCCATGAATCGTGAGATTTTTCGTGAAAAGTCTTCAGTTTCGCATTCCCGCCTGAAGCGTTAACTTTTTCCACCATCCTAACTGATTCCTGGTAAGGAACTACATCATCCCCGCTGTCATGAAAGGCCAAAATCGGCAGGTTTCTCAAACGGTCCATAAACGGCAAATCTATGTGCGATCCTCCTCCGCAGATAGGTACTATTGCAGCGAATTTCTCTGGATATTCCAAGGCTGCCTGCCAAGTCCCATACCCTCCCATACTCAGCCCTGTTAAGTAGACTCGATTCGGATCAATTGAGTAGTTCGCCAGAAGTTCTTCAACCAGGGAAATGATGAAACTGCTGCGCCAATGGAACTCAGCAGGACATTGTGGGCTTGCCAGAACAAAAGGGAATTGCTGACCTTCCCCTGCTAATTTAGGCGGGCCATGCTTTCGAACCAGCTCAAGATTGTCTCCGCGCTCTCCGTAACCATGCAGAAATATCACGAGAGGCCAATTTTTCTCTGAGGAATAGTTCTCTGGAAGATCCAACAAGTATTGAAGGTTGATTTCTTCAGTAAATGCCCTTTTCAATTTCATGAATCTGACCTGTTTTTCTTAAAGATGTTAATCCAGAAGCTGTTTCAACGGGGTTTCTTTGGTTCCAAATGAATCAATTTGATTTTAAACTCCGGTCAAGAATCTTTGAAAAAAACTGGATTGCTCAGCGTTCTGAGGATTCTCGGAGGATCTTCCAAGGATTGTTGAGATCGGTTGTAAATAGGACGCTCTTTGTACCAGTCCACTAGTTCATTGATCAATCGTTGACGGCTATTTTTAGCTTCGATTTCTGCACGGAGAAATTTACCGTGAACTGAAATTGTCATGCTATCCTGCCAATCATCTGAGGGAATTCTGTATGTCTGAATGCAACCGTCCTCTGTCACAAAACGTAGTTGATCACCCTCAGCACCTCTTACTTCAAAATTCACCTCGAGATCATTGGAGCCTAACTCAGAGCGTTTAATGTGGCTTCCCATGGGTTGATCATTTACGGTGAAGGCCAGATGAGGCCCAGTTGGGGATTCTGTCACATACCCAAATCCATTTTTCAGAGCGCCCACAACAGAACCAGCATCTAGATAGGGAGCCCAAATGACTGTTGTGGGCTTGCCTAGACCAAAGGGCCCTGGCGATCTCAATCCTTCAGGCTGATGCAGATCACTACCACCGATCAGTGAAATTTGACGGCCTTCCGCGAGCAGTCGATCATACGTTTTCAAGACACCATCATTACTGGTAAGCCAGTGTCCGTGGTAGACCTCCATGCAATCCATTTCGGGATAGTCATAGTCCCAAACAAGAGGTTCCTTGTCATGGTTGACAGAAAAGATCGCATTTTGGCGTTTCACTTCCTCAAGAAACGTTGGCAAGTCTTCAATTCCGCCTATCCGAAAATCAATCCACTCCGAAAGACCAAAGACATTGGCATGCCCACGGTAGGTGGTCAGTTCCATACCTGGGACAAAGACTAGATCTGGGGTACTCTGCTGGCCAAAGTACTGCCACTGCGTGGTTGTGTTATGATCTGTAACAGCCAGGAAATCGAGCCCAACCGATCTAGCGTTTTCTGCAAGGACCTCCGGGGCTCCCTTGGCATCGCTGTGATAGGTATGGCAGTGCAGATCCCCTCGGAACCATCCTGGGCCGTCTCTCCGTACCCGAACCGGTTCAGGAGCAACGAATAGCTGTCGAGCAGAATCATCAGCTTTCATCCCCAATTTGACGCTTGCTCCTTCCTCAGGGAGGATGTAGAGCCCCAGCAGTATCTTCCATCTGCCTTCTGGAATCTCACCCGCATAGTATCCAGGAGTCGCACTGTCTCGGGCTATGAAGAAATGATCTCGTGCCCCACCACTCCAACCCCGAAAGCCTTTTCGAGTCGGAAAGTCTGTGGCAGTGCTATCCAAGATACCAATATCAATCAGACAATCGTCAGACTTTTCGTATTGAAAGTTGACATCAATCCGAGTGACCCCCTTCGGCACATGCACAGGAATCTCAAAGAATGGAGACCTCGCCTTGGTGCTACGATCAACGTGAATGTCGAACTCAATTTGCTGACCTGATGACAGAATAAATTCTTCCACTGTTTTCTTCCTCAAGAGTTAATCAAACGAGGCGAGGTTACAGAGCAGCTACGCAGTGATTCCTCTACTCTATCGCCAAGTACCAACCTGCTGACCAACAAATATAGGATTTGAGAGTGCATGGAGTTCCCCTCTCGGATCTCTCAATTCGAGGGTAAACCAATCTGCTTCCTTAGAGATTGTTGTAAACTCAGAATCTGAATGATCACCACAGGACCAACGGCCCAAAGTCTCGTTATTTTTAATCAGGACAGCATCTAACTCAAAGGGATCAAATCCGTTTAGCCCCAAAGACCAACCCATCTTCAATTTCAGCTGACCTGGCTTCACTAAATCTCCCATACTAGCTTTTGAATCTTCCGTTTCAGCTGTAAAACTGATCTCAGGACCACTGGTTACAAAACAATGTCCTCTTCTGAGGCCAGCAAGAATTTCATCCTGGGTATTATCGTGAGCATAAACTCTGTTTGCTCCGATACGGACATCAGGAGGCATTGGACGGTGACTGTCTGTTCCACTAGATGCAACCATTCGGAATCCCTCATTGAGCCATTTGTAGAATTGGCGCAGTCCCGGTTCGTTATGAGAGCCTGCCCAGCCTCTGTTCCAGACTTCCAAATGCCTTGCAGGTCCGGGCATCATATCCGAAAAAGCCCAACGACAACCCGTACAGATTGGGTGACCCTCACTCTTGGGATGAGCAATGATGTAAAGTGCGCCTCTGTCTTGAAGATCTGAAGCCAGAGCGCTCATCGAGCTACCATCCTTGACTCGCCATTCTGTCCATTCGCTAACACCAAGGACAACAGCATGCCCATTGAAGGTTGTCAGTTCCACTCCCCCTAGAATAGTCATTGCCTCTCCAGCCAGACTCGTAATTTCGGGAACTGCCGACTGAGTATTGTGGTCCGTCAAGGCAACAAAATCATACCCCCTCTTCCAGGCTTCCTCTAGGAATTCCGCTGGACTGAAATCTCCGTCTGAATGATAGGTATGCCCATGTAGATCCCCAGTATACCAACCCGGACCACGCCGCCTCACTGAATTGGGCCTCAATGGGGTAGCCTTTGGCGCTTTAGCATCTGTGACTTCGTTCTCACAGAACACATTGATTTGATAATCCACGCTACCAGGTGGCAGGATGCGGTGAACATCCAACTCAACAGTCCAATCTCCTGGCTCAATCGGGCCACTCAGATACCCCGGTGATGCCCAGTTTGTGGAGATAATCGGTTGTTGATCATCATTGTTGTGCCTGGTTCCCCGTGCCCCATTCGGGCCATAAACTGAAATACTAAGCTGGTGTGGAATGTTACCCACTCCTGGATGCTCTGGTGTGTGTGCAAATTCAAGTCGCAGTGTTTTGGTTCCATCGGGAACCTTAAAATTGTGCGGAACATGGGTGGCCATGCTATCCAGTGTAAGATGTCCGTAAATTTCTTGTTTCATGATCTGCCTATCTGTGTTTGTTACTATTTGGTCTTTGAAAGGCTTTTTAACCTATCAAGTTTATGCTACCGCGTTTCCGCTAACCCTTGTGATACCTGAGAGCGTTAGTTCATTCTTACGATGGCAGGCCACGAGCCTCCTTTCATCATCGCACTCCAGCGTTGGTGAATTCTGCTGACAATTTGAACTCGCGAAAGAACATCTTGGAGCAAAGGAGCAGCCTGGAGGCAAATTGGCTGGGTTTGGAGGATGTCCCTGCAAAGGCTCTCTACGAGATTTATTGGGGGTATATTCTGGCGTAAGGACAGCTGAAAGAAGAGCTGCAGTGTATGGATGACGAGGAGAACTATAGATTTCATCAGTTGGGGCGATTTCTACAATGCGTCCTGCGTACATAACTGCGACACGGTCAGAAATGTTAGAGACGACATTCAGGTCATGCGAAACGAAAAGATAGGTCAGGCCAAGGTCTCTCTGCAAATCCTGAAAAAGATTCAGTATTTGAGCCTGCACCGAAACATCTAGGGCAGACACAGGTTCATCAGCAATCACAATTTTCGGTTTGGGAGCAAGGGCCCGGGCAATCCCAATTCGCTGGCGCTGCCCACCCGAAAAGGCATGAGGATAGCGATCACTCTGGGCAGGATCTAGCCCAACTCTTTCTAGGACTTCATAGACTCTCTGCTGCCGGAGGCGCCGATCTTCAATGCGTGAGGGTCCATTTCTCAAAGATTCAGACACAATCTCAAAAACAGTCATCCTGGGATTGAGTGAAGCAAATGGATCCTGAAAAACAAAGCGGATGTGCTGCCAAGCATTCCGCCGCTCCTGCTCGGACAAATTTGAAATCTCACGCATTTGTCCCTCGATAGCTAATCGAATCTTGCCATCAGAGGGATCTATCGATCCAGCAATGGTTTGACCAAGTGTTGTTTTGCCACAGCCCGACTCACCTACAAGACCCAGCGTTTCTCCTTCTTTTATTTCCAGGCTCACCTCAGTTACAGCACGAATCGTTTTTTCTTTTCTACGGATTAAGCCCGTTCGCTTCACAAACTGTCGAGACACTGATTCCACCTGCAAAGCCACGTTTGCAAGTGATTCCGTTTTCTCCCCTTCGTCACTGGCTGTGGTTACTCCCTCTTTCTTGAACTCTTCAGGAACACCTGCTCTCCCTAGAAAACACCGAACATTTGTACTACCAAGATTGATTGGAGGCCGATCTATACTGCACAATTCTGACTTGTTATGCTGACAGCGCGTGGAAAAAGCACATCCGGTGGGTCTCTCCAACAGTGAAGGGACAATTCCTGGAATGACGGGCAGCCTCGTTTCCTGATTGCCAGCGTAATGTGGTGCAGCAGAAATCAGTGCTCTTGTATAGGGATGACGGGGTTTGGAAAAAATTTGCTCAACAGGTCCTGATTCAACCACTTCTCCCAAGTACATCACCACAACTTCATCAGCAATTTCTGACACAACCCCCAGATCGTGAGTGATGAACAAGATGGACATCTCAAATTTCTTCTGGATCGTACGCATCAAATCCAGGATAACCGCCTGTGTGGTCACATCCAGGGCTGTCGTGGGTTCATCGGCAATCAACAGGCGAGGATTTGTCATCAGCGCCATGGCAATCATGGCTCTTTGCCTCTGACCACCTGAAAGCTCAAAAGTATAGGATTCCATCTGAGCCTGTGGATCAGGCATTCCAACTGCTTCCAGAACCTCAATCGCCCGGGCTCTTGCCTGGTTTTTGGTGACCCTTTCGTGTTGTCGCAGAGCTTCAACGATTTGATTCCCGATCGTGTAGAAGGATGACAGCGCCGTCATCGGTTCCTGAAAAATCATCGTTGCATCATTCCCACGCAACCTTCGTAAGACTTTGGAATCAGGCTTCAAACCAACTATATCTACGAGTGTCCCTTTTGGATCAGAGTAATGGATCGTTCCCTCGTCAATCGTCGAATTGGCACCCGTGATCCCCAAGAGCGTTCTTGCAGTTACCGACTTTCCACAACCAGATTCCCCTACAAGACAAACCGTTTTGCTTTTTGGAATGTCAAAGGAAACATCTTTAAGCGCCTGGAGGCGACGCTTCTCTTCCCAGAAAGAAACAGAAAGCCCTTGGACAGACATCAAGAGATCAGTTCTCATAAGGATCCCCCGCATCTCGCAGGCCATCACCAAGAAAGTTCAAAGACAGGACTGCAAGCACGACAGCAAAGCCTGGAAGAAACAGCCAGGGAGCCGTCGAAATCGATTTGAGATTCTGTGCTTCCTGTAACAGCACCCCCCAACTGACAACTGGTTGCCTTAGGCCGATCCCCAGAAAGCTTAGCGACGTTTCAGCGATGATCATTCCCGGAATCGCCAGGGTTACCACTGCAATAATGTGAGAGAGAAAATTCGGAAGCATGTATTTGAAAATAATGCGCAGCGGCCGATTTCCATCCAGCCTTGCGGCCTTAATAAAATCTTCATTTTTGAGAGCCATAAATCGTCCTCGCACAACGCGGGCGAGTCCGGTCCATCCGATGATCGAAAGGATGATTGTGATCAGGAAATAAGTCTGAATCGGTGGAGCTGTCGGTGGGATCGCGGCGGCTAAACCAATCCACAATGGGATCGAAGGAATGGACTGCAGAATTTCAATCATTCGCTGAATACCAAGGTCGATGAAACCTCCAAAAAACCCTGAAATTCCTCCAATCATGATTCCCAAAATCAAACTCAGCGCGACACCTACCAAACCAATAGTCATGGACACACGGGTCGCATGGATCGTCCTACTGAGAACATCCCGACCCAATCTGTCCGCACCAAAAAAATAAACACGGTCACTTTTTTTAATCGGACCGAAGAGGTGCCGGTCATAATCAAACAAACCCCAAAGTTCGTATTTATCCCCCCTCACCCAAAAACCCAGTTGAATGATTTTTCGTGGATCTTCTACGAAAGTTCGCTTCCCAGAGTCATAATCGACTTTTGAGCGATATCCTAGGACGTGGAGCCGGAAGGTTTCCTGTCTAGATCGATCCTTAACAAAGAAACGAATTGATTGGGGTGGAGCATAGACATCACGAGCTTTGTAGGTAGATTGTGAGTGAGGCGCCAGGAATTCGGTGAATGCAGCCACCAGGTAAATGAAAATCGTGAACAAGAACCCCAAAAAGCCCAAACGATGTCGCCGGAATCTTCGCCAGATCAATGTTCCGTAGTTTGCGTTATCTGCAGCGAAACTCACATCATTTCTCCTTCCCTCGCTTGGCGTCTGATGCGCGGATCCAATAACATCAGGCAGAGATCTGAAAATAGAGTTCCCAACACAGCAAGAAAGCTCAGGAACATGATCAAGGAAGATGCGAGGTACAGATCCTCTTCTTTGAGAGCTTGCAAGAGAAGAGGTCCTGTCGTTTGCAGACCCAGTACGACAGCAACAATTGTTTCACCCGAGATGATTTTTACAAATAGGTCATTTAAATCGGAAACAAAGGGATTCAGCGAATGTCTCACGGGGTATTTAATGACCAGATTTAATTCTGTGAGTCCTTTCGCTCGGGCTGTCAGCACATACGGACGATGCAATTCATCAAGGAGGTTAGCTCGAATTTTCCGGATAACTTCCGCAGTCCCAGCAGTCCCCAGAACAATTGTCGGTATCCAGAGGTGAGATAGTAAATCGAGGAACTTATCGAATGACCAGGGAGCATTGATATACTCTGGAGAGAATAGTCCTCCAACGCTTTGGCCAAAGTAACGGAATGAAATGTAGAGGAGAACGAGTGCTAGGAGAAAATTTGGTACCGCAAGCCCCACAAAACCTACAAAAGTGGCTGCATAATCTCCAAGAGAATACTTACGAACCGCAGAATAGATTCCGATTGGGATCGCTACGATCCAGATGAACATCAAGGTAACGACGGAGAGAGTCGTTGTCAGTCCCAGACGTTGAGAAATCAATTCAGAAACTGGAACATCCCACCCGAAGGAGTATCCGAAATCTCCACGAAAGAGAATATTTCCCATCCATATCAGATATTGTTCTAACGCGCTCTGATCGAGTCCATACATTCGGCGCAGATCAGCAATCTCATGCTCCTCAAAAACCTCCCCATACTGGTTGGCCTCCAATACGATCCTATCTACGAAATCACCAGGTGGTAGAATGATAATGAAGAAGGAAACCACAGTGATGACGAAAACCGTAATCATCATCAACGAGAGTCTTCGGACGAGGAATCTAAGCATCTGAATAGGATATCAAGGCGGGGCAAAGATCTCGAAGCGATCTCAATCTTCACCCCAAGTGACCTACTGCTTATCCTTCGTTATGTAAAAGGTTGAAAAGTTTGCAGGAGAAATTCCTGGATACATCCAACCCTCCATCAGAGGCTCAGGCACATTACGGAGACGATTGCTGACAGCCCGATAGTTTCCGGCTGGCAGAGCAATTCCAATGCGAGGAAAGTTATCTGTCACCAGCTCCAAAAATTCACTCATCACCTCATCTTGCATGGCGCCAGCAACCAGTGGAATCTGATCAATCAGCTCCAGCATTCGCTTCACATTTGCGGGTGGCTCTGTTCCCTCTTTCCCTTTAGTGTCATGATATTTCTTCCAATCAAGGTCATTGTCTGCTCCAAGCAGATCATTAGGTGCTAAGAGAGGTAAGCGACCCGCTCCATTTTCGGATAGCCAAAGACCGATATCATTATCAGCTGCTCCGCGCCGACTGATGGATGTTGCATCCGAAAGAACCTCAATCACCGTTTCTACTCCGACGGCTTCCCAATACCCTTTGATCAACTCCATCATGTCAACCCAGTCGGACTTGAAGTCTTTGTTGACCGCAATGACAACGACAAAACGATCACCGTTGGGGCGCAACCGAAATCCGTCACTGTCTTTCTTACTGAGTACTTTATCCAAATATTCTGCTGCAAGCTCAGGATCATATTCAGTGTACTGTTTGGCCATCTTTTCTGAATAAAAGGGAGACCTTGGACGTGGAGCCACCTGATACGGTTCACCCTGACCTAGAAAGACAACATCAATCAACTCTTCTCGGTCAATTGCGTGGGACAGCCCGATGCGGAAGTTTTTGTCTCGGTAAACAGAAGCCCTGAAGGTATCAGGATGATTTTCAGGGAACTGAAAATTAGCCACGTTCATATCAGCTGAGTCTGCGGCCACAAAACGGTAGTCTCCCTGCTCCATGTTTTCAAAGAAGACACTTCGGTTCGCAGGCGTGGAGATATTGACTCGGCTAATATCAACCTCACCAGTCAGCGACTTTGCCAACTGGATTTCAGTATCCGCTGCCAGGACCCATTGACGATAATCAATGTATGGCAGTTGGTTACAGGCTTTATCCACCTTAAAATAGTATGGATTTCTTTCGAACTTGAATTGCTCTTTTCCGAGGAAGGGTTCTTTGGGAATCCATCCATGTACAGAAGGGCGAGCGGGATTGTTGTATTCTGACTGCTTGCCGTAGCTACCGACAGTAGCATTCCACCACTGTGTGTAATCTTTAGAACCATCTGCCGCAATGAGTTTTGCGACCCCATCTGGGTTCAAGCCCTTGATAAATTGTCGATGGTAGTGCTCAGCAAATTGTACAACCCGAACTCCATAGGGGGAGGCTAGGTTTTCCAATAACAAGCCATTTGGATTAGACCACGAGAATTGAACAGTATGTTTGTCCACTGCCTTTACTGTTGCTTGCTCGCCCTTGACAACCATGTAGCCACGCGGCTTGGATTGTATGTCCTTGTTAGACTCAACGTACGTCCACCAAAACACAATATCATCAGCCGTAAATTCCTCGCCGTCAGACCATTTCATACCCTTTCGCAGTTGGAAGGTGTACGTTGTCGCGTCATCAGAAATCTGCCAACTCTTGGCGACGTTAGGTACAATTTCACTTCCATCTACTGACCAGCGCACGAGTGGTTCATATCCAAAATGACGGAATTCAGCTAAGCGGTTCCCTCCCGTGGTATCAACCATTGTTCCACCATAAACACCAATTTGCTCTGCGACCTCCACAACTAGTGTTTCCTCAGGAACACGTTCTCCAACCTCTGGGAGCGCTCCGGATGCGACCGCGTTTGCCAGCATCGGCGATTCATTGTAACTAGAGCAACTTTGTGCTTGAGCAGAATTTGACAGCGCTGTGAATGTGAGTACACCCGTTATAGTGGAGAATCTGTAAAACCTGCTAAAAAGACTTTTTTTCATGACTTCCTTTACTGATTAATTTCAAAATAGGACCGATTCTTGGTGAGCAGATAGAACTGTTTACATTTGGCCTCCTTCAACAAATGGTTGACTTAGAAAGTTGAGGCAAATTTAATTTGATGACACCTCTAACGGCTAAGAAACATCATGATCCAATGACTAGATTTATATTTTGAAAATCTTAAACGACTTACTAAGTTGTTAATTTTCTTAACTGCTTGACTGAGATCTTTGAAAATTTGTTTCTACAACTAAAGTGAAATAATAAATGGTCAAGAGTATGTTTAAAGTTTAACCATCTTCTAACCTATTTCCTCGAGAAATTAGAAAATTTAAACTTTCAATACTGTTTAAATTTCAATCAGGGCGCAAAAACCCAAAATTGTCTCGAAAAATTTTTCTTAGGCTTGTGAGGGATCAAATGAAAATAAACGTGGGAATTATTGGCTTAGGCGAAGTTGCCCAGCTTGTTCACTTGCCTATCCTTTCGGATCTAAATGATAAGTATCGGATCAAAGCTGTTGCGGACATCTCACCCTCATTAAATGAGTTTATTGTAAATAAATATAATATTTCAAATAGTTATCTTTCTCCATCTGGTATCATAAAGGATCCTGAAATTGATGCTGTATTTGTGCTGTCTCCAGATCAACATCACTTTGAATTTGTGCAGGAGTCCATCAAATCTGGAAAACATGTCTTCGTTGAGAAACCAGCTACCCTGAATATCCAGCAACTTAAAGAACTGGTTCATTTAGAACAGGGTTTTCCAAATCAAATTACAATGGTTGGCTACATGCGTCGCTACGCTGGATCGTTCCTAAGGGCTAAGGAACTGATTCGAGTGAGCACTAAGAAAACTGAATATCTCAGATTCCGAGACATTATTTGTGAAGGCCCATTTTTTGTGAGTCAAACAAGACCGATCTTTTCACCTGCTGATATCTCCTCGGATTTAATCGAAGCATCCAAGAAGAAGCGCAACCATCAACTTGATAGCGCTCTCGGCCCGGAAACAACTGAAGCACACAGGACCGCTTATCAAATGTTAACCGGCCTTGGTTGTCATAGTTTTTCTGCTGTCCGTGAGCTATTCGGATCCCCAATTAGGGTCAAGGCAGCAGCGGCATCTCATCAAGGAGTGCTACTGATCATCGTCCTAGAATACGACGGATTTCTTGCAACCTATGAGTTAGTGAACAACCAGGAAATCGTTCAATTTGACGCAACCATCGAGATCTATCAGAAAGATCGACGGCTCAAAATAAATTACGAGTCTCCCTATGTCCGCCATCAAGCTTCTACACTAGAACTTTCTGTGTATGCTGAGGGGAACGCTCAGACCACCATCTATGGTCCTGATTACAAGGATCCTTTCGTCAATGAAATCTGTGAGTTTTACGACTGTATTGCCTCCAGTCGTAAGCCAAAAACAAGTTTACAGGACTCGCTTGAAGACCTGGAACTGTTCCAGAAAATCATCGAAACCTTAAAGAAATCGGAATCAGTATGAAAGTAACTATCGCTACCGCCCCTTGTTCTTGGGGAGTCTGGTATCCTGATGGAACTCCATCAGGCACACCTTGGCACACTTTTTTGGATCAGGCTGCTTCCGCTGGGTATCAAGCTCTGGAACTAGGCCCCATTGGCTATCTACCAGCAAACTATCAGGAGTTATCAACCGAGCTTGAGAAGAGGTCCTTGTCAGTTTGTGCGGGAACGGCCTGCTATGCCTTCGATCAAATCAGCAACTTAGATAGTATTCGGGAAGAGTTAAATTCGTTGTGTTCGCTGCTGGTTCAGATGAATGCAAAATATCTTGTGACAATGGATGAATCAGATGTTGGGAGATTCGGTGAAAAAAAATCAGATTTGACCCTCTCACAATCAAACAAATATTTTCAGATTATTCGTGAGATGGCCGCATTCACCTTCCAAGAACACGGCATCAAAACCGTTTTTCATCCGCATATCAAATCTCTCTACGAATATGAAAATGAGATCCAAAATTTGATGGAGGCAACCGGGATCGATCTATGTTTTGATACCGGCCATCACGCTTATTCAAATGGAAGTCCTGAAGCAGGCGACCGCTCGGCGCTGGATTTTCTAATTAGGTACCCTGAGCGTATTGCTTACCTGCACTTCAAAAATGTAGATGGGCTAATCAAAAAAAAAGTTCTTGTGGAGAACCTTGATTCAGACCAGGCATTTGATCTGGATGTGATGTGTGACTTGGAAGATGGAATTATTGATTTTCGAGAACTGAAGACTGTTCTTGAAACCATCAACTTCGAAGGCATTGGGGTGATCGAACAGGACATGCCAAGAGCAACAACGGATCAAGCTTTCACTTCTGCTAAAAGAAACCTGAATTTCTTGAAGCAGATTGATTTGGTGTGATTTTTCATCGGATGTCTTGAAGCTTGTTTTCGACTGAAGCGATCAAAATAGTCATTGAAAATTACTCCATCAGCATATTGCTGAAAGATCAGATCGATTAACTTGGCTAAACAAACTAAATCTCTACTGTCTATCTTCCTCTTCAAAAATTCCCTTGACCAATGCTGATTTTCTTGTGTACTGCACCTCCAAATTCTCCAAAGTTGGAGGAAATACCGGTGTGAACTACCGAATCTTGTGATTACTGGGGGCGAGGGAGCCTCCTGTACTATTCTTTCAGGGCGATTTTCAGTCCAGGCAACATCCCAAGGAGAGCTGAATGAAATATCTCATTTTCGCAGCAATTAGCGCGATTCTCGCAGTCCATACAGCGGTCGCCGCAGATAAGAAATTGACCATCTCCGTCTATTCTTTTGCTCAAGATGCTTACAAAGAAGCGCTCTATGATCCGTTTGAGGCAATCTGTGACTGCGAACTGGTGATCGAAACCGGCAATAGCGTCGAGCGGATGGCCAAAATCGAAGCCAATGCTGCCAAGCCTGTGATCGACATGGCAGTGATCTCTTCTCATGACGCACTGGCCTTGGCTCGAAAGGGACTTCTACAGAATCTGGATGTCTCAAAGCTCTCCAGCTACAATGATCTATATGAGGCGGCCAAGAATCCTCTCGGTGAAAATTGGGCCGTTGGTTACACCTTCTACGCCAGTTCAATTGTCTATCGCTCCGACTTGATTCAAATCAACAGCTGGAAGGATCTCCTATCTCCTGAACTTGACGGCAGAGTCGCTCTTCCCAACATCACCGGCACCCAGGGACCACTCACTCTTTTCATGCTGTCAAAGGCACTTGGCCACCAAGGCTACGGATTTGAAGAAACCATTGATAGCATTGGCGCAAGGGCTGATGACATCGTCACCTTTTACGTCCGATCTTCTCAACTTGCGCAGTTGATGAACCAAGAAGAAGTCATTGCAGCTCCCGTTGGACGTTTTGCCTGGAGCAGCTTTGCTAAGAGCCCGCTTCCCTTTGTCTGGGCCAATCCCCAAGAAGGACAAACGGGAGGGATGAATGTGATGATCATGACCAAAGGCAATGGCAATGAAGAATTGGCTTATCAATTCATGGATTACTGGCTCTCCGTGGAGTCCCAGACCCGCATTGCCAACGCCAAGATTGACAGTCCCGCAAATAAGAAAGTTCAAGTCTCAGACGAAGTTGCCGTGAGCCTGACTTATGGTGCTGAGCTCATTGATTCTCTCAACATCATCAGCCCTGCCGATATCATCGACAATCGTGAAGGCTGGGTTGAGCGTTGGAACACCAAGGTCATCAAGTAGATAGTTGATCAAACCTGACTGAGATCTCGGAGTGATTACTCCGGGATCCTCCTTCTCAACACTCCCACCGTGTTTCAAAACCGTCTAGAGGGCTTGGTGCTGGCCCTCCCTGCAGTACTTTTCACAGCAACCCTCTTCTTGTTGCCTGTCCTCGTCCTCCTTTCAGAAGGCTTCAAGGTCGATGAAGCTTGGTCGCTGCAAGGCTATGCGGACTTTATCAGCAAGCCCCTGAATCAGACGGTCTTTTTCCGAACTCTCAAACTAGGCTTCCTCGTTGCAGGGGTCAGCGCCGTTATCGGATATGCGACAGCATTCTCCATCTTCCATCTGCCATCCAAACATCGTGGACGAATCTTTGGGCTAGTGGTCTTGCCACTGATGATCTCCCCTGTCGCACGAACCTATGCCTGGATCGTCATTTTGGGACGTACGGGCATTGTCAACGATGCCATCGTCGGGTTGGGACTCAGTGACACACCGATTCGGTTGTTATTTACAGAGACAGCGGTCTTCCTGGGATTACTTCAGCTCTTCATGCCACTGATGATCATTTCCCTGATCTCCGCCATGGAAAATTTGCCAAATGACGCGGTTGCTGCTGCCCGAGTTTTGGGAGCAAACTGGCTGCAGGTCTTTCTGAAGGTCATCCTTCCACTGACCAAGGAAGGGCTGGTCATCGGAGGAACACTGGTTTTTACGGGTTCTCTCACCGCTTACATCACCCCTGCGATCCTTGGGGGAGCGAAGGTCTTGATGCTGGAGACACTGCTTTATCAGAGAGTGAATGTAGCCAATGACTTTGTGTCCGCAGGAATCATTGCCACTATCTTGATCACAATGAGTTTTGGCTCCAATCTACTCTTCAAACGGATTGCGACCGCTCGAAAGTAGTCCAGAAATCAACTGTATAACAATCCTAGATGGGCAGACAATCACTCTACTGGCTCTTGTTTTTGAAAGTATGAGATCAAAATTTTCACCGGACCTCTTCGCACTTGGAAAAGATCTGCGGAACAGTGTTCTTGGCAGAAGATCCTGATGGGTAAGTGGACATCATTTTTGATTATTGGACTGACCCTCACTTTCCTGATCGGGCCATTTTTTATCATTATTGCAGCAGGTCTATCGGCTGGAGAAAATTTGGCTTTTCCACCGCAGGGACTCTCGCTCAAATGGTATTGGGCAGTCTTCAAAGTCCAGAGTTTTCGGGAGAGTTTTGCTCTCTCCATGTTCCTTGCTGTATTTGGAACACTGACGGCCTTGGTGCTCGGCGTTCCGGCAGCCTACGCTCTCAGTCGCTATCGTCTACCTTTTGCGGAGACGGTCAAAACGATCGTCGCAGCTCCAATCATCGTTCCGGGGATCATTGTTGGACTCGGACTGTTGCGTTACCTGGTGATTCCACTTGATTTCACGGTCTCACTGGCGCTCTTCATGGCTCACACTGCGCTGGTAATTCCCTATGCGGTACGAGTTGTAATAGCTAGTTTGGAGAATTTGCGAAGCGACATGGAGGAAGCTGCTATATTGCTGGGCTGCACACGATTGGGAGCTTTTGTCAAAGTAGTGCTGCCCAATATTCGCGGAGGAGTCCTAGCAGCTTTCATTTTGGGATTCGTCACTAGCTTTAATCAGGTACCCGTTTCATTGTTTCTTTCCGGTCCAGGGGTACGCACACTGCCAATTGATATGCTGGCCTATATGGAAATCACTTACGACCCCTCAGTTGCAGCCCTCTCTGCGTTGCTCGCAATCATGTCCGTGGGGATCATTTTCCTCGCTGAAAAATTCTTGGGCTTCTCTCGCTATGTCTGAGTCCTTTGTTTCCCTGAAAAATCTGACGCTTGCTTATGGGGACACGGTCGCGGTGTCCAAACTCAGCCTGAACATCCGCAAAGGAGAGCTGATCACTCTTCTTGGACCCTCAGGATGTGGCAAAACCACCACGATGAGAGCCATCGCAGGTCTATTGTCTCCTCGCTCAGGGACAATCGAGATTGATGGGAACGACGTCACTAAAGTCCCTGCCAATAAACGTGGTGTTGGGTTAGTGTTTCAGTCCTACGCATTATTCCCCCATCTTTCTGCCTTTGAAAATGTAGCCTTTGGCCTGCGACTCAGAAAAGTTTCAAATGGTGAGATCAAGAAACGAGTGGAACAAAGTCTCGATACGGTCGAACTTGGCGAATTTGCCAATCGTAAACCGAGCGAGCTCTCCGGTGGCCAGCAACAAAGGCTCTCCTTGGCTAGATCTCTTGTTCTGGAACCCAAGGTCATGTTGCTTGACGAGCCACTTTCGAATCTGGATGCTCGTTTGCGGCTGGACATGCGGTCTGAATTGCAGCGCCTGCAACGCAACAGCGGCATCACCATGGTCTTTGTTACCCATGACCAAGGGGAGGCTCTTGCGCTAGCTGACCGAGTCGTCCTGATGAAGGACGGTTTGATCGAACAGATGGGCACTCCAGCTGAACTCTACAACCATCCCAGTACTGTCTTTGCTGCCGATTTCATGGGCTTTGAGAACATTTTCGAAGTTCGTGAGGGAGCCTTGATTGGCAGGGACGGCAGCAAGATCAGTGGATACAACGCTCCATCTGGATCTTTAGCCTGGCGTCCTGGTGGTGTCAGCTTAGGAAGTGGCCCCTTCCGTGGGACGGTTGCTGGTGTATCTTTCGCTGGTGAGATGTGGGAATACGTCATCACCTCCCCCCTAGGTCGGATCACAGCTTCCACTCCAGCCGGGAATACCCCTTATCCAATCGGAGCCACCCTAGCCTTTGACCTACCCGAGCAGTTTGGACACCAAATCAAGGGAGCTGGCTGATGGGATTATGGGTCGATACCGACTTTGGATTTGACGACTTATGGGCCTTGCTGGTCCTTGAAGCGGAGGGCGTTGCCATTGATGGCGTGTCCCTCGTCGCAGGCAATTCCCAACTGGAGCAAGTCTGTGCCAACGCTTTAGGTGCGATCCACCATTTTGGTTTCTCATGGCCAATCTACAAAGGTGCAGGTGGTCCGTTGTCCCGTCCTTTGGAGACTGCAGAAAGAGTTCTAGGACCAAAGGGTATGCGCAGCCGAGGACAATTCCTGCCCTTGGTTCGAGCACCACACGTCCAGGAAGCGCAGCCAGCTTTGGCAAGCTGGCTGGATTCCGAAGGCACCAAAGACGTGCTTGCCATCGGTCCACTCACCAACCTCGCTCTCGCATACCAAAGCTTTCCGGACAAGCTGCAGAGGTTAAGGAGTCTAACTTGGATGGGGGGTAGTCGGGCCAGAGGCAACCACACCGAGCATGCCGAATACAATGCCTTTGCTGATGCAGACGCCCTCGCCACTGTCCTTCAGCATGATGCACCACTGTGGGTTGTCGATCTGGAACTCTGCCGCCAAGTCACATTTGGTCCAGCTGATGCGCCAGTTTTGGAGGATGGTCTTTTGGCAGACTTACTGGGAGGCTACCTCGATATCGCCCTTTCCCGAGGACGAGAGCGGATGGCAATCTACGATCCGATTGCTGCTTTGGCTGTTGTCCAGCCGTTCCTAATCAAGTTTGAGCGAGTCAACCTATCCGTACACACTGAGAATGATTCTCGATACGGTCAGACAGAGTTCAACTTTGTGCCGACTGTGAATGCTTCGATTGGAACCGGAATTGACCCCAAGATTACGCTTCAAATCTGTATCAAAGCCCTAAAACAGAGACAAAACCAATGAGCGAAGCAAACCTGACTCTGAATCAGTTTTTGCAGCAAATCCCCAAGATCGAGTTGCATTGTCATCTCCTTGGTACCGTCCGCAAGGAGACCATGAAGGAACTGGCTCGTAAGAATGGTGCCCGCACCACAGATGCTGAAATTAATGCTTTTTACGTCCGTGGTGAGAAGCCGGTCGGGGTCCTCCACATTTTCCGTGAGTTGGAAAACCAAATTCTCCAAGACCCTGATGACCTGCGTCGAATCACCTATGAATACCTGGAAGACGCCTCCCGTCAGCAGGTTCGACATGCAGAGTTTTTCTGGAACCCGACAGGCACTCTAGCAGCGACTGATCTCTCTTACAGCGAATTGCAGAACGCCATTCTTTTGGGCATGAACGAGGCTGAGACAGACTTCGGGATCACCAGCTTACTCATCCCCAGTATCGATCGTGAGGCCTCTGCATCCGCAGGTCTCGAAATGGTAGCGTTGATGTGCGCCCACCGTCATCCTGCCGTTGTGGGTATCGGAATGGATTACAACGAAGTCAACAATCCACCTGAAAAATTTTCTGATGCCTACGCATTGGCAAAAAAAGTGAGCTTGAAGACAACCGCTCATGCCGGAGAATTTGGCACTTCCTGGAAGAACGTGGAAACCGCAATGGATGTTCTGGGAGTTGATCGGCTCGATCATGCCTACTCAGTTCTCGACAATCCCGCCCTTGTCTCACGTTGCATTGATCAAGGAATTTTGATCACGGTGGTCCCGACAAACAGCTACTATCTTCGAACCTTGAGCGCCGATTTATGGGCTCAAGAACACCCAATTCGTCAAATGGCTCGGGCTGGATTAAAAATTCATCCAAATACGGACGATCCTTCTTTTCATCTAGTCGACCCAATCAAATGCCAGCGGATGATGATCGAAGCTTTCGGTTACGGCGTCGATGACCTCAAGAACTTTATGCTCAACGGCCTGGAAGGATCATGGCTTGATCACACGACTAAAAGCAATTTGATTAAGCAGTGGTCGGAAGAATTCGATGAGCAGCGACAAAAATATCTTTAAAAACAGAATAATTTCTTGAGCCTACAATTGTTTTCACTTGAAAACCAAATTGTGTTGATCACTGGATCCAGTCAGGGGCTGGGGTGGTCAATGGCCAAGGCAGTTGCAGAAGCAGGAGCCACCGTCCTGCGGCATGGCCGAGATGAGAACTTACTCAAAGAGCGTCAGCAATATCTTCAAGAGTTGGGACAACAAGCTGAATACTATCTTTTTGACGTCACCAATGACGATGAGGTGCTTGATGCTTTCGGAAAAATTCGGGAACAGTACGGTCGATTGGATGGCTTGATCAACAATGCTGGTTTTCAACACCGCCGTCCGCTGATCAAATTTGAACTAGAAGATTTTGATCAGGTGGTGAACACCAATCTCAGGGCGAGTTGGTTACTTTCTCGGGAAGCCGTGCGCTTGATGCAAGCTCAAGGATCAGGGTCAATTGTCAATATTGCTTCAATCATGGGGCCCCAGGCTCGTAAGACCATCTCAGCCTACACTGCCAGCAAGGCCGGAGTGGTTGGCCTGACCAAGGCCCTGGCTGTTGAATTGGGACCACAAGGCATTCGCTGCAACGGTATCGCCCCTGGCTACTTTGCCACAGAGATGGCTACCGATCTTGTCAAAGATCCTCAATTCACCTCCTTCATTTCTGGGAGAACACCTATGCAGCGCTGGGGTGATCCGGATGAACTCGGTGGGGTTGCTGTCTTCCTGCTTTCCAACGCCGCATCCTACATCAACGGAACCGTGATCTTCGTTGATGGAGGCATGTCTTGTCAGGTCTGATCCCAAACAGAAGCTGCCAGAATATTCTATAAAACTGTGAAGTTCTAACTTAGCTTCTTTGAAATCACTTAGGTTTTAGATGCTCATCAAGGAGATAGCATCAGACACGTCTTCTTCCCAATCTTTAGAATTACTTCAGAAAAATTTAATTAACTTGGCGAAATTCTGGGCTTAGGTCTAAACGACTGTAGAAGTGTGAAGAATCGTGAGGAGAACAATTGTTATTGGAAGTGCGCCCGAATTGCGCCTGCAGGAGGAATTCTGAGGATCTCTGAAATTTGATTGACTTCTAAGCAACTGATTTTGTTGGTGGGCTGACAGGGACTCGAACCCTGGACCACCTGATTAAAAGTTCCATCTCTACTAAAATGCACTTGAAGTAACTGAAATAAACTTAACGAAATCAGTTGATTGAGTCAATTACTAGTTTCGTGGATTCAAGTGAATTGAAGCAGTTGATGGCACAAATTGGCACAAAAACCTAGGTTGGCGCAATCTGTTGTTGATGTAAAAAAATCTATGAACATTTTCTTCAACAACAGTGCATCTCCAAGCAAAGTGAATCATCACCCAAGTTGATTCTCTCAAATTCCGACTACTGCATACCCCGCTCGGTTAAGATGCAACACACGTTGCTCCATTAAGTTCAAAACAATGCTAAAATTTATGGTCATTGAGTGGGGGAATGAAAGTTTAAAAACATGACGTGACGACGATTCTAAGAACTCTATGAAGCAGGGCTGAGTTCGGCCTCACAGACAAAGGTGTTCAACTAGCTTTTCTGTGGGTTGGTATTTTTTGAATCACAATCAATGGGAGAATTTAATGTTATTCATGATCGGACAAACACACGATTATTCGACCTGCCATGTTCGCAATCAGGAAAAACTCAAGAAATATAACTCTGCAATACAGGAATTAACTGACAAAAGTGTGAAGTTACACGCCATGTACAGTAACAGACTGGAACACACAGCCTACATGGCCATTGAGTCAGATTCGATGGAAGCCATTGATAAGGCTTTTGATAGTGTACTCGAACTGGGTCATTGGGAAATCACGCCAGTGGTGCAAAGTTTTCCGACACAGAACTGAGGGTGTAGTTGGACATCACAAATCCATAGTACTAATACCAGCTGGGGCATCGTGGCAAGTGCACTATTGATTGGCCACTAGTGTCAGGTATGAAAAACCTGCTGGCACTGTTGTTACGTGACAAACCTGCAATCGCAGGTAGTGCTCAGAGGCAACTTGACCCCAGCTGGATTCAAATTTGATAGATTTATTACTGGACAGCAGGCACTTTCAGCAATGTTTCCAATACTGCCAGAGAAACGCAGACTCCAACAGTACAGGCAGTCCAGAGCGCAATGATGATGTAGGTGTTATCTCTTTGTCCAAACTCCATGATGCCTCTTTCGGATTGGTTGACGGATGCAACGTTATTGTGCTTCCAAGTATGTCAACGATCCGTATAGACTCGGAGGACAGTGGGGGGGAGTTAAGAGACCTAGTGATTCCAAGCTAATATTTTAGCCCATGAAATTTTATGAAGATTACCAATATGAACTAATTCGAATGGTTAGAAATTTTTTATTTCAGGGAGGACAACTAAGAAAAATTGATCAGGATGCTGTCACCGTTCACTGTAGCAGTGTAGGTTTTAAGAGGAATAGAAGCTGGGCCCTGAAGAACACTCCCATCCTTACCAAATCGGCTGTTGTGACAAGCACAAACATAGTTGCTGCCAACCGTACAACCCAAATGCGTGCAATAGCGGCTTACTACGTTAACTGAGTCCTGACTGGTTCGATGTACCAATATACCTGGATTGGGTATGCCGTTGACAGCATTGAATGCCAAGGAACCATCAGGATTCGCTAAAACACTATAATTACTGTCAGTAGTATCAATTATCAAATCAGCATCAAAGGTATTGTTTTCGTTTTCAGTAGCACCAATGGGGGTGTCTGGATCCTCCTCAACTATGGTATTGTCGCTAACTTCTGAACTTTCATTCGAATCTACCTCTGAAGATTCACTGGCATTTTCAATATCATCAATCGAGCTTTCTGAATTCCCCTCAACTGTGGCGTTATCACTAACCTCTAAACTCTCATCTAAATCTACACCTGAGGGATTGCTAACATTGTCAGATTCATCAGCAGCAGCAACTGGTTCCAGGTCAACCGTAGCATTATCACTTTCACCCGATCCTCCACCCGAAGCAGAACAAGATACGAGAGAACCAACGGAGCCAATACTTAATCCTGCTATAGCAATTTTTTGAGCAGTGGACGTCTATGGAGTGGTTTCATTTTGATTACTCAGATAAATTTTTCTTGCTAAGAGAAGAATCGAAATTGTGTCTGGTGAAAAAACAGATCCCAAAAACTCAGCTTGGTTTTAATGAGATCCAGTAGCGTCTGGTTGAAAAAGACTGAACGGCCCATCAATGGAAATTTTGATGCTTGATGGAAATTATTCGAACTGACTGTCATTGACATGAGACTGTGGACAAGACCATGAAAAAACAACTTTTTCAAGTCACCTGCTGCTTATATTTTCTCCTAACAATTACTCAGAAAATCAATGCGCAGCAGAAAATAGTGAGAATGAACCCAAATCAATGTTCTCAAAGTTCAACAACCAGAGAATACTTTGTAAAGCAGGGTAAATTTCAAACAGCGAATGAACTTATTCCTCCTGGTTGCTTTGCTCAACTTATAACAGAGCTGAATGGGGATGACAGCGTGGCTGCAGTCTTTCTAAACAGAACACAAATGAGAGGTTGCATTGATGCAAACTATCCATACCCTGGCGGGGACGAAGAGAAAATTGACTATAAAATTGTTTCAAAGATGGAGAATGACACCTTCAAAGTAAGAATATGCCAGAGTGTAGAGGGAAGTCTGAAAGAATTTTGTGGTAAGATCATTATCAGATTTGTCATGCGCGACTACTGGAACAAGGAAGAGACCTTCTGTGTGCTCTCAATTGAAAAGCTCGGAGAATTTTAGCCAGACAGTGATTTGAGCACGGCACACCAAAGTCAAACAGTTGGTAAGCGGGAATTCATTATTAATGAAAATCAGGTTGGAAAGTTAGGTTAAGTCAATGTGCAAAGCAGAGGAATATGTGCGGGCATGGTCTCTAGGTTATAAAGGAGATTTCTCAACTGAAAGAAATCCGACGAAATCAGTCAATTTAGCCAATGACTAGTTGCGTGTATTCAAGTGAATTGAAGCAGTTGATGGTGGCTCTGGGAATCGGTGATGGGGTACGGTTAGACGGTGCTGAAGTCGATTGAACCCGTATAGGTCGATTTGGAACGGTATTGAATCTGTTGGTGTGTTCTAAGTGGCCTCTTTTCTGGCATCGAACAGGCTAAATCAAAAAAAGGGCGTGATGACGATTCTGAGTATCCTCAGATCTGGATTTTTTGTATTTTTTCGGAGATAGGATCGAAGTCTGGACAGAAGGGGGTACGGGGGGGTCGGAGAGATCAACCCATCTGCAGCAGGATCGGGCACCTAGTTGATGGAGCGTTGGGGGGGTCTGTTCAATGCATCACCAGCAGCACTTCAAGTCACGTTTCACAACAGAAATCAGGGAGACAAAATGAAGACCGTAATGGTACTAGTTGGAGTGTTTCTGCTGGTGTTCTCAGAGAACCTGCTTGCCTGCCACGAATCTGATTTTGATGGAGAAGAACTATTGGTGGGTACTTCTTTTTTTGGAGGTCACACTGGCGACAATAAAATGGGAAGGGCTGTTTCTGTAAAAGAAAATTTCAAAATGTTGACCGGAAACATTACTCAAGCGACCACCATTACTTCCAATTACACGATTGATACTTTTGCAACAACTACAAACTGCAACTGGCGTACTGCCAATATCCAGAAGTTCTTCAACGACAGTTACCAGCAGATTGCAGAAGAGAGTGCCCAAGGGTCTGGGCAACATCTGGAAGCATTGGCTTCACTGACTGGCTGTAGTGCCGAACAGTACGGGACCTTTGAAACGGCAATGAACCGCAATCACAGATACGTCTTTGCAGACAAGGACTATGATGGTTCCATCAACAACTTCTTCACAGTCCTCAATACGGATAAAGATCTGAAGCAGTGCTTTGGACATTCGTAGGCATCACGCTGATCAATCACACAACGCCTCACACGGCACTCTATCCTTGTCCCTGTCCAGGCTCTGAATGTTGCACTGGGTGAGGTAAGCCCGTGCTTCCGCACAGGTCTTCATCTGAGTGCAGTAGCGTTTCGCCTGACAGTCCACCTTGGCAGGTACGCTACTCACTGACTCTGGATTGGACATTGTCCCTGCACATTCCTCTGCCATCATCGGCAGTTCTGCAGCAGTGCCAACTACCTTGGCAATAATTCTCAGATCCTTCCGCAGTTTGGGCAGTTCTTGACCACTCCATCGAGTCCAGGGTCAGAGCACTTGGCACGGGTTGTTCAAAATATTTGGTTCAACTTAGAGAAATCGTTTTTCAAGGAATTCAATCGAGCTTATAGAATGGCAAATTCCATCAAATTTCTGATCATTGCCAGTTTTTGTGCATCCTGCGGAACTGTCAGTTCAGTTGATTCATTTGGAGTTTTCGGCCCTAACGGCCAGGAAGCATATTCGATGCAGTGTAGTGGGATGGGAGCAACCTTGGATGATTGCTTTCAGAGGGCAGAAGAACTGTGCGAGGGGGACGACTATGAAATTCTTGATAGCTGGCTGCGGGATCCAATCCACCCACCTCCCAGTGTAATGACAAGCCCTGCAGAGACAGCTGCTAAGGCTCGAACCAGTCACATCATGATTGAATGCAAAGAAGTCTGATAGAGTAGAGGTGCTGTGCTTGCTGACTACCCCAGCATCCCAGTCTCCATTGATGACGACTTCCAGATCTGGGGCGTGGTGCGCCATGTCGTTCACAAGGTCTAAAGTCGGCGGTGGGATATAAATGCGACCTGGAGTCCCAATATCAAGAGGTGGGGGCCAGTTTGCTCCCCCCGGGGGTAGGGAGTGGGGGGCGAAAATAAGGGATTCCTTATTGGATCAGTTCGAGCAGCCTAGGTGATGTCCGTTGCTCTTGTTCACGCCAAAGCATTTGCCATCTGGTTCTCCTCTCCTGATTTGATTGTGGGCTAGAACATCTTGTGATTCTTGGCAATGTCGAGGGCCTTGGCCTGCTCGACGCCCAGGTAGTGACTGGTGGCTGCGACACTGCTATGTCCAAGTAGCTGCCGGACAGCCTCCACGTTCTTGGTTGCATCGTATATTGCGCTGGCCTTGGTCTTGCGCAAGCTATGGGTGCTGTAGTCATCCGCAGCCAGCCCTAACGATTCCAACCAACCCTTGACCAAACGCTGATACTGCATCTGGCTGATCGGCTGCTCCTTCAGTGCCTTGCCTGCATAGTTCTTCGTACGACTGCTGAACAGATACTCCCCGCCCCCCTTGCCACTGACTTCAATCCAGGTCTGCAGCGCGGCACAGGTTGTCTCACTCAAAGTAAACGTTACCGTCTTTTTGGTCTTCTGCTGAGTGATGCTGCACTCTTCGCGCACAACGCCTTTTGAATCCGTTACGTCTTCCACGGTCAGGTGTCGCAAGTCTGAACTCCGCAACATCGAATCAATGCCAATGTGAAACAGGGCACGGTCACGAGGCTTGTCGATCAACAATTTTGAAATAGCTTTGGTTTGCTTGGCGCTGAGTGGTTTCTTCTGCATGGTAGTCCTCCGGTCGTAGTTTTTGGCTGATGACGTTTCGGATTCCATGTTAATGTTTAAAATATTATTTATCAACATAAAAACAAACATTCATTAAAAAGGTTGTCCCAGATGCTGTGAATCCTCCTTGCAGTAAGTTGCTTATTTTGTTGCTGATTTACGGATTGCCCTGCACCAATGTTCAGTATTATACAAAGTAAACATTGGGGAAAGGATCGGGTTTGCTTCGAAGCAGCACCTCCGCATCATTGGAGATGAAGGAAGAAGGATGCGGGGGTGTCAGGACAGTGGCAGGTTAGCAAAACGTAATATCTGTTTGTTCTGATAGATTATCGAACCCATAAAAATGTTGCCTGCAGTGGTTGATATAGGAGTCAAGCATTAGCAAGGGTTACGAAAGATTCAACGGGAAATGGCTACTTTTTCATGCCGGTACCATTTACTTCAATGTATATTTTTGCCGAAAGTATACATTCGTCAAATCCAGCAACCTCAGTGACTATCTGATCTGCAGGGGATCCAACTGATCAGCACTCAAAACAGACCCTGATTGTTACCAGATTTACTATATGATAAATATTATTTTTATTATAAATGCTTTACAAGACTACAGAGGCTATGGAAGGAAGGTTAAATCTTGAGAGCATCGGATTAGAATTCCGATGCATCAGTTGGTGAAAATCAAAGGGTAAGGCACAGACTTAGTGGAAGAAGGGATTCAATGGTTTGGATCCCGTAGCGGGAATATTTTATTTAACGAAGTACCTCTAGCTAAATCGTTCTGGTCTAAAGTAGCCAACAGATGTTGCTTTGAAGTACTTGAAAGGAACTCCAAGTGATTGAATTTTCTCTACACATTGATCAGAGATTTTTCCGTAAACTTCTATCGAAAACTCATTAGCAATTTCTCCATGCTTTTCAACATAATCTTGAACAGGGGGGTTGTCAGCGTGGGCAATGAAATCATCACTAGATCGATAAATTTCTGTCCAAACAAATTTGTGATCATCATCTGGATCGGCATCAAAGCTGTGAAACAACATTCCTGGTTCGGATTTTTCAACTGCTACATCTGCAGCAGCAGCTATTTTTAAGTAGTCTTCTACACAGCCCTTTTTCACAGTTATACGAGCTAAAAGCACAAAGGGATTTTGACTGATATTTGTTGTCATCTTGACTCACTTTGAAAAGGTCAGGGATTAACTACAGATCAAAATCAACCTCTAATTAATAGTCAGAGAATAAACAAGTTTAGGTTTTTGAGCCTGAACTCTAAGACCGTCGGATTATAAATCTGATGCATTAGCTAGTGGGAATCAGTCGGTGGGGCCAGCGATGTGGGGAAGCGTCCAAGGGGGTACAAGAAACACTTCCCACTTAAGGAGGACTCTACGCCAAGTTTTTTAATTTTATTGGCGTACAGTCGTTCATCTGCCATCTACATTGCGGAGAAACGCTTGTGCAGCACAGATGAAGGCACTAGTCAGCTTGGGGTGTATAGGGACAACCTTATCACTTGGGCCAAAAACTATCTATCAGATGGTAATTATTGAGTCAACTAAATATTGGCGTTGGGGTCAACTAGAACGTGTTGCCAAAAACCATAGACTAACGGATTCACAATTAGAAAGAACCATTTAAAGGGTTGGTAAATCAAGAGGCTGCATTGCAGTAGATTCACCTATCACAATGCAGCTAAGATATTAGAGTTTTCTCTCGTAGGGAGCCTGACCACCAGTCAATTCCATGTCTATCTTTGATATATTATTGTTCAAAGCACTTATCCCAAAATTTGGTCCCATTGGGCCATCAATAAAATCTTGGAATTGAGATTCCGAAATCCCCTCCTTCGCCTCCCAAATACAATACATAGGCCCGTCTTGGGCAACAGGCATGAATGCATGGTTGAAAAAACCTAGTTTCAAACATTCTTGATGATATTTTTCGAGTGAGGCTTGATCAGGCATTTGTTCGCCAAATGTCTGCCACCACTTACCTGCCATACCTGGCTTCATGTAATGGTGAACATGAAAGAATTGAGACGCCATAGTTTATACTCCGATTGAAGGGGTGTTGAAAATATCTGAAATGAAGTTCCAGCAAACAAAGCTGAAGCAACTCTAAAATGTTACTTTCACTGAGGCGATTCACAATCTATTAGTTGGATGACTTTGGTGACTTAGTTCAAAGACCATCGGATTATGAATCCGATAGATTGATCAGGGTTAATGCAGATTTTTACTGGGATAGAGTGCAGTCAAGACCAGCTGATCACGGGAATAATCGCAAAAAAGTCGTAATCCTTTTTTAAATCACAACATTGACAGTCGTTCCCAGTGGCTCTCCGAATTGCCTCAATAGCTTTTACAGAAATTATACATTGAGACCAGTATTACCAATAAATTTGATCAACACTTGATTATTACATATCTGTTAGTTAGTAGATTTTAAATTCCACTCTCCCTCACTTCAGCAGGAGTCGGCATGGCAATGATGGTTTGGATCACAGTAAAGGTAAAAGATGGCAATCTTGATCAGGTAATTGAATTAGCTGATGAGCCTCATGGCAATGCTTTTACAGCTTCACAAAAAAGTTGTGAACGCTTGGAACGATCTATTTCACACGAGAATCCTAATCATATCCTGCTAACTGAATTGTGGAGTTCTAAAGAAGAATGGGATGTCTACTTTGCAATGGCTAAAACAGTAAGAGATGAAAACGGTTGGAATGCTCGTTTCCTCCCTTTGCTGGAGGAAGACGGCGTTCATATTACATTTTCTGAGATAGACAAATCTCTGTAATTGAAGTCAGCCCACTCGGTCCTACAAAACCCCACTGACTGTACCCAATACATGCCTATTGATTAAGATTCATACCCAAAAGTATCGATAAAATAGCAATTCAAGTTGTCCCGGCAGTGGACACAGAACTTCCCCTAAAATCATAGAAGGATTATGAGTTCAAAATGAAAAAAATCAGAACTTATCTATCTCTGTTTATATTCTTAGCACTGCTCCTGCCTTATCAAGCAGGAGCCCAAAAAACACTTGTGCTTCATCACTTTGTTCCAGATACCCATTCTCCGCACAAGAACATGTTGGTGCCATGGGCCAAAGAAGTAGAACGATTATCTGAAGGTAAGATCAAAATTGTCATTTCCCCAAAGATGGGATTGGGCGGTAGGCCAAAAGACCTCATTAAGCAAGCCAGTGAGGGAAAAGTGGATCTAATCTGGACCGTTAATGGCTACAGTGGAACGGCATTTATTCGCTCTGAGGTTTTTGAGCTTCCGTTTGTACATACCAATGATCCGGTAGCTACGAATCTGGCAATGCGAGAAATGTTTGAAAGTGATCTCAAGCAGGATTATGAGGATCAGGGAGTGGAAGTGATGTTTCTGCATGTTACACAAGGGCATGCTCTGCTGACGAAGGGATATGCGCCACTGTCTCCAAAGGATCTCAGGCGCAAGCGGATTCGTGTTCCTGTGAGAACAATGGAGTGGGCTGTAGAAGAGTTGCAGGGTTCAGCTATCAAGGTGCCTGTGCCGAGAATTCCTCAAGTCCTTCAGCGTAATATTGCCGACACGCTGATGATTCCAATGGATGTAGTAAAAGAGCTTGGACTAGAAAGACATATCTCACATTTTACACAAGGGCCAAACAGGGAAAGATTTGCTAACACGGTCTTCCAAGTGTCGATGAATAAAGCACGATGGGATAGTTTGGATGAGGAGGTTCAGCAAGCTTTCAGGAAGGCTAGTGGGATAGATTTTCTTAAGAAGGTTGGTCAGCAATGGTCGAATGATGATCTAGATGGAGCCCAACGATTAGCAGAGTTCAAAAGGAGTCGTGTGGTTCTAACCGAAGCACAACTTCAAGATTTTAAGAAAGCCCTCAAACCAGTCGAAGATCGCTGGCTGAAGCAAGTCAGTTTCCTTGGTCTTGATGGGAAGAAGCTAATCAGTAAAGCTCGTCAGACGATTAAAAAACATTCCAATTGAAACGTAGGAAGAGAACATGTGGACTTTCATCAAACTCCTTGCGATCCTTTTTTTAATAATAATGTGATTAACTGGATATAATATTTGCAGAGGTCAATTCACAGTTGGAGGTAATTGCGAAGGAGAAATTAATCGTGATGCGACTTCCCACCCATGCCCTCCAACCCAGCAAACACCTGCATTAACCCTGATCGGTTTATCGGATTAACAATCCGTTGGTCTAAGGTTTTAGGTATGAAAGCAATTTTTCAACAACATCCATTTAGTAGATATTGTCATGAACAAACACATGTAGTAACTTTTGAATTTGTTCAGACCAATTCAGGTCTGGTTTTGTGTTGATTTACCAAAAATCACTTCTAGGAGGCAAAATGTCCGTAATTATGTGCTTGAAAGTCTCAGACATAAAACCTGAAAGACATGCAGAATTTTTAAATTGGGTAGGAGAAGTAGTTGCTGTAACCAAGATGTTTCCTGCCTGTCAATGGATGTATGTGACTAATGGAGAACTGGATGTTGAAGATAACAAAATCGAAAATAAGGTTGAAGTCGTTGCTCTATGGGATTCAAAAGAAGATTATATGAAATACATTGAATGGAGGACCGAGTTAGGCCTTGGTGATAAATTAGCTGAATATGTCAATTCAGAGCCAGTTTGGAGATTCATGCCTGTCTTCATGGACTGCACCAAATAATTTGATACTGATATTCAAAAAATCAGATCTATTGCATGTGGGATTCGATAAAACAGGATCCCGCCTTCCTACCAAAGCACTTGCAGTGTTGGCTCGACATTGAAGATTTGGCTCTGGTCATCCAACTTCGCATCAAACCACATTCCAATACAACGCATCTAACTTGATGCGAAAGCACGTTCTACCAGTCTGATTGGGAACGTTAGCGAACTCATAAAAATGTTGCCTGCAGTGGTTGGTATAGGAGTCAAGCATTAGCAAGGTTTACTGAAGATTCAGATGGAAATGGCTACTTTTTCATAATGGTATCATTTACCCCGACGCAAATACTGGAAAAACCATCAAAATTCTTGATATTATCCACATATTAGAAGACAAGAGACCTTCTTTGAAATTAAATGCCTTTTTAGCGGCCTATCAAAAATCGTAAGAAACACATAGCGGGGATTAGTTCATGACTCTTTCTTTGAGGACACTATGAAATCTATCTATATGAAAGCCACTGTTTCCAGATGTGATGCACTACAAAAAAATCTGCCAAGACCTGAAGAGGGTGCCTATCTTTTAACTGATGATGGAGCTGGCTGTTGGACTAAAGATTCAGAAGTATGTCAGGAATATATTCAAGCTCATGGGATTCAAGCTCTAAACAAAGAGAAATGTCGCATGATGATCGAAGCAGCAGGTGGATTCCTTTCCATCTGAGTCTTCAAAGCAAACTTGGATAACTAATCTAACTTTGAAAAAACATGACGGGACTTTATCAGACTCATACCTGCATCACAGCACACTTCAAAACTTGCCTGCCTAGATGATGCGAAAACTCGCATTCCAGACCCAAACTCAAAACAGATCATGATCTTGACTTCAAATATCTGTGATGAGATATAGCTGGATATCGGAGCCGATGATGGTTGCGATCGAATACAGCTCATGGACATTGAACCGGACACGTAGCTGCTCCACTACCTTGGACACTGGGGCTGGCATCGCTGGGAGTTGACGGCACTGGTCCCAGCAGGCCCGCGTCAGCTGTCCAGGTACTCTTCTCCAAACAGCATCGCTACCCGTTTTGCTGCTAGCTCCGGGTTTGTGGTTGGCTCCACGACCAGCCAGGGCGGGATCTGGGTATAGATCCGCTCCTGCTTCAGCACTGCGGCCACCGTCTTCTTGGAAATGCAGAGGATCCGCGCCATGCCACGCTAGGTATGCCCCTGCGTTCGCAATTCGTGGATCAGCTGGTCCCGTTGCCGCTTGTAACACCTGGATAACTTGCTCATTGATCTCCTTACAAACTGAGTTCTTGGACTACCAGCAATGCAGTCAGGTAATTCCTAACCTGCTGGTGAAAGTAGCTCCGAGCAAAGCGTTCGGCTTCCTAGAAAGCATAAATTGGCAGGTTACTCACTCTATTCGTCGTCCAAGTTTTTACTCTCCTTTTTTTTCCACTCACCACACCAGTCATAGGTTGTTACTACTGGCCAACAGGCATCAGCATCAGCACCCGGGAGCAACTTATTGATTGGAATAGGAGCGTACCGTCTGCATTGTTGAGAATAGTAATAATGGCATTGGGTACAGTTCAAACGCTGAGTCATAACTTCTCCTGCTGAAAAAATATTTGATCAACCAGTTCGAGGTCTTGGGGAATTCGGTAAAGCAGCAGCCGGTGGGGTGAATCAGCAGCTAGGTGTGCTGACATCAGGCAAGCTGTATGGGGGTTCGTTGTCCAATAGCGCTCCAGCCGCTGCTTAGTGCGCTCCTCGATGAGGGCAGGCGCCAACCCGCAGTCTTCTGGGAGTTTGATCAGCACCGGACGGGTTTTAGCGCAGGCATCCTCAATTTGTTGCTGCAGCCAAAGGATGGGCTGTTGTTGGGTACTGTCTGGCCGGAATGCAACTGTCGCAACCGTCGCAGGCCGTCGCACCGTACTTGCGACAGTTCTAGGCCAGATGTTTTCTGATCTGCAGGGTAGTGTCGCAAGTGTCGCAGATTTTCGGGTGTCGCTTACAATATCCTTATTTGATTTTATATATATATTATCTTTATTATCTAAATCCTCTTCTTTCTGTTCTATACCCTTGCGACACTGCGACACTTTGTGCTGATGCCTGATGTTTACTGGGTTCGCCGGATTTCTGCTCGGAATCAGGCTCTGCGACACCTGCGACACCTAAAAGTTTTTCAATCTTTCCAGGGACCAACCAATCACTTAGCATCGCTGCACCCCCCTCCCTGCTGCTGATCAAGGAGTGATGGATTCAACTCCACCAAGAGTGACTGTTTCTCTCGGATCAAACGACACCTATCATGCTCTTTAAGGAAGCGGAGTGCTTCCTCCAATCTCTTCCCTTCCCGCACTGGGGAGCCGCGTTGCAGATCCCGTTTGCTGATTGTAGCAACTCCCTTCTTCTGACAGTATTGGATCAACCATTGCTCTACCCTCCATGCATCGTCACACCTTTTGGCTTCATCAGCGTGAACCAAAAAGCGGAGGCTTTCCCTCAGATGCCATAAGGCTACCTGGCAGCCTGCAATCATGTCTTCTACTGATATACAGAACCCATCTGCTCCACGAAAGACATGAAAGTTAGCCGCAAGTCTTACGGCATTCTCCGCCGTCTTAGAGGCCACATCCTTCACATCCTGCATTTCTCCTCCGACAGCCAAGTCTCGCTCAATATCATTATGAAACTGAATCCAAAACCGCTTAGCATCATCACTAAGCTCCAGCATCTCTGGGCTTAATTCTTCATACACATTGAGCCTCGGCCCCTTTTTCAGTAACTCCTTCATACGTTCATGGAACAGGGTTAGCTTCGGCCAGCCACTGGGAGGCTCTCTGAAGAATCGTGTCCCAACGAGGCTCGAGGGATGACTAATGAGGCACCTTGCGAGGAAGCCGGACCCTCTAGCGAGGGCACCGCTCTTCTGTAAAAACTCACGAAGGGTGGCTTCCTGAATTTGTAGACCAATGGTCAGGCGACACCCAGACAAGCAATAAGACTCCGAGTGACGTCGATCCACATAAATCGTGTCACCACCCCAGAGCTTATTGTAGTTGGACAAACTCCGCATCTGGTTGTCACTATTCATGCTGTATCCCCCAAAAAAGCTCCCCCCTTCGTCACTTTCGACACCTGCAGCAGGCCACTCACTTAAGCCTTTCATCAGAGCTTCAGAAGTCGCATCCTCATAAGACCATCTAGGATATTTAGGAGATTGAGGTTCCTGTAGTAGGTGAGCTTTAAGCTGCTTCTCTGCGGTGCTAGCTGCTTGAGAAGGGGGCTGGGTTTTTAGTGCTTTCTTAATCTGCTCTTCCAATGCTTTACGCCGAAATTCCCAAGTTTTCAGGTTCGCTTCATGTTTAGTACGTTCTTGCTGAAAACGCTGCTGCTCTGCTTTTTCATACTCTCTGAGGGAATCACGGAATTTGGAGGATGCGGTCTTCCGCTCTCCAGAGTCCGCTATTGAAAGCAGGTAGAGGCTAGTAGGGCCTTCAAGGCCCTCAGCCCTGCGGACATCGTATTGAGACTGAACAACGGTGCTGATCGAGGAGAGAGCCGCGGCTGCCACTATGGGGATAGGCGCCTGGACAAAGCCAGCGACTTCGAGCACTGCTTCTTTGAGAACTGGAGGCAAGGACTCAATGGGATAGGGATTGGAGAAACTCTGCAGTGCCGAGGGTTCTCCCCAAGGGCTTTGCAAAGATGCTGTGACTGCAGGTGAGCTAAATTGCTGATTAGCGCTCTGAGACCAGCCATTCTGCTTGGCTAGGTGGGTGATCGTAGCCCCACTGAGGTTGTTGGGCTGAAAGCCGTCCCAGCGCTTTTTGGGATCCTTTTCATCTTTCCATTTCTCAGACTGAGCTGACCACTCTTCCCAGAGTAGATAGCCGTCATCCCCGAGCTCTGCTTTTAAGGCGTGACCGACTCTAATCCAGCTATCCCGATCGTCAAAACCAGGGATACAGCTCAACATCTCCCGGTAATCATCGATGGTAAAATCAACAAGATCAGCATCTGCAGCCGAATAACGATGAGGTGGCTTGCTTGGATCAGGCAAATCCTCGTTAGGACTTTGTTGGATATCAGTCATTAAAGCTGCCTGGGGCTCCTCTTCCATCGACACTTGGAGAGGAATCGCAGCTGGATTCAGGACCAGATCGGGGTCATGGCTAAAAAAGCAGATCCGCCGGACATCCTTACAGCTCTCATCAATATCTAGGTTGTACTCTTGCTCGAAGTAACGCTTTGCTGTCGCAAAAGCCTGCTTGTGCGCTGGGTCATCTGAACATGGTGGAATCAGCAGGGCGCACTTGACGCCCCTAGCGGTGGGACTGAGAAAAGTAACCTCAATGTGCTTGTCTTTTCCTAGTCGATCTCGGAGCCGCTCTGACTCAGTTCTAGGTTTATCCTTCCAGTCGATGTCGATCTGCAGACGCCCAGAGTGTTGGAGGAGGTCCGTATTTTTCGGTGCTCCCTCAATCGTACTGAAGGTTCCCGACCAGCAAAATGACATCAGTCCTTTCTTGAGAGAGTCGATTTGATCCTTGATTCCCCGTCGCTCCACCTGCTCCTCTTCGGTGCGCTCCGGTAGTGCATTGAGTTCATTGAGCCGCTCAATGTGCTGGTCAACGTACTCACGAAGCTGCTCGATCTTTTTAATAGATGTCTCTTTGGGAGGAGTGCGGATGTAGTCATAGACATCAGCAAGATGCATCTGCTTGGGCTTGGTAAAATGGACACCGTGCCCTATCGAAACGTTGACGTTAGCAGGAGCCAAAAGTGTGTAGTCGCTCATATTTTCAATCCATCATGGAAGCGACAACCAGCAGCGATCGGGGGCAGCTCAGGCAGGGGCAACAGTAGCACAAGGTGCCAAGTTCTAATTTGAAATTGGCTGCTCTACTGTGCTTAGATAGAGGCCTGATCCAATCATTACTGATTATCAGAATCAAAACCCCAGTCTCCCGGCGACGCCAATCTTAGGGAGACTGGGGTTTCCTGTCTAAGGCTTACTCCGCCCCTCCCTGTCCCATTCCAGACCCCTCTAGTTCACGACTCAGCAGCATCTCAAGAAATGCTGATCGATTCCCAAAAGGCACTCTCTCTTCCAGCTTCTCCAGCAGATCAAGGCGTACTGAAAAGCTTTTGACAACCCGGCGGCGTGTGATTAAACGTGGTGCTGGTGCTAGGCTCATACTTCTCCTGTAGGGCATAGGCTAGAGTTAAGATTTGTTACTACGGTTGAATAGGCGCATTTCCTCTCACATTCTGCATTCTTAAAGACCTCATTTCTCCGAGAGCATTCCCTCCGCGACAAAGCCTCTGTAGAGGATCTCATCAGCTGATTGACTCAAAGAGATTTTTTCCGACTTGGCCAACCGTCTCAACAGGGCCATCAGATCCGGATGAATCCGGACACTGAGGTGGGGCCGACTACCACGCCACACCTTATTTTGAAGTTTTTGCATAGCATTTCTCCTGGCTGAACATTGTCTGTGGTATGAAATGTATCCTAAACTGCGGTCAGTGTTTCAGAGTCGCTAGTTTGAGCGCAAGAACTAATTTGAGAATATCGGAATAAGATCGGTAGGTGCGAATCGAAGATGCGTTTGGTACGGTAGGCAACCGATATGCGTTGAGGAGACCCGGTTTACCAAGAGCGGTCACCGTCCTCATTCAACTGCTTAATAATTTATTATATTATCAGTACACTAACAAGGCAGTTTGTCTGTTTCAGCAACCTCATTTCCGACTCGCCCCTTTACTTGGATTCAACAAGGGCAGTTGATCGAAAACTAGGCCTGCCCGGCAAGCCCTCTCTAGTGCGAAGGCCTCCTCACTCTTCCCAACGACCAAGTACTGATATTCAAAATGTTGATGGATGTATTGTCGTGTCAGCAGGTCCAGCGTCAGGCCTCCATCTGCAAACCTGGGCAAGCTGGCCGTGATTCAGCGAGGGAATGACTAGACGGTTAGCCACATAGACATTGAATTGATCACCACTCAAACGTCCCTTTGCGTGGCTATCCAGCTGGGTGATCAGGCCGTACTTTCGCTTGTGCCGATTTTTTTCAATCTGCCTCCCTGACATCCCAGCATAGACCAACCGGCCTCCTTGCCAAACAACGTAGACTCCCGCAGCCACAGTCGGAATAGCTGGATTCGGCCAGTCCCGAAACCAGTGGCGCTTAGAGAACAGGGCGCGGCTTCTTTCAGGATTATCTTCCTTCATCGGTTCCCCTTCCTCGAGTTGCAGGAATAGCAGAGTGGCTGGATATTGCTGATGTCGTTGGCACCAGGCATTTCTCCCTCAACCGCTGGGGTGATTGGTCGCATATGATCAGCCGTCCACGGAACCTTCCGGCCTGGAGGCAGCGAGATTTCCTCCCACTTGCGACCACACATCGGGCAGGCATCTTATGCCTTCAGCAGTTGCTGAAATTCCTTGCTGGTGAAGCGTCCTTCTGATTTTTGCAGACGTGAGCGTCGCAGGTGCGCGAACTCGTACTTGTTGCACTCCTTGCAGGCTGAGAAATAGCTGCCTTTGGAGCGTCTGGTAAACCGCTCCTTCTCCAGTAGCCTCATGCACTTAGCAGGTACGGTGAGTCTCCGTATGCTCCAGCTTGGGTTTTCTATGCTTTTTTGCCTGTACCTCGCTGTTGCACCGTCGGCACATGCGGTAGCGGATACCATCCCTGCGAACAATAAAGTCCTCCAGTGGCTTCTCGGTTTTACAGAGATAGTATTCCTGTGATTCCATCTTGCCTCCTCCAGTTGGATTCAACTTCATTAGCACAGGGGTATTCAGGAGGGCAATCTCCTCTAAGCTTTATGCCTCGCCAGGATGCTCAGAATCGCCGTCAGACGGCTTTTTTTCTGGGCTGCCAAAGGTCAAAATTTTTTAACCACCACGCTTCATTAGCCCTACTACACTGCCCAGTCAGCACCTCACTATTTTAGAGGCGACTAGTGGTGATGTTCATTTTGTTGACAGTCTGACTGGATGGTCTCGCATCATGGAGAGAAAGCATTCCATGATGCAGGAGGGTGGGATAGCGACACGGCAGGTGGTGATCAGTTGAGATCGCATCATGACAGAAGCGTTGGTTCGGAGTGGGGTGTGAGGTGAGAAAAACTGTTGTGCCTTGACTTTAAATACCAGTGGTGGGATTCAATTTTCTTTTTAAGAAATAGAGTGCAAACCCTATCACCCTCTCACAATGAAGGTAATCATGAAGAGTCCAACACTAACACTATTGACAGTAGTTTCCGCTTGTTTGATTGCTCTCTTTGGTTGTGCACCATCGGATACTGACGACTCATCAGGTGGATCAACTCTAACAGGCCCAATTGCTGATTTGCAGGGGACTTGGATTACTTCATGCTACCCCGACGGAGATGGAAATTACGTAAAAGAATCGTTTAAAGTTGAAGGTTCAAAAGTCACCACAAAAGATGGTTACTATTCTAATAGTTCATGTACGGATTCGCTCTACGACTACGATTCGATTTCTACTAACCTTACCATTGGTGATAGCGTCACATTTGTTGACGGAACGAAAGGCTATAAATTTTCTATGGCAGTTCAGTCATTCAAAGCAGTTGTTAGTTCACAAGCATCTGCAGATATTTTAAATGCGGCAAGTTTTTGTGGTCTTACCAATTGGAAACCCAATGTTTCAACAGAGTTAATGGGTATGACTTGTAACGGATCAGTTATCTCACCAAAAAACACATTAATATTGAGTATGTATAATATCATTGGAAACAACCTATATCTTGGTGAAGGCAACACAGATACGTATCCAACGACAGTAAATACTAGTTTGATATACGTGAAGCAATAGATCCAAATATCATACTCACCACAAACTCAACCAACGCTGGGCCAGATAATTTCTGGCCTTACGCATCCCACAGCGCATCTGGCCTGCGCTCAATTCTTCTTGGTTTAGCTTTCCATCATCATATTGAATTGATCCCCACTCAAACGACACTCCATCACTATCTAGATTCTTGTACCCACACTGAGTCAGGTACCTCTTATCAGAATCGGTGAAAGTGAGGTGTGTGAGAAGGTTGCTTTCGAAGTATTCAGTACCAGCAAGAACTATTTATATGCACTCAAAATTCTTGTGGTTTTTGGTGTAGAAAACGGCATGAAGTATGTAGAGCAGGGCGTTTTCTTTAACCTCAAAACAAGAAAGGAGTGGACGTGGCAAGAATTTCTCTCAACCCAGAAAAGAAGTGGATTCGCACACTGCAAAAACCACCATCTGTAGATTCTGATTCAAGAGTCAAACGGGCAGAAGAGGTCTCCAATGGAGTGATCTCTTTTGATGTGTTCCTCGCAATGAACAGGAGGGCGATTGGGTGATGATGGTCCGAGGTGTGAGACGGTAGTGATCATTGGGTTCTTTTTGTTGTCGATGATCAGTTTTGAGAGGAGGTATGCAATGATTTGAGTATCTCCTCAGAACAAAAAAATCTTCTTAACCCACCTCTGCAGAGATTCATCAACGCCAGAGTAATCTCCCTAACATCTTGGAAGTAATTTGGTAATCCTTAGACAATCACTCATAATCTTCCCAGTTCCAGTCCTGACCTTCGCTGGGGTCGTAATCCAAAAGTTCTCTGACGACTTCTTGTCTAAATATTTTTCCTTCCCTGACATGAAAGGTGGACATAACTGCAATGTATCTTAGGTCTGTCTCATTAAATTTTGAAAACCATCGGGTAACAACAATCTCCTCATTTTCATAAAGAATTTTGCAAGGCCCAGGAGTGACCATACTCGACATTGTTTTCATCAAAACTTTTTCTGATTCAAAATTTGCCTCTAGCCCCATCCTATGATCCAAGCATAGGTATTCAGGGCGTATCATTTCCTCAATCAATGAGTAGTCACCGCGAAAACCGAGCCGCCAAGCAGTGTCTATTTGTTTTCCTTTCATCATTGCCTCCCCTTATGCCGTTATCCTTGCTTTGATTTCTGCGATCGAATAGCCCCTACCTGCTTACTCGTAATCTTCCCAGTTCCAGTCCTGACCTTCGCTGGGATCGTAGTCCAAAACTTCTCTAATAATTTCATGTCGATATATCTTCCTTTCTATGAGCTTTGCTGTAGCCATTGTGGCTATAAATCTTGGTTGTGATTCATAATATTTGGAAAACACGCTGATAACGTAGACTTCATCGTTTTCATACAAAAGCTTCCATGGTCCAAGAGTCAAAAAAGGAGATATGGTTTCCATCAAAGATTTTTCTGCTTCAAAATCTACCTCCATTCCCATTCTGTAATCAAAGCAACGATAATCAGGATGAAGCATCGGTTCGATTAGAGAGTAATCTTTTTTTAGGTACCCAAGTCTCCATGCTTTTTCAAAATCTACTGCTTTAGCCATTTTTACACCTCATGCTGGAATCCTTATTTTGATTTCATTAACCATGAACCCAATCAGCCGTGAATCCCTTAGTTTCTGGGCTTCAGCGTCGAATAGAACACTTTCGAGAACGTCTGGCCGGTTACGAATCCGTTGGTGAATATGGCTCAACAGGTAGCCCATTGTCTTGGGATTGGCGTTGTTTTGCCGCAAGAAGAAAGCAAATGAACCTTTTGAAACTCCGGCCTGAAGCGAAAGATAATCAACATACGGCATTTTCTGTTTTGCTTTCACCCGTTGGGTTGAATTATCAACAGCAGGCTTTGCCTGCAAGTTAAGCTGTTGGGATTTTTTGCCAACTAATAAAACAATTCGTCTATCCTGCCGAAATCCGTCAGCAGTTCGCTTGGCTTTGCCGGTCAATCTCTTTATCAATCCGGCCTGTTCCAGCTGCTGTAAGCGATTCTGAACGTTCCGTAATGACATTTGCCAGACCTTGGCCAGATAGGTATCGGTAAGTTTTAACCGGAGAGAGCGACGAAAGAAGAAAACTTTGACTAGCGCATGAGCGTCAAGTTTTTGCGTCTTCTTCAATCCCAAGCTGTCAATGTGACTTCGTAAATGAATCGAGCGATTGGACCAGACCTGGTCCTTGTGGATTGCTTTGGTGGGTTTTTTCGGCTCCATGCCTTCTCGTTCGTTGTGTGTTACGAAGAGAAAGCCGCATGAAATCTACACTTTCTTGTAAAATTTCGGATAAATCGCACCGAAATCTTGCGAGTATGGTGTAAATATTTCATGCTTACCAGCGAACACCCAGTTCACTGGATACGCCGGCCTTTCAGAATTTCTGTCGCCAAACTTCGATTCTGTCTGTGCCGGTTGCTTCCTCTCCTGAATATCGCTTCCCCAGCTCTCGCTAGTTCCGCTTCAGTTCAGAATCCCGTCTAAATTTTTCTTCGTCTAACTAATTCGTGCCTCTCAGCAGCTTCGCTATTGCTCGAGTTGTATCGCTTCACCTGGTACATGAAGTTGGCAATGTATTTGGGTTGAGGAGCATTGCCACCAGGCAACTGAAAGGCTCTCATTCTGCGCCTCTCAGCGATCTGGTTCAGTGCCAGCAATCTTCAGTGCTGCGGAAATCTGCTTTTCCAGTGAGGAGGAAAGCCAATCTCCACCGTGAACAACTGCGGTATAAAATAATGCTCCAATGATAGCAGCTGCGGACAGCAGTCGTAGTCCTACAAATCGGCTACCACGTTTCTTTTTAGCAGCTGGTGGTGGTTCTTCCGGAACCTTGAATTCCTCAGCTGGTGGCCTGCTGTAGATCTTTTCCTTGTTTGCTGATTCAGTTGTCTCAGTCTTTGTGTACTCCAGCAATCTGAGTCGATCATTCTCATGACGTAAATTCTGAACATCCTTCTGAACGACCATTAGCATCTGCTGATAATTTTGCCGTTCTGTTGCGGCCTCGTCCTCTCTCTTCTGTCGATCTGCTCGTTCACTGGTCAGCATTTCCCTCAAGTGATCGATCTCACTGGACATCCGTTGGACCAGTTCCTTGTAGGGTTCTGAGCGTTCTGAGGAAGATTCTGACAGCTCTGCGGAACGTTTTGCTTGTTCTGCAGGTCGTCCCGATGGTCCTGAAGGACGTTCTGGGTCGTTTTCTAGATCTAGAGCGGGATGAATTACGTTCTGAAGGATTTGGAGTTGGGCGTCGTCAATCATTCTTGACTTGCCCTGCTGGAAGGGTTCTACCCCTGTCTGAGTCAGCAAGGAGTATAGTCTCGTCTTGCCAACCCGCAGTTCTCTTGCTGCTGCAGTGATGGTTCTCATGTCGACCTCCATGTCGTTCTATAGTACGACCCAGGTCGTCCGCTGGGTCTTTACAGAGAACAGAGGTGCATAATCCACACAAACTGACGGGCTAAATCAAAAAAAGGCGTGATGACGATTCTGAGCATCCAGGAATGTAGATATTTGCAAAGTTTCGGAGGATAGATGGAAGACCCTGCAGTAACACTGGGAATGCGGGGGAGGGTGTTTGCTTTAATTCCTCATATTTTCAAATGTATTTGATCCTGATGTGGATCTGCAGCTGTGCTGGGTTAGTCGTTGCAGCTCAATCCATCTTCAGCGTCATCGGGTACTGGTTTTGGCGGGTACGGTGGGCATCTAAACCAACTTCCAATTTTACCTTGATAATTATACAAATCGACAAGAATGTACCTTCTGGTAGAATAAGTAGATCTGTTGATCTATAAGGCAATAGTGCCAATTTGAACGTCCATGGAGATTCATCATGAGGAAGCTAACGATCATTCTATTTCTATTGTTTCCAATTTCCGTAGCTTTTGGGGGAGGGCACTCCAAGGGGCACCCCATTCTGACTCCCTTGGAGCCTATGGCTATGGAGGGAAAATACACTGAAATGTTGATGAATGAAGCAAATTTCCAAAAAGGCTCTGGATTTGATGCAAAAACGTTCCAGTTGATTAGCTTGGCTGCATCTGCAGGGATGAAATGTGAGTATTGCATACTGGCTCACACAGCACTGGCAAAAGCGGCTGGCGCTACTGATGAGGAAATCAAGAGTGTTGCCATGATGGCTGGACTCATTGCCATCAACAGTACGATGCTTTACGCGAACCAATACGATATCGAAGAATTGAAAAAGATGTTTTCCAAGTAGCCAGTTCTTTTCTTCAGTATAGTC
>JACLAD010010830.1_pt1 | contig 48317 bp, 42 predicted proteins | sample 8027901 | NCBI WGS metagenome assembly JACLAD01 (sample SAMN15725071, study PRJNA655200) | protist metagenome | isolation source: fluorescence activated cell sorting (FACS) single amplified genomes of... | place: Spain: Blaines Bay Microbial Observatory, Mediterranean Sea | collected 2016-07-05 | reverse complement strand
CTTTGTTGAAAACGATGCATGATCAAGAACTCTCGCAGAAGGAGAGGGATGATGCAGCGTGGGTGCTTAGCCAGGGGTTTGAGAATGATTGGAATTTACGAGCGAGGTATGACCCCACGAACGCGCAGTCTATTGGTAATTGGAGAGATTTGTGCAGGGTAGTGCATCAATATACAAAGATGAATTGGTATGGTAAGTCCTGGCCAAAGCAAATGGCAGCGATGGTGCCCATGAACGTCATATACCCACTTCAATTCTGCCAAGAGATGAAGATCTACTACTTCCAACCGCACCGTGCAACCCAACCAATGCCAGCCCCTTGGTGCGACTTTGAAGATTGGTACATCCTAAACTCCATGTACGCGCCAATCGAACGAGAATGCACTAACTACGAGCACGCGGACGCAGAATTAGTTGTTGGAACGGTTATGCATCTATGGAAGAAAGATTACAACGCCAACAAAGATGTTGCAATGAAATGTATTAGTAAGATGTGCCATGCGCATGCCGGGTTTTACGCTAGAGATGCGTGTATGAAGTATATAATGGATATCCTACAGGTGGTACAGAAGTGTGATTTTGAGAGTTTAGAGTGTTTGACCGATGCGTGTCGGTCGCTGGCGTATTTGTTAGATCCGGCGGTTGGTAATCCAAAGAGGTTGGATTTCAGCGCATTGGATTTGTTCGCGCATATTATTCAGAATGAGAAGTTTCCCAGGGAGCAGTCCTTTCCTGATAATTTGCTAGCGGATATGCTGTACGTGGTGGCAGTGCAAGATGGTATGGAAGGGTTGGTAAAGTTTGTGACGGCCGCTGATCAGATCCATGCGAAAAGTCATCAGCATGAGTACCCGGGTGTTTTTGTACAGGTGAGACATCATAAAATCAAAAAACGTTAAAATTTCAAGTTTTTTCATCCCAAAACATCAAAAATCATTGAAATTTTCTCATTTTCACACTTTGGTTCATTTTTGTATAGGTGAGATATGAGATGTGCCAATGCGTTCGTAAAGTTGAAGCACAATCTTGGGCGAAGAGCAGTTCGGAAGCTTGTGGTTTAATGTTAGATCTACTTGTGAATTGGTTGCAGAATTGGAAGCACCCCGCGCCGACTAACAAGCATAAGCGCGCGATCTACAATGCGATCATGCACGTGACCCTAGTCCCAGAAATGACACCGAAACAAATCCAAATCGTATTCGAGCAGGTTTTCCTCGTAAGCTTGACCGAAAACGCAAGTGATCGTTGGTTGACAAAGCATCTGCTTTACATGAGTAAGGAATTAATAGTGGAGCACTGTCATGAAGCCTTTACAGAGTTATTCAAGAAGAATCAGCGATTACCACTCATCCTAGAGAAATTATATGAGTCATACCAGCACGACACCGAGGTCATGTACAACATCCTAGCCCTACAAGCACGTGTTTATGACTACAACCGAGTCTTCGATATCCTCACCACTGAAGCAAGGAAGGAGCAGCCCGATATTAACAAGATTCAACCAGCGCTAGAAGCACTTGCCGAGCGCGTCGCAGAGGCGGACGAGGACGAAAAATTTGCATTCACAGAGAAGTGCTGTGCAGATCTCCCCTTATTCCCATGGTTTCAAAATTATTTCGCTAACAAAAAGATGATGATCCTACTCTGCCGATTGGTCCAAGGCGGTGCATTTCCAAAGACAGTCGATGAGTGTGCAAGTCTAGCAAAGATGGCGACTAGAAACCACAGTGACAACAGAGAACTCTGCGAAGAAGTACTAGGCATGATTTACCGTTTCGCAACCAACACCATATCATGGTCTCGCGACGCGGAAGTCAAAAATCAAATCCGCGACCAGCGCTCCTGGAAACCATTAGAATACCTAATCGAAAAAATGTCCGATAATGTAATCGGCAAGAATGGAACCGAGGGCCACACCGACATATGGCATTACGCGATATTCTGCCGGGGTCTGATAACACCGTTCAGTGAATTAGATTATTTGCAGTGTGAGCCATGGCGGTTGTATGGATCGATTGTTGTTGCAGAGGAGATGGGACGATTGGGTATCGGATTAGAAGGTGTGATTGAATTTTTAGAGAACACCGTGCACTGGGAATGGTGTAAGAATGTAGATTACGCGCAAAAGATCCAGCAGGCGCTTACGTTTATCCGGACGAGTCAAGCTGCCATCCCAGCAGGCGTTCCGGGAGCAAATGGTGTACCGATGCCGGGTCAGCAGGGTATGTATCAATCGCAAAGTAGCGGGTTCGCCGTGCAGAGTCAGAATTCATTTGGCGCGTATGGTGTTAGCACGCAGGGGACGAACCAATCTAGTTTCAATGCGCAAGGATCATTCAACATGCCTGCGCACCAAAGCTCATTTGGAGGGGCTAGTAACCACGGTGGTAGCATTGCAGGCAGCCCTTCTCCACAGCCGAATTTCAACCACCAGCCATCATTCAACAGCTCACCGCCTACCGGATTCAATATGTAATTCTTTTCAAAACATGATATAATCTCTCACCTATCGCCCAAGATTGAGCTTTGACGTCGTAACGAACGTTACTATGTTTTGATAATGATACACACTGCGGATGTAACTTTTTCAACGATGCCTACAAATTGGTTTGTATTTGTCTAAAATCTTGATGAATATTCGTAATTGATTTATTTTTTCACATAAATTGTGTCATTGATGTGGTTGTTCGTCAAATTTGTTTCATGGATAAAAATTTACGTTACATGGTTCACGCCCGTATTATATACCCCCAATTTTATATATAAAAGCGTTTGTACAGAATCGCTCAATTTTGTTTATTTTATCCACATTTTGATTTTTTAATAGCATCAAATTTTGTCATGTCGTACGACAGAGGTGGTTGGGGTAATTCTCATTCAAACAATCGATGGAACGATGATAAAACAAGTGGTGGTTACAATAATTGGTGGGGAGGTAATAACAATCAGTGGAGTAGTACAGCATGGAGGACAACGTACGCGAAGCAGGACGATGACGACGAAGCACCATGGGGCGGTGGTGCAGCTTCATCTAGGTACACCACTCAAAATAAAGATGAAGGGCGAGGCGCAGATGAACATCCATGGGGTGGACTCCCGACCTACAGCAGAAATATCTCGACCGAACAACCAGCCAAAACTCCACCCACCACAAACATTGAATCAACCAGAGAAGTCCAAGAACGGAATCGTCAAAAAATCACATTTTTGAATTGTCAAAAAAATCCGCGAAATGTTATTTTTCATGTTTTTTTCAGTCCGAAGCCGTTCTTTTTACTCGAATTTTCAATTTTGCTTTTTTAGGTCACAACTCCATATACGCCTCCTGACAGTCCTGAAACAGACGAATATGAGGATAAGGATCCTTTTGCCCAGTCAAAACGAGAATATGGTGAAAATAGTTTGATGTCCAAGGTGAAACGATTGCCCACATACCGCGTTCAGAAGGAGATTTTAAAGGCGATTGCAGACGATAACAATTTTGTGAGTGTGATAAGCGGATCTACTGGTTGCGGAAAGTCCACAGCAATTCCATTAATGTTATTTGAAGATACAGTGGCGCGTGACCATCATTGTCGTATCGTCGTCACACAACCTCGTCGTATGGCCGCAATAAACCTCTCCACACATATGCATAATGTCATTGGTATTCCTGGTTCTGTTGGCCACCGTGTTAAGTTAGAAAGGAATGATCCTGATTTCGCTTCCAAAATAGTATATATGACAACGGGATATCTGTACAACCAGCTGTTGCATGAACCGGAGAGATTAAAGGAGTATTCGCACATCATTTTAGATGAAGTACACGAGAGAACGGTTGAGATGGATAAGTTATTGTTATTGCTGAAAGAATTGATATTGCGGCAGTTTAGCGAGAAGGATTTGAATATCATTGTTATGAGTGCAACGTTGGACGGCGCTGTCTTTCGTGATTACTTCGCTGGCATAAATCCCAATGGAGATCCACCCAATATCGTCGAAATCCCACCCATCAAACGTTACGATGTGAAACAATTCTACCTTGATGATTTCCTGGAGAAAGGTCCCCTCTACCTAAACGGTGACAAGAAGGTTAGTATCGATCAAAAATTACCAAACAAAATGAAGAAAGTTAAAGATAAATTCATGAAGCAATTCTTTGACACGCCTGACGAGTCCGCGGATGTTAATGCCGGGTTAAAACCATTACTAAGTTGGTGTATTGAAAAGATGGCTTGCCAAGGTGACACGATTCTCGTTTTCCTCCCAGGAGTTCAGGAGATCACAGGTATACAGGAGTTTCTATTAGACTGGCAGTCGCAATTTCGTGATACGACATATAACATCATACCATTACACCGGCAAATCCCTTTGTATGAGCAGAAATTGGCGAGCAGAGACGCGGGTGAAAAGTCGATCAATATCATTTTAGCAACCAACGTCGCGGAGAGTTCTATTACCTTTGGCTCCAAATTATCCTTGGTGATCGATTTTTGTTTACAAAAGAGAAATACGTATTCGTATGAGAGAGGTGTCACGACTCTGGGTACAGGATGGGCGAGTCAAGCAGCGTTGAAGCAGAGGGCAGGTCGTACCGGTCGAACGTGTGAGGGGCTTGTGGTGAGATTGATCCCAAAGGAGATGTATGAAGCGCTCCCCGCATTTGATCAGCCGGAAGTGAAACAATGCAACTTAGACACATTATTCCTCCAGATTCGAGAAATCTCCAGAAGTAGCGCGTTTGATAAAAAGGTCACCAACGTAGAATCAATTCGACGACAAGGAATCGCTTCCCACACGCCAAAGCAGTTACTGATGGCAATGCCTACGCCAGTTGGGGATGATGCCGCTGATCGAGCTATTCTATCTCTCTTCAAAGGAGGTGCTCTACAGCAAGGGGAGGAAGATTCTGGTCTGACGTATACGGGTACAATCGCAACCGAATTTGGTTTAGACGTACCAATCGCAAGAATGTTGTATATGGGCGTAATGCTTGGTTGCCTTCCGGACGCGATCATCATGGCCGCTGCTTGTGTCGAAACAGGTGTTCAACCCGCAACATTATTTCAAGAAATCGGTGCGCCAAAATTAGACAATCCACCAAGATGGGCAGATTGGGATCAATGGCGTGTGCAGCAGCAGGACAAATGGATGTTGAAGTTGAATAAATTAATTGATGTGAGGCGATTGTTTGATGAAGATAGCTATTCTGAACCCATCATGGCTAGAAATCTGGTGAAAGCATTCCTTGAATTTTGGCTTGCATTGTACAACACCGACCATAGTGCATTAGGTCTAGTTGCGGATGAGGATGAAGGAAAGGGTATATTCCAAGAGTCGGATCAGATGAAGTACATGTGGCGTTTGACAATCAAGATGTTTGATCAACATTATCTACGACCAAAAGGTGGCACTGATATCAACTGGGACGAATGGGAACAGAAACATGCGAACGAAGACAAACGATTGGTACATTTTTGTTTTCGTTTCTGATAGGAATTTTGATGAAAAAAATGTGAAAAATAACGAAAAATATGCAAAATTGATGAATTTTTGTATTTTTTTGTGATTTTTAGGGTTTAAGGGTTAGGGTTTTCAGACGTCATTTTAGGGTTTAGGGTTTAGCCCTAGGGTTTAGGGTTTTCAAACGTCATTTTAGGGTTTAGGGTTAGGGTTTAAGCTTGTTTTGGGTCGATTTTAGGGTTTAGGGTTTAAGGGTTAGGGTTCTGGGGCCCGATTTTAGGGTTTAGGGGTTAGGGTTTTTTGGCATCATTTTTTAGGATTTATTTTTTGAATTTTTTTTCAAAAAAAGGTGAATGCGTTGCGACAGCGCGAACAAGCGGAAGAAAGCGTGATTCATGTGACCTCATTACTACGAACTTTGCAGACAATTGATGATTTTGCGAGAAGATTCTATGACATGTTACCGGATAAGCATGAAGGGAAGAGGCAGGTAGAGTGTTTGCTCGATGTTTTGTGTGGTACCGAAGCGATGGGTGATACATTTGAAAAGATGTTTGCTAGTGCTAGTAAGTTGAAGGTGTTGCTGTCAGCTACGTTTCATGATAATTTATCGTATGGAAGATCCGGGAATGTAAGTGGCTTGATGATGAACATTGAAGAAGGTAGCAAAATCAATTCCACTCTTCTTGCATTGAAAGCATTCACACGAACAGAGGGACAAAGGTATCGCCTTACGTCAGGATTTTGGAACCGCGCGATTCTGTATCGAAATCTACCTCTCCCTTCCGCTCACCCCGCTTTCAAACGGTACAAAGAAGGTATGACAAATCTCCCGCAGAAATGCGACAACCCGCGCGAGCTAGTTCGCTTTCTGACGGAAAATGTATCCACGGGTATTGCACTCGAGCCGGGTCCACAGAATGAATTGCAAGATTTAGATTTCAAGCTTGACTTTTACGACAAGGCCAAGAAGTCAATGGCGCTGATCCAATTCGATAAGGTTGAAGAGTGCCCACCAAAGGTTGGTTTAAGTCCGCCACACAGAGGATGCGTGTCGGTTTACAACATTACCAACGGCCGTTTTGCATCATCCTTTGTAACCGATTCCGAACAAGAGTCCATTCGTATCAATCGTCCAGTCTTACCGTTCATCGTGAAATGGTTCGTTGACATTCCGCCAACGCAGGCAGACTACGATAAGAGAGAAGAGAAGATGAAGAATAATGCGAGGAAAGCGTTGCATAATCAAACTGGGAAGTTGGGTGATCATTTATCGGCAATGTTGGATAGTTTATCTCCGGCTGGCTGTCTTTGCGATTTCCCAAATTTCAATCGAATGTTGCAAGCCGGCCACCAACCGCAGAAGCATCTAGCTGTCGGCGGAAGGGTTCAAGTCACAGGCAGCCAAGCGCGATTGTCCGCTGCAACAGTGCTCGAGCCCGGTTTGGTCGGTTTGAAATTATTCCTATCCACCCATCCGTTACGTGGAGGATTAAGCGTATGTATCGATGCGCGCAATACCGTCGTTGCGTTATTCATCCACCGAGAGAAGGGAAATGACAAGAAGAAAAACGCGGGCATCTCATATCGTCTTCCAAACCACATGCCAATTACAGTTGAGGAGATGCTGGAGATTAATAATTTGCGCAAGTCTATCACTTTGATGTACGCGGAGGCCGCAAAACTATGCGCAGGTATCGATGCCCCCGCATTGAAGGACATCCCGGAGTCGATTTTAGTTCATTCAGATAAGGTACAGGCAACGATTACACAATGGATAGAAGCTGGTGAACCTGATAGTCTTCCAACCATTCCGATCGAGGACCAGGAGTTCAGCTGGCATCTAATTCTCAAGCCACATGTCCGACCCATGGATTTCTTCACCTCAAAACGTATCAATGAAATCTTCGATGATCAGTTACACACCGTCGACGCGCCGGCAAATCTTGATTCTGATTATGAGACCGAGTCCGAGGATGAAGACGAGGAGGAAACTGCATCCATGACCAGGGTCCAAGAAAGATTTTGCTGGTTTTTGCTTATTTTTCACATTTTTTTCCTCCGAATCCCTTTCTTTTATCAAAATTTTAATTTTGTGTTTTAGGTATGTCCGCGGTGTAAATTGGATAAGTTTCGTGCTTGCTATTCAAGCAAGCAATGGAATAAGTGTAATGCCGGTGTTAGCATCTGCAAAGAATGTGAGGGTAAACCAATGGAAGTTTTACAAGGTCGGTTATGCAATGCTTGTGGCATCCGTAAGCCAGCAGAAATGTTTTCCAATGGTCAACTGAAAAAGAAGGCGGATGAGCGGCAATGTAAGGAATGCGTCGAGAAGAGCAAAGGCATACCAAAGAGCAAAACTGTAACAACCCCCGGCTTCGGCAAGTTTGCATTTGAAACCCCCAACAAAGTAACCCTACCCTTACCTGAAGAATCCCCGCGAGAAGAACAAGCCGAAACCAGCCCATCTCCATCATTAATTGCCAATTTCGATGATCTAGACCTTAACCCAACACCAGAAAAAGAAGATCCACAAACACCAATCAAACAAATGCCGACAACCAATTACGACTACGATGATTATCTCGATGTTACGCCGATAAGTATGAAGTCAAATGTTTCGTTGGACAGGATTGCAGGAAGAAAGCAAGTGGATGAAGAAACAAGGAAAGCATTGAATAGAGAGTACCGAGAGAATGACAGACGGCAGACTCTAGAAGAGGGTCATCAGGATCGGGAGCAGGAGGATTTTGCGCTGTATGGCGGGAAGAAGAGGATTAATTTTGTGAGTGATTTCGAATGCGATTTTCAGGAGCTTGATGCGAATTATGTCCAGTTTGAGGATATTAGTACTGTGGATCTTGGTGATGTCAGAGATGGGTTGGGTAGAAAGATTGATCGCTTTGGAAATGTGATAAAGGAGGAAAAGCAAGATGAAGATCAGTCGGATTCTCACATCGAATGTACTCGGTGTGATATCATCAATCGGTCAGAGGAGAACATCATCGTTCAACTGGAATCCTTATCCCCGCCGAGACCAACATACCCTCCCCCTTCGCGACCACAACAGCGTATTGCTCCATCGCCATCACCTACACCCAAAAAGCGAGCCGCGCCACCTCCACCACGGGCTTCCCCCACAAAAGCATATTCAAAACGGCCGCCGCCGAAACCACCAACAAAACGTCCGGCTCCTCCACCACCAGTCCCCTCCACGCAGCCAGTAAGTGCGAAGCGTCCTCCCCCTCCTCCGCCAGTGCAGCAACCAAGCAGTGTCTCCTCCACGGAGCCTGTTCAACCTGTTGCGAAGTCGATTTCAGCGGCGGCAGCTTCGACACCAGTCCAACCAGCCGAGCCTATTCAACCGAAGTCAATTTCACCGCCGATCGCACAAGAAGTTACGGATGAAGACCTATTGGCAAAGATTGAAGCTCAACAAAGAGAGTTTGAGGAACAGCAAAGGGAATTTGAGGAGAAGCAAAGGAAGTTGCTGGAGGAGAAGCAGAAAGAGTTTGAGGAGAAGCAAAAGGAATTGGAAGCTTTAAAGCAGATGGTGCTGCAGAGGTCTTCTCAGCCGCCTTCGGTCGAAGCTACAAGTGTAGAGACCGTTTGTACGACACCGGTAAAGCCACCGCCACCAGCAGCATCCGTTGAAGCTACGTCTGTGCAGCCGATTTCAACAACCTCCACTGGACCACCAAACCCGCCAGCATCAGTGGCCTCTTCATCATCAGCAGCAAAACCGAAACGCTCACCACCTCCCCCACCACCGAGAAGGAAATTGAACCCAGCGGCAATAGCTAAGCAGGTTGCAATGAAAGTTGCAGCTGGTGATGTCCAAGAAAGGAATATTATCATTTTTGAAATATTTTTCTTCAAATTTCTTGCATCAGAATTTTTGATTTTGGTTGCTTAGGTATCCGTTCCTCGCAGACCAATACATAGAAGAGATGCGCCGGCACCACCAGAAACCAGCACTTCGTCAAACCAGCAAAAAGATAATGATAAGAAAGAGCAGAGTCCAACGAAGCCGACCCCTGAACAGAGCGCTAAAGATGAGTTAGAGAAAGAAATTCAGGCGATCACCAATTTCAATCCTGCCCCTCCAAATTGGAAACCAGAGGAAGTACTGGCGGAAGAGGCGGAAGCAATCAAAAACTGGAACCCAGCACCACCCGATTGGAATAATCAAGAGCAACAGGTACATTTTTTCTCTTTTATCAAAATTCTCGAACTTTTATTTTGATTTTTCGTTTTTTTTCAACAGCCATCCATCCCCAGTTCATCGAGCAGCAACCAGCCGCCTCCGCCTAATTTCGATTACAATGCAGTTTCCAAATGCGCGGGACGCGGTACTAAGGCGCTACTCCCAAAGTGGAGAAAGGAGGAGCAGCAGAAGAAAGAGGAACACCCAGAACTTTAAATCCACTACACATTAAACATTTTTTGAATGAAAGAATCAAATGAATTTTTACAGTTGTAATATGAAAAACATGGTCTCATTTTTGCAAAGAGTCCTTTTCATCCTCATCAAAATTAGTTGTTGTGTTTGTGGTTGTTGATATACATGTGGAAATATGAATCAAATATTATGGACCAAAATGCCACAAGGAAATTCATTTGGATAAATACATTTTTTGCCCAAACCACACCCAATTTATTTTATATACGTAAATGCGTTTGTTCGTTCGTGCCGCATCATAAGTTTATTTAACATTTTCACTTTTAGTCTAAGATATTATTATTGCATTCAATTTCAAAAAGAATTAGTTATTATAAAGAGATCTTCCGCCGCTTTTTGTACGATAATTACATCCAACTATAACACTCACAAACAGCAACCATGAGTGAGAGAAAACAGAAGTATAAGATGATGTTTGGTGTTAAAATTCCAATTCAGAAGAGAGACAAGCCGTTGCACCGTTTGCCGGAGAACACTGATGAAATGGTGCGAATGGACGATCCTGACATACCGCCAGTTTTGTTTGTTGAAGGGATATGAATGTATTATTTTAAGTGTAACATCGATTTTTTGTGGTATTATTTTAGGTTTTTGTTTCGAGACGATGAAGAGCGAAGTGAATATAAGCACCATGTGTGGAAACAAATGTTAGACTACGAGCACGATATGGACGACTATAAAACATATATGGCAAGTCACAGTTTGACATTAGATGATTGGCACAAGAATAAGACGGAGTGGCGCACAGAGAAGCATAGCTTCAAGAAGGGTGGCACAATTAAATTTTCAGGGACAATCGAGCAATTCCAGTTGTACGATTCTTTTTTCAAATTTGTGATTTAGTTTTTGTAGTCAATATTTATGATCTTCTTCAAGGTATCGAGCCGGCGTAGAAGATTACGAAATCACGCGCGAATATGTAAAAAGGCTATTGTTTTTTCTACGGTGTCGATGGCCACCTTACCATATCATCGAGAAGGAATTGAAATACCGTTATCGGACTAGATTTTGGGAAGCCGGCCCGGGGCTCGAAAAGGATCGACGCCAAGCACGCATTGTATTTGACGAGTATTTTGGTTATCAGAAGGCAGACCTTTCTGGTGTTGAGCCTGAGCAACCTCGTGATTCTTATTCGCGTCGGGTTTCACAAGAAAGTGAACGTGAGCAACCCCGTGCTTCTTATTCGCGTCGAATTTCAGAAGAATGCGATCGTGAGCAACCTCGTGCTTATTCCCGTCGGGTTTCAGAAGAACACCGTTCGAGTGCACCTGGTGAACGTGAACAACCTGGTGGCCGTGTGTCTTCTCGATCGCGCCGGGTTCCACAAGAAAGCAGACCGCCGATGCCCGAGTATTTACCACCTCCAGAACCTGCTGCGCCTGAGTCATCTTCGCATTCAAACGGTAAGCAAAAGGTACCAGCACCGTTCCCCATTCGTGAAAAAACAAGCGATTCGCGGCCAGGATCTGGAAAAGCACGGCCCGAGCTTGACGGCATTGGACCAACTGCAAGCAGCCGTCCAGTTACAAGAGAGCCAAGCAGACGCAATGAAGTTGAGGTGCCGTTAGACGAGTGGGACGGCGAAGTGAAAGTGCTAACCAGCATGCGCGCTCAGAAAAAGACAGCAAAAGCAATCCCCCCTAACGTTGCCGTTCCCGTTTTTGAGATGTCTCGCGGATCCTCCCCTTCAGGTTTAAGAAAATCGTCTTCGCCAGATTCTGATGTTTTTCTTAGTGATGATATGAGAGATGCACTGGCCGCCGGCATGGGGAATGACACCAGCCGAAGTTCGCACGAAGTCACCCCACCAAGACATTCGCCAAACAATCCTCAAGATGTGGAGGGAGGTTCGCTGTTTGATACCTCTCCAGCATCGACCCCGCGTTCATTCGATGCTTTTTCTCCTTGCGAACATGGAATAGATTCCGAGCGTCATTTCAACTTTCGCACAGAGGGTTGGGGTGTGCAGCCTGAGGAAAGTAGAAAGAGTAATAGATTTGACCCGCGTGCCAGAGATGATGAAAAGGGATGTGATGATACAGGATATAAAGTTGCTAACGCTAACTATGCTGCCGCTCGAGCTGTAAGATCTCCCTCACCAAGAACTCGCGCGCGACCTCCAATGATCCGTTCCCCCTCACCAACACATACATCAATGTCAATACCTTTCACGAACATCGATATGTCCGGCATCAAAACTCCGTCAATCATGAGTTATCACGTCGGGGAGGAAGCGATAAGCCCTTCCCGGCGGCACCCCTTCGCGATGAACCCAGAAATAGACACCATAAAAGAAGATACAAGGTACAGTAGCCATTGGAATGTTAGCACGAGATATGATCCACGAGGCAGTGGCCACGAGGGAAGTCAGAAAGAGGGATATTTATGTCTTTGTGAATGATTTTTTTGTTCATTTTTTTGTTTCAAACATTTGTTCATATTTCTATTTTTAGGTTTCAACACCACAATCGACAAGGATTACAGTCGTTGGAAGTAAAATATATCGCAAGGCGGCCCAGTATATTATTTATATTTTTGTCAAACAACCGATTTTATTTGATACAAAAAGCGGGTAACTTTCATTTTTTCAACTGAACAGTCTTATATCGAATATACATGTGATTTGTTTGGGTCGTCCTGTGTACACAGTTTGTTTCTTTGAAGCAGATTTTACCATGTGGTCTATATTATCTTTTTATTTCTTCAAGAGTGTTTCGTCAAAAGTTGCATCGTATCCTGGTAGCAGTGATGGCAATTCTTTGTCATGCAGTAGATTGAAGGAGGAAAAATTGGATTGTGCGGCGTGTGTGTCTGACCCGCCGCCGATTGATGGTTTTAATTGTAATGGGTTGACACCGGAAGATGATCTGGAAGCAGAGGTCAGTGCATTATTTGGAGGCAGAGCGCATGCTACAAAATTGTACAATCAAACCGAATTTTTGTTTATAGAAGATGGCCAAATACCTCAATTTGAGGTTACTATTGATAACGATATTTGGCTGTCTGCTCATCAAGAAGCAAATTTGTGGAAGGAGGAATACATGCCAGCAACCGTGAAATACGGTGATAAAGAATGGAAGAATGTTGGTATTAGATTAAAAGGAAGTGTTGGAAGTTTACGGATTTGCGCGTGGTATGCAACGTGCAAGCGTTTCAGTTACAAACTAAAATTCAACCACATCGATAAAACCCAAACATTCTTCGGTCTAAAGAAATTACAATTTCACGCATCTTTATTAGATGGAACGTTCATGCGCGAGCGGCTGGCGTATTCCATCTATCGAAGTGTTGGTGTTAAAGCTGTTCGTCAAAAGTATTCTCAATTAGTTGTGAATGGCAACAATATAGGAGTCCGATTGTTGACAGAAGTTGTTGATGGAAGGTTTACCGATACATTTTGGGAGCATGGTGATGGAAATTTATATAAGCAGGTGTGGCCGGGTAATTTGTTTGACAGTACTGTTCTAGCTTGTAAGCACGATGACTGTTTTGATGAGTTAGTCCCAAGGCCGAAGAGTGATTGGATTACATATGGATTACGTACCAACGAAGAAGTTGCAAATGTCACTCGCATGAGAGAGTTTGATCATCGCTTGAATTCAATTGTTGATGATTACCAATTATCACAAGTAATTAAAGAATTCACGCCAGCGGAGCATAATGCATTCTTTTTTGCGTTAAACATAGCAATGGATGACTGGGATGGTTCGATGTTGTTTCGATGGGAGGAGGACCAGGGCATGTCGAGGGATGCATATTGGAATCATAATTTTTATTTGTATAGGGATGACCACGACAATTATACACAACAGAAATTCCATCCCATCCCATGGGATATGGATGAGGTATGGCAGAGGGATTTTTTTGACATCAAAATATGTGTTCTTATCTTTCTGATTTTATATTTTTGATCAAGGTTTGGCCGTGGGATGATTATGGGCATATCGTTGGATCAGATCGACCGGATTGGGACGCACCAATTTGTGATAAAGATTCAAATCCATCTGATCAATGTATATCTTGCGACTGGTATTGGTCGACTGAGTACGAGGATAAATCAATGCCCACCAGCTGTTTTCCATGGTGGCGCGCGTACGCCCGCCCGTTGCGTAGTTATTTTATGAACGCAGCGGAAAAGTTGTTGGAGGGGCCGTTGCAGTTGTGTCGGTTACAAGCAAGGTTGGATAGATGGTATGAAGAAATAAAAGATTTGGTCCAAGACAAGGATTTCAAAAAACATTTTTTTGTAATTTTTTCTTCCAATTTTCATTAACTATGCACTTTTGTCATCATTTTTTTCTCCAAATCTCTTTCTGTTATCAAAATTTAGGTTAAGGCAGAAGAGGCTGCAGGGAATTATCCTGGGGTGATTGGGGAGGAAAGAGATTGGTTGTATGACTGGGTGTTTCACGAAGGGAATACCTGGGAGGAGGAGTTTTTATGGTTTCGGAATGTACATCTGCCCCATTATCTAAACCGATTCCGTGATTTGGTATCATGCAACCGCAAGTACCCCGCAGACGCTTGGGGTGAGCATGCTCAACCCATAAAGACACACGCAGAGGGCAGTGGTCATATGGGTGGAAGTACGAATTTTGACAGGGGAGATACCAGTGACGCGATGTCTTTGACGGTCGCGGTGTCTGTGTTCAGTGCCATTTTATTATTCTGAAATCTTACGTGATTAACATTTTTGTTTGCTGTATGTTTTTATTTCGTTAATGGTATATTCATTTCGTACGTGTTCTCCCATAGTTCTACAAATTTAGTTTGCCAGGATGGTAAAAGGAAAAGTAGCCCACAATGGCATACATATGGATGTCCTAGGTGGTGCGGGGATTCCTCCGCCGTTTGTAAAGCAGTGTGGTAGATTAGCGCATCCATCGCAAATCGATGAGAATGAGGTGCTACGTGCGGTTGGGCAGGTTATGACGCCGATGGGTTGGGATAATAGCTGCAGTATAGTAGCCATGAATTTTCCGGAAGGGACAACGGAAATCCAAGCCATGAGCTTTTTTACATGGTTTGTCCCAGTTATATATTGCGAGAGGATACCACGGAATACAACAGCTGGCGAAGGAAACTTCATCATCGTACGATTTTTTGTAGGAAAATTTTGGTTGTAGTGATAGATAGAACACGTTTAATTTTCAATACATTTTGTGATTGTCGGTCCATTTAAGATGTTTTTAACACCAACTACGTCTTTTTTTCTTTTCAATTCAATCACGTTTTAATCATAAATATGGGCGATACAGAGCGATTCGCTTTTGGCATACGGCCATGTGTGAATGGTGTAGAGCCGGAACATTTGGATCCGTTGGTTAGGAGAATTGTTGATGGGTTGGAGAAGCATACCGTGGAGAATCATAATTTAGAGACGGAGGCGAAGTTAGGTTTGATTAGCGGCGGCAAGCGCAAAAGTGAGGAGGCAAAGAAGGAACGATTGAAATTACCAGGGGAAAGTGAGGCAATACTCGAGCCGTCCTCACCGAATTTTGAGTATGAATTTCAAGCGGGGGTTACCAAAGAGCAGTTCGCCGAGATACGAAAGCTCCTCGACACCATACACCGTAACACAGAAATGCCATCCCGCTATAAAATCCACAATGTCAAGAACACCTACACCGTAGATGAAATGTACCTCGTTGACAAGAACCGTGTGAGAATCTCCTTCGCATCGGACGAAACCCTCGTTAAAACCAACAAGATCGTCGACCAAATCACAAAACGCGGCATCGAGGACGTCAACATCTGGTCCGGACCACCCGACACAGAAGATTCACACCGTGACATACGCGTCTCCTTTCGAAATGAAGAACCTTGGACCGGCGACCTCCCCGACGAGGACCAGCACACTATGACACGTACTAAAAAAAGGACAAGCTATGAATTTGGTGGATGGCAAGCAGATATAACAGAGGTTCAAGTGAAAAGTGATGATGGCTTTACAACCAAATATGAAGTGGAATTTGAACTCAAGCGAGAACTAATCTTACAAAATCTAGCAAGCATGAAGCAGGGCAAATCGCATTCCTTGTATAGTATACTACACGATTTTGTTTGGTTTGTACGCGACATGGCATGGTACTTCTCCCACAGTAGTAACGAGATGTCGAATGAGATTGTGGACTTGATACACTGCAGGCAGACGATCCAAAGTATTGCAAATTACGAGAAGAAAGTGTGCCCGGTGTTACCGATTATTGGACAATATTTATTTGAAGTGGCAGCTGAACTCGCTGAAAACCCGCATAATAACAGCAGGAATAGTGTGGATAGTGAAGATGATGCGACACCGAGATTAGCGCCATCCCCTCATCAGATAAAACGAAAGAGTAAATCACCAGAACGCGTTAAATCAAAATCACCGAATCGTGTATTAAAATCAAAATCTCCAGCTCGAAGCACACCAAAACAGGTTGAAAAGCGGAAATCACAAGAACTCGATCCAGACCTCCCCGTGTTTACCATGGATTTTGAGCCACCTCCCTTCGGAGTGGTAGGTTCCGATTCTGAAGAAGAGATAGAAGAAACACCGTTAGAATCAGAGATATCATCGCAGGATCTTGCCGGATTTGAAGACAATTTCACACCCCAAGCCAAGAAACCAAAATTACAATAATTATTTTGTCTCAAGTACCATAATGTCTCTTGTACAGCAGTTAAAGAATTCTTTTACTTTTCCCGAAGGTATTTGCGGATAAAAAGAGCAGGGACGAAATAGCAAAAATGCCGGAATTGGTATACGATGAAGAGGGGCGGAAGATATTTTGCACGCCAACCGTGCCAAATGAATATGCACATGATGAAGGTGGATTCTTCGCGACGCTCTGTCGTTGCGGGGGTAGTGGTGGTGATTGAGTTTAAGCCACACACGTTCTGTAATTTTTCAATTTGATCAAAAGCACAATTATATTGTTGTCAGTGTTGGCAGTATGTTCGAATATAACAGGTAGTCAATGCTCATCATAAGTTTCATACAGAGCACATGTACCAGTAGCCAAATGTATCATATTATATGTATGCGTTTCAATTTTATTGCATTTTTGCGCGTTCCTGCATGGTTCATCTAAAATTCTACATTCTTTGAATATCTTTACATCCGCATTTTTTTCTTCTTCTAATTTCATATTTTTCTTTCTTTCTGAATTTTCAATGACAATCAGCAACAATACACTTTGCTAACTACAATCGATTACTTTACTTCTGATTTTTTAAAAAACAAATCTAGTCGAAAGACTTCAATTTTGAAGATGTTGCGCTTGCAATCCGCTTTGCACCGCGCCGGCTTCGGCCGTCGCTATTTCGCATCTCGTTCCCCTGTTGTGAAGGAGCTTTTGGATAAGGTACATTGATGATATGTTTTTGATTTAGAAATATTTTTAAAAGGATGCGATGCAGACGCTGGATTGGTAGTTTTGCAATTTTGTGGCGCGCTTCCATAGTTGCCCCCGCTGCTACTCTCAGTCCGCTGGCGAGTTGGGTAGCCTTTTAGTAGGCGTGATTCAGAATGGAGCAAGTGTTGGCATTACATTTGGAGCTTTTGACGCTCCCTTCATACTCACAGATGAGACTTCCGCAAAGAGCGAGTTGGCCCACTCATTCGGGATCATAAAAACTTGCGGCCAGGCGGTTTTGGTTTTACATTTTGAAGCGGCCGGCGCGACCCAAGCGCGATTTTTTTCTTGGGTTTTTTGTTTTCTTTTTCTTGGTCTTGCGGAAGGAAATGGAATCTTTAATCAATTTTTTAAAACAATTTTAGTTGTTAGTGTTAGCGTCGAAAAGTGAAGAATGCCTGCCGCTCACACAAAAGCGCGATGATTTTCTTTCGGCGGACCAGCAGTCCAAGTTGGCACAAATAATCCGCCAAGTTGAGATCAGCCACGCCAACGTTGCTGACGAGCGCAGTGTTCAAGTTCAATCCCTTCTCACCTGATTTTGAAGCGGCCGGCGCGTCCCAAGCGCGATATTTTTCTTGGGTTTTTTGTTTTTTCTTTTTCTTGGCCTTGCGGAAGGAAATGAAATTCTATCAATTTAGCCAAAAATGATTGTTTTTTATTCAGACGGATGCTTGGGCGACTGGTGCGACCCCCTTATTCATGAAGCTCAAGAAGGAGAAGGGCAACGCTGTCATCGGCGAGACCACTGTCGAAATGGCCATGGGCGGCATGAGAGGGATCCCCGGCATGTAAGTGTTCATACTTTTCAAAAAGTGTGAATTCTTCTGGTTTTAACCGATGCGGTTGCATTTATTTTGTGTAGGTTGTACCAGACGTCGCTTCTTGATCCGATGGAAGGTATCCGATATCGCGGCTTGACTTTGGATGAGTGCAACGAACGCCTCCCCCGCGCCCCGGGCTCCAGCATCGCGCTTCCGGAAGCGACCTTTTGGTTTTTGCTCACCGGTGACATCCCTACTCAAGCGCAAGCCGACGCTTTGTCTGAAGAGCTCCGAAAGCAAGGTGACCTCCCACAACATGTGATCAACACGATCGACAACCTTCCCAGGGACATGCACGCGATGACACAATTGTCCATCGGTCTCCTCGCTTTGCAAAGTGAGTCCCAATTCCACAAGGTGTATTCCTCTGGTAACTTCAAGAAGACCGAGCTCTGGCAGTACGCCCTTGACGACTCCGTCACTTTGATGGCCAAGATCGCCCCGTTGGCTGCGCGTATTTTCCGTAATCAATACTTTGATGGTAAGCAGATCGCCGCCTCTGACATGGATTGGGCTGCCAATTACGCACACATGCTTGGCGTGAACGATTCCGAGGAGTTCAAGAAAGTGATATTAATAATGTCAAAATCGCATTTTCAATTTTTGTTTTCTGACAAAATGTTTTTCTTTTTCGATTTTTAGGTTCAAGGAGATGACCAGATTGTATTTGATGCTCCACGCTGATCATGAGGGTGGTAACGTGTCTGCACATGCGACGCATTTGGTTGGTTCCGCTTTGTCCGATCCCTTTTTGTCCTACTCCGCTGGTACATTTTTATCTTCCATTTTTTGCTTTCAACATGTCTGATTAATTTTCAAAAATGTTTTTGAGGTGTCAATGGGTTGGCTGGTCCCTTGCACGGTCTTGCAAACCAGGAATGCTTGCGCTGGTTGAAGGCAACCCACGCCAAGCTCGGTGATGGTGCTACCGTTGATGCCGTGAAGCAGTTCGCTCAGGATACCTTGGACAGCGGCAAGGTAACATAAAAAATGCAAAACCATTTCAATTCATTTTTTAAGGTCCCAGAACCAGGCACAGAAAGCAATTCAAATTGAGAATCAAATAAACCATAGCATGATTTACGGTAAGCTTACGGCCGCGCGCCAGATTGATACTCCGGATGAGTTAATTGCCGACAAGCAGTTGGTTCGTTGGGAAGCCGGCGCGTCCCAAGCGCGATGTTTTCTTGGGTGTTTGGTTTTCTTTTTTTTGCGCTGTGGGAGGAAATGGACAAAAGCACTGGCCCGCCTACTTTTCCGTGGTCGAATTTTTCTTCGCCGCGCGGATTAAATTGCGCGCTTGAATTATTAAAGGAGAAGCAGGAGGCAAACTTGGCGCTAATCCAAGCTGACAACCAGTTGCGCCCCGCGGAGGTCATTTTCAGCCGGTGCGCCCCAAGCGCGATTTTTTTTCTTGGGTGTTTTGTTTTCTCTTTCTGGGCGATTTTTGGGAGGAAATGAACCAAAATTTCAAGAAAGTATTGGCCCTCCTTGTATGTTTTGTCTGTTTTAGGTTGTGCCCGGATTTGGTCATGGTGTGTTGCGCAAGACCGATCCCCGTTACGTCATCCAGCTCGAGTCCAAGAAAGGGATACTGAATCACATTTTTCAAAAATGCAAATTGTACATTTTTTTCTTCCAAATTGCATCAATTTCGCATTTTTTTCACATTTTTTGTCCCGAATCCATTTCTTTTATTGAAATTTTTCGATTTTTAGGTTTGCCAAAAAGCATTTCCCCAACGACCCCCTCCTTCATCTTGCCAACACCTGCTACCAAGCCATCCCCCCGGTCCTTGAAGCTACCGGTAAGGTCAAGAACCCCTGGCCCAATGTCGATGCTCTCTCCGGCACTTGTACGTCTTCAGAAATACATTTCAAAACATAAGTGTCTTTTTACATTACATATTTTTGTTTTGAGGCATGCAACACTATGGATTGAATCAGGAAGACTACTACACCGTCGTTTTCGCCGTCTCCCGCTCTATCGGATGCGTTGCTCAACTCGTTTTGTCCCGCCGAATGGGTCTCCCCATCGAACGCGTTAAGTCTTTGACATTGGAGAAGCTCGATGAGATGACCTCGTAAACACACGTCCCGTCACACACGATACGTTTGCGTTATAGATAATATGTGTCAATGTACAGAATCTTGTACTTAATTTTTTTTCGAGGGGGAAAGTCAATGCAGCCGATGTTGCGAACCAAGCCAAAAAGATGAATGCCTAATAAAGTGGACTGAGTTGAGGGTTTATTTATTATATATTTTTTGAGCTTTGTGTCACGTAACAATTGATTACTACTACTACTTTTTTAATCCAATCTTCAATAATACTATAATTTTGATTTTATTGAAAAGAACATACTTTTTGACGCAGCCACATCACCATAGATATATCTTTTTTCACAAAATTGGAGTAAGTATCTTTTTGTTTCATATGTAATGTGGTGATGTGGCATGCCGATGAAACCTTAACATACTAATTTATCAATCATTGATTGAATTTTTGTGGTATGATTCTCCTTTCATCAATTAATGCAAGAAATCTTTGCTGAACAGAAAGTGTTGAAAGGAGGATGGGGGTGTTCATTGATTCTTTATCTCTCATCTATTTGGTTGCTGGTAATTTGTAGTTTGACACATCTTTCATCGTAGATATTTTTGATTCAAGGAGTATATATACATATTTTATGCGTCACACGGAACGTTCCATCTTCTTCACAGAATTTTTCTTCTTCTTTTTTGAACGTTTTTTCTTTTTCAACAATGACAACAGCTGCCTTCAGAAATGAAGTCAGCCAGCAAATGGCGGCGCTGGTGAGAAGTGATGATCCAGATGCGAGCATAACGTTTGATTCCACGCTTTCTTCTGAGAATCGAAAGTACGTCCATCATCTAGCAGAGCAGTTTGGCTTGAGGCATAAGTCCGCTGGTAAAGGCGCAGGGCGATGCATCACTGTGTCGAGATGCGAGCACAAGGACAAGAAGCGAAATCAGGAAGGTAAAGTAAAAAGTTCGAATTCTTCGGGTTTCAACCGATGCGATTGAAATTATTGAAAACATTCAAATTCATTTTGAGGTAATGATAACAATTTGCCGATTGTGAAAGTATCACCTGAAATCATCAAAGAGGTAGAACAGCGTCTCCCCCAAATCGCCGGTGCATTGACCGACCCCTCCAAGAAGCCGCGTGACCCCGGTCCAGCAAAACCGATCGCGCTTGAAGAAGTCCAGGCATTACAAGAAGGAAGATTTAAAGCCGAGATGTTTGTTAAAGGTAAAAAGTTGGGATTCAATAAAAGTGAGCTGCACAAGGGGAAAGATTCTGAGAAGTACAAAACATTTCAGGAGTTTAGGCAAAGCTTACCTATTCATAGAGTGAAAGACGAGTTGTGCGAAGCTGTCAAAAATCATCAAGTGACGTTGTGTGTTGGTGATACTGGTTGCGGTAAGTCCACGCAGGTCCCGCAATTTCTATTAGAGAGTGAGGCATCCTGGGAGAGTGAAGATGGGCCGCAAATTCTTGTCACGCAGCCAAGGAGGATTACAGCGATGTCACTTGGAACGCGTGTCGCGCAGGAGCGGTGTCAAAGTATCGGTGATCACGTTGGTTATCGCGTTCATTTGGACTCGCAGAGCAGTAAGAACACGAGGCTGATGTTTTGCACCACGGGTGTGTTTCGAAGGCAGGCGCTAGGTGATCCGAATCTGGATGGATTAACACATTTGGTTTTGGATGAATTGCATGAGAGAGATAAGATTACTGATTTTCTTTTGATTTTCATCAAGGATTTGCTAGCGAGGCGGCCGGATTTGAGAATCATCTTGATGAGTGCAACATTACGGGTAGAGACTTGGCGTCAGTTTTTCCCTGGGTGTAAGGAGGTGCATGTCGAGGGTAGAGTTTTTCCAGTTCAGCGCATGTTTCTTGATGAGCTAGCACCAATATTACATGAAAAGGGGTACAAAAATGATCTCGGTCCAGGGTTTGCCGCTGGTGGCAGTGGTGCGCTGAAGTCCGGCTGCGAGAAGAAATTCAAGGCAGCGGTGTTTGGATCTATGAATTCAAAACGAACTGTGGGTGCAGCGTTTGAATTATACAAAAATGAGCCTCTCGTCGGCGACAGACTTGAAGAAGGGTTAATTTTGCACGACGTACTGCAGGAGAGTAAGGGGTGTATTTTTGATCGGCCAATTGTTCACGCGCTATTGAAATATTTAGATAAGCAGGAAATGGATCAAAAGAAGAAGTGGACTACCGAGGATCCAAGAGGCACGACGCTAGTGTTTCTGCCGGGATATGAAGATATTGACAAGTTGAAGAAGCTGTTAAGAAATGATCGAATCTTTTCTAATCGCAATCAATATTGGGTACTACCACTACACGGTCAAATCCGCCTCGACCAACAACGTGAAGTTTTCCGGGTCGCCCCACCAAATGTTAGAAAGATCGTCTTGGCAACTAATGTTGCAGAGGTGTCCTTGACCATTGATCAAGTGGATGTGGTAATTGATCTCGGACGTGCGAAGGAAACAGCGTATGATCTTTTCATGGGAGTACCAACATTGAATTTATCGTATGTCAGTCAGGCTAGTGTGACGCAGCGTGCTGGTCGAGCGGGTAGAACGCGTGCGGGTGTGTGTTACCATTTATTTAGTAAGGAGCGGTTTGAAAGGATGGATCAGTTTAGGGTGCCGGAGATGTTGCGGTCGCCAGTTGACGATGTTGTGTTACATAGTAGATTGGTGCTGACCCGGCAGCAGAGGAATAACGTATCGGTGAGAACGTTTCTGCAGAATGCTCCAGATCCGCCGAAAGATGAAGCCATCAATCGTGCAACGCAGTTTTTAAGCGATATCGGTGCGTTCACAGTCACAACCCTTCCACAACAAGATAAGGAATCGAAGGCAGCATCTGCGGAGCAGTTGACCGCGCTTGGTGTTCACCTGGCTGCCATGCCTCTTCCAGCGCATTTGTCCAAGATGTTGTTATGGGGTGTGTTATTGGGTGTATTAGACGATTGTTTGAAATTAGCCGCTGGTTTGCAGCTCCGATCTCCATGGGTGATTGACACCGAAGAACGGGAAAACGGCGAGGACGTTGCTTTTAGCATGCGGAAGATCAAAAACATGCTCAGCGAAGGGCTGCGCAGCGACACCGTCGCGCTAATCGGCGCCTTCGACCAATTTGACGAGATGCGAGCGTCCCATGGAGATCGAAGTGATGAGATTTATGAATTCTGCGAGCAGATGCGATTGCAGTATAAATCTATGATGACCTGGTCAGAGAACAAGCGACGTTTACGCAAGGAATTGCAAGAGAGACGTCTAATCCCAACCGACAGCAACCTCGCGGATCGAAACAAGGGCAACCGTTCCCTCTTCCTCTGCTGCCTCGCTGCTGGTTTCTTCCCTAACATTGCTGGTGCACAATACAAAAAGAAGAAAATGCCGACCAACGGCGGCAAGCTGGATGCGTTTCCGCATTCTCATTCGTGTTACCGCACTGTTGAAAACGGCTCAACCATTGAGTGGGTATCTTACAATGAAATCACTCAAGTAGAGAATGCTTATTCCATTGTTGATGTTTCACCGATTCCGCCCTTTGCATTAGCGACGTTGTGTGGTGAAGGTAATTTAGCTTGCAAACCTAGCGGAGGGGGTATGGTCGCGCTATCCGTGAATGAGGATTGGATTAGATTGCGCGTGCCGCAGAATTTCGAGTTGGTCACCATGTTCCTACGCGTTGCGTTGAAAGTCATTTTACGTGCGTATTGCAAGAGCCCCACCATGGCAGACGCCCTCCCGGCATCGGCACAGAGCGTACTAGACGTGACATGTGATCTACTAGTGACAACAAGCCCGCTTAAAGCGCAGCCGCGGTCGCAGTTTCAATTCGGTAAAGGAGGCCATAGTGATAGTAGAGAAGATGTGAACGATTTCAGGATACCTGGCAATGGAAAAGGAAAGGGGAAAGGTGGGAAGAATAAAGATAAGGGGAAGGGCAAAGGCAAGGATAAGGGTTACCCTCGCGAGAAGAAGGGCAAAGGCAAGGGTTATATTAGCCACGAGATTAGCCCCGAGAAGAGTGGTACGCGGTCAAGCATATCGTTTGGCGACGCTCCAACCCGACGTTTTGGCGACGCCCCACCGGATCGCTTTGGTGGTGCCGCGCCGACCCCGTATCATAGTCATGAGATCAACACGCCGTATAACAGCACACCGTCAACATTCCGCGCGACGCCAATGTTCAGCAGTGCGGGTAAGCACGCACCGAAAAAGAAACCGCAGGATGAAGCTAAAACGCAGAAATTGAAACAGTTTGGCAAGGTCGCGAATGCCAAACTTAAAGCTGGTAACAGGCCGCAGCAGCCACCAGCGAATGCTACGTCACATGCTTTTCTCCAACCACACGATGTGGAGGTCTTCCAGAAAAAGTTGAATAACGATAAGCAAAAGACAAAACGGGAAAGAGGACAATTCCTGGGCACAGCTTATACGCCTTCAATTCCATCCAATGCCAGTTCGACAAGTTCCCCTACAGCAGATAACAGCCAATTACAAGCGAAATTCGGACAACCAAAATTCGGCCATGCATCCATTGCCCCGGATAACTTCAGGAAGAGATAATATTTATTTTGCATTCAGTGTTTTTGCAGTCTTGTCAGTAGTTGTTTAACCGAAGTATTAATTGTATCGTTTGTTTTTGTGCTGGGCCATCATTCACCATTCCAAACATATCACAGAGACCACAATTTTGTATTCAATTTTTTAATTATTTATTTCAATTGGTGGTAATTAGAATCAGTCAACATGAAGTTGAGTTTTGGCTTTGCAAAGAAGGCGGCTGCGCCGAAAAAGGTGGCGGTGCAGATGAAGGAGGAAGGGAAGAAAATTGAAAAGTTGGAGAATATATCAGATGTACTAGAAAAACAGAAGGAGGAGAAGAATGAAATTGTAATCCCGTGCAAGAATTTGATCAAACACCAGCCAGCAATCGACCAAGCAAAAGTTACCAACCCACTAGAAGAGGCACAAAAGAAACGAACAGGTGGTCTCATCGGTGCGTCAGGTAAAATAAAAACATAATTTTTGTGAAAACATACAAAATTTTGTCCAATTTGGTTCATTTGTAAAAAAACATTTTTCATTTTTGTGTGCGTCAGGTTCCAAACCGAACGGGGCGTCTAGTGTTGGGCCGCCAGCGCATTTCAGTACCGCAGCAGCTCGGCGGGCGAAATCACCGAAGAGAGAGTCAACACCAGAAAAGAAATTAGATGTGATCGATGACGATGCAGTGGTTCGGCAACTGATGAAAGAGGCAAAAGACGGAGAAGGTGCGGTCGACGAAGACGCACCAATCAAGCCGATTCTCATGCAAAATAAGAAGTTCTGGGACGCCAACTCCCAAGCTAAAGGTGTCAAAAATGAAAAAGAATCATTGAAGGTCTCCGCTCAGCATTGCCCGGAATATGATAAGCATCAGTATTCTCGTGTGCCAATTGAATCATTTGGTAAGGCTATGCTGCTTGGTATGGGATGGAATCCAGATGAGGAACAGGTGAAACCATGGCAGCCCAAAAGAAGGGAAAAGTTATTAGGTCTAGGTGCAACGGCAGCTGGCCCGCCTGACCTGCCCGGGGCAAGTTCATCCTCTGCAAAGGCAAAAGCAAAAGCAGCATCCACCCCGCCAAAGTCCCCAGCAAAACAAAAGACACCCTCCCCCTCACGCAAGCGTTCCGCTTCCCCATCAAACCGCCCAGCAAAAGCCATCAAGATAAGTGACAGCCCAGCAAAACAATCAAAACCATCAGCTCGACAAGGTTGGGCAAGGAAAGGTCTATTAGTACGCGTGGTAGATGAGAAGCGGTATAAGGAATTTTATAATAAGAAGGGGGTTATTAGACGTGCCGATGAAAACGGATCCACCATCAAAATGCTAGACGGAGGCAAACTCGAAGACGTGGCCGTTAAATCACTGGAGACGGTTGTTTCAAAGGATGCAAAATCAGTAATGGTATTAAAAGGCGAGCATGAAGGGAAAAGTGCGCGCTTGATAGAAAAGAATGCAAAGAAGAATCGTGCTATTATCAAGCTGGAGAAAAAGGAAATGACATTGAGTTTGGATGACATTTGTGAAGAATACTAAATAAACATTTAAATTTGAATCAATTTTTTTTGGATGTCGTTGAAAGTAGCAGTATTTTGATTTACACAGTAGATATTAGTAGACATGTCGGCAATAGGCGATGCGCTGAAGGGAGGTGTTGATGAGTCGTCTGTAACATTTTGGAGGAAGTTATGTTTGGCCGAGACGAGGGAAGGTGAGAAGCTAGAAGAAAATCATGATTTAGCTTATTATCAGTTGTGGTTGTTTACACGGATCAAGCAGATTCTAGATGCGAATGCAACCATTAGTAACATTGGCAAGATCAACATCGAGGCCATCAAATCTAAGCAAGAGGAAATCAAGAATGAAATTAAAGGATTTGATGAGTTATATCAGCGGATGGACGCGGCCGCGCAGAATATAGAAAAAGGGGGTTCATTATCAGACCAGCCAATTAGTGAACAGCGGGAAAATTTCATTCAAATCCAAAAGAAGATCGAATCCGCGTTGACCGAATACGAGGCATCATGCTACTCATCTTCCCTTCAATCCAAATTAGATGCCGCGTCAAAATCAATCGAAAACATCCACCGCAAATTGTCAATTGGTGTTGGTTCACGTGTACTAATCCAAAATTTATCCTCTGCAACCGAATTGAATGGTAAAGTTGGTGTTGTGGCGGAGGAAGGAAAAGATGGTCGTTGGGGTGTAAGGATACCGGGGGAGGAGGAGAGTAAGGGAATTAAGGCAGAAAATTTAGAGTTGGTGGTCAAACCTGATCATGATGAATGTATGAAAGCGTTAGAATTATGGATCGTTTTTGATGAATCCTTCAATACCGAACAGCCGGCAATTGTTGAGCAATGCCTTTCCGACCCAAAATGTGTAGGCAATGATAAAGAATTTGTTTCATTGACAAAAATCTTTCCAAGAGGGCGCAAGGCGTAAATCGATGTGTCTGAATAGAATATTCATGGAATTTCAAACATATTTTGTTGATTTGTTGGTGTTGATAGTATTTAGATGGCTCACTTGATATTATTCTACGTATCTCATAAATTTTAATGTGTTCGTTATTTCTCGGTTAAAGTTTTATTTTATGCTATTCAATGTTACAGTTTCACATCTTATTCAGTTTCACGCCTTTCACAAAGTAATACAAAAAAGTAAAACGTTAGCATGGGTCGGGCGAAGGCCAGCCCAAAAGCAAAGCCTAAGGGTAAGAAAGTTGTTGCTAAGAAGAGTGTAAAGAGTAATAGCAAATCAAAGAAAGATGTTGTACGAGTAAAAAAAGAGCCAACCAGCAGGAAGCGTGTAATTAAAGCTAAGCGAACCGGCCGGAAACGTGCACAGGCCCGCGCATCGAAAAAGTCAAAGAAGGAGGTGAAAACTCGAGCGCCGAAAATGGAAATACATGAGGGGGGATTTCCTGATTTTATTTGGGTGCATGTGTTTCAGCATCTACAGGCTAGTGAAATATGCATGTTAAGAAGAACTAACAAAGCTGCGAACGCGGTTGCGCATTCTGCGGAGATGATGCGGAATTTATGGGTGAGAGAGTTTAAGTTTTACCCCAGAGGTGAAAATACTGCGCTGTTTTACCAGAAGCGACTGCTGGAAAATTGGCAAGAGTTGCTGGATCCGCATGTGGCGTTATTCTCGCAGCAGAAGCAAATTAGGCACATGGCGTTGGAGATCGACCAGTTGTATGAAAATGAGATAGAGGATTGTGAATACCGAACTCAGCATTTTGATGAAGATGAATGGTTTAGTTCAGGGTTGTTGAAATTTGCTTTCGCGCGCGCGCCTTCATCCGACTGCTCTGGCCAGGTCGAGTCGAGGGCTGAGAGTTAGCGATTTTATCTTTTCCGTTTTTCGCGGGCAGCTTGGAGGAATTGGTGATACCGCAATGCAAGCCTGCAACGACGATGGTACAATCTCGGCCTTTCCGCTTGCTGCAGCACCCTTACCAAGTACGTTCCGCGCATGCTCTTTGAATTAAAACAGAATGACAAGTTCGCCAACGTTGCGCTCGTGAATGTAACCAGACCGCCGGCCGACATCATACGCAGCGCCTAAGTTGATGGCTAATGAACTTTCCGAGGGCGCCCCAAGCGCGATGATTCTCTTGGGTTTCTAGTTTTGTTTTTTAGCGCTTGGTGCAGGGAAATGAAAGCTATTGCCATCCAGGGACAAGGCAGTGGTTGGCCGAGACTTGTTGCCGGAAGGCCTTCAGCGGTGGGTCCGGATGCATTGGAGGTGCAAGCTATGTACCCTGAAATCAGCTCCGCCGCGGCGTATCATAAACAGACCGCCTCCGCGGCGCATAATTACGACTTACGGGGCAAGTGCATCAGCGTGGCCTATGAACTTTCCGAGCGCGCCCCAAGCGCGGTGATTTACTTGGGTTTCTTCTTTTGTTTTTCAGGGCGTAGCATATGGAAATGAAAGCAATTGCCGTAATAGATGCACCTTGCTGAGTTTGAGCGAGTAGTTGCGTGATTACAGAATGTTAGCCAAAGTAATCAATTGTAAGGGCAATGTCGAGACAAGTTGCGAAAAGAACTGACAACAGGAACAGCGGCTGCAGCTCGCCAGCAGCCGGTTGCGGACTGAGATTGGTTTCTGGATACTTTCCGAGCGCGCCCCAAGCGCGATGATTTACTTGGGTTTCTCCTTTTGTTTCGGTTTTGCGGGGGAAATGAGAGCAAATCGGTTCGGCCGAGTTTTTGTATGTTTTGTATTCAGGAGTGAGCCTGAGGAAGAGCGAGCTCACATACTTGATGATCTCAACCTAGCAAAAGATTCCAAGGCAGAAAACCAGGCGGCCTTACACCTATCATCTGCCGACATTCTCCCGACCGATCTAGAAAAAATGTTACTCGTAGCGCTAAAGCACCTCGTCACATGCAACATCGGCTTCCAGCAGAATGGCCCAACAGAGCAATTACTAAACAGCAATAACGTTCCTGAGGCAAGACGTGCCGAATGGAGGGAGTTATTCACGCCAAAACTACATCGCTTCTACGAAGCCGCGCAGGCATGTTACGATTTCATGCGGGCAAAAGCGATTGTATACCCCAGCATAAATTGGAGAAATGGGATCTACATCCGCCATGTCAGCGACGGCATCGTCAAAAACATCCCGCCAGACCAGCTTGGACCGTTTGGCAACATCTATTGATAATTACTATTCAATTATGATTTTGCATGGGTTAATTTTTTTCCATATGGTATTGTTTTGTGTTGTGAGTGAAGTAGAAGTTAGGTACAAAGATTTATATATCTGATTAGTGTTTAGAAGTTAGCAAGAGCATTAGATTATTTATGAATATGATTTGTCTTACACGTTCTGGTCTTCGTTTCACACCATTTAACCCCGATTTACCATATCCCACATCAACGATTCACAAAAACAACTACTCTGTAGTTCTTCTTCACACCTGTCTTACTGTCTGATTTTAACAAGCATTAATTGAGGATTTATCGTGAGACGAAAAAGAAGAATTTATTATCGGTCCATATGATTTGGTAAGAAGATTTGGTCTTGTCAATAATTTACATATTGTATAGATTCAAGTTGTACCGGTCACACATATTAATTCAGTCAAATTATTATTTTATATTATTACATTATTATTCTGTGCATTGATACAAAAGCGAGATATCATTTTGAGCTCTGTACCATTGCCGACAAAAAAGAAGAAATAAGCTTTATTTCTAGATAATCATTATTATTACCACAGATTTATTTATATATCGTTCAACAAGAAAATGCAAAGTTACGGCGCTCCCGCCCCTATGCAGCAAGTCATGTAAGTTGAAGGGCTATTTTTGAATTTTCGAAAAAAATGAAAATATTGGTTTGATCCAAAAATATTTTGCGCTTTTTAGGTATGTCCAACAGCAGATGGATCCTTCTCAACAAGCTATGATGATGCAGCAGCAGCAACAGCAAATGATGCAAATGGGACAACCTATGCAAATGAGCGAACAACAAATGATGACACCCCAAATGCAACAACAGATGATGCAACAACAGGCCATGCAGCAGCAGCAAATGCAGCAACAGATGATGCAACGTCAACAGATGCAAATGCAACAGCAGCAAATGATGCAGCAAAACGCAGCTATGCAGCTTTACGGCCAGCAGCCTGGGGTCATGACGCCGATGCAGATGTCCACTCCGCAGAGCATGAGCGCCCCGCAAAGCATCTCCACGCCTCAATCCATGTCCGGCCAGCAGCATATGATTTCCCGCTCGCAATCCACTTTGAGTAACTACCCGCACCACCACAGCGTGGCGCAATCCGTTGCCAGCACCGCATCCGCTAATAAGTTCGACCATAAAGCGGGGTATGAACACAAAGAAAAGAATGCCGACGGCACGCCCAAGCGATTGAGGGGCATCGTGAAACATTGGTTGACGGAAAAAGGATACGGCTTTATCTACTGCGAGGAGAAGGAAACCGACCATTTCTGCCATAATACATGCATTGACGCCGTCGAGCCCAACGGATTTCGCTCCCTCGCTAGTGGAATGGAAGTTGAGTACGAATTGATTTATAACGATCAAAGAAAGAAGATGATGGCCATCAATGTCACATTGCCGGGCGGTGGCAAAATCGACCACAATAACGATGTCATCCATGGGTTCTTTGATCGTAACGGCATTCCAACTGTCGGAGATCAATGGACCCTTGCAAAGCCAGTGAGAGAGTTTGACGTGGAGGGATATCGTAATGGGTTCAAGATCTGGGAGTTTAATCATGCGAGTACGGTGAACAAGGACAAATGGGACAGCGACGAACGAGGCATTAAGCGGTCTCATTCTGGCAGTATCAATCCCCCGCCAAGTTTGCGTAAGTTACGCGAGTCCAACTCCATGCCGGAGCACAGCGCACAGCCTTCGCCGACAAGCTCCCAAGAACCTGAATGGGGTCAAAAAAGGAATATAAGATTTAGATATTTTTGTTTGTTTCTACAGCTTTTTGTCTCAAAATTCATTTCTTTCATCTGTTTTTCAGGTTATGGTCCTTCCGAATCCAAGCTCAGACGAACACGATCCACCCCGCAACAGGCCGGTGAGATCGCTGCTGCTGCAGTGGCCGCTGCTCTCGGCAAAACTATTGATTCCGATGTCGCGCCTCCACCACCGGTGAGTATGTCGCCATATGAACTTGCTGAGTTGGAGAAACAAGCGGAAAACCAGATGCAAGAGGACATGCAACAAGCGGCCAAGGCTGTCACCATCCCAACGAAGCGCGCGGACACACCACCTGATAGTGAATTGAACGACCTCCCTCCGAACTCGGCCACGCCGAAAATGAGCAAGAAGCCGCCGAGTGAGCCAGAGAGCATTAACAGCACGCCACAGCCTGAGCGCGAGCAGTCCCCTGCAACGGACGAACCAGTAGCGGCGGCGGACACTCCTCCTGCACCGCAGCAAACGCAAGTCGATTCTCCTGATAGCGAACATCAAAACAGTTCCACACCAGCGGAATCCAAACCCGCGGAAACCCCTGAGGAAAAGGTCGATTCTCCTGCATGCACGGAAAATAATGTTGCGGAACAAACACAGGTTGCTTCTGCTGATACCGAGCCACATAACACATCAACACAAGACGAAGAATCCAAGCCTACAAATGTTGCTGAACAACCTGCTGATAGTGAACAAAACAATACATCCATGCAAGAGGAAGAGACCAAACCTGCTGCAGAATCCAAGGTCACATCTGCTGTTGAGTCAACCACAAGCGAAGCGATAACGACGACGGAGCCCTCTGCTCAAGAACAAGAACAACAAAATCCAGAAGTTGTTTCTGCTGATACGACACATCACGATCTCCACGACAACCCCCCGGCTGGTCAAGAGAAAGAGATGGCACCAATCCCAGAAACAACTTCCACAGACTAAGCGGTCGCTGCTGTCGATACAACGACCAATTTCTTACATAATAAAATTTTTACATTAAAACTCACATTTTTAGCATAGGTCTCCCTTGTGCAGACAGGGAGGGTGAGGTACATATTCTTAATCCACATATATATTATTTTCTAGCACCAATACAATCAAGGCCTAGGACACCCTTCTAATTACATAAGCACTACATCTAAATACCAGTAAAATACCAAAAACTAACAAAACCATGCATGTATTTAAGCTACAAAAAAATCAATCAATATTTTTTACATTTGCACGCTGCACAAAAACACTCCGAGATGTTTTATCGGTCATTACAGGGTCCGAGTCATATCAATGATGCAGACAGACACCTGGCTCAGAAATGTTATAATCGAGAATGATGGATTATCGTTTCAATCACTACTCATAGAAAGAAATAATACATTCCCCCCAAATACCAAATACCGAATTTTGTCGTTTTTGGAAATCTTTCTAAATCTTCAATGTATTTAAATTATCAAAATGGAAAATAAAATTAAGATCATTCATTTGTCAGTGTTGTGTATGTTGTATCAATGTTCAATATGAATTATTGTTGGTTGGTGGTTTATATATTCGAAAATTCGATCATGGTTCAAACAGGAGATCGTTTTTTAGTCTTGTTATTCAATCAGAATTGCAGTATTATACTAGATGGAGCAGCAAAACTGGGTCATCGTCCTTGGGGGCGGCCTCTCGGGAGTGTCCGCCGCTCATAGCGCTTATGAGGTTTGTCAAAAAATGAAAAAAATATGTGAAATCGAGCTGATTTTATTTTCATTTTTGCGAATTTTATTTTGTGTGAGGCTGGTGCGTCTGTGATTTTGTTGGACAAGTCCCCTTTTTGTGGCGGCAATTCTACGAAAGCCACAAGTACATCAAAAACTATTTTTGCAAAAAAAAAAATGAAGAAAAAGAATCATTTGTAATCAATTATCATTAGGTGGTATCAATGGTGCTGGTACCAAGACACAGGTCAAACACAAGATCGATGATTCGAGAGAAATCATGAAACAGGACATCATTCGCGGCGGGTCCACAAAATGGATTTTGAAAAAGAGAGAATTCTTCGGCTATCAACCGATGCATTTGAAAAGTTCTGCGGCCAGAAACGTCCCCATTAATTTTCATTTTGTTGGGAACATCGTATACATATATCATGGTAGTTGTGGGCCAATTTATGCCCCGCTGTATGGCCGCGCAGGCTGTGATTTTTGTGCTCAATGTTAAAAATCTAAAGCGTAGCATCTTGATTCAAAAAGATGTCCCCCCCTCATGTCCGATTTGTGATTGCCAAAATTTTAAATTTTTCTTTTTCGTTTTTTTAGTTCTAAGGATCCGACTCTTGCCGAGGCGTTGGCATCCGGATCCGGTCCAGGAGTCGAATGGCTCATTGAAAAGTTTAAGCTTGATTTGTCTTTGGTTTCTCGTCTTGGTGGGCATTCCCAACCTCGTACGCATCGTGGCGGTGCGAAATTTCCGGGTATGACCATTACGATGGCCTTGTTGGACGCATGGGAGGATTTGTGCGAGAAGCATCCTAATAGGTGCATGCTCAAGAATAAAGCTTGCGGCAAGAGGTTGTTGATTGATCAAGGCGATGGATCCGTCATTGGCTGTGAGTACAGCGACAAAGATGGAAAAACCCACAAGGTGTTGGGAAGCGTTGTCCTTTGCTGTGGTGGTTTTGGTGCCGATTTTGGCCCACAAGGATACATCGAAAAGTTCCGCCCGGATCTTGCGCATTTGCCGACCACCAATGGTGCGCATTGCACCGGTGATGCCATCAAGATGGCAGAATCTGTTGGCGCGATTACCGTAGATATGGACTGGATTCAGGCCAAATCAATGGATCTTCAAAAAATACTTTCAAGAGTGTCAATCAAATTACCTATTGGATTGGTTTCTGTTATCCTTTGTTTTCAGGTCCATCCCACCGGTTTGGTTTTGCCTGATGATCCGGATGCTAAGGTCAAGTTTCTTGCTGCCGAGGCGCTTCGTGGCTGTGGTGGCCTTCTTCTTGACAAGTAATCTTTATTCTCTATTTGATCATTTCAATTTGCACTACATACATATTTTTGATCTGAGGAATGGTAAGCGTTTTTCGAACGAGTTGGGACGTCGTGATTACGTGACGGGCAGAATGTGGGCGAATGAAGGACCGTTCCGTTTGTGCTTGAACAAGAAGGCCAGTACGGAGATTGCTTGGCATTGCAAGCATTATAAATCTCGTGGTTTGATGAAGCATTTCAAGTCCTTCGAAGAGGCGTGCAAGGACAGCGGAACTATGGACCTTGAGACCGTCAAGAAGACGTTTGCTGAGCATAATGAAATCGACAACAAAATGCAGGCCGACGGCGGAAAGTATGTTTTTTCAATTCATTTTTTGTTGATATTACTGATTTAAGATTTGAAATGCTTTTATAGGGGTGGCAAGTATGACGCCTATGGTGGAGGCACCACGTATGATCCCTGGGGAAAGAAGTTTTTCAAGAACGGCCCGGTGTCTGTCGATGATGAATGGCATGTTGCAATCGTCACCCCGGTACGTTTTCTTTTTGAGGTGGAAAACATGGTGCTTCATGATTTTGATTTATCATTATGCATTTTGAGGTCATTCATTACACCATGGGCGGTGCGCAAATTAATGCTGATGGTGCCGTTCTTCGTGAGGTCTCCTCTGAAGTGCAGGACACCCGCACCGGCAAGCTCTTGAGGTCTTGTCAGCAAGTCCCGATCCAAGGTAGGGACATCATTTTTTTGTGTAATCATTTTAATATTTCATTCTGAAATGCATCTGTTTTGAGGTTTGTTTGCTGCTGGCGAAGCTACCGGGGGAATTCACGGCGAGAATCGCCTTGGTGGTAACGCTCTTTGTGAGTGTGTCGTTTTTGGCCGCCTTGCTGGCTCAAACGCTGCTCGTTCTCAATTCGACAAAGGGTCTCGAATGTAAGAAGGAAGTTAATTTTGAAGACATCAGACCGTTTGAAGCGGTTTGCGTTTGAAAAGATTTTGAACGCAGATTTTCTATATATTCATACACAATATTACATACTAATAGTTTCGATTCACATGACTTTCTTAAAATTAATAAAAATATATGTACAGAGGTCAAAAACTTTTTTGAGCGGATTAATTCGGAGTGAACATGTCATTTGATCGTGCTTTGTGTTGTTGCAGATAAAATTTTATTTAATAATTTTGTCAGCCAAGTTCCCCCCATTTTGATAACGTAAATCATTCTATTACATGTAATTAACCAAAACCATTATTTCGCCGACATGTGGCAAATACTACAATTCCTTTCTTTTACAATAGTAGCTGCTCACAAAGCGCAGGTGCAGCAACGTCTAAACCCCGAGAATGGACAACCGCTTTCAGTGACAGAGTTTCTTCAAGGTACTGGTAAAATCGGCCAAAGAGTTGCGACACGCGCTGTGTCCAATGAAACATCAGATGAAGGTGGTACTATTATTCCAACAGAAAACACGACCAATGTCATTCCATTAGCCCTTCCCGATGTGTTCAATAGCTCCGCCCCGACGGCATGCGCCGATTTGGTCCTACCAGACAAAGTGATCTTCAAAACAAATGGCGTATCCTACGTAAAGATCCTTGGTCGTCAGATTGAATTTGACCGTGCTGGTTCTTGGATCACACCCGATGGCATTTTCCTGTATGATTGGTACAACCACATTGCCACCGCCACACCAAAGGCAGTATTTTTGTATGATGCGGAGCGCAACATCCAAGCAGACGCCAATGTGTACAAGGAGGATCCGACAGAAGGCACTACATTATTTGGGATCAGCGATTGCAATGGGGATCTCGTATATCGGTTGGAGACATACGGAAAGGATCTTGATAACGTTGGTATTACCTTACTGGACAAGAATAACGAATCCCTTGTCGTTATGAAAACAGTTCAAAATAACAATTCATTTGATGTTCTCGCTGGTGATGGTATGAAGGTCGCTACCATGACAGGAGCTGATGAATATCACAAAATTATCGGCGGTTCCAGCGGGGATAAACGTTTTTTTCAAATATCATTGAAGATTTTTATTTTGTTCATTCATTTTATCGTAAATTTTTAGGTACTAGTGATTTTCCTGAATGGAAGGTTGGACCACAGGAGTCACAGGGGTATATCAACCACTACATCTTAACGTTTGAGGGAGAAGCGACGAACGAGCGTTGGGTTATTGCTATGGGTGCGCAGATGTTAGCATTGCATCAAGCTGATATTAGATATGGTGGTGCGTTTTGGGATGTGCCGAATCTTATCATCGGGTTTAATATCTTCCTGCTAAGCTGCGTGTTGCTGTTATATTTGTTCTGTATGGGCTCGTATCTGAAGCTTGTATTCAGTGGTGTGGGTGCGCCCGACCCAATCGAAACTTTGATGAGACAAAGTAAGGGCGACCAGCAGAACCAAACTGCAGAGTACAAGACAGGGATTTTCACAAAGTTTTGGCAGGCAAAAATGCTTTTACTCCGAAACAGTTCACATTATGTATATTTTTTGTTTTGAGGTTGTTTGCGAGATTGAAGGGTACCCAGCATAATATGACGTGGTATGATAGGTTGTTTGGTTTCAAGCCTGGCAAAAGATTGAATTATGAAGAGTGGGGTAAGTATCCGGGTCCGAACGGAATTCCAGAGGGCGGGGGTCCTCCGCAGCATGGATTCCCTAGGTTTTTGAATCGTATGAAAAAGACAGCCATTTCTGCAGGCCAAGCTTTATCTCATCCGTTAAAGGTCGCCAAAGATGCGGTTGTAAATCCGTTCGCTCGCCGTGCTGAAACCAATCAGATCAAGCAGCTGGAGAATTTCATCGACGTGGCGGATGATTTACCGGAGGCAGATTCTCCGTCTTCTTCAGCTAAACGTGGAAAGTCCCCTGCTATCAGCAGCCCAAGATCGTTAGCTAGCAAATTAAACCCCGCCGCAGCTCTCACACAGAAATTCTTACCCAAAAACCCATGGAAGAAATCTGACCCGAAATCTGCGAGTTCATCTCCGGCACGCGCATCCTCTCCTGGCGGATCGCCCCGCGCGCCGACCGTGGACAGATTAGCTCCTACAATCTCCAATGATTTCAATCCTGAACCGCTGGTACAACAGGTCATCGCCCAACAAGAAAAAACCGAAGAAGACGTGGATTCAGATGGCGTTTACTCCCCGGCAAGTCGCAGCACAGCTACTATCTTACGCCGCGATAATTCCAACATGCAAAGACAGGGAACTGTTGAAGTGCCTACGAAGCAGAAGAGCGAGAGTAGCGAAGAGGGTATTTATATGGTGCCGAAGTAAAAGGCAGCCGCGGTGTAATGATATTTAATTTTTTATGAATAGAAAACATGTATAGATAGCCCAAACCATCATGTATCGTGCAGTTGTGTAAATGTTTATTACTCATTTTGCTTTTTCTCTCCTCTCGTCTTACAATTAGAATTCATTTCGCCATGGCTAGTGCCGGCGTCGCTCGAATATGGTCGGAGGCGAATAACCTGTCGGCTGACGGTGTGCCGGTCCGGCGGAACAGCAGTAGTATTAGTGAGCTGGCTGATGATCTGATGTTCCAGCAGAATAATTTCCAGAGGGATGTCAGTCCGGAAATTGCAGCTGTAACGGCTACAGGTTATCCAATTAATGGTGATCGGGAAAGAAGAGGCAGTGGATCGGGGTCACCACGGCAGGGTAATAGCGCGCCGCAGTCAAATTTATGCAAGTTTGTCTGCGATCCTTCCTATGAAAGGACGATGTTGTTTCTTTTCTTCGCGGCGTTCTGGTTGATTGCATTGGACAGTGTAGTTTTGTCATTCACACTTGGCGTTCGGCAAGAGCCGTCGGACGACCCGAGTAGTGGGAGGAGTAGATATTCTTTGCCGGAGGAGGCGAGAAATGCAACGGACTGGACGCAGGTTGTCTTTCCAATCATTGCGATGTTAACGGTGTTTGACGCTGTTGCGCGGTTGAAGGAGCCGCCAGCAAGGTGGTCGAGTGTTATGTGGCATTGGATCGATTTTGGTTTTTGTTTCATCTGGGCGTTCATCACTATTGTACTCGTCAATTTTGAATTGCTGTTCGGTCCGGAAGACGATCTTGCTAGGTCAAATGCGTACATCATGCGGGTGTTTTTCAATCTTGCTTTTCTGGTGAACTTGTGGAGACGGATCCAGGGTTTAGGTAAGATGAGAAGGGACCGAATACCAATGAGGGTTAGCGGTCGGCCAATGCGTAATCGTTCGCAAGGCCCCATTCCCGTGATTGGCATAGTGATGGACCATCAAGAGTCATTGGCGGAGGGAGCGCCGGGGATTGGTGTAGCTGATGGAATTATTGTGAGTCGTGAAAATACTCAGTATGAGGGTACTTTGCAGCAGCGTGACAGCACAACGCAAGAATCATGATCGTTTCATATTTAGTTTCGTATGTATGTGGTTTTGAGTTTTTTTCATTTGAATACCATCGAACGATCGTCTTATCTCCCTGTTTTTACATTTATTTTGATTTAGTGTATTTTTAGATATTATTAAGCCATGTCATCGCCGCGGGAAGTCACCATTGGACAGCGGTCGGAAAATGGTAACGAGCGACGAGCTTCTGCAAACAGCTCCGTGAGGGCTTCAACGCCTATTTCAATTCATGTGTCATCCAGACCGGCAACCGCGAGTGAACCGTCACCAAGGCGCACGTCAGCGGAACCAACCCCTACTGCAGAGGAGCCGTCCCTTTTTAGAAAAATGAAAAATTCAAAATGTATCAACATTACATAGAAAACTATGTTTTCTGATGAAAAAGATGAAATTTTGACGTTTTTCATTTTATGATTTTGTTGCCCAGGCGCGCGTCTGCAGAACCAACTCCACCAGTACAGGAAACTTCCCCGTCATCGCCGTCCGTAGTCATGGTCGCAAGGGGTAGGGGTGGTGTTACTTTTGCATCGGTAACTGAGATTGATGGTGTTGCCACCATGCGAGTACAACGTGCTGCAACGGTCGACAGTGATAATTTACCAGAGGCTACTGTGATAGGTGCGCCGACTGAAGATATGGGAGCTATTGCTCGTGTGCAGAGGTATCTATGGTTGGGGAATAGAGGAAACCCACATTTGGATGGAGTAAATTCAAAATGGGCGCGGTTTGTATTAAATAGAAAGTGGGAGAGAGCGTTTATGCTGGTTACAATCATCGCATTTATTTCAATTGGTTTGGACTGCTTTATTTTAATGCTAAGCAGACATCGAATAGAACTCGACCCAGAAGACGCCCGAATTTTTGGCGAAGGCGACATACCCCTTTTGAATGTGACTATGACCACACCGAGGCCAAGTAATCTACCCCGCGCTTCCGCAGAGGAGTTATATTTTGACCCCGACGCACCTGAAAAGATTGTGTGGACGCAAGTTCTATACCCTCCAATTAGTATTGTTTATCTATTTGATAATTTAGTACGGATATTCGCAATTGAAAGCAGATACGACGAAAAGGCGATGCATTACATGGATTTGATTATAACTTTGGTATGGGTCATTACAATCGTGATAATTATGAACAATGAGCTATTTGACTTCTCGGTCACCAAATCACATGTATTCGTCACGAGATTATTCGTTCATATTATGTTTTGGTCAAACTCCTGGAGACGCCTCTCTGTCTTTGTACCGTATAGAAATAATAGGGATAGAGGGAACATCCCCGGTCAGACCCCACGCACGCCAGTGGAATGTGTTGGTACTCCATTGAGGGAGCCAAGCTTCACGCCTCCTGAAAGTATGGTGAGGGATGGGACGATCATCCAAAGGTCATAATTTTGCATACATCTTTGTGTAAATTTGATGTTGTGGATGATGAAATATTAATGTGTGTAACAAAGCAAAATGAAAATGGGTATGTATAATGAATCATTCAAAAACAAATTCGAAATAATCAAAACGTATAATCTCCCCCTCTTATTATAAATTACTATTAACGTAAATTTTAGTTTTTCCATCTGTACAGTAAAATTATTTTCTTACCGAAACCATGAAATAAATAGGATACAAATATTATATATTATTGTTCTATAAAATACACAAAAAATAAATTGCAACCATGATCCCAGCCACCAATCCATCGGGGATTAATCTCCAAGGGGAGCTGCGTAATGTCAACGTCAAAACGGGAACCCAGCTGAATCCTGGTCAAGCCGCCGATCCAGTACATTTTTTATTATTTTTGGTGTGATTTGTATGATTTCAATGTTTTTTTTTTGTTGGAAAGGTATGGTTTCTCCAATCGATGGGAGGGAAGACCATCGGCAGGGTGGCCTTGGTTTTCAAAATCTTTTTGACGGTGCTCAGAAGTTTGATGGTGCCTATGGCATCTAGTTATAACAACCGTCAATTCTTTGTCTTAGCCTTGCAGTTACTTGGAAATCCAATTACGATGGTAACAATTCTAAAATTGTTACATAGATATTACGGAATCAAGCATTTCTTCTTCAACCTCACATGTGCCGCGGTATTTCCATTCCTCACCTCCTTCTACTCGCTAGTAAAAAGTATTGCGTGTCCTCATATGGCGGCGTTGATTAGTAATCTTGCATTGATCATCACATTAGTATTGCTGGTCTTCCTTGGTGTTATGACCTACGCGGGAAAGGAGGAATCGACGATGGCAACCGCTCTACCAGTAACGATGCTCTTTGTTATGATGATTTGGCCTTGGATCGCAATGATGAGTATGATTTCACGTTTGCATATTGGTGGTGATAAGAAACAGAATCAGTTTTCCCCGTTGAAGCATTTGCCCGTGCTTGGTTTGATGGGATCTGCTTCTTTGATTTTGACCATGGCAGCGGCGAAGACATTAACCATTACGATGTTCATCTGCATCACCTTTTTGGACCCATGTTTGTCCGTCCTTCCAAGTATGATTTTAGGTATGTCAAGATTGATGTTATCGCTCCGCTTCTTGAAATTGTATATCTTGCTGGTGGTATTATTCATCATTTATTATTTTGGTGATATTTCCCCGTGGCAAGAGGATATGATGCTGGAACGGTTTTGCGAATGTTATGTGCCCAAAGAAGCAGAATTTGTGGACGAGTATGGGCCATTGCTGTGCCCGACTACTGATGTTTGGACGGATGAAAGCAGGCCGCCGCCAAGGGATGATGTGTTATCTGCTTTGATTCGTAGCCCGGTGATGATGCTGATTTTGGCGAGGTTCTTGACGGGCTTGCGGTCTATGTACGTAAAGTGGAGTTTTGCAACTTTTAATGACGCGCATGTGCCAATTTACCCGCTCGCTACCCAGCAAGAATTATTCGAACCGTCTGGCTTTCCAAGGAAGCATCGATTCCGAGATTTCCCCGGACCGACGCTTGATTTGTTAGATGCGATTTGGGATAGTGGTTTAGCGGACATGGATTTGCACGGTATTGGTCCGCTTGGTACGACTGATCTTTACAAATTGACGGATTGGATTTATCTGTTGCCCACGGCGGCGATTGCTTCTTGGATTTGGGAACAGCCATGTCTTGAACAACACGGTATATTCGGAATCATGCATCCTCAAAATCAAGAAGAGACGGAGGCACCAACCATGGTTCCGACCATTCTTTTGATTTTCTTCTCCTTTTCATACTATCTGATCCCGTACGTCGCAGCAAGAGCCTTGTTTGATCGTGGTTCCAGTGCGGGTGAATGGAAGTATCGACCGTTTATTATCTTGACGCCGCTGCTTGTGATGGATGTGTTATATGAGACGTATGTGACGCGGTTTCAGATTGTGATTATGCTTGCGATGTTTATCATTGCGGCGTATCTCCGCGCAGGGCTGTGGAACCGGTTTAAGATGAAGAGGTTATTAATCACCACACAGGAGATGAGTTATATTCAGCCGTCGTCGTTACGTACGATTCAGCGACGAACCTTGCTCGAATATATTGAAAATACATCTGTTGATGATTATCAGAACATGCTTATGGAAACCGCGGTACATCAGGGTAATAACATCCGTTCTGTCGTTCGCGCTGTTGGTCTACCGGTCTGGGATCCAAGACCGTGTGCCACCGCCGCGTGGAAGTTGGCGGCTAGTCATGTAGTGAAAGCGATGAATCAGCAGAAGGCGATTACGAAGAGTAGGACGGAGAAGCGCTTGGAGATTGTGAATTATATCCAAGGAATGATTGTAGGCTGTGGAGACCGCGCGATTGAAATCTGCGAGGGGCATGGTCAACGTGTTGCACTCGCCGCAGTCTGGGGTCAACAGGTTGATAAACGTCGCGTGTTGCGTCGGTTGTTCGCAAGGGTGAAGTTCCGTAAGCAATTGCGTGAGTTGCGTGCTAAGGGGTTGAGTAATGTACCGCTTGTACAGGCGACAAGTGGTGGTGCCATGCGTGATTTGAGTTTGGTGACACCAGCGGTCAGTGCCGTGCCAGGAAAGGCGATGCGATCGGGTAAGATGTCCGCCGCGTCTCCAAGAAGTCGGTCTGGCGGCAGGTCGCGCGCTGCAAGTGGTGGACACACGCCGTCGCGCTCGCGGGGTAGGTCGCGTCAGCCTTCCGGTCATCCATCTGCGCCGAGGTCACCGCACCATGGCAGTCAGCCAAGGACACCGACAAGGGCGCGTAGCGCTTTGCGATCGCCGCATGGCGGCAGTCCCCAAAGAAGTGGTCGAGGTAGTGTCGTTGTCACTGAAACTGTTATCGATGATATCGCAACACTCCCGGGTACCTTGCCGGACCGTGAAGATTCGGTTTATGACATCGAGGAAGAAAAGGGTTTCAGGTCGTACTTGCATCCATCTCAAATGAAGTTGCCGCATATCAATACCGTTGCAATCGCGTTTGGAGAGGGCAAACAAGGGCAGCTAGGTGTACCCCAAGAAGATCGCGATGTACGCGGGCATGTTTTGGTCATTGATGAAACGCGTGGTCGAGATATGTATGGTGTCGCGGCAGGAGGGTCGTGTACTTTTGGTGTCTCTGGAGCAGGAAAAGTGTGGGTTACAGGTACATTTTTCGTTTTTTACTTTACATTTTGATTTTTTGAATACATATTTTTGTTTTGCGAGGTTCAAATCGATCGTTCGAGCTTGGTATGCGTCCCGAGATCGGACAGTTACCATCTTTCCGTCTTCTCAAACATACGCGCGACAAAGTATGGTTTTTCTTCCCTTGTGTAATGTTTTTTTAAAACAAATGTGTTTTTGTTCTGTAGGTGGTGTGTCATGTTGCGGCTAGTCCTGCAAGAACGGGTGAGTGCCATTCTCTTGTGTGCACGGTTGAAGGTGAGGTATTTTCGTTTGGTGGCAGCACTACCGGTGCACTTGGTCAAGGTGATGTAAGGCGAATCACACCGACATTAATCCAGATGACTTCAACCGTACCAATTAGACAGGTTGCATGCGGTCGGCAGGTCTCCTTTCTCCTCACTGACTTTGGTGATCTGTTTTCCTTCGGTTGCCACGCGAGGGGTCAATGTGGTCTCGGCGCCGCAGCAGGTGTTGGAGACAAAAAGGCGGTTGTATTCCCAACGCGTGTTGAATCGCTTGAAGGGTTGCGCGTGCGTAGCATCGTCGCCGGTGACGAGCACGCGATTGCAGTGGTCAACGGCGCGTCGAGGGATATGTTTAATCAGTCCGTGCATGATTCCTTTAGTCGAAGTGATACGCATACCGAAACCTATTGGGATGGTCCTGTGTGGGGTGACTTTAATCCGGAAGATGAAACTGTGTTTTCATGGGGTGCGAATACGGCCGGTCAATGTGGTCTGGGCAAGGTTACCGATCAATTTCTCCCCGTGCAGATTGTATCCTTACGTGGGCAAGGCATTGCATCAGTCGATTGTGGTAGCCAGCATACGATTGTTGTGCTTAAGGGAGGTAAGAAGGTGTTGGGTTTTGGTTCTCATCACTTTGGTCAGCTTGGTTTGGGTCCGAGAACTACAGACGAACCTCACTTTACCCTACCAACACCAATCCCAACCTTGTGTGGTAACATATTTAGAACAATTGTGCAGGTTGCATGTGCAGGAGATCATTCCCTCTTCCTCGATACAAAGAACGAAGTGCTTGCATGCGGTAGCAACAGCCACGGGCAGCTCGGTTTCCTCCCTCCCGGCGATCCGGAACTACGCAAGGGCGAGAGCATCGGCGGGCAAGACGCAAAAGGAAACGCGCGCGCACCTCAAGATGGATACACATACGTGGATACCCCATCTACTGTGGCTGCATTGAAGGCGTTTAATGTTAAATTCATTGCAACTGCACATAACCACACGGTTGTGCTCACTGGATCGGATAAATAGAGTAATGAATTTATCGAATGAAAACAAAAGAAATAGAGTACTATACAGAGATAATTAATTTATCCAGAGCGAATACTTTTTGCCTAAGGCAAAATTTTATACCTCGTTCAAAATTCCAAAAATTATCATTTGTTTTATTTATTACTATCTTTTTGTGGATGTGTTCTTTGTCATAGGATGTGTATGGATTGCATTTGGTTCATCATTCATTCAATTGCAGTTGTTTTTAGTTCAGTATCCAATATTGTTGAGCAATTACAATGGTTAAGAATATACGCAAGCCCAAGGAGGCCTCACCAGTTGAGATACCAGCCAGTGTTTTTTGGAAGAGGCGTATAATCACATTACTCCTCTTTGCTGCTGTCCTCATTTTGTGTACGTTTTCTTTTTGATTTATTGCGTTCGTCTGTGAAATTGGGATGTGTGTGTAAAATTTGCAGGGAAGTGGGAGTATATAAATAAATGGTACACAGGTGCGGAAGTGCCAGCTGTGCAAGCGAAACGAGATGTAAAGGAGAAGGAGGAAAAAGCAAAGAAGAAAAAAGAGAAGAAGGAGAAGAAAAAGAAAGTTGAATTATGGACTCCAAAAGGCGATGTGTTGGAGAAGTACATTTTCATTTTTTATTTTGCATCGGTTGAAACTCGAAGAAAACATACTTTTTGAATGATCAGGTACAGGCACGTAAATCGACCATTCACGCAGGGGTTCATACTTTTGGATGATGATATAATTGTCGAGACAAGTGGCGGATATGGCGAATCGTACATCCAAATCTACAATTATAAGACCGGTGAAGTAAAAAAGAAGGTCGACCTCAAGCCCGAGCATTTTGCAGAGGGTATTGCAGAATATGAAAATGAATTCCATGTGTTGACCTGGCGAGAGAAGGTCGTGTTGGTTTATGACAAGGATTTGAATTATGTCCGGGAATATCCTTCACTAAGTGATGGTTGGGGTATGATTAATTATGTAGACGATTCATTTTTAATTACGAATGGAAGTGCTATCGGCATTGAATTCTACCCCAATAAAGGCGATCGACATGTTAACGAAAGACCGTTCACATGTTTGGGTCAGCAGATTGCATATGTAAACGAATTGGAAGTTGTTGGCAATCAAATCCTTGCAAATGTCTTCGGCCAGGAGTTACTGGTCTATTTCAATTACGACACGCTTGAATGCGAGAAAATTGTCTCCTGCCCGGGCCTCTACCGTCTAAATTCCGAGGGCATTGTTCAAGTCAGGGATTTTTTCTCTTGCGAATGTGGAGTTTTGATGAAAATCATTTTTCGTGTTGCAGGTACATGACGAAGCTAACGACGTCCTAAACGGAATCGCATACCACCCCTCTCTTCCCAACAACACCCTCCTCTTGACCGGCAAGAAATGGCCATGGATCTACCACATCGAATTGGAATACAGATCTGCAGCAAACAATTTTAAGAGCTTGATGATGATGTTGAACATGTATGATGAGATGGTGAAGGAAACCGCGAGAAAGTTTGAGAGCGTTAAAAAGAAAGAAGAAGAGAAAGAAAGGAGAAAAAAGGAAGAGGAGGCCGAAGATGATGATGACCTTGTGGAGGAATTATAATTGCTCTTGCAAAATCGGGGATACTTACAATTCAAATTGGGTGCCATGCATTTTGTTGTGTGCTGTTGTCTGTTGAATTTATTCTTACATTTTTTTGTATCAGAACAATAAGATTAAATTATGTTAAAATCATTTTTATTTCTGATAAGTGTTGATGCGCGGGCAACCGACACTTGTCTCGTGAATGGTAATTGCCATGTGAAGGAGTTGACCAGGACGGCGGATAAGGTGCATGTGAATCATGTTGTGGCGGCTTGGGTATATAATGAATGGGAGTTACAGCCCTTGGAAATTAGGAAGGAGACTGGTACTTGGAAGAAGAGGGTTAGGAATTTGAATGATCAAACATTTGAAGTTGGTTTTAGTGCGCAAGTGATGGAGCCTTGGCCGTCGAGCAATTTACTCAAGGGTGATGTTGTCAAGATTGAGCAGCTTTTGTACAATAACCAAGCAGAGGTTTGCGTCTTGCATTCTAATTCAACCTTCTTTCATGGCTGTGAGAAGGTGAGCGCTATGGCGCCTTTACCATTTTTGAGCGTGCCCCAGGATAAGGACATTTTGAAGCAGGTTGGTGCGGGCTTATCCGCGGGTAAGAGTTGGTATCATTTACTCAAGAAGAAGGTATTTTCTAGTTTTCTTGGTGAGCATACTGGTGTGACTGCTATGTTTGATCGATTAAGTAAGGGATTGGAAAATGCGGTGTATACCCCAACGGAGAATGATCTTGGTGGTATTCTTACTTTTTTGGATGAGTTTTTGAAGCGGTCAAACAAGATTGGAATTGAGGATATCTGGAGAATCTTCGAATTCACACGCGTACCATTTTTGTTTTAGATTCTGATGAATTATTCCTTGCAACAAACAAGTTTTTTTGTCTTCAGGATAGTAAGTGTCCGAGGTCATGGATTGATGATCCTCAAGGAGAAGCGATTCGATTGAAGGTCGACCCTTCAACAATCAAAAGCGGTCATTTCGATTGCAGTCAGTCGGCGAGTGCGCTTGCCGCGAAACACGTTGCAAAAAGTATGAACTCAACCATCGTCGGCGCGCCCGATCCTAGAGTCGATTATATCAAGGTAAAGCGTAGTGTTTCATCTATACCAAGTCCGGCACCCGTTCAAAACGATGAGAATGATTGGTTATTAGCGGAGATGCGTAATTTATTTCAGAACGAGAAGATGAGGACAACGTTTGGTGATGCATCTACCATCTTATGCGATAGAAATTTGATATTCCGCCCCGACAACGCCCCCGCAGACGTGTTCGGTGTGACCATCGATAAGAATGTTTGGAATCTTGGATGCAGGACGTACGGACCGGTCATTTGTAAGAATTGCAAACCGGAGATGGCGTTTAATCGTCAGTTAATCGCGAAAAACGTATTACTTCAACGCGGTACAAGTGTTGAAAAGTCAATGGACATAGAGTTCAAGGATGTGTATGAGTTTCTCAGCACGTGGCCTGCGATGAGACAAGTTAAGATAGAGGAAAGATCGCCAGATGCATTTATCATTGAGTCTGCACATCCTGATTTACAGCAAGATTACCATCGTGTTCGCTTTGTCGTTGTAAGTGGGGTTGTTTTATTTGGGGTGATAATACCCCATGAAAGAGATGGTAGTTTTACGGCGGAAGGTGCGCTCGTGCCAGGAGGTGATGGGTTTGAATTGATGACGTTTAAGAGTAAGGGCGATTTCATGAAGAGAACAAAGTTCTTCAAGCACAATGTTAACACCGCTGTCGAATTCGTTGAAAACATCGCAAGAACGTACTCTGAACATCCATTTCTTCGTGTTGATATCGATCTTGGAAAGGACCACGTCTGGCATGCGGAGACCAAAACAACATTTGGTAACTTATGGGATTTTATTTACCAGGAGCCGCAGCTAATTCCATACGGTATGGGTATGTCGGTCGCGATGCTGTACTCCAGCCAGCACTTCCTCTCGCGTACTATGGAAATTCAAACCGTAAGCCAGTACGATCAGAACATTTTCAAGACAGCGACCCAGTACATCCAAGAAGATGAGGTTGTTTCTGCTTTATTACGCAAGTGAAAATGGATGTTGAAACATTTTGTGTATTTTCATTTTATTGTGATTTGATTTTGTTGAATGTACATGATGAAATGATATGGTTTTTGATGCCCCGACGTTTTGTCGTATTGCACACCACACGACACACACCACCCGAAATAATTATTCTCGCCATGCGTCTTTTACCTCTTGATCTACAATCAT
>JACLAD010001419.1_pt1 | contig 48654 bp, 49 predicted proteins | sample 8027901 | NCBI WGS metagenome assembly JACLAD01 (sample SAMN15725071, study PRJNA655200) | protist metagenome | isolation source: fluorescence activated cell sorting (FACS) single amplified genomes of... | place: Spain: Blaines Bay Microbial Observatory, Mediterranean Sea | collected 2016-07-05 | reverse complement strand
AAGGGAGCAGGCTTTGTACCAAATAAATGGATTTCTATTGAACCTAAGGAGGAACACGAAGTAAGCTTTGATAAGCCCATTAACGAAAAAAGGAATTCTTTGCCACTTCTGGATATGAAAAAATTATTAGTGCAGTTTGATAAACGGATGGGAGGTTTGGCTTTTTTAAAAACGGCATTGTTTGACGAGCAAGACGTAGAAATTAATTACCCAGTCAATTACATTTCAACCGCTTCATTTTTTAATACCAGAATAGAAAAGGAGTTAGGGCAGCAGAATACTAAGTCTTACATAGCCTATGAGGATATATTTAGAGGAGAGGCTGATATTGTGAACTTTTTAAATCAAAAGATCTCCAAGGATGTTATTAAAATGGCAGCTCAAAAGGAAAAGCAAAACTTAAACGAGAGATTCAATATTGTTCTCTTAGATAACCTACCAGAGGAATCTTTGACTTTTGAACTCAGTATTTTATACAATTATGGTGAGGGTAAGCCAAAAAAAACGGAGGATCTTCTGACGTCACTTTATCCATCACTGGATTGGGAAACAAGAGAAAGAGTTGCACTAATTTTCGGCCTTCATACAGGTTATTTAGGGTTACGTAATGAATATATTATAGCGGGTAGACCAAGGCCTGTGAAATTTAAGATGGATAGTAACCTTGACTTCTATCTTGTAGAGTCCATTTACCAATACGTACTCAATAAATCTATTAAACCTGGTGATTTTGAGTATCTTCAGGAAAATCTACCCGGTCCACTTCAGAAACCGGTTCCTGTTGGCTATCAGTCTTATAATATCCTGGATACAACCATTATTACTAAAGAAAATGACTACAGAGAAGTGTTAGCTCAATTGGTCGAAAAAATTACAAAGGAGGTGTGTGGATGGTTTCCTAAAGAACTTTTTAATTTACATCAAAAGCAAATCGGGAAACGGGTCAAGAAATCAATAGAGTTAGAATTCGATGGATTAATTAATCAGGTTCAAAATGATGTTGTAAAAGGTATAGAAATTAACAACAAACTGGAGACAGAAGAAAGATCTAACGATGGTTCTAATGGAGATATTCTCGAAAAAGGAAAGCCTGGAGAAGAGCAAGTAAATCGAGATTTCAGTTCTGAGCTTCCTGCCCAAACATATTCTTGGAACCTACGTGATGATGGAGAGGCCAAAGCCAGACAAAAAGAGGAAATGAATTTTCCTGCAGAAGATGTAAGAGAATTAAAATCCAACACTGAATCAAGTGAAGAAAATACCGGTTTAAATGAAAAAAATCTGGTAAAAGAAGAGGAGCCACTCTGGAAAAGGAAACTGAGACAGGAGAGGGATGTTCAAAAGAAAAATAAAGAAAACGCCAGTTTCTCCGATATTGGGGGTCTTTTTTCAGAAGACCCTATTACTGAGGCCAAGAATGGAAGTGAAGCTAAAAAGGCTTCAGAGGAGGAATTGAAGGAGGACCTGGATAAATTTACTCTGAAGGAGCTGAAACAGAAGGCAAAAAGTTGTGGATTGAAAGGATATAGCAACCTGAAAAAAGAAGATTTAATTGGAGAACTTTTAAAGGTTTAATTAATGATGGATTTCTTAGAGAGCTATTCTTCATCATTAAATAATACTGATGATCTGTCATCGTTTATTAAACAGCGGGGGAGTGAACTATTCGATTATTACGGTTTAATTAACTTTTCGGCTCTAGAGCTAAGGAGAAGGGATTTTGAAAAATTTTCAGTTCATTGGAGAATAGTCGGGGGCCTGGATTTTTCGCTGCCTGGTAATGAAGCTTATCTTAACCTTCTTCTGCTTACCTCAATAAGATTAGGAGATAGATTCGTTTTTGAACGCTTATATAAGATTTTAAAGGAGAAGGAATTACCTGAAAGTTCTATCATTCAAGCCTCTTCTTTGTTCATGTGGAATATCCGGGAGCGCTCGGAACTGTTAAATAATCTTCCCAAGATTCTAGACCTTCTGGAATTCTCTTGTACTAATGAATCAGATTCTGATGAAGATGCAATATCATGTCTGGTAAATTTCTATTCTCTTTTCGCCAATGATTTTTATGAATTCTCTCTACCCGAAGTAAAGAAGTTAAGGGATCAAATCTTATTGGCATGCAAGCAGAGTGATTATAGCTTTTTGAAAAATGATTTTTTAATTTCTGTTTTACAACTGGAATTTAAAAAGGGTGACAATCCCTACTATTCAATACAAAAAAAGCTTGACAACTTTTTAGGACGAACAAGGACCTTAGCCTATTACCAACGGGGATATTTAATAGAGAGAGACACAGAATATGCCGCTCAGATAATGGAAGCGGAATGTTCTTTAAAAAATATTCTTAAAACAAATAGTATTCTTTACTCACAGGTTCAGGATGATCAATATTTTTACTCCTTAGGAAGAGGTATAAATGTCCTTGATAAAGAGGAACAATTGTTGGCATATATGTACGCCTACGGCAAAATGCACATAGCCAAATTGGAAAGAGCTTGTTCTTATTTACCCGAAGATGTTGGAAGGGTGGAAGTCATCGACTGGGGATGTGGCCAGGGTTTAGCTACGATGGCTTTATTAGATCGTTTAAATTCTGAGAATATTAACTCCGTCACCCTAATTGAACCATCTATCCTTTGTTTAAAAAGAGCTGCTCTCCACGTTAATCAGCAATTTTCCAAATTGGCAACTATAAATAAAGATTTTGATTCTTTATCTTTTAAAGATTTGGAAATTATTCCCCAAAGTGGCCAGTATGTTCATTTATTCTCAAACATCTTAGATGTAGAGCTTTATTCAATTAAAGCTCTTATTAGTCTCGTTAAACAAAAGTTTAAAGGAACAAACTATTTTGTTATTTCCAGTCCATACATTAGTACTTTAAAGACAGCTCGTATAGATTCTTTTATAGATGCTTTCAACGAAGACTTTGAAGTACAAGTATACTACAGTTCTAATAAAAGAAGTGGTGAATGGATAAAAAGTTGGTCAAAAGTTATTAGAGTAGTGAAAGTTGAAATTTTCAATTAATGAGCAAAATTAAAGAAGCCTTACAAAAGCAATTTCAGGATCACAGGGTGATCTTCTGGTACGATTCCAAAGAAGAGTTCAGAGATAACCTCGAGGAACTCGAAATTTCAGGCGTTGAAAAGCTGGAGGTAAAGGAGAATGAATTTGAGATAAAATATAAGGTGAGCAGGGAAAATCCGCAGCAGAAATTCCTGCTTTATTTTGCCAAAGAAAAACCGACAAACGAGGATAACTGGCTCCTGGATCTGGAGCTGGCCCATCATATTTTTCATACCGACAGGGAAGCGATGATCCTGCAGGAGTTGGGGCTGGATTATCACCTAAAGGAATTAATAAGCGAACATATTGAATTCTTTAAATCCCGGGAACGTAATGAGAAGTTTAAAGAGCTTATTGCTCCGGGAGATGAACATCACGCCTTGCGATGTAAAATGCTGGCTGTGGTGTTCAATACCCCAACCACAAGTCTGGTAAATTTCGTTCATTCCTATGCCGGCGCCGTTGTCAGCCAAAACCGCAATTATGAAAAGGAACTGGAGCGTTTTGACTTAAAGGGCTTCTTCTGGTCAGAAATCGAAAGAGTATATAACTATCGGGCAGAAAAGCCAACCATCTATGATTTTCTGTTGGACGTTTTTGATCAAAATTCCGCAATTGGGTCAAAACTGCAATTGAGCAAGGAGAGCCGGCTCATAATTTCTACCTGGAAAAATACCCTGCCGTACCGCAATTACTTTTCAGAGGTTTCGGGAAAAATAGCAAATGATCTTAGTGTTGATGAAAAATTAAATGATGCTGCTCTGGAGGATGTTATAGATGAGGATCTATTTGAGCTGACCGATAAAAAGATCATTTATGAGCTCAAAAATCAGATTTTAGCGGATGGTATAAATGCAGATAAGGTCAACACCTATATCAAAAAGCGGGAAAACAAGTTCTGGTTTGAGGAGCATAAAGATCTGTTCCTTTGCGTTCAGGAAGCTGCTAATTTGATTTCCCTGGTAAAGAAGCTTCCTTCGGAAAAATCTGCTGCTTTTACTGATGCGTTAAGGGCATACACCTCCAGGTATTATGAGGTGGATATGGTGTACCGCAAGTTTATCTGGTCATACCGGCAGGCAAAACACAACAGCGTGTTGAGTGATTTGGCAGATAAGGTGGAAAAAGTATATTCCAATGACTGGTTGCTATCTTATAACAATAATTGGCAGAAGAAGGTAGATGTGCTGGAGAAATGGCCGGTGGAGGGGCCTTTGGCCCAAAGAGGCTTCTTTAAATACCACATAAAGCCTTTCCTGGAGAAGAAACAAAAGATCTTCGTGATCATTTCAGATGCTTTGCGCTATGAATGTGGAGTAGAATTGCAGGAAATTTTGAAGAGTGAAAACCGGTTCGATGCCAGACTGGAGCACTTGATAAGTAGCCTTCCATCATATACTCAACTGGGAATGGCTTCCCTGCTGCCACATTCTGAAATAAAAATAAAGGAGAAGGGAGATGCTGTACTGGTAGATGAGATTCCCGCGTCGGGCCTTCCGGGAAGAACTAAAATTCTGGAAGCAAATTCAGGAGTCAGAGCCACAGCTGTAAAAGCAGATGAGCTGATGAAGATGAACACCAAACAGGAAGGACGGGAGTTTGCAAAAAGTTATGACCTCATTTATATCTATCACAATCGCATAGACAAAACAGGAGACGATAAAGTTACCGAGGAAAAAGTTTTTGATGCAGTTGAAGAGGAGCTGCAATATTTACTGGACCTATGTAAAAAAATTGCTGCCTTGAATGGCACCAACATTTTAATCACTGCAGACCACGGATTTATTTACCAGAACCTGGCATTGGAAAATAGTGACTTCAGCCTATCACAACATACAGGAGACATCTGGAAAGAAAACAGAAGATTTGTAATTGGAAAGAATTTAAAGGGAGATACCGCTACCAGGTCATTTTCAGCGGCAGCTCTTGGTTTGGATAATGACGATGTAGAAATACTTATTCCGAAGTCTATTAATCGTCTTCGGGTAAAAGGAGCCGGTTCGCGCTTTGTCCATGGAGGCGCTACCCCACAAGAGGTAATTCTTCCGCTTTTAAAAGTTGCCTATAAAAGGGCTGACACGGTTAAGCAGGTAGAAATTGACATTATTAAATCGACCGACAGGATCACTACCAATATTTTACCTGTTTCTTTTATACAATCTGCACCGGTTACAGATAAGGTGCTGCCACGTAGCATTAGAGCAGGATTATACGCAGAAGATGGAGAGCTTTTAAGTGATTTGTTTCAATACAATTTCGATGCTGAAGCAGGAAGTGAAAGGCAGCGGGAGGAAAAATATCAATTTCACCTCAGTAAAAAAGCCAGTGGTGCTTATAAAAACCAGCGGGTAAAGTTGATCCTGGAGGAACCTGTGGAGAACTCGAATAAGTGGAAGTTATACAAGGAGTTTTATTATACGCTGAATATCACATTTTCAAATGATTTTGACTAGATGAAGGCACTGGATGAAAAACTGAACAGCAGATTTGCCGGCAAAGTAGTTCGCAAGGACCTGACCAAGCTGGTGAAAGGTAATGCCATAGTTCCAACTTATGTATTGGAATATTTGTTAGGACAGTATTGCGCAACAGATGATGAGGAGACAATTAATCAGGGAGTGGAAACCGTTAAAAATATTATCTCGAAACATTTTGTGCACAGGGATGAAGCGCAGATCATAAAATCTACCATTCGGGAAAAAGGCTCCCATAGGATCATCGATAAAATTTCGGTAAAACTGAACGACCGGCAGGATAGGTATGAAGCTAACTTTGCTAACCTGGGGCTCAGTCATATACCAATTTCTGACGAGATCATTAAGCACCATCAGAAACTGCTTTCCAGTGGCGTCTGGTGTATTCTTACTTTGGCGTATTTTCCTTCAGATGAACGCAATCATATTCCCTGGATCATTGAGGATCTTAAGCCTATCCAGATTTCTAATATTGACGTTAAGGAATATAAAGAGGAGCGTTCTAAATTTTCAACGGAAGAATGGGTAGATATCTTGATGCAATCCATTGGATTAAATCCGGAAGAATTTACCTCCCGCTCCAAGCTGCTACAGTTAATGCGGCTTATCCCTTTTGTGGAAAACAACTACAACCTCATTGAATTAGGACCAAAAGGAACCGGAAAATCGCATATTTATTCAGAGTTATCCCCGCACGGTATTCTCATCTCCGGGGGGGAAGTGTCAAAGGCGAAATTATTTGTGAATAACAGCACCGGGGATATTGGTTTGGTGGGTTATTGGGATGTCGTGGCTTATGATGAATTTGCAGGAAAAACAAAACGTGCAGATAGAGGCCTGGTAGATATTATGAAGAACTATATGGCCAATAAATCTTTTTCCCGAGGAACAGAAGTTTACGGGGCTGCCGCCTCGATGGTTTTTGTTGGCAACACAGATCATTCGGTGCCCTACATGCTAAAACATTCCGACCTCTTTGATGCGCTGCCAAAAGATTATTATGATTCCGCTTTCCTGGACAGGATTCACGCCTACATTCCCGGATGGGAAGTGCAAAAGCTGCGGAACGAAATGTTCACTTCCAATTACGGTTTTATTGTGGATTATCTGGCTGAGGTTTTACGGGATTTGAGACGCGAAGACAGGACCCAGGACTATCGGAATTTCTTCGAGCTTTCGGATTCAATTACCACCAGGGACAAAACTTCTATTGCTAAAACTTTCTCCGGCCTTGCAAAGATCATCTATCCAAATGGAGAAATGAAGGAAGAAGATGCAAAAGAACTTTTAGAACTGGCTATTGAAAGTCGGATGAGGGTAAAGCAACAGCTTCAAAAAATAGATGAAACTTTTGAGGGAGTGGATTTCAGTTACATTATCAAAAGTTCCGGAAAAAAAGTCGAGGTAGAGACCCTGGAGGTGCTGGAGTTTGGTGAGACTACAATAAAAGAAAAGAAGTCAGAATCTGAAGACACTGTTCAGGTTGCAGTAAGAAAAAGTGACGGTGCCGACCAGATGCAACTGGAGCCAAAGCAGAAATTGATCAGGGATAACCAGTCCGGGATTTCCTATGATAATCTTTTTGGTGCGTATCTGATAGGAGCAACAGAGGTAAAGCTGGTGGATCCATACATAAGACAGCCTTACCAGTTGCGTAATTTTATGGAGTTTGTAAAACTGCTGGCCGATAAAAAAAATCCTGAAACTGAAATCAGGCTTCATTTGGTGACTACCTGTGATGAAGAGTACAAGGAAAATACTACAGACGCTTTTGACAGTATGGCGTATTCTGTAGAAAGCATGGGAATCATATTAAACTATGAATTCGATAATTTCATTCACGATCGTTTTATCGAGCTAAATAACGGCTGGAAGATCATCCTGGGGCGAGGCCTTGACATTTGGCAGAAAACCGGTGGCTGGTATGACATCAATGAATATGTGCAGGAGAAGAGGGTTTGTAAGAGTTGTGAGGTGACGTTTATTCTAATTTCACGATAAATCATGAAGCACTCCAACTCAGACTTTTTCTCACCCGCTTTTTTAAAAGAAAATAGGTCCTTTTTTCTTACCCTTTTTGCTCTTCATTTTCCCTTTTCAGAAGAGGAGTTAATTGAGTTGAAGGATGCCCTTCCATTGGGTTCCGGAGGATATTCTATGCCTACAGATTCTGGATCACATATAATCTGGTCTGACTATGGTCTTGCATTTAACCCGCACCTTGAGTGGACAGAGAAGCTTAAGAAAATTTATTACAAAGATTCAAAATTGCTTTATGCTGGTGCTGGTCAAGATGAATGGTTTATTGTAGATTTTAATCAGTTTCCACTAAACCCAGAAGGTGAGATTGAATTTGCAAAAAGTCAATGGCTCGAAAATGATTTTATAGGTTTTAAATTTGATGAGGAGGGTAATGGACTGTCTCCTATGACTGACCTTGGGAATTACTGGTTAAATAGAGATTATAATGAAGTCTCACTTGACGAAATTAAAGAGGTAATAGGAATATTTCAAAGAAATTTGGACATGTTAATTCCCAGTTTTATTTTTAATAATGATTTTTTTGAGAGAGTGAAATATTTTTTGCACCGAACACTAACTGAGTCATTATGGTTGCTGTTCCTTACTTAAAGAGATAATTAATGCTTCTAGATGTTACTTCGCCTGAATTAGAAGACATAAAACAAAACCTGATTCAAAGCTGTAAAAATTTTGACGCTTTTCATTTTCTCCCGTACCTGTTGTCTCCTCTGGTGGAAATAGATTTTCCGAATAAAATAAGGTTTTACAGATATCTAAAGTATCTGTTAAAAACTGCTAAAGAAGAATCCGAAGGTGCACTTCACTTGAAAATAGAAGCCGGTCCCTGGCGGGAGGATGAGGCCTTGTTATCCTATAATTTTTATGATGAGCTGCATTTTCATCCGCGGCTAAACCTGCAGGTGAAGGAGAACAAGGATAGCATTTTTATTGATCTCAAGCCGTTTTAATTTTCAGTTTAATACCTCAATTCCCTTGGTCCCTGTCGCATAATAGGCGGCATCTCATGAGGATATCGTTCTACCTTACCGGCTTCATCCCTTTGTTTGCATGTTCGGCAAAGAACCATCAGCCTATCACCGGATGCAATCTGGCTCTTGAATGTGCTTTCTAACTCTGATATTAGAACCGTATGTTTAAGTTTTTTAGGAAAATCCTTCAACACAGTCTTTAGAATATCTTTTGAAAGAATTACGGGCTTTTCAACCACTTCAGGGAATTCCATGCTATTGCAGCGTTGACATCGAGGATTATCAACAAGATATTTCTCATGAACCTCTTTTTCCCAATCATCAATAAAAGAGATTAGATGTTTAGAAATTTGTTTTTTGGTGCCAATGATGGATTCAGAGGGTGCTTTCTGTAGATGCTTTCTTTTGAAGAGGTTTGTAAAAAACTCAGAAATTCTTTGGGCAAGGGTTTTCACTTTAGCTTTCTTCCTCTTCACAGGGTTCTTCGTATAAATTTCCACCCTTGTCACCTTTGGAGCTGGCTGAGACTTTCTATACCTGTAAAAGGCTTTTATTGCTGCCCTATAAAGACCATGGGTTTCATATCCTTTTTCAGAAAATCTTCCATCACTTTCATAATCGTTTTTAATTTGCTCTAGCAGTATGAGATCAACATTATAAATATCTGTGGGGTTTCCGGTAGAACTACTATAGTGCTCCGAAAGTCTGTTGATAGCTCTCGAATAATTGCGACCGGTAGCCTCCAGTTTTCCTTCCTTATTTACAAGCCAGGAGCTAAATTTTTCTTCCATGGTTCTAGTGGCTTTGTTCATTTAATATCAGTCTTTTAAACTAATAGATTATTCGTAATAGTTGTTGTTGCCTAAAATTAACTAATTTTTATTTAAAGATAAATTAGAGCAAAAAATAAAAGCCCTTTAAAATTAAGGACTTTGGAGGTATTGAAATTTTTTAAGTTAAATCATTTTCCTCTTGAATTATCCTTGCTAATCTGGTGTGTGTTTTCGAAGTTGCCTTTATTCCAGTCATAGCCCCTCATATCATTAGTCATGATATAAGCTCCAGTTTCGGTATCCAAAATAATTACTCCTGCTTCACCAACTTCTGTTTGAAATTTCCCCCCTGATCCGGCATTGCTGCTTTTAAAACTGAAAATGGCAATTAATAAACCTGCACTTAAGAATCCGATGACAGTAGATTTAATGTCCAATTGGTTTTTCATAATTTGTAGTTTTAGAAAGTGTAAATTGTTTTGAGCTCACCCTTGTTTTTCTTGCTTGACAATAAGGTGAACATCTTTGGTATCAACCTGCCCGAACGTTCGGGGTTGCGAAAGCCACCTCTTTCCGGAGGTAGCTCTTCGCACTGATTAATTTCTTCTTTATAGATTTTCAACAGTCTGGTATTCCAGTTGAATTATCGATAGTTCTGCATCTTCTACTTCCTGAATGGCATTTTCATAGTCTTCAGCAGAATCTATTACCAGTCCGTTCCGGTGTTTCTTTAAGCTCGAGAAGAACTTTACCTCAAACCATACTTTAGTGAGTAATTCCTGCTCTTGAGGTGTGAGGTTGGTATTGCCAGTTAGCAGTTCATTCATACGTCTTTCGGCTATATTTTTTATTTCAGTGGCTGCACTGCTATTGGCAGGTAAGTTTCGGAGTGCACCAATTATAAAAAGGACTTTGCCATATCCTACCTTTTCAAGATATTCGTTTCCATATTTCAGCTTGTACAGGGCCGGGTTTTCATCATAAGTTTTGCTTAGCGAGTCCCGCACTCCCCAATTGTTGTAGAAGTGATCAAAACCGTCCTGGTATATGCCACCACCAATCAATACTCCGTTTTCGGTTACCGGGTATTGTTCAATAACCGACTGGTACAATTCGGTGCTTACAGCAAACCTTGTGGCAAAGTAATTTAATGGATCGTAGTACTCATCGAACAGGCGATATGGAAACATAAATTCTCTCGGGTCGGCATCGTTTTGCCAGGAAGGACTTTGGAAACTGGATTGATTTAGCCTCGAATAGGAAATACTGGTAGCACCAAACGGATTCGCGACCGGAACATGATTACTCGTATAAATTCCTGCACCAACCTGCTCCCGGTAAGGATAGTTTTCCTCCAGAATGGTTTGTTCGTTACGGGTAATGGTTACGTTTCGGGTTTCGGTTGCTGCATTGTAGGTAGTGGTGCTGGTGCTGCTATTATCGGCGGTGGTAAATTCAACCGAACTCAACTCGCCACCGGTATAGCTGTGAATAGCCGTGCCTTCCCCGCTATACACCTTTTTAACTGAGGGAAGTCCATTAGAATATTCTGTTTCAAACCATAGCTCTCCATCGGGAGTATAATATTTGGACCAGAGCGGCTTATTACTTTCACTTCGGCTTACTTCCATGTACAGGTGCTGCTGTGGATAACTGGCATATACTTTAGCCGATTTAATGTATCCATTCTCGTAGTATTCAAACTCTTCTAAAAGGCGGTTTTCGCCAAGGTCGTACCGACCTTCTTTAATCCAACCATTCGGATGCTGGCTAATTAGCTCAAAAGACGAAGTAGACCCTATAGAGTAGTCAGTTTGGGGAAGATTCTCTTCCATTTCGCAGGAAGAAAATAGTACTGAAACAGCCAGAAGCAGTGACAGGTAAAAGTTATTTTTCATTTATGGAAGGTTAAAAGTTTAAAAGACTAAGATATAGAATTAATTGTTTCAGAATGACTGTATTGAGAACCTGCCATATCAAATTGAACATGTAAGGATTAAGGACTGGCTCTTATTAATTTAAATCATTCGAAGTAATATCATTTTGTTGTAACCGCAGTAGGCGTTTTGGCTGCTCCAATTCACCCGCCCTCCATGACGATTTAATTCTGACTAACGTCAAATTTTGTTACTGATAATCAATTAATTGTAAATATCTAATTTAACTATAATTTCCCGTAGTCTCCGGTTCCTTTCCTTGACGTTAGCCGAAGAAATTAATGGAGTTTCTTCATGTGGGGAATTTTGGTGAAAGGGCAGCGTTCTAATTTTATCTATAGCATAAACAGCCCCTTGATCGCCCTTTCTTCACTGCCAGTAATAAAAGTAAACCATTATAGCCCCAACACAATTAAGTAGGATGGAAGCAATAAAAAGGAACACTGCCCAGGTCGGATAGATCTTTGCCTCTTTAATCATAGTTTCTATTTGCTCATAAATCTTTTCAGCTTTAGAATTTTGATTTTCCAGGGCCTTCCTTTGATCTGCGAATAGATTTTTCATTTCAGTTAAATCTATAGTGATCCTCGCTTCCTGAACTTTTTCCAGCCGCTTTACTGCCTCTTCAAAATCCTTTATTTCTGAAACCAGTAGTTCTGATATTTCTTCAAGTTTTGCCATCTCCTTTTAAATTTTTAGTACCCAATTCCCTGGTCTATTTCTCTTTTAATTGCATGTTTTAAAATGTTCATCAGTAATTTAGTTGGTAATTTTACCGTCTTGTCCATCATCAAAAATTGCATGTTGTTTTTGGTAAATCTTTCCATCCCTACAGTTGCGGCCATTTGTTTTCCAATATTGCCGATGCTCATCGATCTGTCAATTGCACTTCCCTTTAGATTGTAACCGTCAAATTCAAACCGGAATCCCTGAAGTTTTCCTGCTTTATTGATGCAGGGGATTACTTCTATCTTATTGGCTTTCATCAATTCGATATATTCATTGAAAGATTTGGGATTGTAGTGCTTCATGGTTAGATCATGACGTCGTTTAATTTCAGCCCGGATGTCCTTCAGGTTAAATTCTTTTTCCATTTGCACCTGTTTTACTGTGGTAAGCTTCATTTCTCCTGCCACTCTTTCAGCCGAGAGTTGGCTGCGTTTGCCAATAAAGCTGTCGTTGTAGGCCACCCCTTTAAAATCAATCCGATTCACATAGAGGTGAATGTGTTTGTGCTCCTTGTCCTGATGTATAAAAGCAATTGCCTGCCGCTCTCCCAGTTTCATGTCCTTCATAAAGCGTTCACATATTTCAGTCAGGCTTTTACGATCTAAATTTTTACCATCCTCAATGGTAGGGCTAATCACGAAAGACAAAGTATTCTTTTTGCAATTGGTGTTCATCTCCTGGATAAATGCAAATTCCTGGCTGATCTCCGTAGGGTTCTCTCCTGCAAGGTGCTGACTGAAAACAACTTCAGCATCTTTCTCCTGGTTCCAGCCGTACATGATGGAAGCCCTGGTGTACGTAATGGCTTTTCCCTTACCTATCATCGCTTTATATTTTGAAGGTGAGCCTTTATCTCATCGGCTAGTTTATAGACAGCCGCAGAAAGCTTCGGATCTTTTTTCCGAAACATGTTACCTATCGCCTTGAAGTTGTTATGGAACTTTACCAGGGTTTTATAGATATCCAGTTGCTCATCAGACAAGCGTTCTTTAATATCTTTTTCAGCAGCAACTTTCCTGCAGTATTCGCTCAGCGTCAAACCGCTTCTTTTTGCCTTGACCTGCAGCAGCTTCTTCTCATAGACGGAACATCTGAATTTTACGAGTTCCCTTTTCCCCTTAAACAACTCCTTTTTTTTCTTGCGACCATCGGGAGCAATCATTTTTGTGTCCACAGACACACATCTTGCATTATTGTTCCAATAATCGTGATCTTTAGTTGAAACAATTTCTTCTAAATCTTCCGGTAGTATGGAGTCTTTTTTTTGTAATGCTTTAGAAGGAATTACTACAGTGGTTTTTGGTTTTTTCTCTATATACCTTATCTCATTTTTCATGGCACAATTTTTCATTTAGATCCTTAAACTCTTTATAGAAACCACGTTCATCAGTGGCTGAATCAAAAAGGCCAATAAGCATATTTGTTGCTTTATCTCCTGCAGGGTCGTTATCGAGGTATAACCGGATGTATTCATAGGAGGGTATATACTCCTTAATCTTATGTGCAAAGCCGAGGGAATTCAGAATGATCACATCTGAAGAGTTTACCAGCTCTTCTTCCATTGTTGCCAGGGATAGAAAATCAAACATTCCTTCAGTTATTAGTAAGGTTTTATGGTTCCTTTTGAGATAGGAAAAGGATTTAGGAGAACTGGAATTTTTGCAATACTGATTGCGCAGCTCCCATCCTCCGAGGTAGTTCTGTAAGCCTATGGCGAAATATAGCTTGGCTTTTACCCTATACCAGATTTCCTTACAATGTTGTTGCACTATAGAAGAAGAAATGCCCCTGTTCTCCAAATACCTTAGAAGAGCAGGATGAGTAATATAACCTATATCGAAAATTTTTAACCCCCCATTGATATCCGCTGTACTCTGAAGTGGTTTTGGGCAAAAGAAAAAAGGATGGGAATCACAGGAAAGGAACAACACTGCTTCCTCAAATGAATTGTTTTTCAATGCCATTATTAGATCTATCACGTTTCCGCCTATTCCCAATCCGTAATCGAACCAAAGGTTTTTAACTAAAGAAACGCTGAAAGAGGCTTGGGTTTCTGACCGCAGGGGACTCAGAAACCAAGCTTCTTTTTCCGCTTTTCTGGTGGGGTAGTGCCCTAATGTTGCGAGTATTTTCACGATGCATACATTACGGGCGCTTCTCCACGATAACTTATTCGAATTCATATCTTTTCATTTTTTAATGATCCAATTACCCAGCTCCCATGAATACTGGCTTTCTTTTCTTTTTTGCTATTCTTTCCATTTGCCCAATTACCCAGGAAGTAATTGAGGTAGATGGTTCAATAACTTATTTACCCTTACCCGACACCTTAGTCTATGCGCTTTTAGCAGTTATAGGGTAACTGGGTAATTTATTTTTATAAAAAATCTAAAGGAGTGGACTTGAACCTTTGCCGGACCAGATAGCCATAGACCCGGCTTTCTTTTGATTTTATTCTTTCATAACCCACAGATTTCAATGCCCTTCCCATACTGTACATGTTCAGGCGGGGATTTATGCAGGATAGCTGAATGACCAGGTCTGAAGCAGTTTTGAAATCAGCAGGATCGGAGCTTGGAGAATAGTATTTGCACAGCAACTCTTCTTCCATCGTGGTTTCCCGATAGTTTTTATTCCTTTCTTCGTTTTCAGCAATGTCTTTTAAAGTCAGTTCCGGATAGAAATTTTCATCTATGTAAGCCAGGTAATATGCCTGGGACCAGACCTTGTCAATGTCAATTTCCAGGGAATAGGAAAAATTAATGGTATTGTCCAGTTCGAAGCACAACCAGCGTACAGAACCTGTTTCATCGTTTAGAAAAGTAGCCCGGTTTGTGGAGCCTATAAAACTACAGGTCCTGTATAACGTGGAGTTCTTACGATCATAAGGCAATCTCTCATTGATCATGGTTTTCGAGAAATAAGCTTTCAGGGCATTTATTTCTTTTTTTGCCAGAATAGATAACTCATCCAGGTTGATCAGGAAATTCCGGGTTAGTTGGATCCTCGCATCCTTGTCTGTGGTAATATCCTCCGCAAAATATTTGGCAAGGGTAGGGGGGCAGAGGAACCTGCACCAGGTGGATTTCCCGGAGTTCTGTTGTGGATGTACTAAAACAAGACATTGCTTGTTGAAGTAATTTTTTTCCATGGCACATCTCACTGTGCGTACTAGCCATTTTCTGAAATGGTAAACAAATAGTTCCGGTTCCTTTAACGGAAGATAAGATGCCAATGCCCTGATGTGATCTTCTCCGTGCCAATTAGGTAAAGCCTTAAAATATTCCTCAATGGGATTAAATTTTGGGACAAAATGAGATCTTAAATAGATCTCCAGTTTGGCAGGGTTGACCTGGACATTGGACTGGGCCAGTTCAATTAAAAATGAGTTTACATCCAGGATTTCCCAGTTATTCTTACCACAAAAGGATATCTGGAACTCATGCCCCAACTCATCGTACCGGAGCTCATATTTCTTTGAAGCATATTCAAAGATACAGTCATAGACAGTTTTCTTTTTCCGCTCTCTGACCCCATACATCTTCTCCTCATTGCCAGACATAATCTCAGAGTTTAGATTAGAAGAATTTTTTCTTATTCCTGAAGGTGTAGTCCAGGGCTTCTGTCTTTAATTCCCCGGCTGATTTCTTTGAGTTGGAAAGAAGCCAGTGATCCAGTTTTTCCCTGGAGAAGTAGATTATTTTTCCCCTGGGTTTGGAAAAGGGAATTTCTCCTTTTGCTGTTAGCTTGTAGAGGTAGCTTCGGGAGATCCCGGTGTATTCACTTGCTTCCTCCAAAGACATGACCGTTTTACTTGCACGTAACAGGTTCTCAATACGATCCAGTTGTTCCAGAATTTTAATGGTGTCCATAATGAAAATGTTTAAAGTTGATACTGAAAAAAGCGCTTTCGCTTTTCTGATTCTGGAGCTAAACTAGGAAGGGAAATAATGGATAATGCATACATTCAGTACGATGTAAGTAAAATACCATTGAAGGTATTCGTAATCTATCCTGAAGCAAAGATTGCACTTGATCTTCGTTAGCCGGTCTAGGTCGTGCGGGATATTTTTAGGAGCAGAACCATTAATTACTATTTTAATTATTATTGGGATCCAACATTCAAAATCTGCAGGTTTTATGCATGTGAAACTGCAGGAGATTATAATTAGGCTGTAATTGAAAGTGCATAACAGGGAATACTAATTTCCTATAAAAATTTGAAGGAGAAATTTTACCGGTGGATATTCAGGAATAATGGAAAATTAGGTGAAGAAAAAAGTTATGGTCTTTATTTGTTTAATAGTAGTGAGATAGCTGAGGACATGAGGGTGGGTAGCCGGAAAGAAGGAATAACATTTACTGTGCGATTCCTCTAAGATTAGAAGATTATTATATTGTGGAAATTCTTTTTAAAAGAATGAGTGGAATTAAACATACATCAAAATCCACATTTTAATGGGAGATTGGATCTCTTATTTGGTTTGACGGCAAAAAATTCTTCTATATTCACAATATAATGTGGATTTCTGTTTCAATTTTTATAAGATCCATTTATCTGCAGATTTTTTCGATTATTTACATATAATGAAAAATTTATCTCAATTTTTTTCGGAAAAGAGGAAAGAAAAATAACCTGACCCCAGGAAGAATTTGCCGAACGTGCAGGAGTGGCACTGACAGTCGTACGGAAGATTGAACAGGGAAAAGAGAACTCAAATCTCGAAAAAGTAAACCGGGTTCTCAGAATGTTTGGTCATGTATTGGCACCTGTGGAGGAGCAAAATTTAAGATCTACAGAATGAGACTAGCTAAAATGATCCATCTTTGGAGTTGAAAAGACAGTATGATAATCATCCTAAGAGGATTCTTGCCGAAACGCCTTTACTTATAACTGCTTTAAAGGGACTAAGATTACAATTTGAAACATTTATAATTAAATGTCTATACCGTTTTCTTATCTGGAACAGCGTTGCGATCTGACATGGCAAAGAACCGTTCCTTGTGTTCATTTCCCCATTCCTCCATGTGCAGGGTAAGAGGTAATAAGAGCTTCCCAAATTCCGTAAGCTCGTATTCTACTTTTGGAGGTAATACGGGAAATATCTTTTTTTGAATAACACCGTGTCCTTCCAGTTCATTTAACTGGAGATTGAGAGATCTTCTGGAGGCATAAGGTATAGCGCGTTGTAACTCGCTAGGACGTTTTATTCCGTTATGAATATTATTGATAATACATGGCTTCCATTTGCCACCAATGATATCCATCGTGACCTTAATTCCACAATCGTAGTGCTTTTCAATCTTATGTACGTACATATCTATTCCTTTTTTTATAGGGAAAAAATTTTCCCTATTAGTAAATTTTTGCGGTTATTGTGTCACCGGAATACTGGCTATATCTTTGTAAAAGTAATCATAAATCATTTAATATGAAACTATTAACAAAGTACAGTTCCCGAAATTTTTCACTAAAAAACAGGGTAGTGATGGCTCCTATGACGAGAAGTCGTGCGGACAACGATGATCTTGCACCTAATGATCTCATGGCAACCTATTATGAACAACGTTCGTCGGCAGGACTCATTATTTCTGAAGGAACACCTGTAAGTAAATTTGGAAACGGATATATCAATGTGCCTGGTATCTATAGCCAAAAACAAATTGACGGTTGGAAAAAAGTTACCAAGGCAGTTCACAGTAAAGGCGGTAAGATCTTTGCGCAGTTATGGCATGTAGGCCGGATCTCACATCCTGACCTATTGGATGGGAAACTTCCTTTAGCACCTTCGGCCATTAATCCAAATGTCCAGGCATACACAAAAGATGGATTTGTGGATACGGTTACCCCAAAAGAAATGTCCATTCAAGAAATTCAGAATACTATTCTGGATTTTAAGCAAGGGGCACTCAATGCCATTGCAGCTGGTTTTGATGGTGTAGAAATTCACGCAGCTAATGGTTATCTTTTTCACCAATTTTTCTCTAAAGTTGCAAATCATCGTAGTGATGAATACGGTGGTTCAGTTAAGAAAAGGGTCCGCTTTTTGTTCGATGTGCTTGACGCCATTGCGGAAGACCTGGACTTAAACAAGGTAGGTATAAGAATTTCCCCAACCCTTAATGGAACCTTCGGAATCACTGTTGATGATGAAACTGAAAAACTTCATGAGTATATCGCTTCTGAATTGAACAGGTATAATCTGGCTTACTTACATATATCAGGATTTACCCTAAATGAATATGATGACCCGCTTCAAGTGGCTATTGAGACGGCAAAACAGTATAGGTCGATTTATAAAGGTACTTTGATGATCAATAAAGGTTTTACAAAGGAAGCCGCAGAACAAGTACTCCAAGAAAACATTGCCGATTTAGTTTCGTTTGGAGTGCCGTACATTGCTAATCCCGATTTAGTTGAGCGTTTTGAGCGGAATATTGAATTGAATGACGCAAACAGGGCAACTTTCTATACACCCGGAGCAGAAGGGTATACTGATTATCCTACCATTGATCAAATGATGTCCCTAACATCATCTTCAATGTAATGGTATGTAAAGAGGAGTTGGCAGCTAATGATTAAACTCTTTTATTCCTTCATTTATGGCCTTTTTTGATGTTGACTTCAAAGGAAGTTTAAAGGGAGGTGAAACGCTCCTCCACACCTGAAGCAGCAGGGTAGTGGTAACTCATCCTATGTGCCTGGATTCCCTGGGTGAGGTTTTGCTATAGGCATTCGTGTAATAATTGTAAATTCCATATACCAGGTTCCCTGGAATTTTGGGACAAGTGTATCCGGGAAAAATCTACAAGAGACCCCTCCTTTTGTCTATTCCATAGGACAGCAATTCTGTTCAATTTTCAATTTAAAATAAAATTACACATGATCATTTTAAAAATCAAAAACGATGAAAACAAAAATTTTAACAGCGACATTTCTCATGGCACTATTTTTCAATCCATTCATTTTTGCCCAGTTGAAAAGAACCCCCGCTTCGGCCGGAAGGGCTGAATTCGTTCAGGTAGAACCAAACGTGAAGCTTCACGTGACAGATATTGGCGATGGACAGGCCATCGTGCTAATACATGGATGGCCTTTGAACGATGAAATGTATGAATATCAGTACCAGTATTTCGTTCAGAAGGGATTTAGGGTAATTGGAATTTCTTTAAGGGGCTTTGGGCAATCAGATCGTCCATACGGGAAATATGACTTCGACGTATTTTCAGATGACATAAAAGTAGTTCTTGAAACATTAAAGGTGGAAAATGCAGTGCTTGGCGGATTTTCCATGGGAGGTGCAGTGGTCCTTCACTACATGGATAAATACAAAGGTGCACATGTTGCCAAATTAGCACTATTTGCCGCTGCAGCACCTTCATGGAAACAGCGTGAAGGATTCCCATATGGGGCTTCCGATGAAGCAGCAGCGGCATTGATCCAAACAACAAGAACGAACAGGCCGCAGTTAATAGAGGATTTTGGAAAAGGTTTTCCGGCAGCTGAAGGAAATCTTTCAAGTGGTATGTCTAAGTGGTTAGAAAGTATCAGCTATAATGCCTCGCCGTATGCTACAACGCAATCAATAATTGCACTTCGTGACCTTGATTTACGGCCTTCATTAAAAAATATCAAAGTTCCGGTTGCCATATTCCATGGTACTAAGGACAAGTTATGTGATTTTGCTTTTGCTGAGCAATTGCACCAGGGGATCCAGAATTCTTACATTGTTCAATTCGAGCATAGCGGACACGCCTTATTTATTGAAGAATTGGAAAAGTTCAATTCGGAACTTGAGAAGTTTGCCAAATCTTAATGCAATAACATCTGCCACCAGGTATGAGTAATCCAATGAATTGCACATTTATTAGGACTGCATTTAGCTTTTGAAATTTACAACATATATAAATCCTATTTTTATCTAACTAATGGCGTCTTTTAATCTATAACGAAAAGAAATGTTGAAAGTAATTAAATGTTCCTATAAAATTTTAATCACCGGTTTCGTACTGATCATTACCCATTTCAGTTGTAAAGGTCAAACCATTGCTGAAAAAGAAAATGAGCAACTGGAAATTACACAAAGAGAATACGGTCTTGATCCTGCTGTTCCACTTACGGGACGCATAAAAGAAACTTCACCTGAGATCCTTAATAAGTTTCGCGAGGCAGGTATGTCACCAACTATCCATAATTTGACGGAAGCTGATAGCTTGAAGGTTGTGAACGCCTTTGAATCCCTCCCGGCTGTACATCAGCGTGTTCTAAAGGATCATCTTCTGGGAATCAGCTTTCTGGATAACATGCCAAATACCGCCCTTACGGCAACAGTCAATCCAGGGGATTCAATCCCTGTTTTTACGATCACCTTTAGAGCTGAAATTTTGGAGCAAAATGTATCTCAATGGCTCACCGAAAAAGAACAAAGCTACTTTAAACCTGGGGGTCAGGATCTTAAAGTTTCCATAGAGGCTGGAGAGATGGACGCTATTTTTTACGTATTACTACATGAAACAACGCATGTAGTGGACGGAGCGTTGGGTATTATAGGAAAAAACCGTGAATTGAGGAAATCTCTTTTTGCAGATCAAGTTGAAGAATTTACAACAGGAACCTGGTTGAACAGGACTACAGTGGTGCCGACATTTTTAGATTCGACATTTAACCGAAGTATTTTCCACCCCGGAGGAGAGAAGCTGTCAATTACGAGTGCCCAAAAGATTTATGAGTCTGCTGCATATAAACCTTTTGTTTCACTATACAGTTTCTCTAGCTGGCATGAAGACTTTGCAGAATACCTCACTGTCAATCATTTTACAAATAAGTTAAAGCAACCTTTCAAAATTGTTATTACTGAGAAAGGTAAGGAGGTATTTTCCTATGAACCAATGAAATCAAAACTCATTCAATCCCGCATACCGTTAATGGAACCATTTTACGAATGAAGTTGCCAATGTCCTGGATCATTTGAAATACTTCTAAGCATAAAGCCCCTATTTTGGGGAATTCGGGAGTCTGATTTTAGGATATTTATATTCGGCCGGGAAGGTATTACTATCGCTTACGAGTGCATTTGAGTAATGGCATGGCACTGTATTAATGATAACATGACTTTACTTCCGGGGAAGTGTGTCTTTGATCGAAGATCTGCTAAGAACTGCTCCTTTTCGTGCGTTTCCTCATCATGGGCGTTTTCTCATAATTATTATTAAAAAATGATCTTACTACGAACTGGCCGTATAAACAGAAAGATACTGCAACAATTAATAAACCTTTAAATTCTAACAACTATGAGTACAACAGTTAATGCACAAGTGCAAGATTACCGAACCGATGTCCACCTTGATCAGGGAGTCAGGGAATTTTTGAACGTTTTGAACACGTCGGGAGGTCCTGGTCTGGAAACCCTTTCCAAAGAGGATGCCCGTCAAGTATTGATCGGGGCCCAGGCAGCCGTTGAAGTTGACCTTAGCGGTATCGAAGAATCAGAAAAAACGATTCTTTCTGACGGACATGAAGTAAGATTAAATATTGTCCGTCCCAGTGGGGTTAATGAGAAATTGCCTGTGTTCATGTTCATTCATGGTGGCGGATGGATATTGGGTGATTATCCAACGCATAAAAGACTAGTTAGAGATTTAGTAGTTCGATCTGGCTTTGTTGCCGTATTTGTCAACTATACTCCGTCACCCGAAGCCCAATTTCCTACCGCTATTAATGAGATTTATGCCGCAACCAAATGGGTGGCTGCTCATGGTGATGAAATTAACGTGGAGGGAAGCAAATTGGCTATCGTGGGAAATAGTGTTGGGGGCAATATGTCCGCTGTTACTGCAATAAGAGCAAAAGCAGAGAACGGACCGGAGATAAAGGCCCAAATTCTACTTTGGCCAGTAACGGATGCCACTTTTACGCAAGCGTCATACCAGACCTTTGCAAACGATAGATTCTTAACTGTACCTATCATGAGGTGGATGTGGGACCAATACTCTACAAATCCAGATGAGAGGAAGTCTATTTATGCCTCACCTTTGCAGGCGAATATTGATGATTTGAAAGGGCTTCCGCCAGCAGTAATTATGGTGGCTGAGAATGACATCCTTAGGGACGAAGGTGAGGCCTATGGCCGTAAACTGGATCAGGCCGGTGTGGAAGTGACAACGGTTCGCTACAATGGTACCATACATGATTTTGGATTATTGAACGCATTGGCCAATCAACCTTCAACAAAGGCCATGTTGGACCACGCAGCAGCTCAATTGAAAAGATTTTTGAACTAACATTGGATATTTAATTTTGGTTGTGGATTATTTGTTGTGGGCCGGGAGTGTTACCCCCGGCCCCTCATTTTAAGATTAATTTTTAACCGTGAAGTAGGGTAAAAGGATGGTAAAATTTCCTTTGCTGTAAAAATTAAATTTAGAGCCATAATATAAGTTGACCAGCCGAAAGATGAAAAACTTTTCTTTTAGGAAATTTCATTTATGGGAATCAATTAAACTAATTTTATCTGAAAAAATGAGCCTCCTAATGTCCAAAAATTTTTACTTCTGGATTTTCTTGTTGTTTTTTATTGGCTGTAAAAAAAACCAGGATCTTGTTCTTCCCGAAGGAGTTTCAGAAATGGACATATCAGGTTGCTATATATATTCTCAAGATTCAAATTATGTTGAAATGGAGATCATAAATGAGGGAGAAGAGATTATAGGAAAGTTGAAATATGCCCTATTTGAAAAGGATGCTAACACTGGCACAATAAAAGGCCGTATTTCAAAAGGAATTCTGATTGCTGATTATAGATTCACGTCTGAAGGAGTACAAAGTACCAGGCAAATCGCTTTCTTAATAAAAAACAATCAACTTATAGAGGGATATGGAGAAGTGGAGGTGAATGGTAAGACTGCAAATTTTAAAAATATTGAAAATTTAAATTTTTCTTCCTCCAATATAGTACTGGAAAAACAGGAATGTTCTATATTATAAAGCAATTGTTAGTTGATCCTGAAGTGCATGCCTTCCTGCTATGCAGACTTCTAGGGTACTGAAAGCCACTTAGGTTTGTGCGTTAAAATTTGTTTGTAAACAGGACAATTTTCATCATGTGCACCTTTAAGCATACCAATACTCATTAGAAATTCGTTTACGATTTCGCCGCCTGTAAAGCGGAAAGTCTTTTTGAACAGTATTACCCATTCTTCTTTTGTTTTCGGGTGGTGGTGATCAAGCCATTTTTCAAAAGATCCAAACTCTTTTTGCAATGCAAGAATAGTTTTGGCATTTTCAATAGCTGCATTTACTTTCAGCTTATTGCGAACAATTCCGGGATTGCCCAGAAGCCTTTCCCTGTCTTTTTCGGTATACGCAGCCACCTTCTTAATGCTGAATTCGCTATAAGCATTCCTAAACGAAGTCTCTTTCTTTAGAATTGTTTCCCAACTTAAACCAGCCTGGTTAATCTCTAATATTAACCTTCCAAAGAGTTCATCGTCATTATGGATAGGAAAGCCGTAATGATAGTCGTGATAGTTTTTGTGCAAAGTCTTTTTTTCTTTGGATTGCATCGTTTCTATAGCTGAACAATAGGTCATAAATTTATTGAATAATTTTTATTAGTATAATGGATTTGTAACAACTCTTAAAGGTAAACCTGATTATTTAGCCGACTTGAGTCGCCCGTTTTCAATATGGACTTTATTAGATTTTCATTCTCCGATATTTGTTAGTAGCAACTACGGAATCTACGGCGAAAGCAAATAAAATAAAGCTTCATCAACTTTAATATTCTGGCTTAAAAAAGTTTTGGAAATTTAATTTATTTTTAAAGATTTGATCAATCCTTCTTCAATTTCAAAGTTGTATTTTAATATTAAAGGGCTACCTGGGAAATTCCCTGAGTTTTCAGCAGTCAAAATGCCTTTCTTTCCGGTTTCTTCATAATGAAGCGGCTTCATCACGGTTTTGTATTTCTCATTTGCTTTTGTAATCCACTGTTGTATGGCCTTACGTCCGTTGTACGTTCTGTTTTCGTCGTGTACCACTGCAGTTTCAGAAAAACAGCTGGCATAAGCTACGCTGTCAAAGCTATCCTGAGCTTTTACTAGTTTCGATATTACATTAGGTAAATCCATTCTTATCAATTTTTATTAAACATTATTTATTAAGAAATGCCCTCCACAAGAATACCGTTGTAAACGGCACCCTTTTGCCTATGGACTGCAGCTTTTTTATAGGGTTCGCTATTGTACCATTTTTTAGCAGCTTCCATATCAGGAAATTTTGCTACTACTATACCTTCAATTTGCTCTCCTTCAAGGATCTCAAAGTTTCCATAAGGTACTAACACTTCAATTGGATGCCCTTTCATTGTATCCTTTATCACCGACCAATATTTTTCCAGTTCGGTCCTATCAAGGGTTTTTATTCTTGTAAAAATTACATATGCTGACATAATTCAGGAAATTAAATTGTTGGAATGGTGCCCCCGTCTATTACGTATTCCGATCCAGTCAGGTAACCGGCTCTCGGAGACACAAGAAAACCTACCAATTCGGCTACTTCTTCAGGTTGAGCAAATCTTCCATTTGGAATTCCTCCCAAGGCATCCATTACACTCTGGGTAGCTGCCTCAATAGAAGTATTGGAACTCTCAGAGATACGCTGCATCATTCTTTTTGCAGAATCCGTCATAATCCCTCCAGGAGAAACGGTCAGTACACGCACACCCTGTGACGAAACTTCTTTTGATAATCCTTTGCTATAATTAATTAATCCAGCTTTTGCAGCTGCGTATGGGAGTGTTGAATCGTGCAGAGGTAATTTTCCCTGAATGGATGCAATATGAATAATAACACCGCTTTTACTTTCAAGCATTTGAGGTAGAAATGCCTTATCTAGCCGTACCGGGGCTAGTAAATTGGTTTGGAGTGTTTGCTCCCAATCAGTATTGGTCAATACTGCAAATCCTCCTCCGGGAGTTTCTGAGCTTCCAAGATTGTTTACGAGAATATCCAGTTTCCCGAATTTTTGATGTACTTCGGTAGCAACTTTATCGGCACCTTCCGGTTTGCTTAAGTCAGCTGATATGAAGTATAAATCTTTATCGGGTGCTTCCGGCTGATTTCTTGCAGTAATGATCACTTTAGCCCCGGCCTTTTTTAAACGTTCAGCAATGGCTTTTCCAGCACCTTTTGTTCCACCGGTTACCAGTGCAATTTTGCCTGATAATTCATTCTGATAATCCATTATTTTTTCCATTTAATTTCTTTTGGGCAAAGTTCTTATATACTACAACTTCACACAAGTACGGTGCTACGAATTGCATAGTGATAATTTATTCCCCTATTGTACAAATGGGAACATAGGTTTAATTTTGCAGTATGTATGAAAGAAAAATAAAACCGAACTTAAATTGCGGACTGGATTTAATAGGTGAAGTGCTATACGGCAAATGGAAGGTACGATTGCTTTGGTTTATCAATGAAGGTCATAAAAGACCCAGTGAATTACAACGCAAAATACCGGATGCTTCACGGCGTGTTTTAAATATTCAGTTGAAAGAATTGGAAGAGCATGAACTTATTACCCGGAAGGTTTATCCGGTAGTGCCTCCCAAAGTTGAATACAGCCTTACTGAATTCGGGAAAAGTCTAATTCCTGTAATTGATCACTTAGGAAAGTGGGGAGATGACAATGAAGCAAAATTGAGAGAGGTGGTAGGCAAAAAGTATTTCTAGTTTTTGAGTTTGCTGGTGATATGCTCTCTTTGCTTATAAAGGTCAACTTATATAAGTTCTACCTCTTTCCCCAGGTCATTACATGTTAAACTACAATACCAGAAATTTTACTCCGGTACAGCATAAAAAACCAATCTTTATTTCTAAGGTGCTTAATATTATTACAATTATGGGATCCAGGCGTTTTAAAAGAACTACACCACTTACAGGAGATTAATATGTTCAGGGGTTTCTAAAAACCTTGAGTAAGAAATCGGGTGTTTTATCACACCCTGCTATAGATTATTATTATTACAGGCTCCAGACTCCCAGGATTTGACTCCGCTCCGCTGAGCTTGACAGGGGTTTCCATATGTTTCTTGATCGCATCCGCAAACGGGATTGTATTCCATTGTGCACGGACCATCGCTCACCTTTGACGGATCAATGCATTCCTTAGAATTAAGCGTACTACAAGAAGTTCCTATTAATGCAGAAAATAGGATCACTCTGCAGATCTTTAAATATGGTATAAATCCTTTAAATTGCATGGTTTAAGTTATAATAGATTAGAAAAAAGCCCGTCCCCCTGGATAGAAGGACGGGCTCAAAAAATTGATGATATTTATTCTTCTGTTGCATTAGAGCCTATGTTCCCGTGGGAAATCATAGTTTCCATTTCTTCTTCACTTAAGTATACATTAAGTGAACCATCATATTCAATTAATTCTTCATAAGTTACACTCTCACCATCTTCATCTCCTTCTCCATTAAAAGCTGAAATATTTGTTTTGCTCACTCCATCCTGAACAGGATTAAGGCTAATTACGGCATCTCCTTGTTCATCACCTATGGCCCCGGAATGAATAAATGATGGGTGTTCACTACCTTCTTCAGTTTCCTCAAGGGTAATGGTAATCAGGGTTTCTCCATTTAACCGCTCTTCTAAAGTTACAGACCCGGCAGTACCTTCATCTCCAACCGCATCTAAATCATAAGAAACGGATTCCCCGGAAAGTTCATTTTCTCCGAGATCAGCCTGGGCTACAAGAGTTTCAGTATCTCCTTCTACTAAATAGATGTTGATATGAGCATCGAGTTCCATCAAATCCTCATAGGTAACCTCAGTCTCATCATCAAGCTCTGAAACGGTAGTAGTACTGGTTCCGTTGTCGCCTTCGATTTCCTCCAGGGTTAAGGCAAGCTCACCAGCCTCGGTGGTATTCCCTTCATAAATACCTACGGTATAAGTTTCTCCCTCCTCTGTACCATCTAATTCGATTTCTACAGTTGTACTGCCATCTTCATTTTCAGTAAAAGTAACAGGGCCTTCTATGGAAGATCCGGAGACTGGTTCTAATTCATATTCCTTGCTTTCTCCCTGAAAACCATCATCTGTAGCGTCATCATCGCTTTCACAGCTCATAAAAACTAAAGCGCACATTAAAATTAATGCTGCTTTTCTTAATGTCAATTGATTCATCAATTCATTTTTCATTTTAAAATTAATTTAAGTTTGTTAATACCTATATGACCTCAATTCCCAGAATGGTTGCGTAATTTTTCTTTAAAAAATTTTTCCTCGCTGCTGTCTTTCCATTGCACCAATAGCTAACTCAAAGGTTAATTTTTGAAGTTAATTACAATGTTGTTTGTCTGTATTCCATCCTGCATAAGGGTTAATTCGCGATTCGCGAATCGCGAATTGGAAATTAATATCTTATTTTGGTATAATCACAATTATATAAAAATATGAAAGAGCACAGCGGAATGCGTCCTCACGACATTGTAGTTCTTCTAAAGATAGCAGCAAAAACTGATGATCGCTGGTATATGAAAGATCTGGCTCACGAATTGGGTATAAGTGCCAGTGAAATTAGTGAGAGTATTAATCGTTCAGTTATAGCAGATCTCATTTTTGCTGATAAAAAGAGATTAATGAAAACAGCCATCCTGGATTTCTTGAGGTATGGTTTGCCTTATGTATATCCACAACAGCCGGGATCTCTAGTACGGGGGATTGCTACTGCCCATTCGGCAAAGCCTTTAAAAGATATTATTCAAAGCAAAGAACCGTTTGTGTGGCCATATTTTAAAGGGGAGGTAAGGGGTCAGGCAATTGCACCACTTCATTCCAAAGTGCCGGAAGCCTGCCTCAAAGATGAGAAATTTTATGAATTGATGTCTCTTTGTGATGCATTACGGGTTGGCAAAGCACGTGAGAAAAACCTTGCCTTTGAAGAACTTCAAAGACGATGTTGAAGATATAGTTTACATACTTAATTATACCACAGATTTTAGGGAGGAAATATTAAGATCAGACGTTGGCGTGAAACAATATCTAGCAGAAGAATTTCAAAAAATATTGAAAGAAAATAGGATGCAGGAAGCCATTATCGGAAACTTATATTATGAGGATCAATTGGAAATATTTGACAGAATAATGCATGAATTGAAAGCTACAGTAATAGGGTTTGAATTAAACCTAAAAGGTCTGACTTGGAGACATGATTCCGTATATCAGCTCAACTTTTTAAAGATATTAATCAGCGTCTCATTATTTTTTGAAACTGGACTTCTGGTAGGAGCATTTTTCAGGGTATTGTAATTGTAAATCTTACCGTCGGGGCGGAGGATTAATCCTGAAGTAATGAATAAATTTTTTAGGGTCATGTTATTATTGGGATAAGTTTTGGTAAGATAATCATAGAACTCCCTGCAACTGGGGCCATCCATTTTTAAATGAAGTTTAGAATGATGGCTTCCCCAATCCTCAAGTAAAACGTTTCTAAAATCTTCAAGAGAAGTTTTGTCCTGATCTATCAGGTCATACCGTACCATCTCATTGTACAGTTCAGTCACCTGTCTTTCCGAAATTGAGATTTTGAAATTTTCCGGAGATCTTTCAATAAATTTTTTTGGTGTACCCGTAAAGGAAACTTTGAATTTCGCTGTCCAGGAAAAATGACAAAAAAGAAATCCGGGAATAAAAACTGCAGGTATTAATATCTGGAAGAATAGGTTACTATGCTCAATGGAGTTATAGGAATAAAAAACCAGATGCATAACACCCAATCCCACCAGGTGAAAAAGTAGACGTGGTTTTTCCAGATTCTTGTTCCATTGGATAGGCTCATTTAAGAAATGATGCAATATCTCCGGAACAACATGAATTGCTATGCGCCCATAGGTATAGATAAAAGCAAGATTGGCCAGGTATTGAAAAAGATCAATTTTCATAGTCCATTTCCAGCTTAGGAATTAAATAAGCTGCTTCTTTTTTCTTCTTGTCCACAATTTTTGCATAAACCTGGGTAGTCCTGATTTCCTTGTGTCCAAGAATTTTGGAGACAGTATAAATGTCGGCACCATTTTCGAGCAGGAGAACTGCATGTGTATGTCTGGCACTGTGGAAGGTGATATGCTTGGTAATACCGGCACGCATACACCACCTAAGTATTTCCGCATTGAAATGGGCTCCGTACTTTAGACCTTGGAAAACAAGATCCTTTTCTTGTCTTCTTTTGCCCAAAAGTTCTCTGGCTTGTTCTGAAATAAATTGATACTCCTGTCCGGACGTTTTTTTCTGTTTAAAAACGAGACGGGTTTCTCCTTCTTCGTCCCTAACTTCAGACCAGGTGAGTTTATTAATATCACTCCATCTCAGTCCTGTTAAACAACTGAACATAAAGGCTGATTTCAGAACAGGATGTTTACAACGTGCTTTAGCCACTGCCTGAAGTTCCTCATGGGTAAGGTGCTCTCTGGAAGTTTCTCCCTGGGCAAAAGCTTTAACGGTGGTAGCGAAGTTTCTTCGGGTGTAACCATCTTCAAAGGCTTGTTTTAAAGCTGCTTTGAATTTATTGTAGTAGGTATATTTAGAATTTTGAGATAGGGGAGTATTGGATTTTGTTCTGGCTTTTTTATTTAAATGTTGTTTAAACCCTATGACAAATTCTTCGTCAATGTCTTCAAAAGTTATTTTTCTTTTCTTGCAGTAGTCTTCTATATGGTTTTGGGCAGCATCCCAATTGTCGTAGTTTCCTTTACTCTCATATCTTTCTTCCTTCAATTTCTCATAATAAGTAAGGAACAATAATTTATCTTTAGATCGGTCTTTAATCCCGTATTTCCCCTGTGCATATTCTGCCCGTCGGATAGATAGTATTTGTTCGGCCCTTAAAAGGGTCTCGGCATTTTCCTTTTTTTCAGAAGGTGTTTGTGGTGAAATATATAGGTACTCCTTTAGATATTCAAATTCCCTATTGTTTTTCGATTTTCCATTCTGATCAATAACCTTTCCTTTATAATAATCTATATAAAGACTATACTTCCCGGTTGTCAACTTCTTTTTTCTAAGATTAATTTTCATAACTCCAGCTTTCTATAAAGATAAAATAAAAAGAGATATGAGGTGCACAAAATGCACCTCAAGAGAAAAATTTAACATCGGGGTGCACTTGAGGTACAAAATGGGGTGCACAAGGATTTATTATGGGAAAATATAGAAGTTAAATAAAATCTTGTAAAGCCCCTATTTTTGTAGGATTTGATATCATTTGAAATCAAATAACATCAAGTAAAATTTGCTGTTTATTTGCCAATACAGAAGTTAGCAAAAATATTTCCTAACAGATCATCATTGGTTATCTCCCCCGTAATTTCCCCAAAGTGGTAGAGTGCCTGCCGAATGTCTATCGCTAATAGATCTCCTGAAAGATTTGCATTCAATCCTTCCTGAACTTTATTGATTTCCTCCAGGGCTTGTAAAAGAGCGTTGTAATGCCTGCTGTTGGTGACGATGGTATTGTTGTTACGGAGTTCTCCCGTGTTGACAAAATTCAGAAGTTTGTTTTGCAGCTCTTCTACGCCTTCTCCGGTTTTGGCTGAAATAGACATGAGGTCTGAGACCTGAGACCTGAGTAAATCAACTTCCTCATCTGCAAGTTGATCGATCTTATTGGCCAGAATAAGCAGAGGTTTTTGTGGAAATTGATTCCTGATCTTTCCAATCTCAACTTGCACTTGCTCCAGAGTGGGGCCTGCACTTTCCTCTGAGGAATTGGATCCTGAAACAAGATCAGGATGACCACCTGTGTTAATTTCAGGATGGCGAAGGCGGGAGGTATCGAACAAATATAACACTACCTGCGCCTGACTTATCTTTTCAAACGTTCTTTTGATCCCGATACTTTCTACCACATCCTGGGTTTCGCGGATTCCGGCGGTGTCGATGAAGCGGAATCCAATGCCACCAATCGAAATTTCATCTTCGATCGTGTCCCGGGTTGTTCCTGCAATCTCACTTACAATGGCTCGTTCTTCGTTTAAAAGGGCATTCAGAAGAGTTGATTTCCCCACGTTTGGTTCACCCACGATCGCAACGGGAATTCCGTTTTTAATTACATTTCCGACGGAAAAGGAATCTACCAGTTTCTGGAGTACCTTCTGAATCCTAATAACGAGTTCTGAAAACTGATCCCGGTTGGCGAATTCCACATCTTCTTCAGCGAAATCTAGTTCCAGTTCAATAAGGGAAGCAAAATTCAGCAGCTCTTCCCGAAGTTTTTTGATCTCATTTGAGAATCCGCCACGCATTTGTTGCATTGCCAGCTGGTGTGATGCCTGGTTTTCAGAAGAAATAAGATCGGCCACGGCTTCTGCCTGACTCAAATCCATTTTTCCGTTGAGGAAGGAGCGAAGGGTGAATTCTCCCGCTTCTGCAGAGCGACAGCCTTTTCTAATCAGTAACTGAATGATCTCCTGTTGAATGTACGGACTTCCATGGCAGGAGATTTCAATGGTATTTTCACCTGTATAAGAACGTGGTCCGTGGAAGATCGATACCAGCACTTCATCGAGAATTCTTTTGTTATCTACGATGTTCCCAAGGTGTAAAGTATGAGAAGGCTCATTAGCCAAATCCTTTTTACTCTTTGCCATGAACAACGGAGCCACAATAGCAATGGCATCTGCTCCCGAAACTCTTATTACTGCAATAGCCCCGGCTCCCGCAGGGGTGGCTAAGGCTACAATGGTATCTTTTAAATTCATGGGGCAAAGGTAGGCTTAAATCGTGAAAAGTAAAAAGGAGAAGGGTTGAAGAGGTACGAAAGTAGAAATACGATGGTAGAAGCATGTACATGTACATGCCACGAATTCACAAATGATTCTTGTATTTTTTCTTTTGCCCATTGTCTTATTTGGTGTCATTTGAGATTGAAGATTAAAAAGTTAATCGAGCTGAGGGAAATGAGCAATAATTTATTGTTATCAGATGAAATTGTTGTACTATCTTTCTTTTTTACAAGTATATGTGCTTCCTCGGCGTTAAGAATTTTTGAAGCCTAGGAGAAAATTTAGCCGGGGAAGTACGGTGCTGATTTTGCGATAGCAAAATTAGTAGCACCTACAAAAAGCGGCTTTTTTTTAGTTCCTTTTTTACCTGCATCCGACGAGCACAGCGAGAGGAATGGATGCAAAAAAATGAACAATCACAATAACAACATGAAATCCTCATCGACCAAAGAGATTGTTGCCTGTTAATAGAAAGACGTCAATGGTAATTTATTATAGGGTCTAATCCTCCTGAAATGTTTTTTCCTTAAACCTTGTAACAAACCTCATTGCTCTTCGTCTTATTAGTACTAGGTAAAACAAACTACTTATTTTTTTTCCAAAAAAGATGAAAAAGTGAAAACTAACTACTAATCAAAATACACTATTATGATGCGAGAAGACAAACAACTTTTAATGTTAACCCACTTGAGCCAGTTGCTGGATTTGGTGACGGGAATAGGCGGATTCATTGTTCCGTTAATCATCTGGCTTACCCAAAAAGATAAAGTACTGGGCATGGATGCCCACGGAAAAATGATCATCAACTTCCAGATAAGCATGTTTATCTACAGTATAATTGCTATTCCGCTAATGCTACTCTTCGGATTGGGAATTCTGATGTTAATCATCATCGGACTTATGGTCCTGATCTTTCCGATAATTAATGCAATTAAAGTAAGCAATGGAGAGATTCCTTCTTATCCATTGACCATTGAGATACTGAAATAAAACCCTCCCAGCCCCTCCAAAGGAGGGGATCTAAAAAAAGAAAACCCTGTTAGAAGATTCTAACAGGGTTTTGAAATTTTATGTTCCCCCTTTGGGGTTAGGAGGCTTATGAATTCAACATCACCGGCATTACCAGCATAGTCACTTTTTCCCCTTCATCCAGTCCGTCGACAGGAGTTAAGATTCCGGCGCGGTTCGGAAGGCTCATTTCCAGTTGAACTTCATTGGCATTCAGGTTGGCAAGCATTTCAGTTAAGAAACGCGAGTTAAAGCCTATCTGCATATCATCGCCCTGGTAAGAACAGGTAAGTCGCTCTTCAGCTTTATTGCTGTAGTCCACATCTTCCGCAGAAATATTTAATTCGGCTCCTGCAATTTTCAAACGCACCTGGTGCGTGGTTTTATTTGAGAAAATAGAAACCCTTTTTACAGAGCTTAAAAATTGTCCTCTATCAATAATTAATTTATTCGGATTCTCTTTCGGGATCACTGCTTCGTAGTTTGGATATTTTCCGTCAATAAGACGACAAACCAGGGTGGTATCATCAAAAGTGAACTTGGCATTCGATTCGTTGTACTCGATCAGCACATCGCTGTCTGCCCCAGAAAGTATTCCTTTTAACAGGTTTAAAGGTTTCTTGGGCATAATAAATTCTGCAGTTTGTGACGCTGCAATATCTTCTCTTGAGTATTTTACCAGTTTATGGGCATCGGTTGCAACAAAAGTCAGGTTTTCTGGAGTAAATTGAAAGAACACTCCGCTCATTACCGGTCTTAAATCATCATTTCCAGATGCAAAAATGGTTTTGCTAATGGCAGTTGCCAAAACATCTCCCTGTATCTGGGTACTGCTTGGATCCTCAAGGTTCACTGCCTTTGGAAATTCTTCCCCTCCGGCATAGGCCAATGCATATTTACCATGGTTAGAGCTCAACTCGATCGTGTTGTTATCTTCAACTACGAAAGTAAGTGGCTGCTCTGGAAAAGTTTTTAGCGTATCCAGTAAAAGACGTGCCGGAACCGCAATTTTTCCTTCAGATTCTGATTCTACCTTTAGCTTTGTGGACATGGTGGTCTCCAGGTCTGATGCTGAAACCGTTAATTCATCCAGATTTAAATCGAATAAAAAGTTGTCCAGAATTGGAAGAGTATTATTGTTGTTAATGACTCCTCCAAGTATTTGAAGCTGTTTCAGCAAATAAGTGCTTGATACAATAAATTTCATTGGCTTTGTGATATATTATTCTAACTACAAATATATCTTAATCCTTTAAAAATAGCCTTTGGGAACGGGTTATTTTATTAACAGAATTATAGAAATGTTGGTGGTTATCTGTTTAATTATTAGTTACTTATGTTATCTTAAATTATGTTTATTGTTAATAAGCGGCATCTTGTGTTTAAACAGGCAATCTTTTCTTCGGAAAATTTTTCAGGTAGAAAATCTTATGGACGAACGTATTTTCTTTTTCTGAAGTAAATAAATAATCCGGCAAAAGCTCCCAGCAAAAGAACCGGAACCAAAATGTTTATAACCTGCCAAAAAGTTCTTTCCTCGTCTGCTTCCTGAAGATCAAGAAACGCGATAGAAATTTCCTTCGAGCGAATATCAATTAATCCCGAATCATCCATCAGGTAATTTACCGCATTTAGAAGGAATTCCTTATTTCCATAGGTACTTCCGGTGTAGGGATCAAAACCAAGTTCCATAGGTTCTCCCCGCTGAAGGTCGTTTTTCACCACATCCCCGTCAGACACCACCAGCATTTTTGTTTCTTTTCCGTGTTCCAGTGGTTCGTTGATTTCAAAAGGTTTTACCCTGTTTTCATATACTGAAGTAAAGCTGCCTTCCAGCAATACAGCTAGTGGTTGTTCCCCGGCAGTGTATTCTTCGGGATCTGGTTGAGCAGTAATTTGATCCAGACTTATCTCCTTTGGAACTCCCTCCAGTTTCGTGGAAGGGGAGCTGGAAAGCAACACTGTCTTTTTAATATCATTTTGCAGGAGATCTATGGGACTGGTGTACTCAAACCTCACTGCTTCAATATTATTTATAATAGAATGATCTCCCGGAGAAGAACTCAGCGGGAAATAAAACCACGGATATGGATTAAAGTTGGTGTTATTGCCACTTCCGCTGGCCAAAATAATGGGAGCAGAGAAAATATCCTTTACCAGCGCCGGATTTATTCTTAGTCCATATTTAAAGAAATAATCTCCCAGATTTAAATCTCGAGGAAGGGCAATAGCAGCCCCGGACTGACTAAAAAGGCTGTCCGTTTCCATCGCCACATGTTCTACCAGCCATAGGGCTTTTCCGCCGTTCATAAGGTATTGATCCAGCACGAATTTTTCTTCTTCTGAAAAAGCTTCTGTAGGTTTAGCTTCAATTACCAGATCATACTCCTTTAAGTCCTCGATTGTTTTCTGCGGATTCACGGCAGCAGAATCCAGTGTGAACGGAGCAATGAAATAATACTCCTGAAGGCTTCTGATAAAATCTGCAATGAGAGCATCTGGTAACTCTCCGTTGCCCCTCATTACCGCAATTTTCTTTCGTTTTGGATTTACCAGTTTGCTAAAACCATCGGAAAAGGCATATTCAAGTTGTTGTACAGAATTTTCCACTCGTTCTTCGGTAGTGGCGCCCATGGTATTCTTCAGCAGCGGAATGGCAACACTCTGATTATTAAAGTTGGCCATGGCCCAGGGAAAAATGATGGCTTCCGTCGTCCGGCCGTTCTCCACCACATTGATGCGGGCGGGAGTCATTCCCATATCATAGAATTCTGTACCAATTTCATTCGCATCTCCACCTTCTTCCAACGGATTCACAAAGTTGAATTTAATATTGGGATTGTATGCCGCAAATTCTTCGAGGAGCTGCCTCGTTTCCGTTTGCAGCCTTCTAAATTCCGGCGGAAACTCTCCTTTCAGGAAAACATCTACAATGATTGGGGATTCTACATCAGTAATAATTTCTTTAGCGGCAGGGGAGAGGGTGTACCTGTTATCTTCAGTGAGATCAAAACGTTCAAAAAAGGAATAGGAAATGATGTTTACTACCACCAGCACTAGCAATAAGATAATCCCCTTTACGATATTGGAATTGCTTTTTTTCATCGCTTTGAATTATTTATGCTGAATATCGTCAACGCCAGAAAGAAAACAATAAAACTGAAGAAATAGATGATGTCCCTTGTATCTATCACTCCTCTGCTAATGCTGTCATAGTGGGCACTGATGCCCAAGTCTTCCAATCCAAATGTTCCTGCAGTAAAGAGGTTCAGGTTTGCCAGTCCTTCAAATGCGAAGAAACACACGAAGCATAAAAACACCGCCAGAATAAAAGCTACTATTTGATTCTGGGTAAGGCTGGAGGTAAATAATCCAATGGCAGCATAACAAGCACCAAGAAATATTAATCCGATATATGAACCTGTAATAGCTCCGGAATCGAAGTTTCCTTCAGGATTTCCGAGATTATCAATAGTAACTACGTAAATGAGAGTAGGCAGTAGTGCCAGCAGGATCAATAGAAGAGAACCGAAATATTTTCCCAGTACCAGTTGCCATTTTGTGATTGGCTTGGTAAGCAGAAGTTCGAGCGTTCCCTGCTTAAACTCTTCAGAAAAGCTCTTCATGGTTACCGCCGGAATAAGAAAAAGAAAGATCCACGGAGCGAGTGTGAAAAACGGAGAAAGATCTGCAAATCCGCTATCCAGGATATTGTAACTCCCTTGAAACACCCAAAGGAAAAGTCCGTTCACCACCAAAAATAAACCTATTACGAGATATCCGATAGGAGAGGAGAAGAAGGAGTTTATTTCTTTTTTTAATACTGCAAACACTCTTTTAGATTGTATAATGTATTATGTAAACTGTAGCTTAAATTCCATATTTGAAAATGCTTTAGGTGCGAGCGTCCCCACTCGTGCCTTCGCTGTCTGGTTCGAACGTCCCGCTCGAATCTTCTCAAAACCTGGACCTAAACTTTATTTTATTCTAATTTATTAAGCATACCGCTCAAACCACATTCCTTAAAATCATTCCAAAGTCGTTATTCTATCAACGCTCCAGGCTTCCGGTTTTGCCGAAAATAAAATTTTTGTTTCCGCCCAGACTTCACTGAACAATTCCGAATGCCTGTACTCATTTAATGCCGTTTCATCATCCCAGTAACTGTAGGTGAAAAAGATATTTGGATCGTTCTTGCCTCTCAATAACTCGAGGTGATTACAGCCTTTAAAACTCCGGATCTTATTTTTATTGCGATCGAACAACTGTTGGAAGTTTTCAATTTCCTTAGGATCAAACGTCATTTTCACTATTCTTATCAGCATTTTTCCGTTTTTTAATAACTATTTAGGCATCAATTTTCAAGTTGTACCCGAAATATTCTATTCAAAATTTATTGTCACCGTATCCCGCCATTCCAGTCCAAACAAGCTGGAGGCACTTCCAACAGTACTGGGATTACTCTTATAAATTGCCAGTTCAATATATCCTCCGGAATTAAAAATAGCTAATTTCTTACCATCTTCGCGGTTTACCTGCTCCACATTAAAGTTAATAGCATCGCTGTAGGTTTCAAAAATTTCAGTAAAAGTTGCCGTTCTGGCGCGCATTACAAAATTTCTTCCTTTCCCAATTTTGTTAAACAGCTTTCGGGTAATGTTCGTAATTACATTTCCGTAGTTATCGATATATAGGACATTTCCTTTTATTTGATTCTGTTCTGTGTTGCAGTAAGGTTCTGTTTCCTTGAGCTGTTTGATTTCAGTAATTGTTTTTCCAATTACCTCCAGTGTCCCACCACGGGCTAAATGTCCTGCCACCTTTACAAAAACGTCCAGCACAGGGAAATTGGTGTCCACTTTATTATGGATATTGATCTCCACGATTTTTTCCGGAACAAATTCCGAAGCAATCAATGATAGGATTCCATTGTTGGCACAGATAAAATAGTGGCCGTCGAGCTTTAGTGCTATATGTCGGTTTTCCGGAGTTAATTCAGAATCAATTCCAATGATATGAATGGTGCCTTCAGGAAAACTTTTGTAGGCATTTTTAATGATGTAGGAAGCTTCGGTGATATGGAAGGGAGCAACAGAATGAGAAATATCTACGATTTTCACCGTTTCAAGTTCACTGTAAATTGCTCCTTTAACTGCCCCTGCGAAATGATCTTTTTCCCCAAAATCTGTTGTTAAAGTAATAATAGCCATGGGCAATTGTTGAAATATTTTTGTTATCTTAAACCTTTATTTTTCCTAAGTTTGTAATGCAAATCTAAAGATAAAATACTCAACTATTAAATAAAATCAATCGGCTTTTGAACGAACTTATCATCGAACTTTCGGAAATAAACCCACGGGAATTTTTCGGGCAACACAACGTAAATATTGAGCTTTTAAAAAAGTACTTCCCGAAACTAAAAATTGTGGCCCGGGGAAATAAGATCAAGGTATTTGGAGATGAAGATCTTCTGGAAGAATTCGATAGGCGTTTCAATATGCTGATGGATCACTTCGGAAAATTCAATAAACTTGATGAAAACGTCATTGAGCGCGTTTTAACCAGCCAGAGCAAAGAAGATTATGAGACGCCTGTGGAAAGCGGTGAAGTGCTGGTTCATGGGGTGAGCGGCAGGATGATACGTCCTCAAACTGCAAATCAACGCAAGCTTGTGGATCTTATGCGTAAAAACGATATGGTTTTTGCCATTGGGCCTGCGGGAACAGGAAAAACTTATACGGGTGTTGCCTTAGCTGTGAAAGCCTTGAAGGAGAAACAGGTGAAAAGAATCATTTTAACAAGACCTGCGGTGGAAGCGGGAGAAAACCTCGGATTCCTTCCCGGCGATCTTAAAGAAAAGCTGGACCCTTACATGCAGCCATTGTACGATGCGCTTCGGGATATGATCCCTCCCGAAAGACTTGAAAATTTTATCGAAAACGGAACCATTCAAATAGCACCACTGGCATTTATGCGCGGGCGTACCCTTGATAATGCTTTTGTGATCCTTGATGAAGCCCAGAATACCACACATGCCCAAATGAAGATGTTCCTTACCCGAATGGGAAAGAACGCAAAATTTATGGTGACGGGCGATCCGGGACAAATAGATTTACCAAGAAGAGTGGTTTCGGGTTTAAAAGAAGCTATCCTGGTACTTAAAGATGTTGATGGAGTGGGGATTATTCATCTGGATGACAAAGATGTCATACGCCACAAACTGGTGAAGGAAATTATTGCAGCTTATAGAACCATAGAAAACGAATAGAAAAGAAATTTCATAACACCGCCGGTAGTGATAGTGCGGTTTTTAAAGTAATAAAGATAATTTTTAATGAATACACTTACCAAAACAAATTATAATTTTCCAGGGCAAAAAGCTGTTTACAAAGGAAAAGTGAGAGATGTCTACACCCTTGAAAATGACCGGCTGGTGATGGTGGTGACCGACAGACTTTCTGCTTTTGATGTGGTGATGCCAAAAGGGATTCCTTACAAAGGACAAATCCTTAATCAGCTTGCCACCAAGATGATGAAGGCGACAGAAGACATCGTTCCAAACTGGCTAACTGCCACGCCCGATCCTAATGTGGCGGTGGGTGAACACTGTGAGCCTTTTAAAGTGGAAATGGTGATTCGCGGATATTTGGCGGGACACGCAGCCAGGGAATACAAAAATGGGAAAAGGAAATTGTGCGGTATCAGCATGCCCGATGGGATGAAAGAAAATGAAGCTTTTGGGGCCCCTATTATTACGCCTACCACAAAGGCAGCCAACGGTTCGCACGATGAGGACATTTCCAGGGAAGAGATCCTTGCACAGGGAATCGTTTCTGAAGAAGATTTTAACGAGCTGGAACACTACACCAAACAACTTTTTTTAAGAGGTAGTGAAATGGCAAAAGACAACGGACTGATCCTTGTCGACACCAAATACGAATTCGGAAAAACCAAAGAGGGAAAGATTGTTTTAATCGATGAGATCCACACTCCCGATTCGTCTCGTTATTTTTATGCTGAAAGTTATCTTCAGAGATTAGCTGAAAATAAACCACAAAAACAGCTTTCCAAGGAATTTGTGCGGGAATGGCTGATGGAAAACGGATTTCAGGGAAAGGATGGCCAACAAATTCCGGAAATGAGCGAAGAGTATATTAATTCAGTTTCTGAAAGATACATTGAACTCTATGAACAAATAACCGGAGATAAGTTCATCAAAGCCGATATTTCCAACATTGAATCACGCATTGAACGTAATGTTGTGGAATATCTTAAAGACTTACATTAGAATTTTTTAATACAAAACCTCCTGCGAAGGATTATAATTCCAGTGCCAGGAGGTATACCATAGATTCTTCATTTCCCTGCGTTCAGAAGGACAATGTAGATTTGCGATTGTCATTCCGACGTAAGGAGGAATCTCAGGCTAAGAACCTCTTACTCCTCTACACTTAAAATCTTTATGTACTCAGGACCACCATCTACAGGATAACCTTCTACTTTTTCAGCAGTAACAGTTACTTCCTGATTTAGATAATCGTTTAGATCAATAGAATCACTTTTTACTGCATAAAAAGTTTCAGCATTTGTAAGTGTATGCGTGCCGTATTGGTAGGACGTCATTCCCTGTTCCTGGATGGTACCGGTGATCTCCATCGAATTTGTGGTGGCAGATTTTGTCTGGTTGCAGGCAATGGTCAGGAATAATACCATTCCTGAAAGTAAATACATAAAATATTTCATAGTTGGGTTTTGGTTGATTTTCTATTCTTCATAGCGGTTCAATTTATTTTGCAGGATTCTAACTTCATCCTGAAGACTGGAAACCTTGCGGAGTAAATGAGATATAGCATCAATTCCTTCCAGATTGATTTCAAGATCATAATGCAGTCTCACCATTTTCTCAACTTCTCTTACCTGCTCTACAGGTAGGGCCGGATTTTCTTCAATAGTAACAATTTGCACCAGTCCGTAATTGTTCAGTTCGAGCACAAAAGACTGATCTATTTCATAACTGGAGCAAAATTCGGCAATGGTGATATATTCTTTAGGATCCATAACTTCTTATTTTTCTTAGTTCCTCAAGTAATTCCTTTTCACGTGTGCTTAAATTAGTGGGGATCTTTAACTGATAAGTAATAAACAAATCTCCAAACTGATGTTCTTTTTTATACTTCGGAAATCCTTTTCCTTTTAGCTTTACTTTGGTGCCGTTCTGGGTTTCAGGTTTTACCGTTAATTTTACCTTTCCATCAAATGTGTCCACCGTGATCTCTCCACCAAGGACAGCAGTAAATATATCCAGGTCTACGTCTTTATAAAGATTGGAGGCGTCTCTTTTAAAAGTTGTATTGTTATTTATGGAAAAGGTGATAAAAAGATCACCATTAGGACCACCATTTATTCCTTCGCCTCCATAGCCTTTGATCCGGATTGTTTGTCCGTTTTCCACACCTGCCGGAATGGTAAGACGAATATTTTTTCCGTTAATGGTTAATGTCTGTTTTTGGGAGCGGTAAACATCTGTGAGGTTCAGCTTAAGTTCAGCATTAAAATCCTGCCCGGCAAATCGGGTAGATTGTCTGCCTCCTTTTGTTGCACCACCAAACATAGACTCAAAAAAATCTGAAAAATCACCTTCTTCAGAACCACCTGCACCACGAAAACCTCCGGCAGATTGGCCTCCGAAATCTCCCGAATACTGCTGTTGGTACTGTGATCTCTGCTGTTTTGCTTTTTCGTATTCTTCAGCATGCTGCCAGTCTTTACCATACTGGTCGTATTTCTTCCTTTTTTCAGGATCTATAAGTACTTCGTGAGCTTCATTTATCTGCTGAAATTTTTTCTGTGCTTCAGCATTATTAGGGTTAAGATCTGGGTGATACTTTCGGGCTAACTTGCGATATGCCTTCTTGATGTCACTTTTAGTGGCATTCTTATCCAGGTCAAGGACTTTGTAGTAATCGATAAACTCCATATCCTCATGAAATTTTATAATTTAAATCCTATACTTTCTCTCTATAAAGGTACATCAATTTCACATAATACAGAAGGGCTCTTTTTGCGGAATATGATAATTTTTCTGAAATTTTACTTCAATTTCGCATGCGGAAAAAGTAGAGGTGATTTTTACAAAACCTTAATTTTCAGTCTATTTTAGTGGTTTGTTTTTAAAGATGCTTTTACTATTTTTAAAATATGAAAAACTTACAGATCAAAACCTTCGCAGAATACAAAAAGGCTTACCAAAGAAGCACTGAGAATCCTGAAGCTTTTTGGGATGAAATAGCCAACACTTTCACCTGGAAGAAAAAGTGGGATAAGACCCTGGAATGGGATTTCACCAAACCGGAAGTAAAATGGTTCCAGGGTGGAAAACTGAACATTACCGAAAACTGTCTCGATCGTCACCTGGAAGAACAGGGAAATAAAACGGCCATCATTTGGGAACCCAATGATCCCGATGAAGAATCACGGTATATTTCCTATCGCCAGTTATTTGTAAAAGTTTCCCGGTTTGCAAATGTTCTAAAGAATAATGGCATCAAAAAAGGGGATAAAGTCTGCCTTTATATGCCAATGATCCCGGAATTGGCTATTGCGATGCTGGCCTGCGCCAGGATTGGGGCAGTACATTCCATTGTTTTTGCCGGCTTTTCAAGCTCCGCAATCGCAAGTCGAATTAATGATTCCGAATGTAAGATGCTCATCACTGCAAACGAAGTGTACAGGGGATCAAAAAGAGTTAATTTGAAAAGTATTTGTGATGAAGCACTGGAAAATACACCTTCCATTGAGACGGTGATCGTTTACAGAAGAACGGTTGAACCTACTTCCATGAAAGAAGAAAGAGACAAATTCTGGTTTGATGAACTTCAAAAAGTAGATAAAGATTGTGCTGCAGAGGAGATGGATGCCGAGGATATGCTGTTTATATTATATACTTCGGGATCTACCGGAAAACCAAAAGGAATGGTCCATACTACCGGCGGCTACATGGTGGGAACTACCTACACTTTTGAAAATGTATTCCAGTTGGAAAAAAATGATGTTTACTGGTGTACGGCAGATATTGGATGGATCACCGGGCACTCCTATATCATTTATGGTCCACTGGCAGCTGGAGCAACTACGGTAATGTTCGAGGGAATACCCAGCTATCCCGATTATGGACGGTTCTGGGAAATTTGTGAGAAACTGAATGTTACTCATTTCTATACAGCACCCACAGCAATTAGGGCATTGGCCAAGCAATCTCTTAAATTTGTGGAGAAGCATGATCTTTCTTCCCTTAAAGTTCTTGGATCTGTAGGGGAGCCCATTAATGAAGAGGCATGGCACTGGTACAATGATAATATTGGAAAAGGAAATTGCCCTGTGGTTGATACATGGTGGCAAACAGAGACAGGAGCCATTATGATCTCTCCTGTTGCGGGGATCACACCTACAAGACCAACTTTTGCAACCTTACCTTTACCGGGAGTGCAACCTGCATTAATGGATGTAGATGGGAAAGAACTTACTAATCTTCATGAAAAGGCCGAGGGAAGGTTAGCTATAAAATTTCCGTGGCCTGCCATCGCAAGAACCATTTATGGAAATCACCAGCGGTATAAAGAAGTATATTTTTCAGCTTATGAAAACATGTATTTTACCGGGGACGGGGCTTATCGTGATGCCACTGGAAATTACAGGATCACCGGTAGAGTAGATGACGTGGTGATTGTTTCGGGACATAACCTCGGAACGGCAACCATAGAAAATGCTATAGATGAACACCAGAATGTAGTAGAAAGTGCGGTAGTTGGCTTTCCGCATGATATTAAAGGTAATGCACTTTATGCATATGTTATCCTGTATGATGAAGTGGAACCTACGGAAGAGCTGGAGAAGGAAATTAAAAAACTGGTATCAGATACTGTTGGACCTATTGCAAAACCTGATAAAATTCAGTTTGTTAGTGGATTACCTAAAACCCGTAGCGGAAAAATAATGAGAAGGATTTTACGTAAAATCGCTTCCAATGACACCGAAAATATGGGTGATACTTCTACATTACTTAATCCGGAAATTGTGGAGGAAATAATGAAGGAAACGAAAAGGGAATAATTAACCTGAATTATGCCTATTTAGAACATTATATCCTGTTCAATTTTCAGTAATTGGACAGGATTTTTTATTCCAGATTTTTAAATCGCTCCTAACGAAAATGCTGTGTAGCCTTAACTTGCTACATAGATGTAAGAAGTAGATGTAGAATCAATCTTCAGTTAGTTCTTTATAGAGTAAATTCCCGCTTTTATCCAGCCTGCCCACGATCTTCAAAAAAGCAATGGCGGTAATAAAAGCATCTCCGGCTGCCGTGTGCCTGTCTTTGATATCTATATTGTAAGCTTCGGCAATCTCGTCGAGCGAGTAGTTTTTGTTCCGGTCTATTAAATTAGAGGTAATTCTGGTTTTCCGGTAGAGCTTTCCTGTGTCCAGCACCCTGTTTTGCAAACTGGGCAAATTCATTCGCCGCAGGGCTGCATTAACCATAGTAATATCAAAATTGGCATGATGTGCCACCAATACTGAAGTTCCGATAAACTTCAGAAATTTTCTGACCGCTTCTTCTTCTGAAACTTGTTCGATTCGCTCATTCTGAATGATACCATGGATCTTTACCGTTTCAGGATTGAATTTTTCCTGTTTCAGGTAATATTCAAAAGTTTGTGAAATATCAATCTGATTTTCCTTTACAGTAACGGCGCCAATGCAAAGCATCCGGTCTTTCTTATAATCAAAACCTGTGGTCTCCGTATCAAAAACTATAAATCGGGTATCACTGACTTTTGAAGGAGGCTTTTCCTGAAATTGCTCTTCATAAGCTTTCCAAAATTCAGGATGATTTTCGGGCTTTTTTTTGAACCAGTTGAACATTTACATAAAATTTGATATTCCGAATCTATATTTTATAAGCTCCTGAACATCCCTGATGGTCTTGAAACATCTCTTTAGCTTCATTTTTTCCTCCTTGGTAAGCCTGGCTAGCTGAATATATCTTCCACTGTCCCTATGTAGTAGTCCCTGCCGGGTCCTGAATTTTATTAAGGCTTTGGAGGTGTAAGAGCAGGAAAGAAAAAGTTCTTTATTGCTCGGTTCCAGTTGGGCAAGTTTTTCAAAGCGTTCTGCGGTATTGCTGATATTCTTCACCTGATGATGTAAGATCAACAGGCGACCCGCATCTGTAATAGGAGTGATGGCGCGTTTTTTAATGTCAAAAGTGTTTTTGTTCTCTCCGTTCTGTTCTACTAAAAACTGCCTGAAAAATCCAACCGGAGATGGGTTTCTTAAGGCTGAAGCTCCCAAGAAGGAAGTAAAACGTTTATTGTCCCGGATGTTTTCGAAAATATGGTCCGAAAGGGTATTAGAAAGCCTTACATCTCCATAGGTAATGTCATAGTCAAAGAAAATAGAACTAAGTAAAAGTTCGTCATTTCCACTCCTGTTAATCCATTTTGCAGATTGTTCTTTCCATTCAGATAAGCTCCTGCACCATACCGGATTTCTGGCCATGGTATCTACAGGGCAATATTCATATCCAATAATATTCAGGCGTTTGTTGACTTTCCTGGCCAGCTCCAGAAAATAGTCCCGGGTTTCTTCCAGTTTCTCCTGTGGAACATCTTCAAAAACAATCGCGTTGTCCTGATCTGTTTGCAAAAGCTGTTCTTTGCGGCCCTGGCTTCCCAGAGATAACCATGCAAAATTAACCGGGGGAGGGGAAGTTATCTTTTTTATGCATCGTTCAATGATCCTTTTTATAGTGGCATCATTTAATTCAAAAATAATTTTTGAAATATGAGTAAGAGGAATATTGTTTTCCAAATATCCTTTCAGCAGCAGTGTTACCTTATTTCTTATTTTCTTCAGTTCTTTTGTGCTGTCTGAATATTTGATGGCCCTCATTAAAATGGAAGGATTATGTCCTTCAGACACAAGAATATTATGTTCAGAAAGTATTCCCGTTACTTTGGTGTTGGGAGTTCCGTCATGGGTGATACATATATGACGAATCCGGTGTTTCATCATGGTAATTTGCGCCTGGGCTATGGTGATGCTTTTCGGGTAACAAATTACGGGGGATGACATAATTTGGGAGGCGCTGCTGTGTATATCAAAATTTTCGCCGGCGATCATATCTCTGAAAACTTCACTGGTAATAATTCCCTGCGGAATATCATTCTCTACCACCAGGACTGCCGTCGTCCTTTTTTCGCTCATTAAAGCAGCTACTTTTTGAATGGGAGTAGCGGGTGAAACTTTTACTACTTTTTTGGTGATGGGTGCCGGTTGTAATTCAAACAAGTTCGTTGAAGATTGCCTGACAGTAGTATCTATAGTAGAAACCAGCTGACCTTTATTTTCTGAAGAATATGGATTTCTGGTATTTGAAGCAAAGCTTTGCATTAGAAAGTCGGCTACTTTGAAATTTCCCTCAATAATAGGTTTGAAATTTTCAATGGGAATTCCGTAGATGATACTTTCCTCATCTGCCCGGGCATTGATAAGGTAATTTTCCCTTGCAAACAGTGGCCTTAATCCAAAAATATCTCCCTCATCGCATTTATCAATAGCTTCAACCTCGCTATTATTCATTTTTTCTAAAGCAACAGCGCCTTTGTTGACCACATAAAATAAGTTATGTCCTTTTTCTCCTTGTTTGAAAACAGTCTTTCCCTTTTCGAGATAGATGACTTTTACCTCGCCGGAAACTGAAAGAAGTTGATCTCCATTGAGTAAGCTGAAAGGAGGGTAGCTCTTTAAAAAATCGGCTATCCTGGCTGCAATAGTATTTTTCATGCTGCTAATTTATAGAAAAGCAGGAGAGTTTATTGTATAAAATGGCTCAGGAAATTTCGATTTCATAATCACTTATCATCCCCAGGAGTACTTCTTCAGTTTGAGAGAAATGAGGTTTTGAAGTCCGTTTTCTGTCTACTTTTTGGAAGTAGGGAACAATTCCGCCGGTTTCATATAGTTCAACTACCATAGGATGCACGTAATAAGAACGGCAGACACTCCGGGTGTTGCCCAGGGCTTCTGCAGCTGCATCATAAGATTTCAGGATATTGGACTTGTTTTCTTTCTCATTACTGGTGTAACCAAGATCTCTCAGGTTTTCAAAAAATATTTTAGTGGCACTCCATGTTCTGAAATCTTTAGCTGAATATAATTCCCCACTTATCTCCTGAATGTATTCGTTCACCATTCCGCTGTCAATGGAATTCTTTTTTCCCTCTTCATCATAATATTTAAACACTTCCCAGCCGGGAATCTCTTCACACTTATTGACCAGCTTTACCAGTTTTTTATCCTGAATTGTAATGGTGTGTTCTTTTCCTTTTTTTCCGATGAAATGGAAATTCATTTTTCCTTTGGAAATTTCTACATGCCGCTTTCTTAGGGTAGAAAGACCATAGGATTTGTTTTTTTTAGCGTAACATTCGTTTCCAATCCTAATATGGGTTTCCTCCATTAACCTCACGATTAGCGCAAGCACTTTTCGCTGCGGCATTTTTGGGAGATCAAGATCTTCATCTACCTGTAGCCTGATCTTTGGGAGAATTTTTCCGAAGGAAGCCATTTTATAAAACTTGGTGCGATTCCTTATTTCTCCCCAGTCTGGATGATACAGATATTGTTTCCGGTTTTTTGCATCTCTGCCTATTGCCTGTAGATGCCCGTTATCCAACGGACATATTTTCACGTCTTCCCACGCAGGCGGAATTACAAGTTTTTTATACCGCTCCAGTTGCTTCTTGTTCTTTACCGGCTTTCCGCTTTTGAAGTATTCGAAGGAATCTTTCTTTTTTTTCCGTTCAACGCACAGCTCCTCTTCCGAAACATAAACCAGGTTGGCTAATTCAGCAGTTTTATCAGGGTTGGAAAGAAGCGTTTTCACTTCTTCAGAAGTAAGGGCCATTGTATCGTTTTTTGCTAAAGATAACTGGCTGGCGTGGGTTGTTGTTTTAAATAAATGTGAAATTTAAAATAAAAAGCCCCTTTTCCGAGAGAGAAAAGGGGCTTGAACGCTTTTACAGGATAAGTTTAGTCAAAGTAACTAAAGGTATCTCCTTCTTTTATTTGAAGAAGACTTTCATAAATAAGTTTTATTACATTCTCCACATCATCACGATGCACCATCTCTACAGTGGTGTGCATATATCGCAATGGCAGCGAAATCAATGCAGATGCAACTCCACCGTTACTGTAGGCGAACGCATCTGTATCTGTTCCGGTCATTCTTGAAGAAGCATTTCTTTGGAATGGTATATTCTTCTTTTGAGCGGTCTCGATTAATAAAGCCCTCAGCTTGTTTTGCACCGCCGGAGCATAAGAAATCACGGGTCCGTCTCCAATTTTTGTAAGTCCGTTGGTCTTTTTCTCGATCATTGGAGTAGTGGTGTCGTGCGTAACATCGGTCACGATGGCTACATTCGGTTTAATTCGCTGCGTGATCATTTCAGCGCCTCTTAACCCGATTTCCTCCTGAACGGAATTTGTAATATATAGTCCAAAAGGCAGTTTTTTCTTGTTTTCTTTCAGAAGGCGTGCTACTTCAGCAATCATAAATCCGCCCATTCTGTTGTCCAGGGCACGGCAAACAAATTTATTGTCGTTCAGGATAAAGAATTCATCGGGATAGGTAATAACACAACCCACATGTACTCCCAAGGCTTCCACTTCTTCTTTAGAGGAACAACCAACATCTATGCTGATGTTGTCCATTTTTGGAGTTTGCTCCTTTTCTTTATCGCGGGTATGAATAGCGGGCCATCCAAAAACCCCTTTTACAATACCTTTTTCGGTATGAATG
>JACLAD010002574.1_pt1 | contig 48988 bp, 43 predicted proteins | sample 8027901 | NCBI WGS metagenome assembly JACLAD01 (sample SAMN15725071, study PRJNA655200) | protist metagenome | isolation source: fluorescence activated cell sorting (FACS) single amplified genomes of... | place: Spain: Blaines Bay Microbial Observatory, Mediterranean Sea | collected 2016-07-05 | reverse complement strand
ATTTAAGAATGATGTAAGGCCGCTTTTTCAGGTGAAACGTAAAGAAGCGTTTGTTAAGTTCCTGACATTCCTTTTCAAGAATTCCCACTAATACTTCACAGCCTGCTTCTAGAAGTTTTTTGATTCCGCGGCCCGAAACTTCAGAAAAAGGATCCACCGTTCCAATCACCACTTTTTTAATTCCTTTTGCAATGATTAAATCACTGCAGGGCGGGGTTTTTCCAAAATGGCTGCAGGGTTCCAGGCTTACGTATATAGTAGCATCTTTTAAAAGATTTTGATCTTCGACCGCATTTATGGCATTTACCTCGGCGTGGGCTTCACCCGCTTTTTGGTGCCAGCCTTCACCAATTATTTTGTTATTGTGAACAACAACGCTGCCTACCATTGGGTTAGGGTAGGTGCGCCCAAAGCCGTTTTCGGCCAGCTGAATGCAGCGTTTTATGTATTTTTCGTGTATCTTCACGACCGCTAAAATACTACATAAATAAGAGAATGAACAGGGTGATAATTCGGGAAATTCAACCAAAAGATAATCAACAGGTTAAAAAAGTAGTGCAGGCCGTGCTGGTGGAGATGGGAGTGCCTAAAGTGGGGACTGCTTATGAAGATGAATCTTTAAATGATATGCATGCGGAATATGACAAGCGGCGAATGGCATATTTTGTTGTGGAAGAAGATGGAGAGATCATTGGTTGCGCGGGAATTGCACCTTTAAAGAATGGTGATCCTGAAATATGTGAGCTTCAAAAAATGTATTTTTTGCCTGTGGCGCGTGGCCGCGGAGTGGGAACGCAAATGATGGACCATTGCCTTGCCTATGCTAAAGAACAGGGTTTTAGAAAATGCTACCTGGAGACGCTGCCTTACATGAAAAATGCCATAAAACTGTACAACCGAACAGGATTTGAACCATTGGAGAAACCAATGGGTGATACCGGACATTACAACTGTACTGTCTGGATGATAAGGGATCTCTAAAATGGCATTATAAAAGAGGATTTTATTCAGTTCTTTTTCTTCTGCTTTAAATTTTTGAAACTTCCGAAACGACATGAAAATATCCCATTTTAGAGACTTCTTTAAAAAGGAACTTCAGGAAGAGTATCCCGAGGGGGAAGTCGTCTCCTTTTTTAATATTCTGGCCGAAGAATACCTGGGAATGTCCAGACTAGAACTGGCTTTGAAGCCTCATAAAGAAATTTCTGTTGAAATAAGAGAAAAATTTGAGAATGCCCTGCAGCGTTTAAAAGATCATGAACCCATTCAGCATATCGTTGGGGAAACTGCATTTTTTGGTCTTACATTTAAGGTGAACCGGCACGTATTGATTCCCAGACCTGAAACTGAAGAACTGGTGGCCTGGATTCTAGAGGCTGTTTCAGAAGAAAAACAGAAGGAAATCAATATTCTTGATATTGGAACGGGAAGTGGTTGTATTGCAATTTCTCTCGCTAAAAATTTGCCTCAGGCAAAAGTTTCTGCAATAGATGTTTCACCTGAGGCTTTAAAAATGGCAAAATCCAATGCCTTTTTAAACGGGGAGAAAATCAATTTTTTTCAGCAGGATATTCTTGAAATGAAGGAGTTGCAGGAAAGATATGATGTAATAGTTTCCAATCCGCCTTATGTGCGCGAACTGGAGAAAAAAGAAATGCAAAAGAATGTGTTAGATCATGAACCGGCTGCTGCGTTATATGTGAAGGATGAAGATCCGTTGATCTTTTATCGAAAAATCACTTCTCTGGCTCAAAAAAGCCTTAATCCGGGAGGATTTCTCTTTTTTGAAATCAATCAATACTTATCAGCAGAGACTGAAAGCATTTTAAAAGCCGAAAATTTTACCGCAAGCTTAAAAAAAGATATCTTCGGGAAAGACCGCATGCTTAGAGGTATTTTGAAAATTTCCGGAGATGAAAATTGAACATTTACAGTTATACACCAGTCGTCTTCAGGAGCAGATGGAGTTCTATGAACAGCAACTTCAGCTTCCTGTAAAAAACACATCAAAAACCACATTTCAGGTGCAGCTGGGATTTTCAGTGCTGGAATTTCAGGAGCAGGAAGCAGCGACGCCTTATCATATTGCTTTTCATATTCCGGCGAACCAAGAACAGGAGGCTTTAGAGTGGTTGAAGCAACGCGTGGAGATATTGAAAGATGATGATGAGGAAATTGTAAATTTTCCCGGCTGGAATGCCAAATCCATTTATTTTTATGACAGGGACAAGAATATTTTAGAATTGATTTCCCGTAGACACTGTTTTCCTTCGGAAGGAGAAACTTTTTCTTCGGAAAATTTTCTTGGGATTAGTGAAATTGGTGTAGCTACGAACAATGTAAAAGGAATTTTTGATTTTCTTCAGGAACATACCGGGCTGGAAAAATTTACGGGTGAATATGAGCGCTTTTGTGCAACCGGAGACGATGAAGGACTTTTTATTGTTATTAATAAAAATAAGAAAGACTGGATTCCAACGGGTGATAAAGCCTATTCATCGGGATTTGAAATTAAACTGACTTCAGATTCTGGAGAAACAAAACTGAAATTTAAAAACGACAGATTGCAACTTTTATGAATATCGAGGAAAAAATAAACCGACTGCGGGAGGAACTTCATCACCATAATTACCAGTATTACGTATTAGATAAACCCGAAATTTCAGATTATGATTTTGATGTAAAGCTAAAGGAACTTCAGGAACTGGAGGAAAAACACCCGGAATTTGAAGATCCCAATTCCCCGACGCTTCGTGTGGGTGGCGCAGTCACAAAGAATTTTGCTACAGTCGTTCATGATTTCAGGATGTATTCGCTGGATAATTCCTATTCTAAAGAAGACCTCGAGGACTGGGAAAAACGTATTAAGAAGAAGGTGGAAGGCGAGGTGAATTATACCTGTGAACTGAAATTTGACGGGGCTTCAATTAGTCTTACTTATGAAAAAGGTGCATTTGTAAAAGCGGTAACTCGTGGTGACGGATTCCAGGGTGATGATGTGACCAACAACGTACGAACAATCAGATCTGTTCCGCTGAATTTAAAAGGAAGCGATTACCCTGAAAAATTTGAAATTCGTGGAGAAATCGTGCTGCCCTATGAAGGTTTTGCACATCTTAATGCAGCAAGGGTTGAGGCTGGGGAAGAACCCTATGCAAATCCCAGAAATACGGCTTCGGGAAGTCTGAAACTGCAGGATAGTGCCGAAGTAGCAAAAAGACCTTTAGATTGCCTGCTTTATAACATCACCGGGAATAATTTAGGATTGAAGACCCAGTATGAGAGCCTCGAAAAAGCAAGAAAATGGGGCTTTAAAGTTCCTGCTGAAGCCAAGCTCGCTAAAAATATTGAAGAAGTCCTGAATTTTGTGAATTACTGGGATATTCACCGGCACGATCTACCGTATGAAACAGATGGGGTTGTAGTGAAAGTAAATGACCTGCACCAGCAGGAAGAACTGGGATATACTGCTAAAGCTCCGCGTTGGGCAATGGCTTATAAATTTAAGGCTGAGCAGGTTTCAACGACGTTGGAGAAAATAACGTACCAGGTGGGAAGAACAGGAGCCATTACACCGGTAGCTAATCTTGAGCCGGTACAACTTGGTGGTACGGTTGTAAAACGGGCATCGTTGCATAATGCAGACCAGATAGAGAAGCTGGATGTTCGGGAAGGAGATACGGTTTTTGTGGAAAAGGGCGGAGAAATTATTCCGAAGATCGTGGGAGTTGATTTTACGAAAAGAGACCCAGAATCTGAACCCACGCAATATGCCTCGAATTGTCCTGAGTGTGGAACCGAACTGGTACGTAATGAAGGCGAAGCGCAGCACTATTGCCCTAATGCTACCGGTTGTCCGCCGCAAATTATTGGCCGAATTCAGCATTACATTTCCCGAAAAGCTATGGATATTGAAGGCCTTGGAGGTGAAACTGTAGCCTTGTTCGTTAGCAACGGGCTCATTCATAATTACGCCGATCTTTACGAACTGAAAAAAGAACAAATTCTTCCTTTGGAAAGAATGGCAGAGAAGTCTGCAGAAAATATTATAAAAGGAATAGAAAAATCTAAAGAAATTCCTTTTGAGCGGGTGCTTTTTGCATTGGGAATAAGGTACGTGGGTGAAACCGTGGCAAAAAAGCTGGCGAAGGAGTTTAAAACTATTGAAGCCATTGAAAATGCTTCCAAAGAAGTATTGGAAAGCGTAGATGAAATTGGGGAACGTATTGCAGAAAGCGTGGTGGATTTCTTTGCCGTGGAAGAAAATAAGAAAACCGTAAAAAGGTTGAAGGATTATGGCGTTCAATTGGAAATATCAGCAGAGAAACTTGCAAATCAAACCAGTAAACTGGAAGGGCAGACCTTTGTGGTTTCCGGTGTATTTGAAATGTCACGGAATGATTTAAAGAAGCTTATTGAAGACAACGGCGGAAAAGTCTCCGGTTCAATTTCTTCGAAAACAACCTATGTTGTGGCAGGTGAAAATATGGGTCCCAGCAAATTGGCCAAAGCAGAAAGCCTGGGAATCCCAATGCTGAGTGAACAGGACTTTGTGAAGATGATCAAATAAGTTGTTAGAAAATAAAGAGCTGAAAAAGGTGTTTTGGAAAACCTTTTTTGGATACTGCTGAGAACAATGCAAACTTAAAGTTTTGGACCCGATCTTGTTGTGGATTTAAGACCAACAAATGTTGTGGAGACAAAATTTCTCCTCTTTCCTTCTCTTGCTTGTGGATGAAATTTATCTGCTTTCCAGTAATAGCTATCGCTTTGGTAAGCTCAAATCCTGAATAAGAAATCACTTAAACTTCAAGATTTAACTTGTTAACTTTGAGTTAAATTTCTTACTTTCGCAATCTCTCATTTTACCTTTTAGCAGTATAGAATTGTATTTTATCGAGAATGTAAAACTGAAAGGTGTAGAGAATTGTGAAAAAGGAAATGCGGTATGATTAAAAATTATAGAATTCTCCACCTTGTAAATGAAACGGAAGATATAAGTTCAGTTTTACATGTTCTCGAAAATCCAAAAATTAATTTTGAGCATTTTCGGGTAAAGAATCAGGGAGCTTTTATTGAAGCGCTTTCTTCTTCACCACTAGATTTTGTTCTTTTTAGTGAAGGCACTTCTTCGCTGTCATCACTTCAGTTTCTTGAAATTCTTAAGGCTTTAAAACTTCAAACTCCGGTAATAATTATTTCAGAGAATGATTCGGCTAAATATGCCATGGAGCTTATTAGAAATGGGGCGAATGATTATGTGTTAAAGGAAGATATTGGGGAACTCGAAAAAATTCTTCTTGATCATCTTGAGGAAGTTCAGCGGGAAAAGGAGATTGAAACACAACTTAGAAAAGACCTTGCTATAGAAAGAAAATTTCGTCGACTTGTTGAACACGGGAATGACCCGGTGATTGTTTTCACTCCTGAGGGCAAGACTTCCTATATTTCTCCGGCGGCAGAAAAATGCCTGGGTTATTCACCCGAAGATCTTGAAAATTTTGATATTAAACACATCATCCACCACGACGATGTGAATGCCGGCAATAAATATTTATCCTTGTGCCTGGAAAACCCCGGGGTTTCTATAGGACCCGTTTCAGCCCGTGTAAAACATAAAAATGGTTCCTGGCGCTGGATGGAGGCTAGTTTTACCAATCTTTTGTACGACGATAACATACGTGGTATTGTAAATAACTTTAAAGACATCACTGTACAAAAAGAGGCAGAACTGGCTACGAGGGAAAGTGAAGAAAAATATCGTTCTTTCTTTGAACATAGCCTGGATGCCATATTGCAGGTGCATCCTGACGGAAGAATATTTGCAGCCAATCCTGCCGCATGCAAGATGTTTCAGCGCACCGAAGAGGAAATTTGTGAGGTGGGTAGAGATGGACTTGTGGATTATACTGATGTCCGGTTTATGGAAGCAGTTAAGAAAAGAAGTCTTACGGGAAAGGTGAGCTCTGAGGTTACTATGTTGAGGAAGAACGGCGACAAATTTCCTGCCGAATTTGCTTCGGCTATCTTCAGGGATAGCGCAAATGAGATAAGAGCAACAGTAATTGTTCATGATATATCCAAAAGAAAGAAGGTCCAGAAAGAACTGGAAATCTCCAGGGAAAATTATAAACATCTTTTTGAGTACAACCCGTTGCCAAACTGGATCTATGACTTAGATACATATGATATTCTTGATGTGAATCAAGCAGCCATAGATCATTATGGTTATTCCAGGGAAGAGTTCTTACAGCTAAACCTGAAGGATCTAAGGCCGCAGGAGGAAATTCCCCGACTGGTAACTGATTTAAAGAATGTAAAAAAGGAGAACAGGGTTCTTAATTTCGGAAAATTTATTCATAAAAAGAAGGATGGGTCCACAATAACCGTAGAAGTATATGGCTATGGTCTGGATGTCTATAATAAAAATTACAGGTTGGTCACGTGTATTGATGTTTCTGAAAAGGAAGCCGTCATGCATAAGCTAAAGAAAAAAACAGAAAAACTCATTTCTGCCGAAGCTATAGCGAAACTGGGATACTGGGAACTGGGCTTTCAGCCGCATCATTTCTTTTGGAGCGATGAAGTTTATAAAATCTGGGGACGAAAGAAGGAAGAGTTCCAGGTGGGAGTGGAGGCTTTTGAGGCTACTATTCATCCCGATGATCTTGATAAATTCCGAAGAAATCAGAGAAATGCTATTGAAACCGGCGATGACCTTGATTTCGAGCATAGAATCTTACTTCCTGATGGTGAAATTAAATGGGTTCATGAAAAAGCAAAGAGCATAAAGGACGAAAGGGGGCAAACGGTACGCCTGGAAGGATCTGTTCAGGATATTACCGAATATAAGACCACGCTGGAGAAATTGAGCCTTAGTGAAGCACGTCATCGGGGGATTTTAAAATCTCAGACAAATTACCTCATCAGAGTAGATTTGGAAGGAAAATACTCATACGTTAATGAAAAATTTCAGTCTGATTTTAGCTGGATCTTTCCAGATAAAGATTTAATAGGAAAATCGGCATTTTCCAGTATAAAAGAGTATCATCATAAAAAAGCAGAGGAAGTTTGTAAAAAATGCTATGAGGATCCAAACAACGTGTATCAGGTTGAACTTGATAAAATGAAGCATGATGGTGGAGCAACAACAACTCTTTGGGATTTCATTTGTTTGACAAATTCTCATGGAGAACCTTTGGAAATGCAGGCGGTAGGGATTGATATTACCGATCGTGTAAAAGCAGAACAAAATCTGAAGGAAACCAACATGCGATACGAACTGGTTTCCAAGGCCACTTCAGATGCTATTTATGACTGGGACTTTGAAAGCGGCCATATTTACTGGGGAGAAGCTTTTTTTACTCTTTTTGGATATTCTCAAGAGGAATTTACTCCTTCACTGGAATCCTGGCAGAAATGCATACACCCTGAAGAATATGAAAGGGTGATAAGCAGTCTTCAAGCAGCAGTTGAAGGTTTAGAAAATCATTGGGAGGCAGAGTATCGTTTTATGAAAGCCGACGGTAAATATTCTAATGTTGTAGAAAAAGGGTTCATTCTAAGAAAGGAAAACGGCGAGGCTTTTCGAATGGTTGGTGCGCTACAGGATGTTTCCGAAAAAAAGAAACTGGAGGAACTTCTGGATGAAGCTTCCAGTTTTGCTCGTATTGGTAGTTTTGAATTTGATTTTGAACAGGATACTCTCTACTGGTCACCTGTAACAAGAGAAATTCATGAAGTAGCAGAAGATTTCGTTCCAAACTATGACAAAGGAATTTTGTTCTACAAAGAAGGAGAAAGCAGAAATGCCATGTCCGAAGCATTTGCAAAGGCATTTGAAGAAAATATTCCTTATGATCTTGAATTGCAAATTGTTACTGCAAACGGAAATGAGCGTTGGGTTAGAAAAATAGGTCGCCCCACATTTGTAGATGGAAAATGTGTTCGCATCAATGGGAGCTTTCAGGATATTACGAATATTAAAAACTCAGAGTTAAAAGCATTAAAAGCTTCAGAAGAAAGGCAGTTGATCCTTGAAAGTATTGGTGATGCATTTTTCACCCTTAACAAGGATATGAAAATTATTTATTGGAATAATAAAGCTGCTGAATTACTTTATTTGGATACAGATGAGGCTGTAGGGAAACCGCTTCATGAGTTTTTTCCTGAAGCTAAAGGTTCAGCTTTTGATCATTACTGCCAAAAAGCCCTGCTTGAAAATGAAACCCAGTCTTTTGAATCAGATTTTGACAGGCCGCAAACCTGGTATGAAGTCATTATTTATCCCGCGGGAACGGGCTTATCCGTCTATCTAAAAGATGTCACTGAACGCAAGGAATTTGAACTGGAGATACTGGAATTAAATAAGGATCTAAAAGTATATACAGAAGAACTGGTTAGTGCCAACAAAGGCCTGGAACAGTTTTCTTACATTGTTTCACATAATTTGCGTTCCCCGGTGGCCAATATCATAGGTTTGGGTGAATTGCTGGAGCAGGAGGATTATCCTGAAGAGATAAAGAAAAATTTTTTACAGGAGCTGTTGAACAATGTGAAGCGACTTGATAATGTGGTGACAGATTTGAATGATATTCTGCAGGTAAAAGTAGAAGTGGATGCACGCAGGGAAGATATCCTATTAGAAGAGCTTGTAAATTCTATTAAATCCAGTATAGGAAACCTTATTGCTAAGGAAGAGGTGGAAATCATAACAAACTTTGAAATTTCCAGGCTTCATACCGTGCAAAGCTATCTTTACAGTATTTTCTATAATTTGATTTCTAACAGTATAAAGTATCGTCGTCCAGATGTTCTTCCTATTATAAAAATTGAATCAAAATTAGACAAAGGAAATATCAATATTACTTTTGAAGACAATGGTCTGGGCTTTGATATGTCGAAAAAGAACCAGCAGGTCTTTGGACTATACAAAAGGTTCCATGATCACGTAGAAGGTAAAGGAATGGGCTTGTTTTTGGTCAAAACCCAGGCGGAACTGCTTGGAGGAAAAATTTATGTGGAAAGCGAAGTGAATCGTGGAACAAAATTTACCTTAGTGTTTAAAGAAGAAATTTCAAACTTACTTCCCAAAAATGAGGAAAATACATCACTTTATAGTCATTGATGATGACTCAACCAATAATTTGATTTGTAATTACACCATAAAAAGGTTTGACAGGGAAGCAAATGTAAGATTGTTTGAAAAGCCTGAGAAAGCGCTTCAGGTAATCAAACAGGAGTATAAAAATCCTTTCGAAGAAAAGCCTACAGTGATATTTTTGGATATCAATATGCCTTCAATGACAGGTTGGGATGTGCTTGAGGAGTTCGGGAACTTTGAAAAAGGCATTCGTGACCAGTTCATTATTTACCTGCTGTCCTCTTCTATAGAAGATCTTACAGAGAAAGCAGATCGATACCCGTTTTTAGCCGGATTCATCTCTAAACCACTAAAAGTGGAGAAACTTCAGGATTTATTACACGACCGGGAATAAAGTAAAGGCTACTGAAAATAAATTAACCCATAATTGCCATTTTTGGAACTGCTACACAATTATGGTTGCCCCATCGGCTGTTGAATTTCCGTTGCTGTCGAGATAGAAATCAATACGTCCCAATCTAAGCCCGGCCCAGCCTACCTGATTTATAAGCACATTTTTTCCTTCGCTGTTCTTCTGCACGGTAGGTTTTTCGAGGAAGCTATGAGTGTGCCCACCAATGATGAGATCAATATTTTTAGTAAGTGAAGCCAGTTTTAGATCGCTGATTTTTTCATTTCGGTAATGATATCCCAAATGGGACAGGCAAATAACCAGGTCACAGTTTTCTTCATCCCTTAATTTGCGGGTAATTTCTTCAGTAGTCTCAACAGGATCAAGATAAACAGTTTCTTTATAAAGTTTCTTGTTTACAAGTCCGTCAAGTTCAATTCCGAGGCCAAAAACGCCAATCCTGATGCCGTCTTTGGTGAAAACCTTGTACGGTTTGGTATGGCCGTCAAGAACGGTGTTGCTGAAGTCGTAATTGGCACTTAAGAAATTAAATTCTGCATGTGGCAGTTGAGCGTAGAGCCCTTCAATTCCGTTGTCAAAGTCATGATTTCCAATGGTTGCGGCATCATAACCCATTTTACTCATGAGCTTAAACTCCAGTTCGCCACCATAAAAGTTGAAGTATGGAGTTCCCTGGAAAATATCACCGGCATCAAGCAGGAGGGTGTTAGGATTCTCTTTTCTAATATTATTTATTAAAGTATATCTACGCGCAACCCCACCTTGATTTGGAAATTTTGCATCGGATGGATCAAAGGGCTCAATATGGCTGTGCACATCATTGGTGTGCAGAATGGTGATGTGTTTTGAGTTTTGTTCCGGAGAAAATGAAAGTAAACCCAAACTTCCCACGCCGGCCAGTGCTCCTGCCGCTGCTGTTTGTTTTAAAAATGTTCTTCTTTCCATCTAGTTTTTGATAAATCTTTGGTCAACTACAGGAGCAATGGTGTCCTTTAAGCTAAAATAGTCTATAAGTAAATTCCTAATCTTGTAATCAAGACCGGTGACGTCCTGAGATTTTGAGAAGAAGATCATATTGTCCCCGCCCTCGTAGAGGTAATCGTTGGTGGCTACATAATAAATCTCGTCGTCCTGTATGGGTTTACCTTGTATAAAAGCTTTCTGAATTTCATTGTTGCCGTTAAGCACAAGTTCCATTCCAGCGATGGGATGGGCAGTTTGTCCTTCTATAAGGTAATTCACAATTTCTTTGATTTGTTCTCCTTTCAAATGTGCGACCACCACCTCGTTTTCGAACGGCATGAGTTGGTAAGCAGTTCTTGTGGTGACTTCACCTTCATTGATGGACGAACGTATCCCGCCGTGATTTAAAAGCACCATGTCAAGGTTGTTTCCGGTCCTGGCTTTGAAAATTGGATTCGACATTTCCATTACCGCATCTGCCATCATGTTTCCAATGGCAGTATTAAGTGTTCCGTTGGTTTTACTCAGGTTGTTTGGAGCGTAGGCCAGGACAGAATCCATTTCCTGCGCAATACGTTTTTTATAAGGGGCTATAAAAGCAGATATGGAATCGTTTGCAGCAATTGAATCTTCTATAGCGATTTGTTCTCCCTCGATTCTGGAAACCTGATAATTAGTTTCACCACAAGAAAAAAGCATGAAAAGAAGGCCGAGAAACATTGAAAAAGGTGCTTTCATGATATCATTTAAAACCGATATCAAAATTAATAAATTTACACCATTCTAAAGGTATTGTATATGTTCATCTATGAGGTGACGCTTTAAGAATATTCAAAAAAATGGCGAAAAGGATGAAAATTCAGCTATTTTTTCTTGTAGACCTCTTAATTTTTTTATTTTAGACGTCTCAGGTTTAATCATTAAAGGAATTGAAACAAACGGGCGTGATATTTATCACCTTTCTTATTTTGGCGGTGCTTTTTATTGTCGGTTCTTTTTTTGAACTCCCTACAGTTTATAAAGTGGCAAATTTTGCGCTGGTTCCAACGCTCCTGTTATATTATGTAAAGAAGACAAAATCCATCTTTTGGCCAATGATGGTTGTGATTATGTGCTTTTACGTTCGGGATATTCTCATGGCGAACGGCTTTAGTAATTATCCCGTTGCAGTGATGGCTTTATTTAGTGTGGGAATTGTTATTTGGTATTTGTGTGGAATTATAGGTTTTCCACGGGCTAATCTGCATAAGGTTGAGATCATATCCCTTTTGATCATGTACAGTTTCCTTGGCTTTTTGACCCATTCCATGATCGAAACCGTGCCTGAAGCAATCCCATCTTATTCGACGGCAACTTATTTCTATTTTATTCTGCTTACGGTTTTACTGGGATTAACCTTTACCGGCTATCTTATCAAGTCTCACTGGGCTTCCTTATGGTTAATGGTGGCTTCTGCCTCTTTATTAATTTCTGAAATATCCTTGTATTTCAAGATGTTCATTCTACAGGATGTGAGTGTAAATCTCTTTTTTCCGCTCTTCCATATCTTTATGTTCTACTGCCTGGTGCAGTATGCGCTTCAACGCAGGTGGACAGGTTACTTGGGTTGCTTTTGAAGTTTAAAGAGTTTTCAATCGTGATGGAGAGAAAATTTGCTGTTACAATAATTTAAATTATTTATATTGCGGTACTTTAAATTTGCAATGAAGTTAAAAATTTTATGCGGTTTAGTCGGGATTCTTTTCATTCTCATGGCAATCCTTAGTAGTTTTTATGAAATTCTATGGCTACAGGGGGCTTCGCAAATCCTGGTGATTTTTTCTTTGTTCGGCTTTTTTTATAAAGATATTTCCGGTTCGGCATCTAATTTTTATGGCTTCTTGGCGGGCTTAGTACTTGCCGTTAAAATGAGCATTTTTAGTGAATCCTGGTATTTTGATCATTTGTCTCTAGGTTTTTGGCTTATTTGTTTCTGGTTTCTGTTTAAGGAAGCAGTTCAATACACCGACTATTCAAAAGGAAGAAGGCTGGTAAGGTTCTATTTTGTTCTTGTGGTGGGTATTTACACATATTTGCTTTCCCTTCATGTGATCGAGATAAAAGGTAATTTTAAGGATAGCCTTCAGTTTTTGATATACCTCCTGTATTATTTTAGTCTTCTGGTTCTTGGGGTAACAGGTTTGATCTACTATTTGAATTCCTTTTCCCGAAAATCGGTTTATTTTATCTGTTTCGTGCTATCCTTGATTTTTTCAAATGTGCTGCGGGATATGGTGGTTTTTTACTCAAAAGATTTAAGTGTTGAGATTGCAGGTCTCATTACAAGATTTGCTTCTTTCTTGTTGATCTTTCTTTTCTTTTCTACCAAAGAAAAGAGACTTCGCCTTCTTAACCTGGTTTAGCCTTATTTCTTGGGCTGCACGTGCTGTCATGTGCAATATATAACTAATTTTGCATCGTGGTTATTTCTAATATAAAGCTTGGGTTTGCCAGGAAAAAAGTGGCAGCTTTGCTTCAGAAAAGAGCATTTTCTGAAGAGTTTAAAGAAGTGAATAGCATCGTTGTTCTTCTGGATAATGCTAAGGCTGAAGTAGTTGATGAATTTGAGAAACTAAGGAGATTCCTGAGAGTTCCAGAACAAAATTTTCAACTGGTTTTAATAACGGCAGATTCATCTAAAAAGGAAGATTTTAATGCTTTGGTTATTACACCTTCAGAAATTACCTGGAATGGAAATTTCCGAAGTGAGGAGGTGCGGGATTTTACACATCAAAGGTTTGATTTGCTAATTGCTTTTGCTGAAAAAGATAACGAGCTCTTAAAGTTGATGGCAGAAGCTTCTGCAGCTAGTTTAAAGATTGCGAGAAGTAAGGGAGAAAATGACATTTTTGACATCTCTATTGCTGCCGGCTTTGAAAAACCTGAAGTCTTTGTAAAAGAACTGCAAAAAATATTAAAAATTTTAAATAAAGTAAGAGAATGAACGAATTTGTTGGCACAGGAGTGGCTTTAATTACACCTTTCAAGAATGATAAAACTGTAGATGCTGAAGCTTTGAAAAAGCTTGTACGGTTTCAGATTGAAAATGGGGTGGATTACTTAGTGGTTTTAGGAACCACAGCTGAAAGTGCCACTTTGAATAAGGATGAGAAACAGCTTGTTGTTGAAACAGTTATATCTGCAAACAATGGAAAGTTACCGCTCGTATTGGGAGTTGGTGGTAATAACACTGCTGCCGTTGCCCAGGAATTGAAAAGCACAGATCTTTCTCAATTCCAGGCAGTACTTTCAGTTTCTCCATTTTACAGCAAGCCTTCACAGGAAGGAATTTACCAGCATTTTAAAGTTGTTGCAGAGGCTTCCCCGGTACCTGTGATACTTTATAACGTTCCCGGAAGAACGGCTTCAAACATGCTTCCTGAAACAGTAAAACGTCTTGCGCAGGATTTTGAAAATATCATTGGTATCAAAGAAGCGGCGGGAGATATAGTGCAGGCGATGAAGTTAAAAAGCCTGGTTCCCGAAGGTTTTCTGGTTATTTCAGGAGACGACATGATCACCTTGCCAATGGTGCTGGCCGGCGGGCATGGAGTGATCTCGGTGATCGCTCAGGGATTTCCTTCAGAATTTTCGGAAATGGTAAAACTGGGTCTGGACAGGCAGGTTGACAAAGCTTACGATCTGCATTATCGCATTGCACCTTCCATAGATCTTATTTTTGCTGAAGGAAATCCTGTAGGAATAAAAGCTTTGTTAGCTAAAAAGGGAATTTGCAGTAATAATTTGCGGTTACCCTTGGTAGAAGCAAGTGGAAATCTTACAGATAAAATAAATTCTTTTGTAGAGCGTTTTTGAAAGGACAGGCGAAGTGCCTGTATCTACAGGTAATTGGAAATAAATATGCCTGTTATGAAAGTTTTTATAATATGGCAGAAAAGAGTACTTTTGCCAGATGTTTTTACAAAGAATGAAAAAAGGAATACTCTTACTTAGTATCTTGATCTTAGCTGCATCCTGCAGCCAGTATCAAAAAGTTTTAAAAAGCGAGGACACCGGTTTGAAGTACAGTACTGCAGAGAAATTGTACAACGAAGCCAAGGCCGGTGAAGGTAATGAACGAAGAAAATTCAGGAAAGCACTTAGGCTTTTTGAGCAAATCGTTCCTGCGTACAGAGGGAAACCCCAGGCGCAAAAACTAATGTTTCTGTATGCCGATACCTATTACGAGCTGGGAGATTATTTCCTTTCAGGATACCAGTTTGAGCGATTCGTAGAATCTTACCCGGAAAGTGATAAACTTGAAGAAGGTGCTTTTAAAGGGGCGAAAAGTTACTATTTTCTTTCTCCGCGCTATGACCTTGACCAGACAGAAACCATTAAAGCAATTGGCAAGCTGCAGGCTTTTATAAATCGTTTCCCGGAAAGTGAGAAAATGGATGAAGCTAATGAATTGGTGACTGAACTGCGTATAAAACTGGAGAAGAAATCTTATGAAATAGCCAAGCAGTATCATCATACCAGGAATTACAAAGCGGCGATCACTGCTTTTGATAATTTCCTTTTGGATTATCCCGGTTCCCCATTCCGCGAGCAAGCATTCTTTTACAAGCTTGAGTCGGCTTACCTGTATGCGATCAATAGTTATGCATACGCCATGGAGGAAAGGCTTGAAACAGCATTAAAATATTATAACGACTACAAAAGGTATTATCCCGAAGGAGAGTTTATTTCCGAGGCCGATGCTGCCTTTTCAGATATTGAGACAAGACAACAAAATTTATAATCAAGAAGTATTATGATGGATTTAAAAAGAACAGACGCACCTGTAAACACTACTACGCTGAACAAAAATTCAGTAGATGCGCCTACCAATAACATTTACGAAGCAATTTCAATTATTTCTAAAAGAGCTTCTCAAATCAATACCGAGATCAAAAAAGAGCTTTTAGAGAAGCTTGATGAGTTTGCTACTTATAATGACAGTCTTGATGAGATTTTTGAAAACAAAGAGCAAATAGAAGTTTCCAAGTTTTACGAAAAACTTCCGAAGCCGCATTCACTGGCAGTTCAGGAATGGTTGGAGGATAAAATATATTTCCGCAACACAAAAAGCGAAGAGTAAGCAATTATGTCTATTATAAGCGGCAAGAAAATACTACTTGGTGTTACTGCTGGTATTGCCGCTTATAAAACAGCATTTCTGGTAAGGTTATTTGTGAAAGCAGGGGCAGAGGTGAAAGTCATAATGACTCCTGCCGCTAAAGATTTCATAACTCCGCTTACCTTATCTACCCTTTCAAAAAATGAGGTTTTTTCTTCTTTTACCAAAGAAGAAGATGAAAACCAGCAGTGGAACAACCACGTCGAGCTGGGCCTTTGGGCAGATCTTATGCTCATCGCACCGGCTACAGCGAATACCCTCTCAAAAATGGCATCTGGCAGTTCAGATAACTTTTTGCTTGCCACTTATCTTTCCGCTAAATGTCCTGTTTATTTTGCACCGGCAATGGATTTGGACATGTACAAGCATCCTTCCACCAAAAACAGCTTTCAAAAGCTCCTTTCTTACGGGAATATCATGATTCCTGCCGGTACGGGAGAGCTTGCCAGCGGACTTTCAGGCGAGGGAAGAATGGCCGAACCGGAAGAGATTATAAAATTCATCGAAAACCACATTTCTGAAACTTTACCTCTTCGGAATAAAAAGATCCTGATTACTGCAGGTCCTACATACGAAGCAATTGACCCTGTTCGTTTTATAGGAAACCATTCCAGCGGAAAAATGGGCTTTGAACTGGCAAAAGCAGCTGCAAAATCTGGAGCCGAAGTAATTCTTATTTCAGGTCCCACGCATTTACCCAATCCCGGAGCGGGAATTAAGGTAATACGTGTGGAATCTGCACAGCAAATGTATGATGCGGCACACCGGCACTTTGAAAGTGTAGATGCGGCGATCGCCTCTGCAGCCGTTTCAGATTATCGCCCAAAGAACGTAGCGGCGCAAAAAATCAAAAAGAGCAACGAAAACCTCATTTTAGAGTTGCAAAGGAATCCGGATATACTGGCCAGTCTTGGAGAAATGAAAAAGGAACAGATACTGGTAGGTTTTGCCCTTGAAACCCAAAATGAGGAAGAGAATGCCCTCGGAAAATTACAAAGGAAGAACCTGGATTTTATTGTGCTTAATTCCTTGAATGACAATGGTGCAGGTTTTCAGAAGGATACCAATAAAATTTCCATTCTTTTTAAAGGAGGCGAAAAGAAAGATTTTGCTTTAAAGCCGAAAAAGGATGTGGCGAATGATATTATTAAAGAACTAATCGGGTTGTTCCATGCGTAATTGGTGTTTCACTCTTGTTTTAATTTTTATTACTGCTTTAGGTTTTGGACAGGAGCTAAACTGTGAAGTCATTGTAAACGCTGAGCAAACCGGTAGCACGAATGTCACGATCTTTAAAACGCTGGAGAATTCCCTAACCGAATTCGTCAATCAAACGAAATGGACCAACCGGGAATTTAAGCCGCAGGAAAGGATCAACTGCAGCATGTTCATTAATATTCGTGAATACAATCCTAATACAAATTCATTTAGCGGTAGTATCCAGGTGCAGTCTTCACGACCTGTTTATGGTTCTACAATGGTAAGTCCTGTTTTTAATTACAATGATGAACAATTCAGCTTTACTTATACGGAATACGAACCGCTGGATTATAGTCCTAACCAGTTTAGTTCAAATCTAACCTCTGTAGTTAGTTTTTACGTTTATACCATGCTGGGGCTCGATGCCGATACCTTTGAACAGGAAGGAGGTACGCCATATTACGAGACAGCCAATCAAATTGTAGGTACTGCGCAACAATCCCGAAACAGTGGCTGGAGAGCCGGAGACGGAAACAATTCCCGGTTTCAGTTAAATACCGAATTGCTTTCGAATGCTTTTATTGATTACAGGCAGGCTCTTTATAATTACCACCGCAAGGGGCTTGATTTAATGCACATGTCTCCTGAGAATGGTAAAGCAGGTATCACTGCTGCCATCCTCGACCTGAATGATATGAACCGAAGCAGGCCAAATTCATTACTTGTCCGCACTTTTTTTGATGCCAAGGCAGATGAAATTCAACAGGTCTACAGTGGCGGTCCTTCTGTTTCTACAAGACAATTACTGGATGCATTGAATAATATCGCTCCTACTTATTCTGAAAGGTGGAGTAATATTCGATAGTTGGCAATATTTAGTAGCAGTTTGACAGTGGGAAAGTCGACAGTTACCAATATTTCATTGCTACTGAAAATGTTTTCATATTTCTAAAAGTAAGTTCTTTTTATTAGATTTTTGTAGAAGGGTTTTTGCTGGCCTATCTTTGATTCCGAAGAAAATCTCATGTATCTTTATCTTAAATTTCAAACCCATTGCTTACAACGCTTTCTATAAAAAATTATGCCCTTATTGAAGATATCAAGATTGATCTTCAGGAGGGGTTTACTATTATTACCGGGGAAACCGGTGCAGGAAAATCTATTATGCTGGGAGCGCTTTCGCTGTTGCTGGGAAAGCGGGCAGATTACAGCGCGATTCGTAATAGTGAGAAAAAGTGTGTCATTGAAGGAACTTTTAATGTTTCTGCATATCATCTACAACCTCTTTTTACGTCTGAAGATCTTGATTATGAAGAGCAGACGATTATAAGACGGGAAATCCTTCCTTCAGGAAAGTCACGTGCTTTTGTCAATGATACTCCGGCAAACCTGAATTCGCTGCAGGCTTTAGGCGAGCACCTGTTGGATATTCACAGTCAGCACGAGACCCAGAGTCTTGGAGATAATGATTACCAGTTCATGGTCGTGGACGTGCTCGCGAAAAACGCCGATACTTTAAAGAAGTACAGAAAATCCTTACTGGAATATAAAGCACTTCAGAAAGAACTGGAAGTACTTAAAGAAGCCCAGGCACAGGCGACAAAAGAATATGACTATAATCTTTTCCTTCTGAACGAACTTCGTTCCGCAAAACTGGAAGACGGAATGCAGGCAGAACTTGAAGAGCGCTATGAAGAACTGAGCAATGTAGAAGAATTGAAAGTACAGCTGGGCGCAGCGGTCAACTCCATTCAGCAGGAAGAAATTGGAGCTAGCAGTACTTTAAAAGAAGCGAAGAACAGCCTTCAGAAGATTTCCGCTATTTCAGGGTCTTACCAGCAATTATTTGAGCGTTTACAAAGTGTTTTTATTGAACTGGACGATATTGCGGTAGAGCTGGAAAATGCATTAGACAAAGTGGAAGCCAATCCGGAAGAACTGGAGCAGGTGAACGCGCGACTTCAGTTGCTGTACAACCTTCAGAAGAAACACATGGCTTCCACCGTTTCAGAATTAAAAGAGATCGAAAATGACCTTTCTGAAAAGGTAGCGGTTTCAGAAAATGCCGAAGAAGAGGTAAGCAAAGCCGAAAAATCTATTTTTACAAAGAAAGAAGAGCTGGAAGAACTGGCTGCAGTTTTACACGATAATCGTAAAGCCATCATCCCGGAATTCATCAAAAAGATCGAAACCGTCCTGACAGATCTTGGAATGCCCAATGCCAATCTTAAAATTCAGCTGGAGAAGCAAAAAGAGGTGTTCTCAAACGGGCAGGACAAACTTACGTGGCTGCTCGCTGCCAATAAAGGCGGGAACTTCAATGAGATGAAAAAAGCGGCTTCGGGCGGGGAAATGTCCAGGATCATGCTGGCGGTGAAGAGTATTCTCGCCACCCACAGCAAATTACCCACCATCATTTTTGATGAAATTGATACCGGCGTTTCGGGGGATATTGCGCAGAAAATGGGCGGGATCCTTCAGAAGATGGGAAGTTCCATGCAGGTTATTGCAATCACTCATTTACCGCAGATCGCCGGAAAAGGAAGCAGGCATTTCAAGATTTACAAAGAAGATGCAGTGAACAGCACCATCACCAATATCAAGGAGCTTAAAGGCGAGGATCGTGTAGAAGAACTGGCCATGATGCTTGGCGGCAACACCAGGAGCGAATCGGCGGTTGCCCACGCAAAAGCTTTACTGAATTAAAATCTTTGTTATCTTTACACGCTAACACTAACTAAAAAATTGACGATGTCATATAATCTACTAAAAGGAAAAAAAGGAATTATTTTCGGAGCATTGGATGAAAATTCAATTGCCTGGAAAACAGCCGAACGTGTGCACGAAGAAGGCGGCGAATTTGTTTTGACCAATGCGCCAATCGCCATGAGAATGGGAAGTATAAAAGATCTTGCGGAGAAAACAGGTTCTGAAATTATTCCTGCAGACGCTACAAAAGTTGAAGACCTGGACAACCTTGTAGAAAAGGCGATGGAAATTTTTGGCGGAAAGATCGATTTTGTACTGCATTCTATCGGGATGTCTGTGAACGTTCGTAAGGGAAAGCATTATACCGATATGAACTACGATTACACCACTAAAGGCTGGGATGTATCGGCGGTTTCTTTTCACAAAACCATGCAGAGTCTTTACAAAAAGGATGCGATGAACGAGTGGGGAAGTATCATGGCGCTTTCCTATATCGCAGCTCAAAAAGTTTTTCCAGATTATAATGATATGGCAGATAACAAAGCCTATCTTGAATCTATTGCACGCAGCTTTGGATATTTCTTCGGAAAAGAAAAAAATGTGCGTGTAAACACCATTTCTCAGTCTCCAACGCCAACAACTGCCGGAACAGGAGTAAAAGGTTTTGACGGATTTATCGCGTATGCAGATAAAATGTCTCCGCTTGGAAACGCAACAGGAATGGATTGCGCAAATTATATCATCACGCTATTCTCTGACCTCACTAAGAGAGTGACCCTTCAAAATCTTTACAACGACGGTGGATTCTCGAACATGGGAGTGAGCCAGCAGGTAATGGAAGCTTTCATTAGAGATCAGGAAGAAGAATAAGGCTCCTTCGGAAACAAATTTCATCCTGAACCTGTTTCAGGATATCTTGTTGCATGAGCAACAAATAAACTAATGAGGCTGTCCAGATATCTTTGTCGTCAAGCTGAACTTGTTTCAGCTTCTTAGTAACTGGTAATTAACCAATTTAAAGATCCTGAAATAAATTCAGGATGATGCTCAAATATTTGAACAGCCTTATTTCATATGCTTCATACCTCCTGAAGTATTTTCTCCCTACATTTACTTTATGAACATCAGCTTTTCTTTTATCATTCCCGTTTACAACCGGCCCGAAGAAATAAGGGAGTTGTTGCTGAGTATGGAGCAGCTGGATTTCAAAGATCCTTTCGAGGTGGTGATCGTGGAAGACGGATCTTCCATAACTTCAAGGGATGTGGTGAAATGCTTTTCGCGAAGCCTTGAAATAAGTTATTATGAAAAGGTAAATACCGGCCCTGGAGATTCGCGTAACTACGGCATGAAAAAAGGAAAAGGCAACTACTTTCTTATCCTGGATTCCGATGTTATTTTACCTCCCGATTATTTAAAAAATGTTGCTGCGGAATTAAATAATAACTTTACGCATTGTTTTGGCGGTCCCGATGCGGCACATGAAACCTTTTCTTCAGTTCAGAAAGCCATAAACTACGCCATGACTTCCCTTTTTACGACAGGAGGAATAAGAGGAAAAAAGAAAGCGGTGGGTAAATTCCAGCCACGGAGTTTCAACATGGGACTTTCAGAAAAAGCATTCAGGGAGAGCGGGGGCTTTGGCGATATTCATCCCGGCGAGGATCCCGATCTTGCACTAAGGCTTCAAAAAAGTGGTTTTGAGACAAGATTTTGCCCCAATGCTGTCGTTTTTCATAAAAGAAGGATAGACTGGGAAAAGTTTTACAATCAGGTATACAAATTCGGGCTGGTGCGGCCTATTCTCAACACCTGGCACCCCAAATCCAATAAAATTACTTTTTGGTTTCCGGCGATTTTTTCCGCAGGGCTGGTGCTGGCGATCATTCTTGGCTCGATTGGATATATGCCGTTCTTGTATCTTTTTCTGGGGTATTTTATGTTTATTTTTATTGATTCAGCAGCGCAAAATAAGAGCCTGAAAATCGGGTTTATGGCTGTTTGGGCCACGCTGGTACAATTTCTGGGGTATGGGTTTGGTTTCTGCCGTTCTACCTACTATATTAGGCTAAGGAAAGACAATCCCCGAAAAAGGTTTCCAAAGTTATTTTTTAAAAATGCTAGATAATCTAAAAGCCCTTACCCGAACAAGATTTAAAAGAACCAATTTCAACTCTTTTCTGTTTTTCCTTTTTTTTGCGGTGATTATCTGGATCTTCGTGCAATTCTCAAAAGTGTACAATGAGATCATTGAAATCCCTGTGGAATATGTAAATGTGCCGCCAGATAAAGTGATTTCTCCCGAAAATGAACAGCAGCTGCAGTTAAGGATGATAGAAAACGGCTTTAAAATCGCCTGGTTTTCCCTTATCACACCAACTTTATCCATAGATATTTCAGAATTGCCACAGGAAAATCAAAGACTGGTTTATATTATTGACGAGCACAGGAAAGAAATTCGCGAGCAGTTGAATTTGGATTTTGACGACAGTGAATTCCTGAGGGATGAGATCTACATAAATTTTCAGCAACGGCAGGAGAAAACGATTCCTGTTGCCTCACGTATAAAATTGAGTTTTGGTGCTGGATATGCAGCCGTAGACGGTTTCGATTTAGAGCCCGATTCGGTCACGGTGAGCGGGCCAGATAATATCCTGGATACTTTAAATAGTGTAACCACAGTGCCACTTAGTATAAATGAGGTGAAAAATGACCTTTTAGGCACTGTGACGATTGACACTTCTGGGCTTCAGAAGGTAACTGTATATCAAAAAAGGATAAATTACAGTCTGGATGTGGAGAAGGTAACAGAAGGATCTGTAGAAATTCCCGTGGAGTTAATAAATGTTCCTGAAGGCCTGAATGTTGTTATATTTCCAAGGGAAATTCTGCTTTTTTACCAGGTGAATCTCAAAGATTTTAGCAGGGTAGAGGCTTCAGACTTCAGAGTCGTGGGAGATTTTAATGATTTGAATCAAAATCAGAACTTTTTAATTCCCAGGATTGCAGATCAACCAGATTTTGTAAGAAATGTTCGTCTCAACGAGAAGAAAATCCAGTTTATCATTAAAAAATGAAAGTTGTAGGACTTACAGGTGGAATTGGAAGCGGAAAAACCACTGTAGCCGGTTTTTTTTCTGAATTGGGTGTGCCGGTTTACATTGCCGATGTGGAAGCCCGTAAATTACAAAACGAATCTCCTGAAATAAAAGAACGAATTATTGCCATTTTTGGAACCTCTGCTTACAAAGAGGATATCCTGGACAGGACATATATCTCTGGTAAAGTTTTTAATGATCCAGAAATGCTGGAGGCGCTTAACAATATTATTCATCCGCAGGTGGCGGCACATTTCGAAAACTGGAAAAAGAAACAGGCTGCCCCGTATGTTATTTATGAAGCTGCGATACTTTTCGAAAAAGGCGGCTACAAAAAATGTGATCTCTCCATTCTAGTGATTGCAGATCGTGCAGATAAAATTAAACGAATTCAGGAAAGGGATAAATCGCAAATTTCTGAAATTGAGGCTCGAATGAACAATCAATGGAGCGATGAAAAGAAGCTGAAATTAGCCGACATTGTTATCGAAAATAAAGATCTTTCCAATACTCAAAAAGAAGTGAGAAAAATCCATCAAAATCTTCTTAAGACCTCGTGAATTCTAGCTTTCTTTTGTTAACTTTTGGTTAAACCGTTTAGGCCGTAAATGTTAAAATCATACTTTTGAGGATATGAACAAAAGATTATTTTTTCTTCTGGTGGTTCTCATGAGCCTATCTCTTATAGGAATCATTTTTGTTCAGGGCTATTGGATTAAAAATACAGTCGAAACCAAGGAAGAACAATTCTCATTCAATGCAAAACGCATTTTACGCAGAGTTTCCGACGAGCTGCAGCAAAAGGAATTGGAGAGCTATTATTTTGCACTGCAGGATGTAATTGACAGTCTTGGGACCAATGCAGACAGTACCTCGGTAAGTGAGATCTTTAAAGTTGGAAGCAAAAAGAAATCTCAGGAAGTTTTTGGGTATTCCGAAGGAGTCATAGAGGACGATTACAGGCTGTCATCGGCTTTTTTGGATGCTGCCATGGATACCACTCATTTCAAGCAACTAATCAATACAAAGGCTGCAGAATTTGTGAAAAATGATAGTCTTGGGATTGATTTTGAAAGCTCCCGTAACCGGTTACAGAATATCTTTCGAATGAACGAGGTGGAGAAAGAACTTATCAGGGAAACAGTGATGGATTACACCGGAAGAATGCCGATTCATCAACGGGTTTCCGAAGCTTTTCTGCAGCAAATGATTACTGAAGAATTGAAAAGAAGGGAATTGAATACTTCTTTTGAATACGGAATTTACGACGACGGACTGGCAACGAAGGTGCGCTCGGAGAATTTTGACCTCGATTCACCGGCCACTTACAAAGTTCCTATTTTTGTTGATGAAGATGGTATGAATGATTACCAGTTATATGTGAATTTTACCGGGAAGAAACAGGTAGTTCTGTCTTCCATAACACTTATGGCTGCGTTGTCTATTATATTTACTCTTATTATTGTCATTGCGTACTCTAGTGCTCTTTCACAGTTGATAAGACAACGGCAGATATCTGAAATTAAAACAGATTTTATTAATAATATGACCCACGAGTTCAAGACACCTATTGCAACCATTAACCTGGCTTTAGATGCGATCAAGAACCCGAAGGTTTCCGGAGATCCAGATAAAGTAGCACATTATCATAAGATGATAAGGGACGAAAACCGAAGAATGCACGCACAGGTGGAAAATGTGTTAAGAATTTCCAGGCTTGAAAAGAACGAGCTGGATCTTAGAAAGGAGAGGCTTGATCTTCACGAATTAATAGAAGAAGCCATCACACATATAGAATTAATTGTGGAAGATGGAGGCGGGTATGTGCAAACGCATAAAGGAGCTTTAAGGTCATCTATTCTTGCAAATCCCACGCATTTCACAAATGTCATTGTCAATATACTTGACAATGCGGTAAAATATTCCCCTGAAGAGCCTAAAATTGATATTTATACAGAAAATGTCAGGAACTATATCGTCATGAAAGTCCGCGATCAGGGCAGTGGAATGAGCAAAGCAGTCCAGAAAAAGGTTTTTGAGAAATTTTACCGGGAGCATACCGGTGATATACATAATGTCAAAGGTCATGGTTTAGGCCTGGCCTATGTAAAAAGAATTGTAGACGATCACCACGGAGATATTTCTGTGGAAAGCGATAGAGGAAAAGGAAGTACATTTATAATTAAATTACCACTAATATCTTAAATATGGAAACTGAAAATAAAAAGATTTTACTTGTAGAAGACGACCCAAACTTTGGAACGGTACTAAAAGATTACCTGGCCATGAATGACTATGAAGTTACACATGCCAAAAACGGAATGGAAGGTTTTGAAAAGTTCAAGAAAGATGATTTTGACCTTTGCATCCTGGACGTCATGATGCCGTATAAAGACGGTTTCACCCTGGCCAAGGAAATAAGGGAAAAAAATGAAGAAATTCCTATTATTTTCCTTACAGCCAAGGCTATGAAGGAAGATGTGCTTAAAGGTTATAAAGTTGGGGCAGATGACTACCTGAACAAGCCTTTTGACAGCGAAGTGCTGCTTATGAAGATCAAAGCAATTATGCAGCGTAAAGCGACCGACAGTGTTGCAGACAGTAAGCAGTTTGAATTTCAGATTGGAGATTTCCACCTGAACTCAAAACTCCGTTTTCTTACTTTTAAAGATGAAGAACCATCTAAACTGTCACCTAAAGAAAATGAATTGCTAAGATTACTGGCATTGCATGAAAATGATTTGATGCCAAGAGAACTTGCACTTACGAAAATATGGAGGGACGACAATTACTTTACCTCCCGTAGTATGGATGTTTATATTGCCAAACTGCGTAAATATCTCAAAAAAGACGAGAACGTGGAAATACTGAATATCCACGGGGAAGGTTTCCGGCTTGTGATAAGAAACAAGGAAGAAGCCGAGAGCTAGAAAGTTTTTCAGTTTCCTGCAAAATATTACCGCAACAAATGAGTTGTTGTGGTAGTATTTTGTATTTGTATGTTAACACTTCATTTTGAGAGTCTTCCATCCCTATCTGTATCTTTGCAGATAACCTACATGTAATGAGAAGACCCCCATCTTCATATAGATGCTTTTTTGATGCCTTTTTCTACCGGCACAATGAAAGGGTGCTCAAAAATGCCATTTCCGGCACATTATTTTTTCTTTTTTTTCTTCTGAATTTTGGGAGTGGACTTTATGCGCAGAACCCGGCTACTCAGGTTCCTTCCTACGAATGGATTGATAAGAAAGACTTACCCACGGTTTCCCTTTCTGTTACAGGTTTGAACTCTGAAGATGTTACCATTGCCATTGCGACAGATCATGAGGATAATGTGTATACTCTAACTTTTGGAAATGGAGTAGTAAAAAGAGACCCCAACGGAATTGTCATTGATGCAAATTTTATTACAGGATTGAGCAGTCCCCTTGACATAGCTGTCGATAAAGAAGGATTAATTTACATTGCTGATTATTTCGCAGGAGGAGAAACTTACAGAGATAATGGCCAGATCAAGATTTTTGATCAACAGGGAAATTACGTTAGATCTATTCTTACTTCTTTCTACAGACCTATGGGTATAGATGTAGATGAACAGAATGTTTACATTGCCGAATACAACAGTGGAGAAAAAGGGCCTGAAAGTAATGAACTCAGTAGAATTAGGGTTGTAGATAAGGCTACAAATAGTGTCCGAAGTACCAACAATAGTGTTGAACTTCCCTATCGCATAGCCGTAAATTCTGAGGGTAGAGTTTTTGTTAGTCAGGCAGGTGATAATGATTCTGCAGTACTAATTTTCGATAAAGACCTGAACTACGAAAGTAGACTTCCTGATGTGCAATCTCCTGGCAGTATAGTAATTGATGAGTTTGATTATGTTCACGTGGTTGAATTCGCAGAAAGAGTAAATTTCAGTGATTTTGTGAATTTTGAGGAACTAGGATTTTCAGATGCGCAGGATATAGCTGAAGACATAGATAATGGCGTTGAAGATAATGCCTTTGGAATGAAAATTTTCACTCCAGACTTACAATTTGAAGAATTCTACAAAACTAGAATTCAATTTCCGGTTGATATTGCTTTTAGCGATTGCGATAGAATGTACGTCAACAATGCATACGTTATCGGTGAGAGCTACTTTCTAATTGGCTATATTCCTGAAAAAATTGAATTCGACCTCGAAGTCTACGAAAGAACTCCCACTTTTGACAGTCTGGAAGGTCCTGAAATAACCTGTCCGGATGATATAGTTGTAACAACTGAACCCGGTGATGATTTTGCAATAGTAGAATTTGAAGAGGCTACTGCAACAGATAATTGTTCTGCTACTGTGACCCAGACTGACGGCGATCCTTCCGGAAGTGAATTTTCTGTGGGTATGCATACCATCGAATTCACTGCAACAGATGATTTTGGATTAAGCGATACATGTACTTTTACAATTACGGTGGAGCCTTCAGAAGAACCCGATACCTTGGAAATTATCTGCCCGGGAACTCAGACTGAGGACATGGCAGGAAGTTGCAGTTTTACCGTTCCAGATTATACAGAAATGGCTACGGTAAACAATTCCGCAGCTTCTGTCACACAATCGCCAGTAGTTGGAACCGCGATTAATGAAAATACCACTGTTTATCTAACAGCTACTTTTGAAGGAGAAACAGATTTTTGTGAATTTGAAGTCGTTTTGAACAATCAGCCGGAACTGAGTATTTCCTGTCCCGCGGATAGATCTGAAAATGCGAATTCAGAAGGCCTTTTTTCGCTCCCGGATTATACAGATGAAGCAGTGGTGAGCGGAAATTGTAGCGTATTTACAGTAACTCAGGATCCTGTGCCGGGAACTGAAATAGAAGAAGACACCGAGATCACCTTAATGGTAACTGATGCTGACGGAAATAAGGCTTATTGCGATTTTAAGGTTGAGTTAATTCAGCCGGAAGTACCCGATCCTTTGGAAATTACCTGCCCCGGCACGCAAAATGAAGACATGGCAGGAAGTTGCAGTTTTACCGTTCCGGATTATACTGGAAGGGCTACTGTGAACAATTCTGAGGCAACAGTTACACAAACGCCTGCGGCAGGTGCAGAGGTTACAGGAAATACAACTATTCGTTTAACAGCAACTTTTGAAGGGGAAACAGATTTTTGTGAATTTGAAGTTGTTTTGAACAATCAGCCGGAACTGAGTATTTCCTGTCCCGGAGATAAGATTGAAAACGCCAATTCAGAAGGAGTTTTTTCGCTCCCGGATTATACAGTTGAAGCAGATATAAACGGAACTTGCGGTGAATTTACTGTAAATCAGACTCCTTCGCCGGGAACCGAAATAGAGGAAGATGCCTCGGTTACCCTAACCGTAACCGATCTTGATGGAGATACAGACAGTTGTACTTTTGAAGTTGAGCTTATTCAGCCGGAAGAGCCCGATCCTTTAGAGATCACCTGTCCGGAGAATCGAACGGCAAGTTTAAGTGAGAGCTGTGAATTTTTAGTTCCTGATTTCCGAAGTAGCGCAGAAACAAATAATTCGGAAGCTGAAGTGACACAATCGCCGGCTCCCGGAACGATGATAAGTGAAAGTACAGAGGTGATTTTGACTGCCAGTTTAGGAGAGGAAAATGCCACTTGTACTTTCCAATTAGACCTTAAAGACAACATCTCTCCCGTAGCATCTTGCGTTTCAGAATTTACACTTTACCTCAATGAGCAGGGATTTGGAACTCTTTCGGCGACTATTATTGACAACGGCTCCACAGATAATTGCGGAATTGCTGAAATGACCCTGAGCAAAACTAATTTTACCACAGGAGATGTGGGTGAGCAAAATGTTACGTTAACAGTAATTGATGCGGCCGGAAATATGGATACCTGTGAAACAACTGTGACCGTGGAAGCTTATGAAGACGGTGATGGTCAGGTAAACTGCGTCGATTCTCTTGAACTCCCCTTAGACGAGAATGGGGAGGCGGTACTTACCCTGAATTACACAGGGAACGATGAAAATGAAGAAATAGAGTTAAGTAAATCCTTTTTTACCTGTGAAGATATTGGCACCGAAACCGTGACGGCGAATTACTGGGGAGAATTTACCGGCACCTGTGAGATTGAAGTTACTGTAGTCGATAATTTGCCGCCCAGGCTGAGTTGTATTTCCAATTTGGAACTGGAATTAAATGAGAATAACACAGCTTCCATATCCTCACAAGACCTTGGGATTACGGCAGTAGATAACTGTGGCGTAGACAATGTAACCGTAAGCAGAACGAACTTTACCCTGGAAGATGTAGGAGTGCAGGAAGTGGTTATAACTGCTACAGACAATTATGGTAATGTGAGCACCTGTACCACCATCGTAAATGTCATTTCTGATGATGTTCCTGCTCCCGGACTGCAGTGTGTTGGTTCTGTTGTTCTTGAGCTGAATGGAGACGGCGAAGCTTTCCTTCAGGTTGAAGATGTCTACACCACTAATGGTGCCGTTCCGGAAGACCTGGAACTAAGTCAATCTATTTTTTCCTGTGACGACATTGGAGAAACGGAAGTTGTACTTTCTGCGACTTATACCGGAGGTGATAACGAGAGTTGCATTATATCTGTGACAGTTACAGATCCTGAAGATAATTGCGCGACTACTCCCGTAGATCCCGGGGAGCCTGATGTATCTCCATACGTGATCATTTATCCCAATCCGGGAAGGGGAGTGGTGTACGTTGAAACTTCTGAAGATATTCAGCTACAAAGAGCCGAGGTTTTTGATATGCGCGGACGCTTTCTAATGGCGGACCAATTTGATGTTTCTGCGGAAGCAATAGAAGATTACAGCCTTGATCTAAGAAAATTCCAATCTGGTGTGTATACTATTATTTACTATTCCGAAGATAACAAGTTCATTCGCAGGGCGGTGATTAGTCTAAATTAACCGGCGTTTTGGCTTTCCAGGTGCGCAATAATTTCTTCCGCAGGAGTTTGGTAATCGAACCACTTTATATCAGGTTGTTTCCTGAACCAGGTAAGCTGCCTTTTTGCAAAACGACGGGTATTTTTCTTGATTTCTGAAACAGCTTCTTCTAAAGTGAAATTTCCTTCCAGGAATTGAAAAAGCTCTTTATATCCCACGGTATTGAGAGCGTTTAATCCCCTTTTTGGATATAATTTCTTTGCTTCCTCGAGCAATCCTTCTTTCATCATGATATCCACACGCCGGTTTATCCTTTCATAAATAATTTCTCTCTCGGCTGTCAATCCAACGAAAATGGGGTGAAAAGTACGGGGTGTTTTCTGTTGATTGCGGAAGGAAGAATAAGGTTTTTCGCTTTGAAGGCAAACTTCCAGCGCCCGGATGATGCGGTGCGGATTTTCCTTATCCACTTCGGAATAATAAACGGGATCCAGCTCCTGAAGTTTTTGTTGCAATCCAAAAATGCCATTTTTGAGTAGTTCTTCGTTAAGTTGCTCCCTTACTTTAGGATCTACGTCAGGAAAGTAATCCAGGCCTTCTGTAACTGCTTTTACATAAAGTCCGCTGCCACCGGCCATCACTGCAAGATTGTTCTGTTTAAAAATTTGCTTCAGTTTTTTTATCGCATCCCGCTCAAAATCACCTACAGAGTAATCTTCTTCCACAGAAATATGCTGGATAAAATGGTGTTTTGCGGACTTTAATTCAGCTTCTGAAGGAACCGCGGTACCAATACACATTTCCTTGAAAAACTGCCGTGAATCTGCAGAAATGATTTCGGTTTTGAAATGCCGGGCAATTTTTATAGCCAGTGCAGTCTTGCCTATGGCTGTTGGGCCCACTACGCTTATTAAATGCTTATTCATTCAACTTATTTCCGCAGTTATGGCAATATTCGGCTTTATCCAGGTGCTTTGATTCGTTGCAGTAAGGGCAAACCTGGGTATTTACAGGAACTTCCTTCTCTCCTTTAGAATATTCGGCACTTACGATCCCTGTGGGTACTGCAATAATTCCATAACCAGTGATCATGATAACAGAGGCTATGAACTGCCCCAGCGGAGTGACAGGATGAATGTCTCCGAATCCAACTGTTGTTAGTGTGACTATACACCAGTAAACAGCCACGGGAATGCTGGTAAAGCCGTGCTCGGGCCCTTCAACAAGATACATGACGGTGCCCATGATCACACACAAAATGAGCACGGCAAATAAAAATACGAGGATTTTTGGCCGGCTATCCTTAAGAGCTTTTACAAGTTTATTTGATTCTCCAATATAGCGGGTGATCTTCAAGATCCTGAAAACCCGAAGCAGCCGCAGGGACCTTACCGCAAAAAGCAGGTTATGTCCGCCTCCAATAAAAGCCAAATATGTGGGAATGGTTGAGAGAAGGTCAACTATGCCATAGAAACTAAAGATGTACTTGAATGGCTTGTTAATGGCAATGATTCGCAGCACATATTCTACACTAAAGATGATGGTGATGATCCATTCGGCGGTATAAAACTGCCAGTAATATTCCCTGCTTAATTCCCTTACACTCTCGAGCATCACTAAAACGATGCTAAGGAGTATTACTATAAGTAATACAATATCAAATAGTTTACCGGCAGGCGTATCGGCCTCATAAATGACTTCATGTAGCTTGAGTCTCCAGGGCGATATTTGCTGTTCTTCTTTCAAATTCGTCTTTAAGTGCTACCTGCAAGTTAACTTTTTTGTTTGAGGACGATGATAGATTGTTTCTGAATATCTATTAAGGTGTTGAAGAATTCCTTTAAATATGGGTAATAGCCTGGTTCATACATTGTCTTCGGAAAATTCACTCTGCAAAAAACGCTAAGATTTTTTTCATCCATTTGTTGAACCATAAACTGAAGCAGACCTGCGTTTTGTGGTAATTTCATAAGTTTCTGTTCCGGGAGCTCAATTACTTCATGTCCTTCGGGAATTTCCACGATTATGCTGTACGAGTAGGCATCTTTATAACCAAAGTCAATAGGATATTGTCTTTCCGAAAGTTGAAAAGGGTTTTCATCAAAGAATTGAAAACTAAAGGGATTTACATAAATAAGATCATTGATCTTTTGAGATTCATTGTTCAGCTCAAAATGCAGGTTCAGGTTTTCATCACTTTCAGAATCAACAGTGTAAGATACGTTTTGTGCTTTTGTGTGCGCCGCGGCATTTGTAAGTCTGCCAAATATCTCGTTATTCGAAAGATCCTCCAGTTTTTCCCTGGCAGAAATGGCATGGTAACCATTCAAAATTTGTTCAGAAATTCCTGTGGAGGTGCCATCTGCATTGACTTTTAAGGAGTCACGGAAAGTGATGGTTGAAAATTCTTCAGGATCAATATCAATCCACGAACTTCCTTCTTTGAAGTCGAGCAAACGTGCGTAATGATTAAGGCAACGGTAGGGGAGATGACCAAAGTCGAGATATTTTTCGGTAGCATCCAGCAGGTATTTTTCCTCTCCTATCTGAAGTTGGACTATAAGATAGTTAAATTCACTTAAGACAGGATAAAGCCGCGACGGAACTCCGCTGCTGCGGGTAGCCATCAATACCGGTAGAACTGTGTATCCCTGCTCGTCAAAAATGTTATGTAGAAGGGTATTTATTGCAGAAACGTTTCCTGTTCGGTCTTTTACAAGATCTTTTACTTTCATGTCATCGAAGATCTTGTAATCTCCGTTCCAGGTGTAGTTATCCTTTACAAAAGCATAGATGGCCTTTGCTTTTTTAAGATCATTAGGCTGTTTTTGAATGCTGTCTGGTAGCAGGTTCTTCGCAACAGAGCTTTTTCTTAACTGTTTTCCAAGATCACCGTCCTTCCTAAGCTCACGGTCAACATCTTTCCAGGTTTTTGTGTATTTTTTTACCCGGCCGTCAAGAGTGGTGACTTGAATAAGCTCATACTCCAGTCGGGAAATGTAATTATAGCGCGAAGTAAGATACTTTTCTTCCTCAAAAGCAGGAATGTCTTTCATCACATATTCGGTCTTCAAACAGGAACCCGGTTCCGGGGCACTCTTATAAAAACACCTTTTGACGATCTCTTCCTCCTGAGAATCCAGTTTTTGATAACCAACCTTTTTAATATTGTAGTTAAAATTTCCGGGGATCTCACTCACGAATTTGCTGTAAACTTTTGGAATTTCTTCCTGAAACCACCAGGTGTTGAATTTGAAGAAAAACGGTGAACTCAATTCGTAAGTATAAACAACCACAGCACCGGGTCGAAGTCCGGGGAAAGTAAACTTCACGAGATCGTAAGAAGGATGTTCTTCAGTATAAACTTTTGAAGCAACCAGTTTTTCACTTTTTTGAATCCCATCTTCAAGATAATAAGTGGTAGCTTCAAGATTATTAATCTCCTCTTGAGAACGATCATTCTTGTGTAGCCTTATTTCAATATTGGCATGTTCATAACCTTCCTGGTTTAGGATCTTAAGTTTAGCAGTATAATCTGTCACCAATCTTAATTCGTCACCTTCCCTAAAGCGGCTATAGCCTTCTTCATAGATGTAAAAAGCGTTTGCGGTAGAATCTTTTGAATAAATGTCGCTTACCAAATCTGCCCGACTTACAATCGCATCTTCTGTTCTAAAATTTTGTTCCTGGGCCTGTAAAGAGAAAAATGAAAAGGTAAAAAGGAAGAGTAAAATTCTATTCATGTGTGGAGAGCTCAATGATTTTTAATTTATTGTTTTTTCTAAGATAACTCTGGATGATGTGCTGTGCATCTCTGTCACTTTTCATTGGTGTAATAATAGACTTGATGATCTCAATATTGTTTAACTGGTGATTTAAATTGAAATAGCCTATTCCCTTAAACTCTCCTTCTTCTACCAGCAGCGCGCTTTTTTCATCTATCTCACGTCCGCGATCTATTACCAGCATATTTTTAGTGTCATAACTGTATTGAGCAATGACTTCTTCAACCCTCTTATTGTACTCGGCAGGCAATTCCTGTTCCACACAGGCACCATAACATTCCTGGATGCCGTAATTAAAACAGCTTCCCTTTCCCGAATATAAACCTGTATAGCGTTGACAAAGGTTGTACTTTTCCACGATATCATTAAGGACAGCATTGGCCTGTTGCATATTCGTAAAAGTTGTAATATTCTTTTTCCTGCCATCTGCCTTTCCAATCTTCAGGTGGATGTAACCATCTGCATCTATAGCTTTATATAATGCGTAGCTGAAAATCGTTCTGGTGAGTGATTTATTGTATTTCGGTTTGTTGCGCTTTATTTCCTCATTTTCTTTGAGCAGCGCATTAAGTTCGTTGCCGGTAGCTTCATAAGAAATGGATTTTACCTCTTTCTGAATTTCTCTCGACTTGCGGTTTTCGCTCGTGAAATGCTGGTTTACGCGCTTCTTTATGTTCTTGCTCTTTCCAATATATATGATATCTCCTTCGGAATTGTGCAAATAATAAACCCCGGTAATAGAAGGTAGTTCTTCCAGAAGAGCAATAAGTTTTGTGTCCATCTGGTTCTTCTGACTTTTGCGAACCATATTCCGAAGAATTTCTTTTTCAGTATCCTTGTTGAGCAGCATTTTGAAAAGCTTTACCGTGGCCTGGGCGTCACCATTTGCCCGGTGGCGGTCACTTAAAGGAATGCCTAACGCTCGCACGAGTTTTCCAAGGCTGTAAGATTTTTGGCCGGGAATGAGCTTTTTAGAAAGTTCTACAGTACAAAGACTTTCTCTCTCAAATTCATAGCCCAGTCTTTTATATTCGGTCCTTAGAATGCGGTAATCAAATTTCGCATTGTGAGCTACAATGATGCAGTCTTTGGTAATTTCAATGATGCGCTTGGCTGCTTCATAGAATTTTGGGGCATTGCGTAACATTTCATTATTAATGCCTGTGAGTCCCACCACAAACGGCTGAATGGGGATTTCAGGATTAATAAGGCTAATGTATTGGTCAACAACTTTATGGCCATCAAATTTATAGATGGCAATTTCCGTTATTCCCTCTTCATTATACTTACCGCCGGTAGTTTCTATGTCTAAAATTGCGTACAAAAGTTATTCCTGATATTAATTGTAGTTTCTCTCCCCAAAAATAGAACTTCCTACACGTATCATTGTAGTTCCACAATCCAGGGCTATTTTGTAATCCCCGCTCATCCCCATGGAAAGAGTGGTGAAATTTTCATCTTTCTCCTTAAATGCCTCAAATGTAGTTCTTAAAAAGGAAAATTCGTTTCTTATCTTCTCTTCACTTTCAGTTAAAGTGGCCATGCCCATGAGGCCGGTAACTTTTACATGCTGCATATTGTGATAAGCTTCAGATTGAATAATCTCTTCAGCTTCAGCAACTTCCAGGCCATATTTGCTTTCTTCTTCAGCTATTTTTATTTGTAGAAGGCAATTGATCAGCCGGTCATGTTTTTTTGCCTGCTTGTTGATTTCCTTCAGAAGTTTCAAGGAGTCTACAGCATGGATGAGGGCTACAAAAGGTGCCATATACTTCACTTTGTTACGCTGAACATGGCCCACCATATGCCATTCAATATCTTTAGGAAGTTCCTCCCATTTTTGGGTCATTTCCTGAATCTTATTCTCACCAAAGACGCGTTGCCCGGCATTATATGCCTCTAAAATGTCGTCATTAGGCTTGGTTTTGGAAATGGCTACCAGCGTCACTTCCGAAGGAATTTCGGCTTTGAATCTTTTTATATTTTCTGAAACACTCATTTAATTTCTTTTAAAATACTTCCTTAAAATGCCATTTTTTTTAAAGCTGTTAAAATTCATAGACCGTTAATCCGCTTCGCAATTTGGGCTCGATATAGGTGCTTTTTGGAGGCATTGTAAGCCCCTCATTTGAAATATTCTTGACTTCTTCAATATCCGGAGGCAACATCCCGAAGCCAATCTTAAAATGCCCGTTATCTACAGCTTTTTTCACCTCAAAAGGTTCATTTTTCCCCGGGAGGTAGGCGATGCGGCGCTCATTCTTAAGATCTGTGATACCTAAAACAGGATGCAATATCTTAGTGTACAGGATGTAAGGATCTAGCGCGCTAAGCGAATCGGTAAATTTATAAATAGTTTTCCGAAGGTACAACGAGTAAAATTCACCGTCAAGGTACATCGAAAAATGGTGTTTTTTGGAGGGTTTATAAAGTTCTTCCCCACGATTTTCAATCCTGAACCATTCGTCCAGTTGCATGAGAAAATCCTTTTTTGTGAGTCCGTTGAGGTCTTTCACAAGTCGGTTGAATTCGTATAGCTGTAAATTACTTTCAGCAATGAGATAGCTTAGGAAAAAATTATAGGGTTCCTCTCCCGAATGATTGGGGTTTGTTTCTCTTGATTCCTTGGCAAGTAAGGAAGAGGAGGCGCTTCGGTGATGACCATCGGCAATGTAAACAGCCGGCATTTTTTCAAATTCCGAAGCTATTTTACTTGCTGTTTCAGGCTGGTTTACAAGCCACAGGGAATGTTTTTCCTTGTTTAAGGTAGTAAATTCATACTCTGGCCGCTGCTTCATGGAGTCAGAAATGATCTGGTTGATCAATTCACTGTCCGGGTAAGTAAGAAGAACGGGTTCTGTATTAAAACCAACGACTTTGAGATAATCGGTAAAAAGTCGCTCCCTTCGCGAAATGGTATCTTCATGCCGCTTAATCACATCCTTATCATAGTCTTCTACGCTTGCAGCAGCGATGATCCCGCAATATGTCTGGTGGCGGGAACGGGTTTCATAAATATAATAGCATGGGCTTTGATCCTGAATGAAAATCCCTTCTTCCTTAAATTCGGAATAGCGGTTCTTTACCAGCCTATATTTTTGATCTCCCGAAATGTTCTTGTGAAACTTATACCCTGGATTAATAATATGCAAAAAAGAAAAAGGATTGTGATCCAGTTCAAACCTGAGTTCATCTGCAGAATATTCCTGGTATGGACGGGAGGTGACAAGCCCTACCTTGTCCCGCGAAGGTCTTACCGCTCTAAAAGGGATTATTTTTGCCAATATCTGTGCTTAATTGTTCAAGGCTGAAAGTTTACAGGTTCAAATTCAAAGTACAAAGTTCCTAACTCCGGAATCTTTGCTGAACCTTCTTATGAAAACTGTTTTGAGACATTTTCAGCTTTTCTGCTTTCAGAATAGTCATAAAAACCTTCGCCAGATTTTAATCCGAGTTTTCCTGCCTGTACCATGTTTACCAACAGGGGAGAAGGCGCATACTTCGGATTTTTAAATCCGTTGTACATCACTTCCAGGATAGAAAGACAAACGTCAAGCCCAATGAAATCTGCCAGTTGAAGTGGGCCCATAGGATGTGCCATTCCGAGTTTCATCACAGTATCAATTTCCTGAACTCCCGCCACGCCATTGTAAAGCGTCTCAATAGATTCATTGATCATGGGCATAAGAATGCGGTTCGCAACAAAACCGGGATAATCATTTACTTCTACAGGAACTTTGTTCAGTTTTTCTGAAAGTCCCATGATGGTTTTCGTCACCTCGTCACTGGTGTTGTAACCTCTAATGATCTCTACCAGCTTCATTACAGGCACAGGATTCATGAAATGCATCCCAATCACCCGCTGCGGATTTGAAACTGCCGATGCTATTTTGGTGATCGAAATAGAAGATGTATTCGAAGCGAGCACGGTATCTTCAGAACAAACATCGTCCAGTTCCCTGAAAATGGAAAGTTTAAGGTCAACATTTTCAGTTGCGGCTTCCACAACGAGGTCCACGCCTTTAGCGCCTTCAGAAATACTGGTGAAGGTGGTGATGTTTTCTAAAGTGTTGTTTTTATCTTCTTCAGAAATCTTTTCTTTGGAAACCATCCTGTCCAGGTTTTTGGAGATGGTTTGCATTCCTTTTTCAAGAGATTTTTCTGAAATATCTATAAGATTTGTTTTGAAACCGAATTGGGCAAAAGTATGGGCAATCCCGTTGCCCATGGTTCCTGCTCCAATCACTGCAATATTTTTCATAGTTGATTTATTCGTTAAATGAATTTATAATTTGTTTTGCAACCCTGAGTGCTTCAGTTCCCTGCTCCAGGCTTACTACCGGAGTGATATTGTTATTAATAGCATTCGCAAAAGAATTTAGCTCGTCTAAAATGGCATTATTCGGGTTGACTGTAGGATTGTCAAAATAGATCTGTTTTTTAATGCCTTCAGCATTTTGAAGGATCATATCAAAATCACCCGGTTCCTGCGGAGCATCTTTCATTTTCACCACTTCGCATTTCTTCTCCAGGTAATCTACAGAGATGTAAGCATCCCGCTGAAAAAATCTTGATTTCCTCATGTTTTTGAGAGAAATCCTGCTGGCGGTAAGATTTGCCACGCACCCATTTTCAAATTCTATCCGTGCATTTGCAATATCCGGAGTTTCACTAATTACTGAAACTCCGCTAGCGCTTATCTTTTTGACTTTAGATTTTACCACGCTTAGAATGGCATCAATATCATGGATCATCAAATCCAGCACCACGGGAACATCGGTTCCCCGTGGGTTAAATTCTGCCAGGCGGTGCGCCTCAATGAACATGGGGTTTTCAATCTTTGAAACCACAGCTCTAAAGGCAGGGTTAAATCGTTCTACATGCCCCACCTGTCCTTTTACGCCGTTTTCCCTCGCCAGGGCAACCAGCTGGTCTGCTTCTTCGACTGTGTTGGTAATTGGTTTCTCAATAAAAAGATGTTTACCTGCAGTAATTGCTTTTTTTCCTGCCTCAAAATGTGAAAGCGTTGGTGTCACGACATCTACCATGTCTACAGCCGCGATAAGTTCATCAAGGTTTTTGAAATAGGTATATCCGAATTCTTTTTCTATTGCTTTTCCATATTCTTCGTTGATGTCATGGAAGCCAATCAGCTCATATTCTGTAGATTCCTGTAGTAAGCGAAGATGGATTTTTCCAAGATGCCCTGCGCCCAGTACGCCTGCTTTTAGCATAATTTCACGTTTTCAACAAAAATAAGATTTCTTGACCTAAAGCCAATGAGAGTTTTAGGATAAAAGCTTATTTACAGAACCTTTTTTTCTTTATCAGTTGTTAAGGTTTGCTTAATTTTGAGCTCTTCAAAAACAGTAAAGGTGCGAAGTGATACGTTAAAACATCAGGGAAAGAGACAGCAGTTAGCAGCCATTGTAGCTGAAAAGGGCATTAAGGAAGAAAGAGTGCTAAACGCTATAAAAAAGATCCCCAGGCACCTTTTTATGGATAGCAGTTTTGAAGATCACGCCTACCAGGACAAGGCTTTCCCCATCGCGGCAGATCAAACAATTTCCCAACCTTACACCGTTGCTTATCAAACTGAATTGCTCCAGGTTTCCAGAGGAGAAACCGTGCTTGAGATAGGCACGGGAAGCGGATACCAAACCGCTGTACTGTGCGAAATGGGGGCAAAGGTTTACAGTATTGAGCGCCAGCAGGAACTTTTCAGGAAGACGAAAATGTTTCTTTCGAAAATAGGCTACCGGCCAAAATATCTGAGTTTTGGTGACGGTTATAAAGGCCTGCCAGATTATGCTCCATTCGACAAAATAATCGTTACCGCCGGCGCACCATACGTTCCCAAACCATTGTTGAGTCAGCTGAAGGTTGGTGGCAGAATGGTGATTCCCGTGGGAAAAGAGGTTCAAAAAATGACACTTTTTGAGCGTACTTCTGAAAATGAATTTCAGAAAAGCGAGTTTGATGACTTCAGGTTTGTGCCCTTGCTGGAAGACAGAAACTAGTTTTTAGTAGGCAGTCTTTAGTATTCAGTCTTCAGTTGATCTTTTGTAATAAGTAGTCATTGCGCGTCCGCTTTTGGCGGACGTGACAATCTGTTGTTACAGCAAAGCATTTATTTTCCATTTTATATTAGCTCCTCTCCCTTCGGGAGAGGCGGGGGTGAGGGATATTAAAGAATATTCAAAAACTTCAGCCCGAAGATAAATGCTCCTTCCTGTTCTCCCTCAAAATCAGAAACCACATAATCCAGTCGCAGAAACCGAAATTTTCCAAAGCCAAGGTTGTCGAGACCTACAGAAAATTCAGAATAAGGTGAATTTTCTTCTGTTAAAAGAGTATGGGCTCCTAATACGAGATTATAATTCAACCGGTTTACAAAAGGAATTTTCCCTAAAATCCAGCCTTTGAAATCATGCTCCAAATGCCCTTCAAAATAGTCATTTTTGGTGCTTAGCGCATAATATGGCAGCAGGTTGTATTTTCCGAGGTAATTTGAGTCGGTGCCAATCCTGGTTTGGTTTCCGTCGAAGTGGCGGTAATCTATAAAAGAAACGGTGTCATCATTAAAAAAGGTTCCGCCGGTAATACTGTAGGCAAAATTTCCTTTGTTGCTTACCGCAAATTCCTGGCGCAGGCTGGCCCTTAAATGATCAAAACGGTTGCCTGAAATGTCACTTCCAAAACCTTTTTCATAAGCAAACAGCATGCTTGGATATTTCTCGTTTGAGATATTGTACTTGGCGTTTGGATAGCTAAGGTACTCCTGGCCAAATTCAATTCTACCCGAAAAAGTGAATTTGAACATATTGTGCTCTTTAAAGGGAGCAGAATTGTAATTGTACGGCTGCAGCGGATTATTGGAAGTGAAAACCCGGTCGTCCCAGTTGATAAGGAAATTATTGCGGTGATTGAACAGCGGACTCCGGTGCTCGTAGCTAATCGAAGTTTGTGCTGCAAAACCGTTGAAAATCTCCTGTTGGTAGGAAACCTTCGCAAAATTCAGCTCGTAAAGTTTCAGGTAATTTCGTTCAAAAAAAGCGGTGGTAATGTTGTTTACTGTTTCAGAAATAGGTTTTCGGTCATTGATTTGTGAAACCGTACTTCCGCCGGTAATAGAAAGAACAGGTTTGGTGATATTATTGAACTGTCGCACAAAGCCTCCCGAAACTCTTAGTTTTTCTTCACTAAATCCATATTCAAAATCACTGTAGAGCCTCCAGTAATTTCCATAGTGCTCGCCATACCTTTTTCTGAAGGCTACCTGCAAAGCCGTGTTGTAACCCTGTACGGTATTGATATTGGTGTTGAGAAGTGGAGAATCAAAACTCAAAGACCATTTTTCGTAGGAATTGGAATAGGTATAGCCGGTGAGCAGGTTAAATATTCCGAATTTATTTTGTTCACGATCTACAGAGTCGAGGTAGGTTCTGGAACTCCGTAACTCCTGTATACTATCTTTTCTCAGGTAATCTTTCTGTTCTTCCAGCGTAAGCGGAATTGGTCTGAAATTTCTCCAAAAGAGCGAATCTTTTTTGTTTGCCTGTGGCGCAAAAGAAACAATTTCATTGGTAAATGCCCTTTTTGGAAGGTTAGGACTAAAATTATAATCCGTGTATACCGCTGTAAATCTTCCGTCGCCTTTAATTCCGAACATGCCAAATGAAAAATCAATGGTTTGGGAAATAGGCACCCAAAGTTGCGTTTTTTCCGAGAAATTGAAGTTTTGTTTAAAGATAAGTTCCTCAATAGGTGGCACCTGAATAGCCTCGCCGGTAGTTTTCAATTCCACTCCGTAGAGCTGCCAGGTCTCTTCAGTGATATAAACGTAGCCTTTAAAAACCCGGTCCTTCGGCCTTTTTGGCGTGACCTGAATCTTGTTCACGAGATTGCCGCGGTCATTATAAAAAGCACCTTCCAGTTTAAAATCGTAATAATTAAACGCGTAATCCGCGAGTGGTGAAATCAATTCATTGTTGAGGCTTATCGTGTTGTTGTAAAACGAAATGGTTGCTTCCTGTGCGCTGTTAAGGCTAAACCCGTTGTCGTCACCACTTACTTTTGAAGCAATAATCTTCTCTCTGAAATCTTCTGGAGCTTTAAAAGTAATTTCTGAAATGGTTTCGCTCAAATAAACAATGCCGCTTCGGGTAGAATCAAGTCCGCCGCCAAGATCGCCTACTTCCTGGCCTAAGATCTTTTCAGGAGCATTTTTTATGCGCCATAATCCGCGGGAATAGAAATCGGCTGTGTATTCTTTTACTTTAGATTTATGAAAATTTCGCTGCTGAATGGCATTTTTCATGATCCTGTTCGCCGGATTTTCTCCGGAAGTAACCACGACCTCGTTTAAAGTAGTGGATTCTTCAGTAAGTTCGGCATTAAGCGTCACCGGAAAAGAAGTGGGAGAAATGCCCTTTTTGAGAGTTTTATAGCCTAAATACTGGAAAACCACGGTATGTTCTCCAGCTTCTGAAACTTCCAGTTCATAGATGCCGTTCTCGTTAGTGGTAGTTCCAGAAAAACTTCCTTCCAGGTAAATATTTACATGCGGCAAAGCCTCTCCGGAAGTATTTGTAACCTCTCCGGTTATTTGGGAGAAGGATTGGTAACAAAACAAAAAAAGTAGCAGGAAAAGGGAATAATTCTTCATTTTTAATCTCAAAGGTTACCTGTAATCTTTTTGAATTCGGTCCAGGCGGCGTTTGCTTTCCCGGTCTTTAATGGTTTCACGTTTGTCGTAGAGTTTTTTACCTTTTGCAAGTGCAATCTGCATTTTCGCGAGTCCGCGGTCGTTGATGAACACTCGCAAGGGAACGATGGTCAAACCGGAATTTTTCACTTCTTTTTCAAGTTTCCGAAGTTCCCGCCGCTGGAGTAAGAGTTTACGGGCACTTTTGGGATTATGATTAAAATGCGTGGCATGAGAGTATTCCTGCACGGTCATGTTGATAACGAAAAGTTCGTGATTCTGAAATTCGCAAAAACTTTCAGCAATAGAAGCTTTCCCGTCACGAATAGATTTTATTTCGGTCCCCGCCAGTTTGATCCCGGCGACATACTTGTCCAGGATCTCATATTCAAACCTTGCTTTACGATTTTTAATGTTAATGCTGTTCTTCATAGAAACAAAAATAGGAAGGTTTATGAGTTTTAACCCGGAAAGAAAAAGATTTTAATAGGAAAATAAGAAAAATGGAATTATTCAGAAGAAAAAAGAGAAGCTTTTAAAGGTCGCCAGGGTTTTAATGGATTTGTATCTTTGCATAAACTTTGCGCCCCATGAAATACGTTTGTTTTTTAGTACTGGTTGTGGTTTTTAGTTCCTGTGAGCAGGAAAGGGAAAAAACTCCTGCCGAAGAAATCATTGCCAAAGCCATTGAAAATGCCGGTGGTAAAAACTATGAAAAAGCCGAGATTCATTTCACTTTTCGGGAAAATAAATACAGCAGCAAGCGTGATGGCGGACTTTATGAATATACCCGAACGATAAAAGATTCATTAGGTGAAGCCAGAGATGTTTTGACCAATGAAGGTTTTCGCCGTTTAAGAGGAGAGCGGGAAGAAACGTTGCATGATACCTTAAAAGCAAATTTTGCCAACAGCGTGAATTCCGTTCATTATTTTGTGCAGCTGCCATATGGATTGGATGCACCTGCCGTTCAGGAAGAGTTGGTGGGGCAGGATACCATCTCCGGGGAACCTTATTATGAAGTAAAAGTCACTTTTGACCAGGAAGGTGGCGGGACAGATCATGAAGATGAATACATGTACTGGGTTCACCAGGAGGATTTTACGGTTGATTACCTCGCTTACCGGTTCTATGTGAACGAAGGTGGTATTAGGTTTAGAAAAGCCATTGAACCACGAATGGTTGGAGGAATCCGGTTCGTAGATTATGAAAATTACAAACTTCAGAATAATTGGGAAACGCTTGATCTTAAAGAGCTGGATGAGCTGTTTATGCAAGACCGGTTAGAACTGGTTTCTATGATCGAAACTGAAGTTGAAAAAGTGGAAATTCAGGATTGAACTTTAAGAAAACCTCTTTGGCTTCTGAAGAAATAGCTGCCAAAATCCCCTTTTTGGATCTCTAGTTTATATAAAGGACCTCACTTCGTTTTTCTCCTGAAGATGTCACTGTGACAATGAAAAGACTGCCATATTCCGCTTCAGAAATGTCCTCGTATTTTTGCTCTTCAATAATATAATTAACGAATTCCGGGTTCAAATTGCTGTGACCAACAACCAAAACTGTTTTTCCTTTGGTTTCCTCCTGAAAATCCTGGTCATTAAGTTTTTCGGTATTGTAGAGGGAAAGGGTAAATCGTGGTCATCGGCAATGGGTTTTGCCGTGTCATGTGCTCGTTTGTACTTCGAGCTGTAAACCATATCCAAAGGTACTTCTTTGAAAACCTCCTGCCATTTCGCGGTTCTTGCAATTCCTTCTTCTGTTAACTCAGGATCGTGATTTTGCGGATTCGTTTGATCTTTCTCGGCATGCCGAATGAAATAGTAAGTGGTCATGTCATCCTGTTTTTGTCCTTTACAGGAGTAAATTGTAATTGCCAGGAGCAGGAGCATAACGAAGCGCATAGATTAATTTTTGAGGTTGATTTCCATTAAGATCACCTGGTTCAACTGTTTACCCAGGCTGTTGAAGTTGTTGTCTGAAACTAAAATTAAGCTTTTATTTCCATTTGGCAGTGTTGGGCCAAAAGTCATTCCTTCGATATTGTCAATAATACCTTCAGTCAGGAATTTTCTTGCCCACTTAAAGTCATAAATAAGTTCTTTTTTGGCGGGATTGTAAAAGCTAACTTTGAGGTTATTTCTGTCCAGCGTATTAGTGCCCAGGGTTGCATCGACATCAAAAATTCGCACCGTGCTTCCCTTGCTGCCGTGCCCTGCAGCAAATCCTCGTTCCATGATCAGGAACTTATTGGGTGCGTATTCCAGGATGTCTGTCACGCCGTTCACTGCAAAATATAACCACGGAATTTTTGCAATTGGTTCCAACCTGTATGGAAACTGTCGCGTAGCCTCTTTTGTCTCTTTATCAAAATAGGTGATTCGAACCGGCGATTTAGTTCTTATCAATTTGGGTTTGGGACCATCGGTCTTCAGCGGAAGTTCCATTGCAACCCAGTATCCTTTTTTATCATGAGACTCTGCAAGGCCTTCAAAAATGCCATTATTGCGCGGTTTTTTGTCACTGTTCGCCAAAAAGTTCTTCGGAATTGTATAAGCTGAAATAAATTCACCTTCAGGGGAAACAGTGAAAACAGCAGGATCTTTCTCGTTGTTAATAGAACCTTCACTGCTCAGGATGAAAGATCCTTCTTCGGGAATGAACCTGATGCCTTCGAGATCCAAATGTTCATTTTTTAACTCGGGATTCGAGGTGTTTAGTTCAATAACTTCTAAAAATGTGATTGTATGGATGCTTTCCCCATTCAACTGGATATCTGCCTTATAGAACCTGGGATTTCCGGGGTGGTCGCATACGAGAAAATAATTTCCGTTGTGGTAATCAATACCCGAAAGTCCCCCTACTTTCGTTCCTTCCACTTCAAGATCTTCAGAAATGACATAATCATCAAGGAATCTTAGTTCAACATTTCTGGTAGCACCGGTTTTAGTGGATTTACAGCCTACTAAAAAAAGGCACATCAGGACGGGAAGAAAGATTTTTTTCATGGTGTAAAAATAACAATTCATTAAGATTAATATAGGAGAAAAATGGCATAAAAAGCCCTTTTTGATACTTACTTTTAGAACGAACTTTAAATCTGAAAATTATGAATAACGATCAGTTAGAGGGTAAGTGGAAACAAATAAGAGGTAGCTTTAAAAAGAAGTATGGTAAGCTTACAGATGATGATACCACTTATACCGAAGGTAAATTTGATGAACTCCTGGGGCGTCTTCAGGAAAAAACCGGGCGCGAAAAAGAAGACATTAAGCGCGAGATTGAAACCTGGTAAAATCTTGAATATTGAATATGAGATAAAAAACGGCCGGAAACTTTTCCGGCCGTTTTGCATCTGTAACCTTCGCCTTATACTTCTTTCAACATATTTTTTGTTGAAAACTGAAGATTAGACCAAATTTTAATGCACTATCTCCTCCTGATTTCTAAACACCAGTTGTCCGTCAAAAGAATCGAGTAAGATGATACTTTCGGTTTCTATCTTTCCCGAGAGGATCTCTTTGGAAAGTTTATTTAAAACTTCTTTCTGAATCACCCTTTTTACAGGTCTTGCTCCAAACTGTGGGTCAAAACCTCTTTCTGCTAGATGGGCAATGGCTTCTTCAGTCGCATCAAGTGTGATTCCCTGTTGTAGAAGCATTTTTGTCACTCCTTTTAACTGAAGACCCACAATTCTCTTAATGTCTTTTTGGGTTAGCGGAGTAAACATTACAATGTCATCTATCCTGTTAAGGAATTCTGGTCGCACACTTTGCTTCAGAAGTGATAACACTTCTTCTTTCGCACTTTCCATGGCAGTTTCGGGATCTTTTACCGTATCAAATTTCTCCTGAATTAAATGTGATCCAAGGTTGGAAGTCATCACTATAATGGTGTTCCTGAAATCTGCCAGCCTGCCTTTATTATCGGTCAACCTTCCTTCGTCAAGCACCTGCAAAAGAATATTAAAAGTATCTGGATGTGCTTTTTCTATTTCATCCAGTAGGACCACCGAGTATGGTTTTCTTCTAACAGCTTCAGTTAATTGTCCGCCTTCATCATAGCCCACGTATCCCGGAGGTGCTCCTACCAGCCTGCTCACAGAATGTCTTTCCTGGTATTCACTCATATCGATCCGCGTCATTGCACTTTCATCATCAAAGAGATATTCTGCCAGGGCTTTGGCAAGTTCGGTTTTACCCACACCGGTAGTTCCCAGGAAAAGGAAAGAGCCAATAGGCCTTTTTTGATCCTGAAGTCCGGCGCGGCTTCTTCGCACTGCATCACTCACCGCAGTAATCGCTTCCTCCTGACCTACAACACGGCGGTGCAGTTCATCTTCAAGTTTCAGTAATTTCTCGCGTTCACTTTGAAGCATTTTTGTAACGGGGATTCCCGTCCACCTTGCTACGACTTCTGCAATATCTTCATTGGTGACCTCTTCTTTGATCATGCTTTTGCCTTGCTGGTTTTCTTCCAGTTGCTTTTGAAGTGTAGCCAGTTTTTCCTGCTCATCTTTTATCTTTCCGTAGCGCAATTCTGCTACACGGCCATAATCTCCTTCACGTTCAGCTCTTTCTGCCTCCAGCTTAAATTCTTCAATATTGGATTTAGTGGTCTGGATGTTGTCTACGACATCTTTCTCATTCTTCCACTGGGCGTGAAGTTCATTTCTTTCGTCTTTATAATTGGCAAGATCGGCACGTAAAGATTTCAGTTTCGTTTCATCTTTTTCACGCTTAATGGCTTCAATCTCGATTTCCAGCTGCATGATCTTGCGATCCAGCACGTCCAGTTCTTCAGGCTTTGAGTTGATTTCCATACGTAATCTGGACGCAGCCTCGTCCATAAGATCAATGGCCTTGTCTGGTAAGAAACGATTGGTGATATAACGCTGTGAAAGTTCTACCGCCGCAATGATGGCCTCATCTTTTATTCTAACCTTATGGTGAGTTTCGTATTTTTCTTTTATTCCGCGTAAGATGGAGATCGCACTTTCGGTATCGGGCTCGTCCACCATGACTTTCTGGAACCGTCGTTCAAGAGCTTTATCCTTCTCAAAATATTTTTGATATTCATCAAGGGTTGTAGCGCCAATTGCGCGCAACTCACCTCTTGCCAGGGCAGGTTTCAGAATGTTTGCTGCATCCATAGCGCCCTGTCCGCCGCCGGCTCCAACCAGCGTGTGGATTTCATCTATAAAAAGAACAATGTTTCCTTCGCTGGAAGTTACTTCCTTAATAACGGCTTTTAGACGCTCCTCGAACTCTCCTTTATATTTCGCTCCTGCGATCAAAGCGCCCATGTCCAGGGAATAGATTTGCTTATCCTGAAGGTTTTCGGGAATGTCCCCGGCAATGATCCTGTGCGCCAAACCTTCGGCAATGGCGGTTTTACCCACTCCGGGCTCACCTACGAGCATTGGGTTGTTCTTTGTACGCCTGGAGAGGATTTGAAGAACCCTTCTAATCTCTTCATCGCGACCAATTACGGGGTCCAGTTTTCCTTCTTCCGCCAGTTTGTTCAGGTGATTTGCGTACTTGTTTAAAGAATTATAAGTTTCTTCTGCACTTTGGGAAGTCACGCGATCTCCTTTCCTTAATTCTTCAATTGCGGATTTTAAGCCTTTTTCTGTAGCGCCCTGATCTTTTAAAATATGGGAAACCTTGCTTGAAGATTTAAAAATGGCCAGGATCAAATGCTCTACAGAAACATATTCGTCATTCATTTTTTTGGCTATGGTAGAAGCTTCATTTAATGTCCTGGAGGCTTCCCTTGAAAGCATAATGTCTCCGCCGCTTACCTTGGGAAAGCTTTGAAGGGTATTATCCAGGATTTGCCCAAATAAATTTACGTTTATATTGAGCTTCTTGAGTAGAAAAGGAGTTACGTTCTCATCTACAGTAGTAATAGCTTTAAAAATATGTTCATTTTCTATCTGCTGGTGGCCCATTTCCTGTGCAAGCTGCTGTGCCTGCTGAATGGCCTCCTGTGATTTTATTGTAAAATTGTTGAAGTTCATAGTTGTACCTTTTTCTCATGTTAAGCAATTTGTATTCCATTGAAATTCAGCAGACAATATGGCTGAAGAAGCTTGTTTTTAGCTGACGTTTTGACATTAAAAAGCTAATCTTTTAAAGCCTTCTGCTTCAGACTTTGAGGATATTTTAATATCCCAGGGCAGATAATTCCCACGTATAAATTGTATTTTTACAAAAAAGCGTATTATGGGAATTTTTGATAAAGTATTTAAGAGCGAAAGAGATGTAGCAAAGGATGAGATTAAGGAAGTGCCGTGGCATATGCTTACAGAAGCAAAGCAATTAGATAAAATTGAAAATGAATCTGAGAGCAAAACCATAGCTATCTTTAAACATTCTACAAGATGCGGAATTAGCCGTATGGTCTTGAGGAACTTTGAATCTGAATTTAAAACAGGCGAAGAAGAGGAGAGCCTGAAACTTTATTTTCTCGACCTGCTCAATTACAGGGAACTAAGTGCTGAAATAGCTGAAAGATTTAATGTGCGGCATGAAAGTCCGCAATTAATTGTTTTAAAAGATAAAAAAGTAGTGCAGCATTCTTCTCATCAATCTATAGACGGAAAAAAGCTGAAGGAGATTGCTTAAGAAATATATTAAGACGGCAATAAAATCCTGTTAAACTGTTTCGATGCTGCCAATTAAGTTCAGCAATTACTTATCTTAAGGTAAAAGATTGAAAACTTAAATTTGAGAATTATGGATCATAAAGAAACTGACAGAAGAGAGTACGGGAACAAAGAAAAGGACAATACCCGTGAGATGGAGAATGACGCCAATCGCAAAAAGCAGCGGGAGGAAGACCAGGAGCGTTATGAAAACTTCAAGAAAGAAAAGGATCCTAAAAAGAATTAGGAAAATAAACTGTGAAAAAGAAAAGTAGAAGAAAAAAGCCACTGAAA